>Ga0169931_10003069_pt1 | contig 26778 bp, 7 predicted proteins | sample Kivu_15m_20L_FD_129675 | JGI IMG/M metagenome (GOLD analysis project Ga0169931, IMG submission 129675) | Freshwater microbial communities from Lake Kivu, Western Province, Rwanda to study Microbial Dark Matter (Phase II) - Kivu_15m_20L... | ecosystem: Environmental > Aquatic > Freshwater > Lake ...
AACTAAATTATATTTCTAATCTATTCATTTGCATATCTTTAAAATTAAATACATATTCAACTCTTTTGGACTATTTAGCATAATATTTAGAAGGTCAATTCGTTTTCTACAGTCATTCTGATATATAAAGTATTATTATTTTATTTTAAAATGGGTCAAAAATGTTGCATGTAGGATGACAATCAACATGATATAGACATTTAAATTCAACCCTAGAGGGCTGAAAATATAAGAAAAGATGCTCATAATTCAAAATTTTAAGTTTAGCAGAATCTAAACAATAGTTTACATCGATATTCAAGCACTCCCTTAACACAGAAACAGCCTGTATTGATACATAGCAATCAAAATCAATATAATGTTCAAAGTTCAGCTCAGTTTCCCAGACAATCTTATAGTAGTACTAACAGTTATATGCGCCAGTATCCTTTTGCTCAGTCTATTGAAAATCCTTCTTATAAGTAGCGATAGTCTCAGATATCAATGCTACGTGGCAGTAAGTTTGACAATATTTTTAATACTAATATAAATGTGATCAACTAAAAGGCTTCCCTGCAAAGAGATAGCTAAATAAAAGTCTAAAAAATAAACGTAGATCACTCTTCAAAAAGCATATTTAAGTGATCAAATATGTTATTAGGTCTATAATATTTCATTTATACTTGTCTAATAATTATGCATTAGATATGATCTTATGCAAAATATTGTTAATTCTTGCAAAAATCTTGGCTAAGATGAACTTGCCAAGCGGCTGCAAAAATGTTTGCTATAGTCAACGAACTTTCCAAGATTAGATAAACCAATATTGGAAATTGGAGTTGACATTTCAACTTTATCAATTATTTATAAACAATCATAAACAATCAAACGAGAATAGCAATCTAAAATTTATGAAATTTTATTGAATTCAATTATCTTTTTTTTATTATTGATAAATAAAATCAAGCCAAAATGCTAACTCTGTCATTTTTGTAAAACAGACAAACGCAGAGATAGACTTCTTAGTTCCACTTGCATTCGAAAGCTACAGTCTATTTTTTTCCTTTAATCTACCATTCTAATAGCTGCATATTTTTATCCCAACGAATTCGCACCACATTGCCTGCTCCAAACACCAATCCAGCCTTACGCAAAACACCTTTTTAAGCTATCCAGCCGTTAGATACTAACAGGGCATGGCGTTATGAATTTTATTCGTATTGACTCTGTCCAAGGCTAAGTCCTACTGCTAGCCAAGAAGGCGTATATTTTTCTATTTTGAGTTTAATGTCGATTGATTAATAGAATTTAGAGAGGCTGGGATATGCAAAAACAGTGACTAACCCATCTTGTTTAGCACTGACTGAAAATGGACTGACTAGCTGGTAGAGATGTTCTTGCTTGAAATTCAATACGGGACTGATGGATTCTTTATGTGAGAGTTAAGATCTCCAGGTAAGCGATGTTTATGTGTTACTCAGATGTTCTCTTTGATAGAACTCTCTGGTTTTGTTGTGTAGTACTATCATCTACTAGTCCATCAGTTTCTCAAAACGGTCTGGATCTGCTCGATAGGCCAGAATTTCCTTCATATTAGTTTTGAGGTCGACCTCGTTTTGACATAATTGTAAACCCTAAAGTAGCATTTTAAGAAGCTAGTAGTCAGTTGCTTCTTTGCGCAAAGGTAGCGAAGCTAGTACTTCCTTTATGGTTGTTAATTTTTGCTTATGATTGTTGTAGTACTACATGCAGCAGTAGAGACAGGCTAGCTAAGGACCGTCAGAAGAACGATCAGGATCCACATAAACATATTCCAAGGGCATTCCTCGATGATTCTAGTGCCTGCATGGTATTTTCGTATAGGAGATGTTCATAACTGTTAGAAATAAAATATATCCTATCAATTATATATTAGAGATCGAAATATATTTAAGTAGATATGTCGTACATCATTTCTTTTTGCCAGAGGCTGGAGCAGCTGCAGCTGCTTTTCCTCCTGCTGCGGCTGGTGTTGCCCCTCCTGCTGCTGTGCCTGCTGCCCCAGTTGCAGCTGTTTTTTATTTTTTCTCCAGACCGTAGTTAACATTAGCCATAACTTTTTCCATGTCTATTTCTTCGTTGTTATCCGCATAGCCCTCAGGAATTACAACTTCAAAAATTAGTTTGTTAACATCGTTATTAGGACTCAGAATGATTCCAGGAGGGAAAGTGTTGGAAAGATCACCTACCCGATATGGGCGGTCATAATTTACTTGAGAAACATCCACATAAAAGCAAGTTGGGTATTCATTGTTGTAGCAGATAATCTCTACTCTTTAAATTGGGTTGTTAAACTAGCAGCCAGCATGGAAGAACCTATTTTCTTATAGGTGACTTAAAGTCACTGGTATTGTCAGAACATTTGGTTTTCCAGGCACATATTCTTTGAAAACGACCATCTAGATGAAGTTTTTTATATTGAAGCGAACCTTGCTCAAAACGCACATATGATCACGCCCTTCCACTCGGACCCACACTCTCTGCAAAGGATACTGAAAGTTTTAAAATCTAGTTTTCATGGCTTTTCCTGGCAGCACTACATCAATTTATGCTGCTTTATCACCAGAATGAGGTATAATTACTCCTGGACATTTGCCCTATTGCTTGAGTTTTAATACGTAATCAGAAGGTTTTCTGACTTCAGCATGAATGATATCTTTAGCTTGGTTAAGCACTGCTCTATTCAAAAAGTTTCTGCGAACCGCTCGCATATTGAGTTCAGCCAGATGTTTGGTATAAAGATGAGGACTATGGTAAAAGTAGACATTAGGCTTGAAAAAAGGTGTATTTAGTGCAATAGACCTGAATGCCTTAAACATATTTAATATTTAATAAATGCATAAACTCATCATGCATAATCAAATCAGCACAGATTTTGTTCTATTTGATGGAATGTCTCATGAGTTGGCTGCCATAATTTTATGGTTTTGTCTGAAGATGCCGTAGCTGTCACCCCTTTGTTGTACTCGAGAGAACAGACAGAATTGACTGATTGAGTATGTGACATCATGCCAACGAATTCTATTTTTTCTTTAACAATTGCCCCGACTTTGATCTGGCCAGTACGATCTCCTGAAAAGAAAATAGGATGGTATGGATCACCTTCGTTAAAAACCTAAGTACTTTATACAGTATTGATATAGTCATTAAAGGCGTGAACTGTTGACTTTAGATTGTAGATCGAGTTATCCAAGCACCATAGACGCAAGTTTTTGTCCTTAGAACCACTTATCAAGTGATCTTTACATATTGTGAGACAAGTAACAGTATCCATATGTGGAGGTTGAAAAGTGGTCAAAGTCTACATAGTATCTATGTTGAGTCTTCTGACATGGTGATCCCTAGTACCATAATAAAGCACATTTCCTGAAGAAGTCTGCATAAAATTAAATTTACCATGGAAAAAATGTCTTGGTTTCTTTATTTTTCTTACATAGGATTATTGAAATTGAGGTACCTTAAATCCCAAATAAGCAGACCACCGCTATTAGAAAGTCCCTTACCAGCAGTAAAAAGATAGTTGTTTATAATGTGCATCGATCTAATCTCATCTTTATGTCCTCGAAGAACTCCTTCACTGTTTGAGCTCCGCAGGTCCCAAAGAGTAACAATCTTATCACATGAAGCTGCAAGAAGCTGCTTGTCTTTATGCACTACCAAACTTCTTACGAAAGAGTTTAGGTGTCCACTAAGCAGCTCAGAGCTCAACTAATTCGTTTAAAGGTTCCAAATTTTGACATTTCTAGTAGCAGCAGATATTAGCAAATTTTGATAATTTTTGACAGCAAGAACCGGACTATTATGTGCATCAATCGTGGCCACGCATTACCACTTGTATTTGTTAAGACCTAGACTTCTTTAATAAGAAGGTATCTCTTTGTCTTCCTCAGGCACATCTTCTCCAAACTGCAACACCTTTCTGACTCCTCTTACCTATTTATTTTGAAAATTCTTCAATTTTTCGTTCATACTATTCAATTATTCAAGTAAATTTGAATTATGATTAAGGCTCTTGCTGGTTTGATATGGGGCTGGAGTGGTATTGAAAACTGGTTTTATTTTCATCTCTTTATTGTTATGAATATGCTCTTATTAGCGCACAGGTCTTCCAATAAATTTGTCTTTGTCAAACAAACTTCTTAGACTTTGGTATTTTTCCTGAATAATATTGTTTTTTCTTCTTAGAATTTACATTTCTGCGGACTGTTTTGCGTTGTTTTTTGTCAAATCTATTATTTTTCTCTAGTAAGCCTTTTTTTCTTTCTCTCCTATTTTTGATAAATTAGTCATACCCTTTTGAGCTTCTATGCCTTCACTACACTCCTCTATGCTATTTTAATACATTCTGAACATCATTTATTCTCTAAGTCTTGCAAGATTTTCCTGATTTTCCATATTGATTTTAAGCATACTCTATTTATTCTCTTCAATTTCAATCTACAGAGCACCTATCTTTATTTTTGCTTGCTAATTGTCAATTTTTATGTCATAATTATCCTTCAAAATATTTTAACATGACTTAAGAAAGGCCTTTAAAATTTATCGCATCACATTTATATTATCGTAGCTAGGGTTATATATGACTTCTGACTCTATACAGAATTGATATTTTTTCTATTCATCCCTGAGCAATTACTCATACTTTTTCATGCAAAATGTTCTGTTTTCTTAAATATTATTGATTCTTTCAGTCAATTCATTCAGATTAAGGATTACTTATGAGCCCCTACTGTTGATCAATAAGCTGTAATTAGGTTACTAATAGTCTTCTTGGAGCTGCAATCTTTACATTTGAAGATGAAGATTTGACTGTTCTCTTACTAATACCTCTAACTATTTATCCATTTCACTACATTTTGATGAATATTTTTCAATCTCGTAGTCTCGGTTAATTTTTAATAACATGCTTCTTAAACTATTTTCCACAATACGATCTATTTCAGAATTTTTTATTAATTATTAATTTGAAGATTTTTCATTTTAGAATTCTGATCTAGTTGAATGTCTCTGATTTTTTTTCAAAGGCTTCATCAGTTGCTTCAAAGTTTGATTGATTTTTTTGACTTTTTTCAGCTCATCGTTCTTTTTCATAAAATTAATTTGCTTTTTCTTATTATCGTTAGCTAGTTTCTTTATCTGAATTTATTTTTTAATGTTCTATTTTCGAGCTATATAAAGCTCCTGGGTTCTTTTGTTCTTAAATTTTTGAAAAACTTACTTATCTTATTTAATTTTTCTATTTAGCTCTATCTTTTGAACCTTGAAATTTTTTATTTAACTGTCTAAATTTTTAATAACACTAGTTTGCTGTTTGATTTTTTGTTCCATTTGTTTTTGTTCCTTAGCCCTCTGTCTAAATTATCTTAGTTCCTGCTCAAGGCTATCAATTTTTATTGAAAACTTATTAGCGTTGATGCTGTTGACTTCATTTCTCTGTTGCTTAATTAAATTCTTTTTTTAACGTTATAATTATGCTATTTTTTGATGATATTACTATTTCATCTATTCAATAAGTTTATATTCAAGTTCTATTTGATCGTTAGTGATTTCATTCAAATATTCTTCTCTTTAATTTATCTTTTTTTCCATATTTTTTAATTAATTATGCATTTTTTAACTCTTCATAGTGTAGTGGCAAAGTTCGTTATTAAAAGACTAGTCGGCCTAAAGAGCTGGCTCATCGACTACTGAACTATGAGCTGCTTCTTAATCAGATGATTCAGGTTCATATTAGATATTGTTTAACTTGTATATTTATTTCTTCAGACCAGCTATCACTTGAGTATTTTATTTGTTTTGTTTGCTAAGTTAGTATATTTGACTATTCTTTTTGATCAAAATTTGTTAGTCCCTTTCATACATTTATTTAAGCTTTGCGTATTATATTTCCAACTGAGTGTTTATTTTTTATTTTTCAAACAATTATGACTGAAACTGCTGGATTTTTGTTAGATAGTTTTCAATTAAAGGAATATTATGTTTTTAAAAGCTTCTTTACATATCCAAATGTATCTAGGGATGATTAGTTGTTATTTGTTCCATCATGCAGCTAAGGATGTCTTTTTCTCTAGTCACTTCATACTTTGCAATTTAAAGTTGATTTTTACGCTTTTTCTATTACTTCAATTATATTAAAAGTCGATCATTTTTTCTTTATAAAACATCTAATTTTAACTAAAGTCTCTTGAATTCTTATTGGTTACGTCTGAACTATTAGACGTTACTACTCTTACGATTTTATTCATCATAAATTGACTTAGATCTCTTCACTTGTTGGCATGTTTTAAATATTTACTCTTGAAGTAGCTCCATGTTGACACCTTGACCTTGCAAAACTTATTTTAGTTTTTAATTTTAATGCTCTAGTTGAGCTATGCGTTGCCTAAGAGTATTCAAAAGAGCAGAATGTGGATCTCTATTAACTACAGGCTTGTTCTTAATATTCATAGCTTTGCTTGCATACTTTAAAGTATTTGTACTTTACTAGTAGTTGGACTAAGCTGGGCTGATGCAAGCTATCATGTAAGTATTTGAATTTCCTCCTAGACTATCCTGAAGAATTCTTGTAAGTTTTGAGTTACGATATGTAATAAATTGAGACTACTTTTTTTAAAAAGCTAAGGCTGATATCACGTTTCCTAGTTCCAACAGACCTAAGTTTATATTAATACCTTCTTTTAATGTCGTTCCAGTTGCTCCAGTTTTTTTGAGTCTTTAGGACCCAGCTAAGTCCACGAAAAAGAATTTTGCAGTGATAAAGCCATCATCTTATTGATCAAAAGGATGTTGTTCAAGAAAAATGGTGAAAATGGCATGAGAACGTGAGCTGGTTTGATTCATCATAGTAGCTGCTGTTGTTCTCTTCAAGCTTCCTTTATCCAAAAGATGAAACATCTGTTATCTGTTATTGACTTCTTCCTCAGTCACTCCGTATATGCTTATCGATCCGTCTTTTTCTTCTCTTATTGAAACACCATTTTATTTCAGTCTAAATATCACAATATTTACTTCATGTTTTTTGAATCTTCTAAAAGATCAAGAATCTGTTCATTATAAATTTACAAAAAAGTCGCCTTTATTATGAACTATGCTGAGTCTTTTCTTTTTTAAATTTAAGTAAACAGGTCTTAAATGACTTTAGGGATGATCCCTTACTAATTGCATTCCATCGCTGTTGAGTTTGTGCCCATAGTGTAAGTCTTTCCGCCTACATGACATATATATTACTGCCTGTCTGACCATAGGCTAGCACAGCCGCATTATAACCATCAAAACATCCCATGATAAGCTCTTTGATACAGTCTTGGTAGACTTCTCTTTGAGTGGCAGTCTACCTGAAAACTCGATCAAATTTGTAGGCCCGTTCTCCAAGGACTATTTAGTCCTTTGATGGAAACTAAACACATGATTGTTCAGAGTTTATAAGCTATTTAGATATCATAGGACGAACTCTAATAGCCACCTTGACTCTATTTTTGGAATTTTTTTTATCATATAGATCGCTTTCTTAGTCCATGACTATTTGAAAAAAGTTTATATATATCACATACACTAGGGCGCCATATTTATCGTATTTACTACAATCAGTCAATTTTTTCATTTTGTGTGTCGAATCAAAAAATCAAAAGATGTAAATTTTCATCTTTAATTTGTTTTTATAGACAAATGCAATAGTTAACTAAAATCTGATTTTTCAGCTAATTTTATAAGAAATTAATTTAAAAGTATTAATCAATTATATTTTATTAATTATCTTCATGTTGATTTCAATATTTTAAAATAATTATGTTCTATGTTGACTTTTAGTATTAGAGTCAGTCAATAAATCAAATCATATCAATAAATAAAATAATTATTATTTGTTTTCGGCAAGAACTATTGAATATTTTTGATTAATTTAATCATATTATTCTGATCAGAATAATGTTTTTTGAATATTTGAACTCTTTATTTGAGGTAGATATTATAATTAATGGGCAAACAACCTCGCAGTCAAGTTGAAGACAGCGGTCGGCTACTTAGCAACTCTTAAAAAGAATCTTTTCTTTCTTCCTCAGAAAGGATCTAAGTTTTCTATGACGTAAGGATCAACGCAAAAGTTCAAAATTAAACTAAAACTATTCTGCAGAGACAATCAGGATTACTAGAAGCAGGTGCGTTTACTGCAATCATGGGACCTTCAGGTTCAGGAAAAACTACTCTGCTTAATTTTTTATCAGGGAGACTTATGTCTGATAATCTTGTTGTTGAGGCTTAGCTCAGAATGAATGGAGTCAGCGTAAAATCTATTTAGCCTTATTCAAATCAGATTGGCTACGTCATGCAAGAAGATACGCTTCTAGGCGTTTTAACTCCTAGATAATGTTTCTAATTTGCCTGCAACTTAAAGGTTGGTAAACCTTAATCAGAAAAGAAAAAAATTGTTGAATAGTTGATAAACTCACTTTCATTATTATCATGTGCCGATGTAAAAGTGGGAAATACCTTCATAAAGGGAATCAGTGGTGGCTAAAGAAAGCGAACTTCTATCGGGGTTGAACTCATTACTAACCCAAGTATTATATTCTTAGACGAGCCAACCACAGGATTAGATTCAACAACATCTTTACAAGTCATTCTTCTTCTTAAAGATCTAGCTAAGGAGGGCAAGACAGTCGTTTCTACAATTCATCAGCCTTCTTCATAACTTTTCTGTGAATTCGATAAGTTGATGCTACTAGTCGACGGGCGATGTATTTATTTAGGATCAGCTCAATAGTCTTATGGCTTTTTCGCATCACAAGGATATCAGTGTCCACAATTGATGAATGCTTCTGAGTTCTATCTAGACATAATGAGCATTACTGATGCCTAAGATCTAGGAGAAGATTAAAGTTATTAATAAGCCAGACAAAAACACGATGAAAAAGTTTTGAAATTTTAGTCATTTTATCTTCAGTCAAAATTCCATAATATTCAGTAAAATCAGGATCTTAAACCGATATAAATTAAAAAGGAAGCATAAATTAGCCTTTGGTATGAGCTGATTCTGATTTTAAGAAGAGCAGTTATATGTCAGGTTCGTAATCCGATGGATGTCTTTTTTAAAACAATTCAATCTATTTTCACTGCCCTTATCGTTCTATTAGTTTTCGGCAAGGTACCAATATATTTATGAAGATTGGCGCTCCAGATGACAATAATTTTCAGAATGTAAGAGGAGTAATATTCTTTTTGGTTGCCAACAATGCTTTTGGAGGTATTCAAGGGACTTTAGCAGTTTTTTCCAGTTAAAAGCCTGTTTTTCTGAGATAGAGATTCAGCAAGAGCTACAAAACTGTGACATATTTTGTCGCTCGAACGGCCATAAACTTTCCCTTTTAACTTATATACCCTACTGTTTGCTGTGTGATTGTCTACTTTGGTAGCAGCCTAGGCGATGGAAGCTTCATGCAATGTCTGAAGCTAATTATCGTTATTAACTGTGTATACTTCTGTGCTGCAAGTTATGGCCTTTTGTACGCAGCAATTATCCCTAAGCTTGAAACTGCGATGGCTATGGTTCCAGTTCTGATTATTCCTTTCATGCTACTGGGAGGTTTCTTTATAAATCTTGAAAATATAAATGACATCAGAGTAATTTTCTATCCTGTCATGTATCTTTCGCCGTTCAAATATGGTTTCCAAGCAGGAATCGATAGTCTTGGCATTGATACTTTAAAAGAACCCAGAAAACCAGCAGATTTGTTTACCAATTGCATACTACTACTCGCTATCGGTTTCTTTTTCAGAATAGTATCGATTTTCGGTATGCAAATAATATCTAACCCAAAAAGACCAAAGCTTTAAAAACTTCAAGAAGAAATAGGCACGTAAGCTCAAAATAGTCAAGAAAAATTGCAAAAAAATCAAGCATGATGATCAAATTTAAATCAATCGTATAAAAATATTTAATATGAACATATATCTATTATTTAAATTATATGATATAAAGAATAGCCTAAATTATTTTAATAAGATCAATCATCACTAAGAATCAACCAATATCATAGACTAATCTGATGTTGCTTAATCCAAGGATGATTTTCTACTTGCTGCTTTGTTAAGAACTCTCCTAATATACATAATTATAAGAAATTTTTTAATTTTTTGCCTGGATTTTAAAAAAATCTAGGAAACTCCACTTTTCTGAGATTTTTTTTCAGATAAAAAATGAACTCAAGATCTTAATGCTCAAATAAATTTCTACCAAATAAATGATAGTAAATTACCAAACCAATATTATGCATTTTAGAAGCAAGTTGATTTGAAAAAGAATGACTTGTTTTGTCTTGTCGGGTGAAAAGTAACTGATTAAGTTAAGATTAAACTGCTAAAAATGAATATCTAAACTATTTTAATATGACTTTTTTTGACTATTTGTCATAGCATAGCATCGATGGTGTTAAGAAAAAATTAAAATTTTATCTTTTTGCTAAATCATACAAATGAAATATTTGTTGAAATAGCTCTTAAGGAAGAAGAGTTTTTGATTTTAGGGTGGGAAAAAACTAAAAAAAAAATTGTATTTTGAACTATAGATTTCTGGCATATTCAAGCCTAACTACGTAATCGAGATTGATCTGCTATATCAAAAAAATTACATGTTTCCTGATAATAGGAGCTAAATCGATCAAATTTTTATCAATCAAATGACAAAGATATTATTAATTGTTATTATTTTTTGCGATGTGAACAAGATGGTGCTAGTCAGAATAGAGTTGCCTGGTAAGAATCATTTTATTGAAAAGTAGTTTTCCATATATATCTGGAGTTTATTTTTGATATCTATCTTATATTGAATTGAATACCTAAATCGTAAAAATTATACCTATGTTATTTTTTCAGTACCTGTATTATATTTCATAAAAAATATAGCATTACAAATTGATTTTCGATGAAGAATACTTTTACTTCACTGTTCTTTAGAAATACATAAGATTAGTTTGATTAATAAGATATATTCTGAGAAGTTTTGGATTTTTAATCAAAAAAGTGTAGTAAAACGCTAAAGCACTTAGGATATTATGACATCTATGTTAAATGATTGCTACCCTTATTAAGAATTAGAACTTATTCTTAAATTATCAAAATTTTAGTTCGTCATAATTACCAGTTCAGGATGTTTTTATGCTTTTATAACTTGAGCTATTTATGTCATAGGTAACTTTAAATGTATTGCATTTTTCTCGTCCTGTATCCATATGTTATATTTTGTGATGACCATTATACATTTCTTTTTATTAGTATTCGTGTGAACATGTACCTTTGTAGAATATATAAGTGCTGGGATTAGAAAATATTTACTTTCAATCAAAAACTGCTGATTTTTTTATTCGTCCTTGAAGAGCTTTAATTAGTCTAAAGGAATATCAACGTGAACTATATTCATATTACTATATTAATAAGAATTCATTACATTTATTGTTAACTATTAAGCGGTATTTGTATTATTTTAATTGAATTGATAAATGTCTAAGGCCATACACTAAAAACGAGAACAATTTAGAAACATTTTGAGGCAAAAATGTAAATCATTATCAACTTAGAAAGAGAAACTTTTTTCATGAATTAACGAAAAAGAATGCTTTAATCTCTTTAAACAAAAAATATCGATCCGATTTCCATGTTGAAAAAAAGAATAAATTTAACTGAAGCTTTTGAATAAATTAATCGAAGAATTAATGGAGCAAACTATTTTAATTAAACAAAGGCCATGGTAGATGAAGGTTTGCTTTTTATTTTGATTAATTTTTTGAAATAAGGAATATGTTTAAAATAGGTCTTATAGGTATTTTGCTATAGTTTCGAGCGTGAAATATTAGCAATAACTTGCAATCAGCTATTTTCCCATGGATTTTTATAATATCTTTTGCTTTACTTAAAAAATCACTAAACTTCTTTATTCGCCTCACATTTACTGTATAAATTTACACAAATCGATTAGAGTTATTCTGAAATCATCATGTTTAATCATTCCTATCGTCATATGATAGAAGTTTTGAAATAAAGACTCAGACAAGATTTCAATCAAGAGTAATAAAACAAATCATCTCATAATTTTTTCAGGTATATTCTGCTTAGCTTTTAAAATATGATATAAACTAAATAGAGTACTCTAGATCTTTCACAGCAGAAACATGAAATTTATTAGTTCGTACTATAACTAATCGAAAATAGAATATTTTTGAAAATTAATTTAGGAATCGTCTATGAGACTGTTAATCGTCTAGGAAAATAGGCGATTTATCGTTTTATTCCATTAGTTAAAAATCTTCTTCTTGAAGCGCACAGGGATAATCCTTATCTCTATAATCTTTACGCCTGCATATATGTTTGTTTGCCTTTTTAGTTTGACGAACATCAAATCTTTAAACTTGGAGTCATGGTACCAAAGCTTCAGTATCCTCTTATATTAATCATCGATAAAATGATTAATCAATCTAACTTTTACTTGAGAATACCTCAAGACTAGGTATGGTGGGGCAAACTTTTAGACTCACCTCTGGATGATTAACTTTACATTCGTATGCTTAAATTAATCGCAAATTTGAATATCAAATAAGAATGGGTTTGGAGAACTCTTTCAGATAGTCTGGAAAATGATAGTATTAAGATTCAGCTAGAGGCTGTATGCATGCTAAACTTGAAAATTACTGACAAATAATCTTTCAATGTTGCAAACATACTCGATAAATTTCGAATCAGAACAAAATTATAAAGATTGATTCATAGTAAGAATGAAAATATTCGAAATCGAGTCAATCTGTTATTAGATTATATTCTAGGGCCTCTTATTGAACGGTAGTAAATGCCAATATGATTAGATATCAATTATTATAATAAAACATGGAAAAATATTATTATTTAATTTCAATACTATCATTCTGGCAGCGTACAAGTATTTATTAACTTTTTAGAAGACTTAATTTTGTTTTTATTTCTATTTTTTAAGAATCCGTTTACTGAGTTTTTCAACATCATAAACGATTAAGGTACTTTTTTACAAGTCGTCTATTTAAATTTATTATTAATGAATCCTAAAACTTGACTAATATAGGTCAAGCATTGTTATTTAGACTCTGAACTGAAGGTCATCATTCCAACGCAACCGCACTACAGACTATCCACAAAAGTAAACACATTTCCTACTTTTTTCTAAATATCAAATGAAATATTTTCTAAACGACATAGATGAAAAAATGTTTGCAGCCTCAGTTATTTTAACAGTGGATGAGATAGTATAGGAATGTAAATTGCATTACTTTATTTTTCGATCAAATTTTTAAGAAAGTGGGCTGAAGAAAATTGATTTAAATGACATTCTATACTATTTAAATAGTGGATCGAACGGTCAGATTTTTTTATTGTAGTTTCTTCATAAATACAAAATTACTCTGATGATGAGTTGGTATACTTAAGAACTAAAAAGTATAATAACCAAAAAGACCTTCTGCTATTAAATTTTGAACTATGGTATTAATTTGCAGGGGCGGCTCAATAAGATTGGAATCGAAATAAGCTGCTACTGCTTTGTTTTGATTTGTTATTTTTGTATAACTTGTCATGAATTTCCATTCTCCATCTGGTTAAATTTAAATAGTGAAGCAGCTATTTTACAGATCAGTTTCAAAGTTATTGATTGATGCCTCTATGACTCCTCCTCTTGTATAAAAATGACTTAAATAACCTTGCTGACATGAATAAATATTTTTGCATACAGGAATGATTCTTTCTTATTTGTTTATTATCAAAGAATTTTCTAAAGACAGGTAAATTTAAGAACGAGAAGTTTTCTATTGGTTTTTGTTTATTTATTCTATAGAATTCGTGCTTTTTTTTTAATTTTTAAGACTGTTCAAAATTTTATTATTGATTATTTTTGAAACATCAATCCAGGCTATTCCTCTTGAATTAACTTAATTATCTATTTTAAGTACCCATCTTTTCACTTGAGGATAACGATAGATAAGATTCGTCAGCTAATTTAATAAGCTGAACTCATTATAGATATCTACTGAGTAAGGTAAAACTGCAAAATTTTAATCTTTTTCTTCTTACAATTTTTATTGTAAACGCTTACATCCTGAGATAGTTTAAAAATAGCGTAGTTTTTGTGGCTGTCCACCCCACAATCCTACCTCTAATTGTGCACAAATATTAATATAATTTGTACTTAAAGTGGAAGGAACAACATACGCATACTTATTTTTTATGATACTTTTGATTCGATTAATAGTTTTTTGACTAAAATAAAGGTGTTGACTGAGACACATATTGATTGGTAACTTATTATTGTGCTAAGGTGTAATTATGATCAGTCTCGATTATAAATTCAAACCTTTTGCAATTTCAAACAGTTTCCTATAGTAATTTATGATCTCCTTAGGTAACTATACAGGTGATAAATATATTATTTTAGTTTAATAAGCTTTCTATTGAGTTAAAAATTTAAATATGCGACATAATTAGCTATTTTGACGTTATACATAATTTTAAGTTGATAATTTTTGCCATTAAGTCATCTAGTATGAGGCTATATGAATCTAGTATTTTTAAGTTGAAATCATCTAATTTCTTCTATAGTTTGTCTTGAAAATTTACTGAATTTTATTAAATTTTTATATTTTTTATAGCTGTCTTTGAAAAATAATTTGCTTAAACTTTTTGTAGAGTAAATAACTTCGATAGTGATCTTGAATTTTCTTAGCGCTTTTCCATTTTTTGAGTTATCGAAGATATTTGGTACGTTTCATCCATGTTCTGATTTGAGACTGTATTTTGATTGCAGCTCTGATTTTTCCCTTCTTACCATAAAAACGAATTCCAGATTTTGTTTGATTTTCTTCACTTATTTTTTAAGCATAAGGACTACAAGAAAGCAATACATGTGGAGTTATGTTTTTACCGTTTGCAACACTATCGATCAGCTCAAATATATTTTAGGTTGATACAAGAAAAGGATTAAGCTAATAATGCTGAGTAAATTTTTATAAGGCTTTCAAAATAGAGGATATTTCTTTCCATTTTTTGTAATGTTTTTTTTGAAAATCAAGATACTATTTAGACTAATTTTGGCATTTATAGTCTTAAAACACAATTTAAATGTGATTTTCTTCAGCAACTGTAGGCTATAAACAGCCAATCATCAGCTCTTTTTACTTTTATTTTGATTTTATATATGCTGCGAGTTTCATCTCACTGAAGGAACTGTTGATTGGAGGTAATTTTTCATTATCTTTCTATTTTTTTTCAATCTATGTTTTATGTTCGATTTTAACTGTTCTTGACATTTTTTGCTTATTTATTCCTTACTTAAAAATTTTGTTGTTTTTCTACCAATAATTATACATAAGTGCTTTAGTCCCCTCCATTGATGATAGAGTACTTGGAATAGAATTTTATTTTTATATTACTCCAATATTAGGCATCGACATAAGAGTTTGTGAACTGATAATACTTTGAAAGTTTGCTTAAATTTTATTATCTATTGAATTAGTAATTTTTTTTGACGAAGAAGCTATGTACTGTATTAGCTAATGATTGAATCCTGTATTAAAAAATAATTACTGTTTGATTGTATATCTGATATTTTTCCATTTATCTTTTCGAGGATCTATCGACTTTTTACTAATGACAGAGTAATATTTTTTGAAGAAAGAGAATGTTTCATTGATATTCTATATAGAAAAATAAATAGAACTATATAAGTATGAGTATGACTCTTATAATTATAACAAAACATAGTTCTTACTTTGGAATATGATGACAACATACTTAAAATGAATATGATTCTAACAATCTTCTCTCTGAGTTTTGACTATTTTATCGATTAACATTATTAAAATTCTGAAGATTTCTTGAGAAAAATGATCATTTTTTGAAAGATATGATAAAATATTGTGATGACAAATAACTATAGTAAAATAGTTTAATTTAAATTTTAGGTTGATGAATCACGGTTTTTGAGCCCTTGCGAAGTTTGAGTTACTTTATTATAACTCTTTTATTTTTTATTTTAAAGAATTGTTTTATTTAGTCAGCATCAATTATCTAGTTATTTTTTCTTTTGTAAATGTTTTAACTTGCTCTATCTATTTAGTTAGCCCTTCTAATTTGCTTAATAACAATTTTTTTTATATGTCAGCCTTTTAAATTTCAATAGATTTAGCGTTGAACTACTATTTTTGCTTAGTCAATAAATTTTAAAGCTTAGAAACAAGTTATTTGTTTTCTTATGATTCTGCTAATTTTGTTTAGTATTCTGCAATTTTTCGATTATATTATGCAAGTTTTTATTGCAGTGATGTATAATGATTTATTGCGATCTCAAGTTCTTACTTTGATGCAGCTTTTGCTGATAAAACGATCTATAGTTACTATTATTTTTTCTATAATTCTTTAGATTTGATTTATAAATTTAAAGATAAGTCTTTTATTTTCAGTTCAGCCTATTTTCTTAATGCCTCTTAGTTGTTTATTTTTTCTTTTCTAAGTAAATCAAGTTATTTCGTGAGCACTTAAGTTTGCTGAATAAGATTTTGTATCATTGTTTCAAGATTTTATGACTTTTGTTTTGTTTATTTGATTTCCGATTAATCGACATTATTTTTTTATAGCAATTAGACAATTTGAGTTTGAGAAATTTTGAGTGCTTCTTAAAGTGCAGTAATTTATCTTTCTTTTGTCAGTTTTTCTTGTGAATACTAATTTAATATTTTTTATTTTTATTAGCTAGATTTTTTTAAGGCATTTATTTCTTTACTGAGGTTAAGTTGATCATTGATTTTTTCTTTAGTAAACTGCTTGATTTCCATCAATTGTCTTTAGTAATCTTCTTTGACACCTTAAAACTAATCATTTTTGTTTTTAAGCATATTTTCTCTTTATTATAGTTGATTTATTTTTATGTAAGACATCTATAACTTCTAAGATAATTAAAGATATTCTTTTACTTTTGACTACAATTCTTATTGGCATGTCTCATATTTTTGTTGATTCTCCTGCAATTAAAAGCTTATTTTATTGATTTTTTATTATGATTCTTGTTGTATTGATTAGCTTTTGTGAATAATAGTTTGCAATTTTTCAAGATTATGATCATATTATGATATTTTTTAGTTAAAAATTCTTTATTTTTAAGTAAATACTGATTAAATAGTATTTCTTTCATTAAGAGCTTTCTATAGCTATGTTTGTTTTGCTGTTAGTTATTTATGTAATTAGCTTTAACGTTGTTATTTTTCAGCAATAATTTTCTTTTTATATTAAAGTTGGCTGGATAAATTTCCAGTCGAATCATTATTGAGTCGAATTTAAGTTACTAAGGCATGAATTTTTTATTAGTCGCTTTAAAACTACAGTTTTAATTTTTCATAGTCATCTGATAAACAAATATTTTTGGATCGAATAGTTTTATTTTATTATCTTAAATTTTATAATTAACTTTCCATTTTTACGATCTGTCTCCAGTATTACTGATGTTCTTTTAAGATTTGTTCAGTAGATAGTTGATTAACTGAAGATTAATTAAGCTATTCAGTTATATTTTCGTCGTAGTGACTATATAATTGATCGTTTTTTGGTTATGCAGTTCTTAGCCTATAATCTGACTAATTGAAAATCGCATTTTTCATCCAGCTTGATCGACTTTGTAGTAGAGGTGGCTATCTTACTGGTTTTCGCTTATGAAGGCTGTATTAAGTACTTAAGCTCTTATTGCCTCTGTAAAGTTGATTAGTTCTTTATATCTTTTGCCTCACTTGCTGATATTGTGATTTTTATATTGTTGTTTTGACGCTGTTCTCATACATATGCATAAACTTGATTTGAGCTTTATGATCTTAGCAGCGCTAGAGAAGCATAGATTCTTAGAACTGAGTGTAGGGCTGCTTGTGATGAGTGTTAAAATTAACAAAACCAGCAGGTACCATGCCATTAGCCGATATCATCATCACGATCAATTTTATCTAAATGTCAACAAACTTACTTTTTTGCAATTATTGTCGAATAAATTCTCAGGTATTTCGAAATATAATGCTTAATTTATCAAACATTCGCCCCTTATTAGTGGATAAGTATCATCAGATTCTGCAAGTTTTTAGGATAGCTCTAAATAAAACACCAATTACCATTTTTGATCAAAAAAGATAGTTTGCAGTTAAAGCGAAGAGTCATACTTATCTTTTTTACTTGAACAATCACCCTTACTTTACTGACAGGAATATGATTCATAAATCTCAATAAAAATTATAACTTTATTGACATAAATACTAAAATAAAATGCCAATTTTGTAAGGACTCTGCCCCATTAAAGACATAACTAATCTAAATGATTATGATTATACCTATTGTTTGGTATTTTTCTAAATAGAAAATGATATTAATAAAATTATTATCCTTATATGAGATTTCGAGTAGTCAAAAAAATCATCAGAATTTTTCAAAAATAAGAATAGTATTCATAAAATCTATTGATATGAGGCTATTATTTAAAAAATTTATCAGATGAAAAAAGTTATTTATCAAAATAATATCAACTATCCAAGCTTTCGTTTGCGACTTGACTTATACTAGCTTCAGAAAGACTAAACAACTCTGAATCATCTGGAAACTAAGATTATTATTTGAAACGTTTTAGCTATTTTCTAGCATTCTACAGCATCTTTTTCTTAAGGCTTTTATGCTCAAAAGATATCTTTTTATTCTATTTTTTAAGCTCGTTTGCTTCATATTTATATCTAGCCAACATATGATTTTATAGTTTCAAATATTTGTTTTACTTAAGCAACGATTCTACTAGAGTTTTAGAGTGAACTTCACTATTTAAAATAGAATTTTCTTAAATTTATATAGTTGATGCATTTTTTTGTTATTACAGTTGACTCAGCAGTTAGTTAACCCTTAGGTCTAAATCTTCGATTTTTTTCAAATATTTTACTTACTTTTATTCAAAATCTTTAGTTTTTTAAGCTGAATATATCTAGATCTAAGTTTGAAAAAATTCGTGTTGCTCTTGCACTTAATGCTCTAGAGTTTCGATTTGAAATTTGTATAATTTGATTTCTTTATCTTTTTATATAATTTCCTTTTGATAAGAATCCTTTGTTTATTGATTAATTCTCTCTAACTAAATAATTTTAACATCTTTTCCTTATAAGTTTTTTTTATATTTATTTAGTTTCTTCTCATACTTGTTTTGACGCTAAAGATTCATTTACAACTATTCTCTTAGCCATTAAATTCTCTTTTGTAGCAAATTATTATTTTAATCTACGGACTTACATTTTTGTTTTAGCGAAGCAATATAATTTTTTTATCTTTACGTAAGATTCTAAATAAATTTTTTGCTACCTATCCGTTTTATTCTTGAAGGAACTCAAACTATTGAAAATTTTCGATCTGAAAGTATTGAGTTCTTGATTTATTTTTAGGAGATCTCGCAGCGAAATCAATCGGCGTGTTGTTAACAGGTTGATCAGTTGCAGCTTCAGATAATTATCTATTTAACTAATCATTTATTGACTGCACATAATCTTTAATATCTATTATCTACTATTTCGACATAGCTTTTTTCTTGAAGCGTCTCATTTATGCCGAAACAGTTTCAAATTTGTTATTTAAATCCTATTTAGTTATCTCTTTCTTTTTTAATTAACTACAATCATTTTAAGCGGCTCTATTTTACACTAAAAAAGTCACTGTTTTTTATGGAGAACCTTCGACTACCTCTTTTGAATTTTTTTCTTGAGATTTTCTTCTTTGATTTTTGTAAGAAGAAAAATTTGATTATCTACTATCGGGTCTTCTTGACAATATTTTTTGTCGACCAATACTAGATTCTCTTTAAGAGTTAGATATTATTGTTTTTCCTTTAGACGTATCATTTAAAGAATCTTATTGTTCTTATGCTTGAGCACTAATAATTAGATTTTTCTCATTTTCGGAAGCGTAATCGACATTTATCATTTATGCAATAATTATAAATATTTCTTATTAGATTAAAGCCATAGTAGTCATAATAATCTTTGAAAGTTCATATCAATTTATATATCATAACTATTCTGAATACATAATACCACATATTAAAAAATTAATCATCATAAAAGGCGCTTCTTTTAGATATTAATATTTAATTATTGGACCTGTTGATGCAATCATTTAAAGAAATTCCCTTTCAAAACTATATCGTAAGCAAGATATAACTTAGTAACTCAGATTTAATAACAAAAACGTACACGAACTATCGCAACAATAAGCGTTAACAAAATACAAAAAAAATGTAAATTTTTCTAATACAGGCCCAACTGCTATCATAAGTTTTCACGTTTGAACCTAAAAAAAGAGAAACCTTCAAGACATAAGACTGCATTAGCTAAGGTATATCATCTAAAAAGCAGAACAAATTTTATAAATCGAATCGGAAATAGTGAAGTAGGAAAAGAAAAATCAATAAAAAATTCAAACTATCGAAAATCAATCGAAAATATACGAAAGTCTAATGTCAAGCATTAAAGATATCAAAACCAAAGAAGAATTGTTCAATATTATCGATCAGCTTAAAAGCAACTAGCTTTATGAGGACTGCCATCCATATTTTGTCTAAAATTCTCCATTTTATTTATCGACAACTTAATAAAATTACCTCTAAGTTTCAAACCCTGAATAAATGAACTAAGAAAGGTTTTCTTTTTACGAAATAAATTGAATGATTTCCATAGTCTTGTGATACATCTATCTAAAATAGGCTAAATATGACAAATTTTTATACATTTAACAAACATCAGAATATTTCAGCTAGAGTCTCGTTCATCAAAGTATTATTTCCATCTTATTCTACGTTATCCTTAAAGCCGTTTTCTTTTGTTTACCTCAGTTTTATCGTAAAAGGGTAAATTGCAACAAAAAGTATTCCTATTATGAAGTTGGGGTGAATGTAACGTTAGGTAAAGAAAGTGTCCAAAATGAAAGATACCATATACATAAGTTTAGTAATAAATCCAAGCATTCCCAAGGCAAAATGACGAATGGAAGTAGGAAAAAGTTCTATGCTGTAAATAGCCAAAAAAGTGTTGCCAAAACTCATGACCATTCTGATGCAAATATCTAAGACAATAACTACAGCTTTGGGAAATCCTGTATATTTATTGTGAGGAATGACAAAGTAGTAAAGAAGATGAAAGAAAGCTGCAGCCATCAACATTCTTTTGATGACCAATATTCTGCTGACATTAAGACTTGTCAACATCGATACAAGATAAGCGATGATTTCAATGACTCCTGCAAAGGCAATATTAAAAGTATATGATTTATTAGAATCGAGTTGACTATTGGCACTCATATAGTAGCTAAGACTGATTAAAGACCAGATGATACTTACTAAAATAACTCGAATTCTGATGGAATTGTACTAAAACAAAGATCTGTAAGAATGATGAATTTGCCTTGAGGAGATATTGCCTCCTTGCAATATTTTTTAATAATATTCCATTCTTCCTAAATATTCTTTTTCTTCTTTGAGTCCATAGTTTTTAAACTGCTTATCATTGACATAAGCTATTTGAGCTACTATGCTTTTGGCTTCTCCATATTCGTGTTTTATAACACAAAAACGAGGAGAATCCTTGAGTTGCTTTAAGGATAAATACAAGAGAACCGTGATGGGGATAGCTGTTAAAAGAAAAACTATTCTCCAACTGAATAAGATACAAAAGAATGCCAATATGATTTGACCCAAGGCCCAAGCGATTGAAAAAAACATAGGAGTTGCTGCTCTTGTAACTTAATTAGTCACTTAGGATATAGACAGAAGTGAAGCGTTGTAAAATCCTCTGAAGCCAGCATTGAAAAAGAACACTCCTATGGAAAAAATCCAAGCTTGACCTGCAAGTGCACTCACGTAAAGTCCTGCGACTATCATTATGAGTGATTAAATTACAGCATATCTTCTACCTCTTCTTTCAAGAACTTCTCCATAGTACAAACTCCCTATAAATCCTCCAAAAAGAAATGCGTGAAAACATGTACCCAGATAAGATTTTCTTTCACAGGCCAAGTCGAAACTATAAGCTACGCTAGACAAACTCGGAAATAATGTGTAGCTTTAGCGTGAACAGATAGCTTGCTACGAACAGTCTTCATCAGGCGAGCATATGAATCTGATGGGTTGAAAAAAGATGGGAAATCCCATTTGAATGAATGACGAGAAGAAAAAAACTAACGCAAAATTAAGAATCATTTTCCATTGGTATTTATGGTTACCTGCTTTCTAGATCATTTATTCTATCGTTAGAAGGTTATCGCTAGTGTTTTGATCTGACATTTTGATGTTATAAACACCAAACTATTTAATTTTTGATAAAAATTTAAACAGAAATCTTCTATTTTTGAGCTATATCTTTTGCGTAAAACATAAAAATCAGATATAAATCAAGAATCAACTAAATGACGGGCAGTAAATTAATTCCTAATTCCTAAGTTGATCGCTATTCAAACTATTACAGAATTGTGAGTCGTGGAGATCTATTTCATGTACTGATCTGGCCTTATCTTCATAAGTTTTTCAACTATTTCGATAACATGATAAGGAGTGTACTATTCGTTTCGAGGTCTGGAGCTTTGATTCATTCGAGAGTTTGCTATTTTTTGTTTAAAATAACTTGGAATAGCATTGTAGCCTATGATACTTCCCACTAAACACATAACTATCGCGCAATTAGCATCGGTGTCACCACCTTTTGCTAAATTTTTTAGTAGACTTTACATAAATTTGACTTATTTTTTATTAATTTCGATAAACGCGTAGGTAAAACTTGTTTTTAGTTTTCCAGTGTTACCTCGACTACTTATTTATATATCTAATTCAATGAATCTCCAGAGATCTTTTAACTTTTAACTACCTCTGAGATACACCCATTTGGAAGCCTAGTAAAAAGCCAATTAATGATCCCTGGTTTTGAAAATAGTTCTTAGTACCATGCCATATAGCATAGCTGTCTATATTACTAGCTAGTTCGGGCAAATCAATGATAGCTAATCTATATAAAGTTTATTATACCTTTCATTAATTTTTGAAATTATCTCTCACTCATATTAAGACTCCAGACTACAAGCGGCAACACTCTAATTAGTCCCAAATTGCTTTAGTGATTTTTATTTTTTTATGAATTTTTCTTCATCGCTTCACCTAAACCTTCAAAGACTATTTTTTTCTGCTATTTCTTCTTTTTTCTGATTTCGACAAGTGATAGCATGAAGATGGCTGAGATATTGAATGGCATGCTTTCGACCCACTGCAAATATCTTTTAGCCATAATGTCAGGATTATAGCTGGAGCCACCTTCAATAAGGCCATAGCAGGTTGATAAAAATATTTATGTTTGATCTGTTCCTTGTCCTGGACCAATATTGTATGTGCCTCCTCCGTTCATAAGAAGGGCTGATGGTATTTCGTTGATTCCATATATTTTATAGGCCACGTGAGCACCAACGATGTCGCCGATTAAAAAACCGAAAAAAGCTCCATAAACAGAGTTTAACAGATCGTCAGTAGCTATATTTGGGCATTTTCGATGTGAATGTAGTATTCTTTCAATTTGAGAAGGTAAAGTAAGGTTTTCTCTTCTATGATGTATGAGCGAACTTGAGTGACAACGTTGAATATTAGTCGGTGAATAATATTGTTAAGTCCTGCTAACAAAATTTTTGCGTTTTTATTACAGAATAAGCTATTTGATAGTTTCGCTTATCTCTTAAGTTTAGATGACTAACGACTAAATTGATTGAGAATTCCGTGATTCTGTGCATTATTAACTGGAGAGATCATATGAAGATGTGGATCTTACTTCGAAGTTTTCTGAATGACTGAGCATCATCGCTATTCTGGAAATAAAATTTAGGTGATAAAGCTATAAAAAACGGCAGTAAGCATTACGAAAATAATATTCTAATTAATTTGGGCAAGTATAAGAAAATATTAAACTTTATATCAGCATTAATTTTGTAATTTGATTAATAAAATATTTATTTAAAGAGTTTGGTGATCAAAATGATTGATAATTTTATTGAATTAAATGAAAATATAGTTGATGGAATCAAATGAAACTTTTTTGATTTTATTCAACAATACTCTTGCTTTTAACTTTTTTGACTATATGAAGATTTAATTACTTATTGGCATGTTTCCGTACTTAACTTTACTACCCCATTATCGCAAATTGCTTCGCAATATCTTAGTCGAAATATCGATAGGAACATCTTTGAACCTGCTGTGTCCTCTTTTGCTTTATTTTTCATAGCCTTTTTCATAATTTTCCATCAGTTTAGGCAGAGACACTATTTATTTGGGAGTCTCTTAAACGAAGCTAATATTAACATTTTTTATCTAAGGAAAAGTAATCAAACTTGTTTTCTTCATAAGACTTATATTACTGACAAGAATGGCTTTATTTGCGTGATTAGCATTTGTATAACTGCCTCTAACTAGTTGAAATTCCATTATTTGATATCCTTGTTTCTTAGCTCATATATGTTTAAAGACACTTAAGACTCTATAATTTCAGCCTAATGAGATGTTTCTTTTGAATAAAGAAGGCTTTACAGATAATCAGCCATTATTGACCCTAGTGTTTCATATTTTTTGCTATATAATTTTTGCATATTTTCCATGTAGTGATTGTAATTTTTTAGAGTAGCTATTTCGTATCGAAGTTTATTGATAGTTTAATCTTTTTCTTTCATCAAATCTTGTTATTCGAGTTGCCGAGATGTTTATTATCGAGAGCGATTAGTTGTGCTTCTGGGGGGAGATGATGTTTCTGTTTGTAACCCGATTTTTGCCTTTTTAAGCTCCTGTATTTAAAGGTAGAGTTTTTTTACTACAGTTTGCGCTAAAGAGGATCTTTTTACAAGATCTGCTTAAATTTATTTTTGCAACTCAATATCAACTTTGAGCAACTTGATTTATTATTGCAGTTTTTCATTTTTATCAAGCTGAACTGTAAGATTTTTTGACTGGAATTCTAGTTCGTTTTTGAATTGTTGGTTTTGAAGTATAAGAAGTCTTTCCTGTTTTTCTATATGAGTCTTTATTTACAATTGGAGAATCCCTTTAAGTCACGGTTGCTGTCTTCAATTATTTTTTTCTTATCGCTAGAAATGTTTTCCTCGACCTTATAGTACTTCCTTATGTCGCTAAGGCTTTTTTAAAGACTCACGATCTTGCTGTTAAGAATTTATTTTTGGTCCTAAAAATCCAGCTTAAGTCTTTAAATTTGGCTATTACTGTCTCTTTCCATTTCTTGAACTTTGTTTTTTGTGCTGTTGAGACTAAACTATAATTCTTGTTTGTCATGTTTCAAGATCGAAATTTATGACTAATGTTCCTAAATGGCTAAATTCTATTTAACTTAATCGATACTAAGTTGATAGTTTAGTTGTTTGCACTTTGCTATTTTTGTATAAACTTGTTTTGGAGTTGTTCGAATGAAGATTTTAGTTTTTCATATGACTTAGTAAGCTAAGCATATCGTCTTTAATTTTCCTCGATAATTATTTCTTTTTGCATGATAACTGATTTCAGACTGAATCAACTTTTGCTTACTATTCTGGATCGTTTTCTCTTTTTTTGACGAATTACATGCTTTAAGTTTTATTTAATAATTAATCAACATGTTGATAGATAGAAGCATAAAATGATCAATCATCAAAAAATCATGACATAATTCAAACTTTTAGTCATCTTAAATATTGAATCTTTGATACTTAATCTTTTTTTTTTGTGATACATGAATTCAATAGAAACAACATCTGATAAAACAAAAGAGGTGGCTGAACGTTTATTAAGTATACAGATCTTCTGTCACCCCTTAATTGAGAGATAAATTTTTTAAGCTTCCTAAAAAATACATGATAAATGGATTTCTAAATGAAAAATTATGCGTAATAAATAAGAAAAAGATCGACCCAAACATTAAAACAAGAAGATGATATGATTTGAATTCTATACAAAATCTTTTAAAAGCAACTCCATGAAAATAAGGTGATTATATGGACTTTAAATTTATTGATAAAATCATAATATAAGTTGAATAAGATACGACATTAATTTATAAAATTATTTTAACAGACAAGAGATGTCTTCAAGTAAACTTGTGCTAATCTTTGTCTTGGCAGCCATTGGAAGCTCCTCTATATACTCTATATAGAAACTTAAGTAAGAACTTTATCAACGGAACTTTATTAGGCCTACTAATATTTTTGCCCCTATTAAAACTGAGGATATGTAAGCGGCTTAGAAGTATCGTGAGGAACTGGAGTTTATTAATATCAATAACATAAGACAAATCTATAGATCTAAAACTTAAAAAAAATTACTTTTTAAAAAAAGATAAAGCTTTGGAAGCAAAAGCAAAAGTTATAGCTACTAAAATGTGCAGCAAATAATATCCCTCATATGATCCTAATAAGGAAAGCGACCAAAAACTAATCAGCTCTATCCTTACATTTATTCAAAGAAATGTTACTAATTTCAAAGATATTTGGCGAATTCCTGCAGGATTTCTATAATGGTGGCCATATGCTACAGATGGTTCAGCGGTGATCCCAAATGCTCCTAATACAACTTCGTGGTACAAAACTATGCTTTACAAGAGAGCCCATAGTACCGGAATAAATATACATGCAAACTAATTAGCCCAACCTGGATCAACTCTTAAAGCTTGGAATGTCTGCGCGGTCGCTATC
>Ga0169931_10003070_pt1 | contig 26775 bp, 15 predicted proteins | sample Kivu_15m_20L_FD_129675 | JGI IMG/M metagenome (GOLD analysis project Ga0169931, IMG submission 129675) | Freshwater microbial communities from Lake Kivu, Western Province, Rwanda to study Microbial Dark Matter (Phase II) - Kivu_15m_20L... | ecosystem: Environmental > Aquatic > Freshwater > Lake...
CGCCAAGCTTGAATTCCCTGGTAAAAACCCTGCGCTCTCTGGCCATTGCAACCACCCCCTCACCTGAAACTCGGACTTCACACGATCTTAACTCACTGTCCAATTTGGTGGGACCAGACCAGAATGGCCCTCGCGGTAACTTCAGCAAATTTAGCTTCCGTCTTTAAATTCTCTGCTGGCGCTTCGATCGGGAGCGGCTCCCAATTCAACGATAACTACAACTTCACAGCCTTCCAATCGACCGGCGTGACCGCAGCAAACTTCACCACTAACAATTATGTCGGCTTCCGATTCGGCACAGCCGGTAATTATAACTATGGCTGGCTCCAAACCACCTGGGATGGCACCAATTTCCAAATCAACTCCGGCGCTTATGAATCCACCGCCAACACCGCCATCCTCGCCGGTGCCTCCGTCCCCGAACCCGGCACCCTCACCCTCGGCAGCCTTGCCCTCCTCGCCGGCGGCGGCGCAGCCGTCCGCCGCTACCGCAAACAGCGCCAGGCAAAAACCCCCGAACCAGCAACCCCAACCGAATCAACCTCCCAAACCAGCTAGCCCCACTCAATTCAATTTATAAGAGATCAAAAATGAATAATTTGCGTAAAAAAACCAAAAGCAATCTTTTTACCCTTGCAAAGATTAGCTCCCTGTCGCTGGTCGCCACCGGCAAATCGAATGCCGAAGTGATTGCACTCAACCTGATCAACCTCGGCTCAAACAACCAAAACATCACGGGCAACAATGCCGGCATTTCATACGGCTTAAAAACGGTCAACAATGTACTCGGAGGCACTTCTGGAAACTGGTGGGTTTGGAACAACAGTGTCTACAAAGGCATCGGAGCAGATAGCACATCATCCAGCATGAAATTTTTTGTTACCAGCGCAGCCAACGCTAGTCCGAAGAGATTTGCTGATTATAGCACCATCGGTTCAGGGTCTGGCACCCTATCCGCTAACTTTAAATCTCGCTTTTTTTTAATTCAGGAGTAAACTCTTCACTTTTTTCATCACCCAACAATTATCTGGGCTTTCATGATTCAAACGTCAACAAATACGGCTGGCTGCAGGCCACTTGGAATGGCAGCACCTTCACTTTTGTTGCCGGCGCCTACGAAAACACCCCTGGTGTGAGCATTCGCGCTGGCGCCGTGCCCGTCCCCGAACCCGGCACCCTCACCCTCGGCAGCCTCGCCCTCCTCGCCAGCGGCGGCGCAGCCGTCCGCCGCTACCGCAAACAGCGCCAATCCAAATCAGCCAATTCCACCGATGCAACCAATCCGGTAACCCCCGTAGCGTGACCCAGCCCAAACGCCTCTTCCTCGTCGGCTGGGACTCCGCCGACTGGAAACTCCTCCACCCGCTGATGGATAGCGGTGCCACCCCGGCCGCCGCCCACCTGGTCAATACCGGTTCCTCGGGTAACCTCACCACGCTCGAGCCGCAGCTCTCCCCCATGCTGTGGACCAGCATCGCCACCGGCAAAATGGCCTACCACCATGGCGTGCCCGGTTTCACCGAGGTCCACCCCGCCTCCGGCCGCGTCATCCCCGTCTCCGCAGCCACCCGCCGCTGCAAAACCCTGTGGGAAATCCTCGCCAGTCAGGGCAAACGCTGCCATGTCGTCGGCTGGTTCGCCACCCACGGCGAGCAACTGCCCCACGGCCACATCGTCTCCAACATGTTCTGCCACCTGCCCGGCGTTCAGCCCGATCAGGATCCCGCCACCTGGCCCCCGCCACCACCCGGCACCTACTGGCCACCCGATCTCGCTGACGATTTCAACGACCTCCGCGTCAGCCCCTTCGAGGTCGATCCCGACCAGATCCTCAGCCTCTTCGTCCCCGATGGCCACACCATCGATCAGTCGAAGGACCAGCGCCTGTTTTACCTCGCCCAAAAACTCGCCGAGGCCTTCTCCGCCCACTCCGCCGCCGTCCACCTTTTGGAAACACGGCCCGACTGGGACTTCATGGCCGTCTACTACCGCGCCCTCGATGAGATCTGCCACCTCTTCATGCACTACCACCCTCCCAAGATGGAGGGCATCCCCCAGGCTGATTTCGACCTCTACCAGCAGGTGGTCACCGGCGCCTACCGCCTGCACGACCTGTTCCTGCAGCGCCTCATAAACCTCGCCGGCCCCGAAACCGCCGTGGTCTTGGTGTCCGATCACGGCTTCCACAGCGACCACCTCCGCCCCAGGTTCACCCCGCGCATCCCCGCCGGCATCACCGTCTGGCACCGCCCCCAGGGCGTCTTCGCCGCCGCCGGACCCGGCTTCAAACCCGATGAACTCGTCTTCGGCGCCCGCCTCCTGGACATCACCCCCACCCTCCTCCACTGGTTCGGCCTGCCCGTCGGCGCCGACATGGAAGGCCGTGTCCTCACCGAATGCCTGTCTGAAGACCGCCCCGTGACCACCATCCCCTCGTGGGAAACCGGTGCCCTGCCCGCGCGCGATCGCCCCGACTCCGACCCCGAGACCGACCGCGCCCTACTCGACCAGTTCGTCGCCCTCGGCTACATCGACGAGGTCCCCGAAGACCCCGAACAGGCCCGCATCGAAACCAACCGCGAAAACGACTGGAACATGGCCCGCGCGCTGATGTACGCCCAACGGTTCGAGCAGGCCCTCCCCCTGCTGGAAGCCTGCCACCACGACCAACCCGCCCGCCCCGATTTTGCCCAGGTGCTGGCCCAGTGCCAGATCCAGCTCGGCCTGCTCGAGGAAGCCGAGGCCACCATCGACAAGGCCCTGGAAACCTTCGGCCGCACCGAGGAAGCCAAACTGGTCAAGGCCTCCATCGCCATCCAGCGGGAAGATTTCCCCAAGGCCCTGTCGCTTCTTCAGGATGTCGAGGAAAAGACCAAAGGCGAGGTGCAAACCCAACTGATGCTGGCCCGCAGCTACGCCGCCCTCAGGCAATGGCCCAAGGCCGAGCAATCGGCCAACCAGGTGCTCGAGGCCGATCCCCACAACCCGCAGGCCCACCTCGAGCTTGCCCGCATCCACCTGCACAATCACCGCGCCGACCAGGCCGCTGAAAGCGCGCTCGAGGCCATCGGCCTGCAGTATGGCAACCCCCTGGGCCACTTCCTGCTGGGCGCGGCGTTGGTGGCCTCCTCAGACTGGGCCCAGGCGGAAATCGCCCTGGCCAACAGCCTCAAGCTTGCCCCGGGCTTTCTGCGCGCCCACCGCCTGATGGCCCGGGTCTGCCGCCAGACCAACGATCACCAGCGGGCCCGCCACCACCTCGACCAATCGCTTCGTTATCGTCAAACCACACGCGATGAGCAAACCCGCAAGGTCACCGCGCTGCGCGAAGCGGCGACCACCCGCGCCGCCATCCGCCGCCAGACCGATGCCACGCGTCAAGCAATGGCCGACCAAGCCAGGCGTGAGGCCGAGTCCATCGAGCCGGTCGAAGTGGTGGTCGTCTCCGGCCTGCCCCGCTCGGGCACCTCGCTGATGATGCAGATCCTCAAGGCCGGCGGCATGGACCTGCTCACCGATAACATCCGCGCCGCCGATGAGGACAACCCCCAGGGCTACTGGGAATGGGAAGAGATCAAAAAGCTGCCTAAAAATCCCCAACTGATCCGCCAGGCCGCCGGCAAGGTGGTCAAGGTGATCTCGGCACTACTGGGCAGCCTGCCGGCCCCGCACCGCTACACCATCCTCTACATGACCCGTCCCGTCACCCAGGTGGTCGATTCCCAGTGGGCCATGCTGGCCCGCCACAACCGCCTGCCCAAGTCCGAGCGCGACCACCTGATCCGCGTCCAGGAGGAGCACAGCCGCCAGATCCGCGAGGTGCTGAAGGCCAGCGACCGCGTGCAATACCTCGAAGTCTCCTACCCCGACCTCGTCGCCAACCCCCAGCCCATCCTCGCCCAACTCCAAACCCTGCTGGGCCCCCGCTTCACCCCCAACCCCGCCGTCCTGAAAACCATCCGCCCAGACCTACATCGGAACCGGGGATAAAATCCCCAAGTGTCAGTGCCAAAAACCCAACAAAACCGACCTTTTTTTCTCGGTGCCCTTCGCGTCTTCGCGGTGAAAAATCATCTCCCAGCCACCCGCCGTTCAACTACCGCAGCAAACGCCCCCTCCACCGCCCGCGCCCCATGCACCGACAAATGATCCCGGTCAAAATAGAAAAACCCCTGCCCATCCGCGGCCACGTACCCCGCCCCGCCGCCCGCCTGCTTCAACAGAGGCAGCGGGTCGATCACCTCCGCACCCAGCGCCTCCAGCTCGGGAATCACCCGGGCCTGCACCAGATTCTGTGAGGCGTACTCCGCTTCCGTCACCCCGCTATCCGACCAGCCCAATCCGTTCTGCCGCCACAGCACCGCCCGCCCCGGGTTCCGGTAAAACCGCGGCACATCCTTGACCAGACAAACGCGGATACCGGCACCCCGCAATCGCCGCACCGTCCCCGCCAGCGCCCGTGAAAATTCCTCCAAATCTTGGCTGCCGTAGGCCTCCCAAAACCCCGCCAGCACCACGCAACGCACCCCATGCTCCACCGTCGCCCGCACCACCCGTTCACCAAATTCCGCCAATTCCTCCGCGCCCATGTCCCCGATAGGTCGGGCGTACCCCGCCACCGGCGGCACCCCGCTGTGCAGCGCCGCCCAACATCCAACGCCCCGCTGCCGGCACACCGCCTCAATCGCCGGCAGAACCGCCTTGGCGTGGCTGTCCCCCCACACCAATATCCGGTTGCTGGCGGGTCCCTCCACCACCGGCACCAAACCGCCCGGCAGATCCTCCACACCCAGGTCCACCTTCCACCAGCGGGCATCCATCGTCTGACTGGCCAACATTTGGCGCGCGGTGGCATCCAACCGCCTCGGATACCCCGCCTTCTTCTGCACCAGGTGCCCGGCCACCAGCACCACCGCCAAGGCCGACCCGGCCAATCCGAACACCGCCCCCCGCCCTCCAATCCACCGCCCATGCCGGAACGGCGTCTCCACCAGCCACCAGCACGCCACCGCCAGCGCGAACGACGCGACCACCAGCGCCACCCGGGTGCCACTGCCCAATGGCGCGATCGCCAGGTAGTTGGCAAACGCCATCGGCGGCCAGTGCACCAGATACAACGAATAGGAAATGGTGCCCACAAACACCACCGGCCGCCATTCCAGCAGCCTCCTCACCATCGAAGGCCCGGCCCCGCCCGCGCCAATCAACAGCACCGCGCCCAGAACCGGCGGCACCGCGGCCATCCCGGGAAACGCCGTATCCTTGCCATACAGCAGGGCCGGCACAACAATCAGCCCAAGCCCGAGCAGGCCAACCATCTCCCGCGCCAACCGGCCACGGATGTTCCAAACCGGCCACACCGCCAAAAGGGACCCCGCCAGCAACTCCCACGCCCGGGTGGGCAGCCAATAAAAGCTGAAACTCGCGTGCCGCTCAAGCAGCCACACACTTGCTCCCACGCTCAGAGCAAACAGGCCGCACAGCACCGGCGCCAACCACCATCTCAGCCCTCGCCGCGCCAGCACCATCAAAAGCACCGGCAACACCAGGTAAAACTGCTCCTCCACCCCCAAAGACCAAGTGTGCAGCAACGGCTTCTCGCTGGCCGCCACATCGAAATAGCCCGATTCCGACCAGAACACCAAGTTGGAAAACCCAAGCGCGCTGGCAAAGGCCGATCGTCCCAGGCCCATGAAGTCCACGGGCAACAGCACCGCCCACCCTACGCCCAGCGTCGCCAGAGCCACCACACAGAAGGCCGGCACGATCCGCCGGGCCCGGCGCTCATAAAACCCGCCCAGCGAGAAGGTCCCCTCCGCCAGTTCCCGCAGCACAATCCCCGTGATCAGGAAACCGGACAGCACAAAAAACAGATCCACACCCACAAACCCGCCTGCAAACCCCAGCCCGGCGTGGTTCAACACCACCAGCATCACCGCCAGAGCCCGCAACCCGTCCAGGTCGGGCCGGTAAGCCAAACGGCTTCCGCGGGGGCGGTCACCCGAAACGGGGGGAGGCATGGAAGATTCCACCGGATGCCCCGGAAAGGGGGTATCCCTCCGGGCTCATGGGTGGAATCGGGCGTTGCCATCCCGTCCTTTAGCCGGCGGGAATGGAGTAAAGAAGACTGTCAAACGATGCGGGTCAATCCGCCTCGCTGCGGATTGACCCGGTGAAAATTCCGTTTATTCCTCAAGCCGTCAACCGGCGGGCTGGTCCCCACCCTGGGGCTTGGAACCTTCGGCAGGTTTCGCCCCCTCCCCGTTGGAGCCAGGCGAAGCGGTCTCGCCGGATGGGGGCGGGCTCGCCGCGATTTCCGAGGCGGCGTCCTGCTTGGGTTTCTCCTCGGGAATTTCCATCCCGTGGGCCCGCAGCACTTCCTCGATTTCGGTTCGCAGCAGTTCCTCGCGGTGGGCCAGCTCCTTGGTCACCGCGTCCAGATAGTTCTGGTTGGTGGTCAGCAGTTCGGTGGCCTTCTGGTCCGCCTCGCGCAGGATGCGGCTCACTTCCTCGTCGATGACCTGCGCGGTCCCCTCGCTGAAGTCGCGCGACTCCTGTATCTCCTTCCCGAGGAAGGTGTGTTCCTCACCCACGCGGAAGGCCATCGGCCCCACCTTTTCCGACATGCCCCAGTGGGTCACCATCATGCGGGCCAGCCGTGTGGCCTGCTTCAGGTCGCTCTCCGCGCCCGAGTACACCTGCCCGTATACCAACCGGTCCGCCGCCCGGCCCGCCAGCAGGGTCACCAGCCGCCGCTCGAAGTAGTCCCGTCCGTAGTGCACCCGGTCCTCGTCGGGAATGGTCAGCGTCACGCCCAGGGCCTGCCCGCGCGGGATCACGGTCACCTTCTGCGGTTTGTCGCACCCGGGCATCAGCCAGGCCACCAGCGCGTGCCCCACCTCGTGGTACGCGATGCGCACCTTGTCGTCCGCCGTCAGCACTTCCTCGCGCTTGGCTCCCATCAGCACCCGGTCCGCCGCCCGGTGGAAGTCCGACCGGTCGATCCGGTCCTTCCCCTCGCGCGTGGCCAGAAGCGCCGCCTCGTTGCACAGGTTGCGCAGGTCCGCGCCCGTCATCCCCACCGTGTGCCGCGCGATGTCTTCCAGGTTCACATCATCCGCAAGCGGCTTGTTGCGCGTGTGCACCTTCAAGATCCCCATGCGCCCCTGCCAGGTCGGCCGGTCCACCGTGATGTGCCGGTCAAACCGCCCGGGCCGCAGCAGCGCGCTGTCCAGCACATCCGGCCGGTTGGTCGCCGCCATCACGATCACCGTCTGGCTCGGCTGGAAACCGTCCATTTCCGACAGGATCTGGTTCAGCGTCTGCTCACGCTCGTCCGAGCCGCCGCCCACGCCCGCGCCGCGCATGCGCCCCACCGCGTCGATCTCGTCGATGAACAAAATACACGGCGAGTTCTCCTTCGCCGTCTTGAACATGTCGCGCACGCGGCTTGCGCCCACGCCCACGAACATCTGGATGAATTCCGAGCCGTTGATCGAGTAGAACGGCACACCCGCTTCGCCCGCCACCGCCTTGGCCAGCAGCGTCTTGCCGGTGCCCGGCGATCCAACCAGCAGCACACCCTTGGGCACCGTCGCCCCCAGGCGGGAGAATTTCTCAGGCGACTTCAAAAACTCGACAATCTCCTTCAACTCGCCCTTCGCATTCTCCATCCCCGCCACATCCTCGAAGGTGACGCGGGTCTTCCCCTTGTCGTACTTCTTCGCCGGACTGCGGATGTAGTTGTTCAAAAACCCGCCACCCATCGGGTCACGCATCCGCGGCAGCACGAAGAAGAAGAACGCCATGAACACGATCAGGGGCAGCATGAAGAAGATCAGCGTCCCCAGGCCCGCGAACGGCTCTTCCTCGCGCAGCAGTTGCAGCTTGTCCTGGCTCGACAGTTCCCGCAGCTTCGGCAGCAGGTCCTTGTCCTCGCCCGGAACCTTCACCTCAAAGCGGATGTTCTTGATCTTCTCGCGGTATTTGTCCGACAGGCCGCCCGAACCGCTCGGCTGCAGCGCGTCCTCGGCCAGCGTCACTTCCATGCGGTCGGGATCGCGGAACACCACCCGCTTCACCTTCTTGGCTTCCTGCCCGTCGTTCAGCAGGTTCCAGAACACGCCGTATTCCACCGACCGGGTTCCCGCCCTCGTCATCACCACCGCCAGAATGGCCAGGGCGATCACCACCAGCCAGGCCCAGTTGCCTGCCATCCAGGGGCTGCCCCGGCGGCCGGACCGGTCGTTTTGTTTGGGGGAATTGGGGGGTGGGGAGGACATGAGCGCTCGGGGTTTGGCCTGATTCTGACTCTCTCAAGCGGTGGCCTCCGGAGCTTCCCGCCCCTGCCCCCGCAAAAACAGCAAACCACCAGCGGTTATCCGCCGGCGGTTCCTGATTCAATTCTAGCCACATTCTACGGGTAAAAGGCCCGGTCTCCAAGAAACCGGGGCACCTGCAGGCGGCCTCAGGCTCCGCCCGCCTCACCCCCGGCCGGAGGGGTTCCCTCGGCCTTGGGCTCGCTCCCCGGCTTTTTCTCGGGCCCCGAGACCGCGAAAAACGCCGCAAGCTCGGCAAAACTACCCAGCGGGCTGCCTCCAGCCAGCGCATCCTGCGACAGGTTCACCGGCTTGGGAGCCGGGCGCTGCGGTTTGTTGCCGGCGGGCTTGGGGGCCGGCACCTTGGGGGCCTCCGGCGCTGCCGCTGCGGCCTCCTCGGGTTTCGGAGCCCTGGGGGCTCCACCCTGGCCCGGCCGGGGCCGGTTGCCGCGCGATTCCATCTCCTTGCGGGAAGACCCCCGGGGAGGCAACGATGACCCCGGCTTGCCACCCGGTCCGCCGGGCCCGCCAAATCCAGGCCGGCCTCCGGGGCGACCCTGCTGTCCCGGCCGTCCCGGGCCGCGTCCGCCTTCCGGCCGTCCCTCGCCGCGGGGTGGCCGGCCTTCCGGCCTGGGTCCACCCGGACGGTCAAACCGTCGTCCGCCTTCGCGGGGCGGTTGTTGCTGCGCGCCGGCCTTGGCGCCTTCCGCGCCCTCCGGCCGCCTCGGCCCACGGGGACCACGCCCCGGGCCTCCCTGCTGCGGCCTGCCCTCGCCGCGCCCGCGTTGCCCGTCTCGGCCCCTGCGGCCTTCGCCGCGGCCGCCGCCCTGGGCCTCTTGCCCAGGTTCCAGCATGCTCAGGGAAACTCGGCCCTTGCCGGTGTCCACATTCAGCACCCACACCCGAACCGGGTCGCCCACGCGGACCACCTCGTACGGATTGCGGATGTAGCGGGTCGCCATCTGGCTGATGTGCACCAGCCCGCCTTCCCGCAGGCCGATGTCCACAAAGCAGCCGAAATCCACCACGTTCAGCACGCGGCCTTCCAGCTCCTGGCCCTGTTTCAGGTCTTCCAGACTCACACCCTTGCCGCGCAGGATCAGCGGTCGCCCCAGGTGCCGCGGGTCGCGGCCGGGCTCCGCCAACGCCGCCACCGTGTCAGCCACCACCCCCTCACTGGGGGCCGGGCCCTGCAGTTCCCCGGCCTGCACGGCCGCGCGGGCGACCTGGGCCACCGCCGGAATTTCCAGGGCCTTCAGTTTCCTGGTCACCTCGTCGCGCTTGCCCGCGTCCGCCAGGTCGGCCGGGCTAAGGCCCGCGTGCTCAAGGATCTTCCGCGCCAGGGGATATTGCTCGGGATGCACCCAGGTCGAATCCAGCGGTTCGCTCCCGCCCACCAGGCGCAGGAAGCCGATCGCCTGATTCCACCGGTGCTGGTCGATCCCAGGCACCTCCAGAAGCTGGGAGCGGTTGTCAAACCGGCCACCTTCCAGCCTGGCCCGCCAGGCGACGATCTCCTGCGCCACCAGCGGATTCAGACCCGAGACGTGCGTCAGTTCCGCCGCGTTGGCCGTGTTCAGGTCCAGCCCCGCCTCGCACACGCTCGACCGCAGCACCCGGTACAGGGAGTCACGCCACTGCCGGGGGTTCAGTTCCACCTGATGCATGCCGGGGGCAATGTTCATCGGGTCGAAACGCAGCAACTCGCGCAGGGGATCCTGCAGCATGCGGGCCACGCTCACGGCCGCCTTCAAACCGCCGTCAATGCCGCGCAGTTCATCAGGCTCCATGCCGGGCATCGGCGCGCCCGGATCAGGCATCACCGAATAAGCCAGGTTCGGCGAAGCCTCGGGCAAGCCATCCAGATTCACCGGCTCGGGAGGTGGTGGCTCCTTCTTCGGTTGTTTGTTCTTGCCCTTCTTGCCAGAGTTTTTGTCCGGCGCGGCAGCGGCTTCGGCGCTGGCGACCTCCGCGGAGGGGGCATCCACAGCCGGGGCCTCGGCAGCCGGGCTTTCCCCGGTCGCAACCTCGGTCGCTGTTTCAACGGAGGGCGCCTCCGCCACGGCTTCCGCCGGAGCCTCGGTCACTTGCTCCACCGCCGGTTGAACTTCCGGAACCTCGGTCACCTCGGGTGCGGGAGCTTCCGCGGCGCGGGCTGCTTCCAGGGCGGCCGCCTCGGCTGCCAGCACCTCAGGGCCCTTCTCCCGGCGGACACGCAGGTCGTTCAGCACATGCGCGACCAACTCTTCCGCCTGGCGCGAGGCGGAACCGCCTCCCGCCGCCACCAACTCTACCTCAAAACGTCGCAGCAGTTCTTCCAGCTTGCGCTTGGCATGTTCCAGATGCGCTGCGCCACCCTGCGGATGCAGCGTGGCGTACTCCAGCGGCTTGCCCGCCTCATCGATCACCGCAACGCGGAAACCGTGCCGGAAAGTCGGGTCCACACCCAGCACCTTCCGCCCCGCCAGGGGTGGCGTCATCAGTCGGGTGCGCAGGTTGCGCTCCTGCACCAGGGCAGCCTGTTCCTCCGCCCGCGTGGTCAGGTCGCGGCGCACATCCCGCTCGATCAGCGGAATCAGCACCTTGTCCAGGGCCAGCTTCGCCACCTCGTTCAGGAAGGCGGTGTGCGGGTGGTTGGCCAGCAGTTCCGGCCGGTCCAGCCGGTGGAACCGGGCCGTCACCGGAAACGCCGGAACATGCCGCGCCGGCTGCTGCGCCTTGGGGGCCTCCGCCGCCGGGACCTGCGCTTCGGCGGCGCTTTCGCCCTGGGCGGCCTCGGGGGGCCCGCTCTCGCCTTCAGCCGCGACCGGAGCCTCGTTGGCAATGGGCGTTTCCGGGGTCGCGGACGCTTCGCCAGTCTCCACCACCGGTGAGGGTTCCGGCGCAGCTTCCTCAACCGCGGGTGTTACCTCGGTCACAGCCAGGGCCACGGCCACCGGCTTCTCCGGGATGAACGATCCGCCACCCTCCCCGCTGTGGCTGGGGGCCACGGCTTCCTCGGGCCCGGGCAACGGCATTCGGGTGCGCAGAAGCGCCATCGCCCCCTCGCGGTCCCACTCCAATGACACAGTCACAGCGCCGGAGCGCTCGGCGCGCCCCAGTCCCAGCACTCGTTGCGCGGGAATCTGCTTCAGCGTGTCCGAGAACTGCCAGTAGTCCTTGTGCTCAGACGCCACCGCGTCGTTGGCGGCCGGGTTGCGCGCGCTGCGCACCCGCGCCGTCTCCCAAATGATGTGCCGCAGCCCGCTGCGGATGTCCGGCGCGTCGGCCACCACCTCCGCCAGGATCGTCTTCAATCCCTCGCGGATCTCTTCAGCCGAGCCGATGCCCCTTTCCGGATCGGCCAAGTCACCCACCAGCGCCTCCAGCGCCGCGGCGTCCGGCAGCACCGGGTCGCCCAGCCATACCGCCTCGGCCAGGTTGTTCAGACCCTTCTCGCGGAACGGCGCCGAGATGCTGCGCCGCCTCGGCCGCAGGTGCGCCTGGATATCTTCCAGCCGCCGCTGGGTGTCCGCCTCGTTGATCGCCTCTTCCAGCGCGGGCGTCAACCGCCCCTGCGCCGTCAGCGTGGCGATGATCTCCCGCCGCCGGCCTGCCTGCGCCTTCTGCTTCGCCTTCAGGTCATGGATCCGCCAGATCGCCTCCTCGGGCAGCCCGAGGGTCATGTCCCGACGGTGCCGGGCGATGAACGGGGGCTCGTGGCCCTCCGCCAGCAGACGCGCCACCTTCTCCACCTGCGTCCGCCGCACCTGCAGCATTTGCGCGATGCGTGAGGCGTCAAAGTCGGTGTCAACAGGCCTCTCGTTCCCGGTCGGTTCACCGTGGGTACGCTCGTTGGCCTGCTCGGGGGTTGGTTCCATATCAGACGGGTTCCGACATTCTGGGGCGAATGAACATGAAAAAAGGATCAGCGCCCCGGGTTGATGGATGCGCCAAGGTGGCGCGATTACACAATAACGCCTTGTATCACCAGTTATCCAAACAGATGGATAAAGCCTTTAGGCTAAGGCTGCCCGACAGCCACTGTCAAGCAACCGCCCCCTTTCCACAGCTCCTCATCAGGTCTTCATCCCGGCACCGTTCCCCCCGCCACTCCGCCACACCCCCGCCCGACTTGACTGCCACACCACATGATGTATACACATGTACACTATCAAGGGGTCGCCCACGGCACGGACGCCACGCCCAAACGGAGGAAGAACAATGGATGGATTCACCTCGCCTCCACCCAGCTTGCCCATTCAGCCACCAATTGCCCGCCAGCCGGCCCTTGCCTTCCCGGAAAGCAGCCAGGCTCCCCCACCAACCAACTCCACCGCCAACCACCGCCCCCTGGTCCTGCACCTAGATGTCGATGCGTTCTTCGCCGCCGTCGAGCAGCGGGACGACCCCCGCCTGCGCGGCAAACCCGTCGCCGTCGGCACGGGCGTCGTTGCCAGCTGCAGCTACGAGGCCAGACGCCACGGCGTCCGCACCGCCATGCGCCTCCGCGAGGCCAAGGCGCTCTGCCCCTCCCTCCGCGTCCTCCCCGGCGATTACCGCCGCTATGAGGTCGCCGGCAGGCAGATCGCCGGCCTCTGCAACGCCATCACCCGACGCGTGGAGGTCGCCGCCCTCGACGACCTCTACCTGCAGATTCCAGACATCATCGACCCCTATTCTCCCGACCAGCCCCTCCGCCTGGCCGACAACCTCCGCGCCCGCGTCCGCGCCGAGGTCGGCCTCGAGGTCTCAGTCGGCATGGCCCGCGGCCGATTCATCGCCGGCGTCGCCACGCAAGATGCCAAGGAGTGCCGCAGGGAACTCGCCGCCCGATGCCAGGGCACACCGCCCCCGTCGCCCACCCGCCTTGTGCCCCCGGGCGCCGAGCGCGGCTTCCTCGCCCCCTTCCCCTCCTCGCTGCTGCCGGGAGCCGGATCGCTCAACGCCCGCCGCCTCGCCGAATGCGGCCTCGCCACCCTGGGCGATGTCGCACTCGCGCCCAGGCGCCTGCTCGAGGGCTTGTTCGGCGCCCCCGGCCGCCTCTGGTCCGGCCTCGCCGCCGGCGACGATGACACCCTGCCACGCGTCGACAAGCCCGCCGCCACGCTCTCGCGCGGCACCAGCCTCGAGCCCCCGCTGGCCGACAGGCCCGGCGGCCACCTCCGCGCCCTGCTCGACTACCTCGTCACCCGCGCCGCCCTCGAGTTGCGCGCCCGCGGCCGCCTCGCCTCCGGCCTGCGCGTCCATGTGCGCTATGGCGATTACGCCGCCGACGACGGACTCACCAGGCTCTCGCCCCCCGCCAACGATGACGCCACGCTCCGCGCCGCCGCGCACGACCGCCTCACCCGCGTCCTCAACCGCCGCCTGCCGCTGCGCTACATCGGCGTCGAGTTCACCGGCCTCGCACCAGCCGCCCCCCAGCTCCAGCTCTTCACCGAGCCCGCCATCGAGCGCGGCCGCAAGCTCGACGCCTGCGCCGACGCCATCCGCGCCCGCTTCGGCTTCCTCGCCATCCGCCCCGGCGCCACCCTCGTGCTCGATGAGCAATTCACCCGCGATCAGGAGAACTACCACCTCCGCACCCCCTGCCTCACCCGCTGAGGCCAGGGGCCCCGGTCACCCCGCCACGCCAAACCCCTCTCCCGCCACCACCCGCAACCGCCCCGGCGCCACGCTGGCAGTCAACCCGCGCACCCCCATCGCCGGCAATACCGTCAATTCGCCATCCGTGTGGGCGATGAATGACTCCCCCTCGCCAATACCCAGCTCCACGCGCGCGCCCCGCCCCTGCCAAACCTGCGGATGCGTCAGCGCCGCCCCCGCCGCCAGCCCGGGCAGCAGCCGCAAAATCTCCAGCATCCCCAAAGGCTCCGCCGCCAAAATGTCGAACAGCCCGTCGGTCAGGCTGGCCCCCGGCGCCACCACGAAGTTCCCCTCGCGCGGCCCCAGCGCCAGGCTCACCGTCAACCGCGGACGCTCCGCCAAGGCCACGCCATCCACGCTCACCCGCCACGCCCCGCCCACGCGGTGGCTGGCCAGCGCCCGCCACACCGCCAGCGCGTACAGCGGCAAACCACGCAGGTGACGGATCTTCCTCGATTCCAGCGTCACCTGCCCGTTGAATCCCGCCGCCATCCCGTTGATGAACCAGGTGCCCCCAGGCTTCCCGTCCGCCCCGGTCCACTCCAGCCGCCCCGCGTCCACCTGCGCCACGCGGGTTTTCACCCCCGGCCGCTTCCACCAGTGCCGCACCAGTTTCAGCGCGCACGCGTAATCATTGGCCGAGCCGATCGGCAGCACCGCCAGCGTCGCCTCAGGGTTGCCCGATTCCAGCAGCCCGCACCCCACCTCATGCGCCGTACCGTCCCCGCCCGCCGCCGCGATGATCGGCCAGTCGCCGCTCCGGCCCGCTTCCCGCGCCAGCTCCACGCCATGGCGGGCCGATTCGGTCAGAACCAGCCGGTCCCCTTTCCCCAGCAGGCTCCGCAAAAGACCCAGCGCGGTCGCCGCCCGCCCACGCCCCGCAGACGGGTTCGCGATCACCAGCACCCGTTGCCCGAACCACATGCCACACCCGCCAAATCCGTGGATAAACCCCACCCTCAGGTGCTAGAGTACACCCTTTGCGGTGGACTCATGGCATGAAGCGGCTGATCGACGGCATCCTGGTTCTCGACAAACCCCGCGGGCTCACCTCGCGCGATGCCCTCAACAAGGCCTGGAAATGGCTACCCCGCGGCACCCGCATCGGTCATTCCGGCACGCTCGATCCCATGGCCACCGGCGTCCTCCTCGCCTGCGTCGGCCGCGCCACCCGACTCGTCGAGTTCCTGCACGAGCTTCCCAAGACCTACCGAGCCGCCATCCTCTTCGGTGTCAGAAGCACCACCGACGACACCGATGGCGACATCACCCCGGTCCCCCTGCCGGCAGACCCCGGCACCGAGGCCTTCACCGCCCTGCTCACCCGTTTCACCGGCGACATCCTGCAGGTCCCCTCCACCATCTCCGCCGTCAAGGTCGCCGGCCAGCGCGCCTACCACCTCGCCCGCAAGGGCCGCGAGCCCGATCTGCCCCCACGCCCCGTCCGTATCGACCGCATCCAACTGCTCCACCTCGACTGGCCCCGCGCCACCATCCGGGTCGATTGCGGCAAGGGCACCTACATCCGCTCCATCGGCCGCGACCTCGGCGCCGCCCTCGGCACCGCCGCCTACCTCACCGATCTCTGTCGCGAGCGCGTCGGCGATTTCACCCAGGCCGATGCCCTCCAGCTCGACACCCCCGCCGAACAGGCGCTCAAACAGCTCCAGCCCCTCGCCCGCGCCATCCAGACCATGCCCCGCCACGAGATAGGCGGCGAGGCCCTCCTCCGCCTCCTCCAGGGCCAAAAGCCCACCCGCGACCAACTCCTCGCCCTGGGCACCGATCTCCCCGAACTCCCCAGCGACCAGCTCCTGGCCCTCCTCCACCAGGGCCACCTCAAAATCCTCGCCCACTGGCGCGACGGCCACCTCCGCCCTCGCAAGGTCTTCCTCGGCCCCGAAGACCACAATGCCCCAGACCACCTCGACTGATCCCCACGAACCACCCCGCCCCGTGGGGACACCGGAATTCAAGGCCGGGATAACATCCCAAACTCCCCCTTCGCCGTGAAAAATCCTCGCGCCCTGCGCGTCTTCGTGGTGAAAAATCCCCCCACACCCCACCCAAATCCACTCGCCTTCCCCCGCACCCACCGGATACCATCAGGCTCGCGCCGAAATATCAGCCGGATTGGCCCGGCAACGCGCGCTGGGAGGCTCGCCGTGAACACCCGTGGCTGGTGGATGATGTGCTTGGCGCTGGCGCTCATGGGCGCCGGACTGGCGATCGCCTTGTTCAGGCCCGCTTCCCCTCTCCAGGCTGTACCCATGAACAAGCCAGACGAGTTCGCGCAGGATCGCGCCCCGCCCAAGGTCAATCTCCCCCCCTTCGATGCCGCCCGAGCCCTCAAGCACCTCGAGGACATCTGCGCCATCGGCACCCGCGTCAGCGGCACACCCGGCATGGAGAAGCAGCAAAAGCTGCTCGAGAAACACTTCACCGATCAGGGCGCCAAGGTCACCTGGCAGAAATTCGAGGGCAGGCAGAAAAGCACCCGCGCCACCGCCCCCATGGCCAACCTGATCGCGAGCTGGCATCCCGATCGCCCAGTCCGCGTCATCATCTGCTCCCACTACGACACCCGACCCCGCGCCGACCAGGAAACCGAACGCCGCAAGAAGGAGCAGCCCTTCCTCAGCGCCAACGACGGCGGCTCCGGCGCCGCCCTCCTCATGGAAATGGCCCGCCACATGAAGGACCTGCCCTGCGAGCTGGGCGTCGATTTCGTGCTGTTCGACGGCGAGGAATGGGTCCTCGAATCCGAGGATGAGTACTTCCACGGCTCCAAACATTTCGCCGCCGAGTACAAGAAGCAGCGCGCCGCCGACAAGACCCGCTACCGCTCCGCCATCCTCCTCGACATGATCGCCGGCAAGGAGCCCCGCTTCCCCGTCGAGCAGAACTCCTGGTGGTCCGCCCCTCGCCTCGTCGAGGAGGTCTACTCCATCGCCGTCGAGCAGAACGCCACCTTCTTCGAGCCCCGCAAGTTCAGCTCCACTCCCGTGCAGGATGACCATGTGCCCCTCAATGCCGCCGGCATCCCCGCCATCGACATCATCGATTTCGAATACCCCCACTGGCACAAGATCACCGACACCCCCGAGAACTGCGCCCCCGAGGGCCTGACCCAGGTCGCCCGGGTCCTCTTCGCCTGGCTCCAACGCGTCCGCTGACCCGACCGGAGCCCCCCATGGGTGCGCAGCAGATCATCTTCGGGCTCCTCCTCACAGCCGGACTGGCCGGCACCGGCATCATCGCCGCCTGGAGGCAGGTCCTCTTCCTCCGCGGCGATTGCCCCACCTTGCCCGAGGCCGCATTCTTCCGCGCCCAGGCCTTCCGCCGACTTTTCTGCTCCCTGCTGCTGGTCGCCATGGGCGTCCTGCTGGGCATAGCCCTCGCCTACCTGGAGGAACCCGCCCAGACCATCGTCAATGAACGCGACGCCGCCGACAGCGCCGGCCGCGAGTTCCACCTGTCCGATCCCCAGGAACGCTTCGCCAGCCTCTACGGCATGTTCTGGGTCGGTTTCCTGGTGCTGCTGTTCGTCCTCTTGGTCGTTCTCGCCTGGGACATGTGGCTCCTCCGCCGCCTCCATTTGGCCTCCCTGCGCGAACGGAACCGCCGCCACCGCCAAATCCTCGAAAACGCCATCGGCAACCGACGAGACGATCCCTGACCCGCCAATCCCCCGATTCCACCGTTGGCAAACCGCTTTTCCAAAAAACAACCTTTTCCCAGCTTGCCCCGCCCGCACAAATCGGCACCACTCCACCCTTTTGCCAAAGTCTTGGGGCACCTTCGGCCGAATCAATTCCCAGAGAACTCATGCTCCCCCCGCACGTGGAGAGTGCACCGTGCTCCGACCCGTTCATAGGGCCACCGCCATGGCCCTGCTGGGTGCGGCACCCTTGACCACCGCAGTCGCCTCCTGGGCCGCTGCCTCCGGTTTGGCCCAAGCGGGCCAGGTGTCCCCCCTGCCAGGAAAATGGCGGCTGAAAATCCCCGGCACTCCCACGCTCGATCAGGTCGCCTCGGGCGACCTTGTTGATTTGAACCTCGCCAGCCTCCCCCTGTTCTGCCAGGCCGACGCCTCCGACCAGATCCCCCCGTCTGCGGCCGCCATGGTCCCCCCCGGCGACATCGAGGATGTCTGGGCCCGCATCGCCCGCGCCACACCCGGCCTCGCCGTCTCCCAGGGACTCGCCAACGAGGGGTATTCCCGCCTCCAGCAAGCCGGTGGCGTGCCCCACGGCCGCGACCGGTTCGCCCGGGAGAGCCTCCTGCTACGCGCCACGGGCGAGGCACTCCTGGCCCAATCCTCCGCCGAGGCCGCCGGCGAGATCGCCAAGGCCCAGCGCGAGGCCGCCGAACTCTGGGCCGAGCTGCGCTCCGCCCAGGAGGCGGCAGCCATCCTCGAGACATCTACTAAAAAGCTGGAAGACATCCAAAAATACGCCCGCGATCTCGCCATGGAGCGCAAGCCCGAACTCCGCGCCCTGGTCGAGGGCCTCGAGGGTGAGCGCTCCGCCCGCCGCATGCGCAAGCTCGAGATCGATCGCAAGGTCGAGCAGGGCCTGGTCCGCCTCCGCCACCTCTGCGGGGAGCCGGTCGATGGCCCCCTCCAGGTCCCCGGCGACCGGCTGGAAGATCCCCAGATGGGCGGCCTGCCCAACCTGGAGGAATCCCTCGCCGCCGCTGGCTCCAACGGCCCCGCCCTGGCCGACCTCGACAATCTGGTTGGTGTGCTGGAAGGCCAGGCCTGCCTGCTCCGTGACAACAAACCCACCGTCGGCGGGCGCGATTTCGACAAGCTCCGCCTCGAGCTCAGTCAGCAGGCCGAGGTCGCCGCCGGCAAGCGCCGCGAGGCCGAGGTGTCCCTGCGCCAGGCCGCGGCCGTGGCACTCGCCGCCCTCCGCCCCCTCTACGAGCAGCATCGCCACGCCAGGGAGGCGCTCGCACAGGCCCAGGCCAGCGCCGATGTCATCGAGAAGTTCATCAAGGAGCGCCGCCCCGAACTCGGCCCCACCGAGCAGCTCGCCGCGCTGAAAGGCATCGAGTTAGCCCGGCAGGAGGAGCTCAAGCTCCGCGTCGCCTACCGCCAGGCCCTCCTCAAGCTCGACCTCGCCACCCGCCCCATACCGGGCAGGTAATCAAAACCAGGCAAAGTCCTCACATCAACTGACCTGGCCGCCTCCCCGGGCTCTGCGGCTGAGGCCGCCACTCCACCAGCGACAGCGTCTTCACCACCGTCAATTCATCGGGAAAGGTGTGGAAGCAGGTGAACACCACCAGCCCCGGCCGCGCGTCCGCGGTCACATGGGCCAATGCCGGCGTTTGCCAATTTTCCGCCGGGAACACATGCAATAGACCCCGCTTCGCCCCGTCCCGCTCAATCTCGTCATGCACCCGCCCGTACGCCTCGGGCTCCAGCGTCTCCACCGTCCACTGCGCCTCATACCGCGCCCCGCAGGGCAACCGGGTCCCCAGCGTCCGCTGCTGATGCAGCCTCAATTGGAACAACGCCTGCCCGCAAGGCAGCGGCTGCCCCGCCACGCTGGCCACTTGGCTGACCCACGCGTTCCCACGCTGCCACGAGATCCAGTGCCCGTCGGGCAATATCCGCGCATCCACCCGCGCCCCGTCAAACTCCACCACTCGGCAAGCGCACGGTTCAAACAGCTCCGGATGAAGCTGCCGGGCGAACAAATGAAATTGCAGCGCCCCAAGCGGCGACCGTGCCGGAATCATGGGCTCCTCCTGAGTCAAATCATCCTACTCCCAGCCCCAGCGTAGGCACTCCGTCAAATACCATTAGGATATTGTTCCGCATTTATATATATTCTGATAGTATTTTTTGTAAAAATAATAAAGAAAGTTTCAAAAACACCTTGAATGCCCATTTTACCCAGAGGACAATCATGCAGTCTAAAGATTAACGATTTGCCTCTCCCCCAATGTCAATAATTCCACTGGAGTTTCCCCATGGCCCTTGCAACATATCTTCGCGGACTCCTCGGCAAATCCTCCTTCGCCAAGCCAATTCGGCCCAGCCGTCTCAACCGGGTCAACCTCGCCCTGGAGACTCTCGAAAGTCGCTGGGTCCCTGCCATCTCGGTCTCCAGCGTGGTCAACTCGCTTTATGGGGACAACACCGCCGGTGTTGGCAGCACACCCCTCCTGGACAGTTCCTACCAGCAGACACTCCATATCGCTGGCTCGGGTTTTCAGTCACAAACCATCCACTATATCCTGTTCACCAACCAGGCGCACCCGGCCACCACGGTCCAGTCACCCAGTCATTTCGTCTCCTCGGACAGCCTCATCACCGCCAACTACCCACCGGGCATGGAAACCGGGAAATGGACTGTGACAGTGGGTATCGGCACCGGCCCGGTGGAAGGCAGCACTGCGGTCATGGACATCAAGCCACCCCAGGGGGTGGTTTCCCCCGATTCCGGAACCATCCAGGGCGGGTCCACCATCACCATCCACGGAAAATATCTTTACAATGCCTCCAATGTGCTTTTTGGAGCCCAGGCAGCCTCCCAATTCAACCCCGCCCTGAACACCGATAGCCAGATCACCGTCACCACACCCCCATCCGCCCTGCCCGTGCCGGGCACCGGCAAAGTGGATGTCCTGGTTTCCTTTCCTGGCGCCTCCTCCAACTTCAAGGTGGGTGATTTCGCCTACACGATCCCCACCGTCCCCGCCTGGAATTTCACCATCCCGAAGGATGTGGCAAACCTCGGATTCCAGATCGCCATCTTCGGCCAGAAAACCTCCAACGGCATTGATGCCAACGGCGACTATGTCTACTGGAACGGCACATCCTGGGCGGATGCAAACAACCTCGGTTCCGGTTCACACACCATCGCGCCCCTGATCACCCTGGCGCCCGCAGGCACCTCGCTGGATGTCACTGCCTCCATCGCCCTGCCCGCCTGGAATCCCTCCGACACCACCGATCCCCAAAACAACTACCTCATCGCCGGCGCTGTCGCCATGTTCGTTGGAAACAACATGGGAATCCCCATCTCGGGCGGCAAACCCTCCTCGCCCACGGTCCAAACCAACCCGGCCGATATTTTCAGCCTCTTCGAACTGACCTACGCCTCCAACGCCTACGATGTGGACATTTCCAATGTCGATCAGCTCGGCTTCACCTACACGGTGACCAGCTCTTCCGTCGATGGCCAACCCGTTGGCCCGTCCAACCCCTCCGCCGCCCCCATTCCTCTGGCGACCGTCGGCAGCTCCCTTGATCGGGCCACCCTGTTCAACCGGTTCCAGGCAGCCTTTCCGGCTCCCAGCCCGTTCAACGAGAGCTATGCCGCCGGGAATGTCAACGGCCAACAGGTCCGTCTGCTCGCGCCACAGGATGTCATCCTCAACATCAACAAGCCGGTCGTTCCACCCCATATCGGCCCCGCCAAAACCACCGGAGCCAACCTGGCCACCGCCAATACCTACTGGTACCTGATCACCGAAACCAACCAATACGGTGAGACCATGGGCTCCCCCCCCGTCTTTGGCGGCTACCTGCTCGACAAGGATGGCAACAACCCTGCGGGCAACAACTCCATTCCCTTGGGCTGGAATGGCCCCTACACCCCGGTTAATCCCTCCGCCACCGGCATCAATATCTACCGGGCTCTGGCACCGGCCAGTAACTCACCCACCCCCCCAGTCCCCCCGCCTCCAAACCCTGTCACTCCCTTTTACCTGTTGAATTCCCTCACCATTGAGGAGTTCAACAACCTGCCAGGCCAGGTGTTCATCGACAATGGGTCCTACACGCCCGACACCGGCAAAACACCCCCCGTCTCCTCTTATTCCTTCAGCCCGCTGTCCTCCTGGTTCAATGATCCCCTGTGGGACACCTTCAGCCATTTTTCCGGCCAAACCTTCAGCTTCTACCAGAGCAACCAGAGCAACGGCGCCCACGGCACCCTCTGGACCGGCAAGGTCCTCGATGTGACCCCTAATTCGGCCAACCCGATCACCGCCCTGCAATATGTCTCCAGCGCCACGGGCCAGCCCACTTCGATCACCACCCAGTGGCAGAATTGGAACGACGCTCCAAAACAAACCTACAAGGTCCTGCAATTGGTGGGCAACGCTTACGACAGCTCCGACTGGTCCAACCCGAACCCGCCAGGCAACCCGGCCAGCCTCACCCCCGGCCAGTATGAGGGCGCGGTGGTCAACATCTATTTCCCGTTCTTCCAGGAAAACACAGGCCTCAGCTCCGTCCCGTTCCATGGCGGGGCGAACTCCTATCCCGCTCCCGCCGCGCCCACTTGGCTCCCCAACTCCACCTTCACGCCGGGCCAAATGGTATTCGGTTGCGCCGGGGCCTTCGCTTCCTATCCGGGTGACCCTGAAGCCCAAGCCCAGCAGGCCACCTTCCCCGACCTCGCCAAGAAGGCGATGACCAACCTCGAAAATGTCCTGGTGTCTGCCCTCAATCGCGGCGTCGCCACCGGCTACGATTACAAGCTCGCCCCGCAGCAGTGGATCAGCCCCATCAATTTCAGCCAATACCCCGTCACATCCACCCCGGGCGCCGACATTTACACCTATTTTCTGTCCGCCATTCTCCCCGATGGGCAGACCGAATCCGTTCTGGGCTGGCCCCTTTCCATAGGCGTCAACACGGCCGGCTCACCCTCCGTCACCCTCAACTGGCTCCCTCAGGGCAATCAGGTCTACAAGACCGCCAATATCTACCGCCAGGATCCGTCGGGCACCATCCGGCTTGTGGGCACGGTGGACAATGCAACCAGCCTGGCCCAAACTTTCACCGACAACTTCATCTCCTCCAACTATCCCCCGGCACCAACCACTGGCGCGCCCTTCACCTTCTATCCAGACTGGAAGGACACCACAGCCCCTGGGTTTGTGAACTCCAACCTCTTCTCGGCCTTCCTGCACCAAAACTTTTCCGCCGACCCACTTCACGGCGTCAGCATCAATGGCCTTTGCTACGGCTACCCGTTTGATGACCAGGGTGGCTTCTCCACCAACATCGATTTTGGCAATGCCCCCACGCCAAAAACCATCACCTTTGCCATTAGTCCATTCACAACTTCGGTCCAACCGGTGGTCACCACCGCTACCCTCTCCTCCAACAACAACCCTTCCCACCTGAACGACGCCGTCACTTTCACCGCCACCGTCTCCCCGGCCTCCGGCACCGTTGCCCCCTCAGGCACTGTTTCCTTTTATGACGGCAACACTCTAATCGGCACCGGCACCCTCAAGTCCTCGGGCCTCAACGCCATCGCCTCGTTCACAACCTCATCCCTCACCGTCGGTGCCCACTCCATCACCGCCTCCTACAGCGGCAGCAACGCCTTTGACCCAAGCACAAGTAGCGTGCTTTCCCAGACGGTGGACGGCACTCCACCTTCCCCTTTAGCCACCTCCACCACCCTCGCCTCTAACATCAACCCGGCCAATCTGGATCAGACAATCACCTTCACCGCCACCGTCACAGCCGCCAAGGGAATCCCCTCCGGCACCGTCAACTTCCTCGATGGCACTACCCTCATCGGCACCGGCACCCTCAACACTCAGGGCTTTGCCACCTTCCAAACCTCAACCCTCGCGGTGGGCACCCACCTCATCACCGCCGCCTTCCAGGCCTCGGCAACCTACTCCGCCAGCACCAGCTCTGTCGTGAAGCAAGTGGTGGCGCCCGATGGCCCCGCCTCCACTGCCACCACGCTCGTCCCCAACCCCAACCCGACTTACGCCGGCCACACCGTCACCTTCACCTCCACCGTTGCCGCCAAGCGCGGTACCAAGGTGCCCACCGGCACCGTCACCTTCCTGGTCGACGGAACCGTGGTCGGCTCCGCTCAGCTTTCCAACGGAGTAGCCACCCTCCAGCACGCCTTCGCCACCGCGGGTACGTACTCCCTCACCGCCAATTACCAAGGAGATACCTCCTTCGCCGAAAGCCAAAGCCCCACGGCTACCGAAGTGGTCAACCAACCCTCTTCTTCCACCGTCAAAGTCACCCTTTCCTCCAGCGTCAACCCATCCACCCAGGGCCAAATGGTACTCTTCACCGCCAAACTCCAACCCGTCGCGGGCTCCGGCTCCCCCACTGGCACCGTCGATTTCTATGTCAACAATGTCTGGCAAAATTCCACCACCGTCTTCACCGACGGTTCCTACGGCCAGGTAGCCACCTGGTTGACCAATGCGCTGCCACTAGGCGACAACTCCATCACCGCCAAATACAGGGGCGATTCCTCCTTCGATCCCGCCAACAGCAAGCCCCTTTCCCAGGTGGTGACTGCCAACCCCAACCAGATCATGCAACCAGCGGACCTCGGGCCCGGGTCCTATGTCGCCGGGGTCGGAAACCTGCTGGCCATCAAGCCTTCTTTTGGCGAGATGCAGTTCTTCCAGCCCTTCCCCAACTACAACGGCCAGATCACCGTAAACACCATGGACCGCGACTCCGACGGCAAGGCCGACACCATTCTCGCAGCCGTCGCCGGCGGCGCCGCACCCCATGTCCTCGTGATTGACGCCAACACAGGCTACCTCCTCTCCAGCTTCTACGCCTTCTCCCAGTCATTCCTGGGCGGCGTCACCATCGCCGGCGGGCCGGTCCACCTCGCCCCCACCGGATCCGCAACCCCCGTGGTCGTCTGCGGCGCCCGCGCCGGGGCACAACCCACCGTCGCCGTCTTCGACGCGCTAGGCAATGACTACGGTGCCTTCTTCGCCTTCGATCCCGCCTACAAGGGTGGGGTCAATGTCGCCATGTCCGAGGCAAACGCCCAGGGCAACGCCTTGGTCGTGGTCTCCTCCACCATCAACACCCATGTCAAGGTGTTCGACATCGCCAATGTCCAGCCTTCTGAACTCGCCAGCTACTACACCTTCGGCTCGGCCAACTACTCCCCGGGCGTCTGGGCCTCCGCGGGCGATATCGACGGCAACGCCACCCAGGAACTCCTCGTCGGCACCGCCGGAGGCACAGCCGCCGCTCGCATCAAGGTCTATAACCTGCTCACCGGGGCCGAAATCCCAGGCAAGGTCATCAAGCCCTTTGGCGACAACTACCTCGGCAGCGTCCGCGTCGGCCTGTCCGATTACAACAGAGATGGCGTCCTCGATCTCCTGGCAGCTTCAGGGCCCATGGCCATGGGCACGGTTCGAGCCTTCGATTTCAACACCCTCGCCGAACTCGAGTCCCTGTTTGTGTCCAATGTCACCGATGGCGTCTTCATCGCCACAAACTTTTCCAGGGCCGGCGTTCCCACCTGATTCCCACCTCACCGAAATCACCACCAATCCCGGCGCCCTGATAAAGGCCGCCGGGATTGGCTTTTTCCTACCATCAATTCCATAAATCTAATCTCACAAACACTTTCCAATCAAAAACCCTGAATCCATCTCCCCTCCCGGCCCGTTCCTCCACCCGGTAAGATTCACTTCGGAGGTTCGGGCCCATGGTGGTGGCGGTCAGCAATCTGCAGAAACGCTATGGCAAGCTAAACGCCCTCGATGGCGTCAGCCTCCAGGTCGAACCCGGCACCCTCTTCGGCCTCCTCGGCCAGAACGGCGCCGGCAAAACCACCCTCATCAAGGTTCTTCTCGGACTCGTCGCGCCCACCGCCGGCTCCGCCACGCTCCTCAGCCAGCCCGTCGGCCGGCCCGACAACCGCCGCGAGGTCGGCTACCTCCCCGAAGACCACCGCCTCCCCGAGTACCACACCGGCCCCAGCCTGCTCGACTTCTACGGCGCCCTCCAGGGCGTCCCCCGCGCCCAGCGCAAGGCCCGCATCCCCTACCTGCTCGAGCTCCTCGGCCTCAAGGGCCGCGAGAAACTCCGCGTCCGCGGCTACTCCAAGGGCATGAAGCAGCGCCTCGGCCTCGCCCAGGCCCTCCTCCACCAACCCAAGGTCCTATTCCTCGATGAACCCACCGACGGCGTCGACCCCGTCGGCCGCAAGGAAATCCGCGAACTACTCCTCGAGGAGAAACGCCAGGGCGTCACCGTCTTCATCAACAGCCACCTCCTCGGCGAGGTCGAGCAGCTCTGCGACCGCGTCGCCATCCTCCGCAAGGGCCAGCTCGTCCTGCAGGGCACCGTTGACGAACTCACCCAGGCCAAGGCCACCTGGCTCATCGCCTTCAATGGTCCCGTCCCCGCCTCCGCCACCTGGCGGGACGCCTCACTCGAGCCCTCCGAGCGCCCCGGCCTCCTCCGCCTGTTCCTCCAGTCCGCCGAACCCGACGCCATCGACCGCTTCCTCGCCCAGACCACAACCCAGGGCCTTCAACTCCGCCACCTCGAGCGCGAACGCGGCTCACTCGAAGACCTCTACCTCTCCCTGGCCGACAAGGGAGGCCCCGCCACATGAGTGCTCCCCATGCGCCCCGGCCCGGTCTCCTCCGCTCCTTCCTCGCCATGCTGGCCGATGCCTGGCGCGAGTTCCTCGATGCCAAAATCCTCTACATCCTGCTGGCCGTCATCGGCCTCATCTTCGCCGTCGCACTGACCGGCCATATCCAGCCCCTCCAGGGCGGAACCGAACTGCCCGACAAGAAAAAACAGCCCGGCGGCAAGAACTACCTCGATATCTGCGCCAAATCCCTCGCCGTCAACCTCGACGGTCTCGACCTAGGCAAGGAAAAAATGGCCGATATCGCCGGCCGCGTGACCGGCTCGCTCTACTCCGTGGCCAAGGCCCAATCCGTCGACGGAACCGACCTTCCCAACTCCCGCTGGACTCTCTCGCTCAACCGCAATGCCATACCGCTCGTCGGCGGGCTCGAGACGGTCGACCAGATCCGC
>Ga0169931_10003071_pt1 | contig 26760 bp, 24 predicted proteins | sample Kivu_15m_20L_FD_129675 | JGI IMG/M metagenome (GOLD analysis project Ga0169931, IMG submission 129675) | Freshwater microbial communities from Lake Kivu, Western Province, Rwanda to study Microbial Dark Matter (Phase II) - Kivu_15m_20L... | ecosystem: Environmental > Aquatic > Freshwater > Lake...
CTACGGGCTGATGAAGTACCACCCGTGGCAGGCGTCGTCCACGCTGCTGAACTGCGAGACCTGCGAGGTGATCCGCTTCGGCAGCTGCTACGAGAACATCCGCGACATCCTGCGGCGCCACTTTGGCGTGGCGCTGCCGGACCCGCCGCAGCGCGGCTGAGGGCAGCCCGCACGCGGGCGGGTCGTGCCCGCCGAAGGCTCGCGGGGGTGTCCGGCAGCCGGGCCGTCCGACGGCCGCCGCGACCGCACACGTCTCCCGGAGTGAGCCTCGATGCCGCGCGGGGGCGCAGGACGGCAGGAACGTTATCGGGCGTCAGTCGTTGACGCCCTGACGCTCCAGGAAGTGCTTGAGTTCGATGAGCCCCCGGCCACCCGCATGCCCGGCGCCTGTTGCCCCGGCACCCCAGATGACGTTTTTGCCGATCTCAGTCGCCAAGTCGTTCATCGTGTCCCTGAAGTAGTCCCCGGCGCGTGACGATACTGTCTGGATCGTATGCTTGAACTTGCCAATGGGTTCGGGTCCGCGATAATTTTTCGCCAGGACAAGCCTGATTTTGTTATCGAAAAGGAGGGCCGCGCGCTCCAGTTCAGTGCTGGAGGGTATCCTGGAAAACCTCCCGACGTCGCTCAGTGCCTTACTCACCGCGGTCTCCAGAATCTGTCTCTGCGCTTCAGGGTTTGGAACGCGTCCGCCGGCCAATCTCGCAAGGTCATAGGAATAGCCGGTATTCCACATTCGATCGGTAATCCACTTGGCTAACTGTTTCCGTAGCTGCTGATTGCGGCCGACGGGCGACAAGGCGTGCTCCAGGATCCGGGTCCCGATCTTGTGCGCGACGTTCTGTGTTAAGCCCCCCACGGCGCGGCGAAACAAGGGCCGCCACTGAGCCTGATCCGCGCTGCGATCGGGCGCAGGCCCGAAGCGTCCGAAACCGGGTTCCTGTGCTGACGGCGCGTGCAGCGTGGACGGCGCAACAGGGGGTGGAAGTCTGACGGCCATGGGGTTCTCCATCGTGGCGAGTCCGCAGCGGGACGGCGTGCGATAACCCGCCGAACGCGGACGGACTCGCTACGCCGGGGGCCGGCGCGGGGCAATCCGGGGCTTACCCTAGGCACGAGCAGCGGGGCCGCGCCCCGCCGCCAGGGAGCCCCGAACGGGCCCCGCCGCCGCCACGGCACGCTCGCCGACCGGCGGCTGGGAGAGGTCGGGGTCGCCTCGACGCCTCGAGGCAGGTGTCGCTCGAGACGTGACCGGCGCGGCTCAGGTCGTTCCCTGCCAGCCCTTCTTCGAGATGTCGAAGATGATGCCGTCGGGATCCTTGAACTTGCGCTCGAAGTTCTCCTTCTCCTGGTCGTCGCCGAGGTCGAAGAAGAACGTCCCGCCCGCGGCTTCGATCCGCTGCTGAACTTCGGCGATGTCGTCGACCTGGAAGCCGAAGTGATGGGCGCCGACGAAGTTCTTCGCGTCCTCGAGGCCGGAGCCGCGCTTTCCGTGGTAGTTCAGGAGCGCCAGATTGATCGTGCCGTCGCTGAGATAGACGGCCGAAGCGAAATCCAGCGTCTCCGCGCCGACGCGCTTGAGTCCGAAGACGCCCTCGTAGAAGCCGGCGGACTTCTCGAGGTCGCGAACCACGATGGCGAAATGCCTGAGCCTGATCATGACGTCCATGTCTCCTGCGCTGCGGGAACGCGCCGTCCGCAGGCGATCACGCCGCGGTGCCCATCTGCTCGTGGATCGCCGTCACCAGCCGGTGTTCGGGATCCTTGAAGGCTTCCATCAGCTCGAAGTGGTTGACCCCGGCGCACAGGATCAGCCGCGACAGCGTTCCCGCGCGATCGAGCGATGCCGCGAACGCCTCGGTCTGGCGCCGGAACTCGTCGGTGTCGTGCTCCGCGTACAGCATCTGCACCGGCCCCGGCATCCGGTCCGGATGCAGTCCGGGGCTCAGCTCACGCACCTCGGGGGCATCGAGCTGCACGTACTCGGCGCGATGGCTCAGCACCACCGGCTCGAGGAAGTAGGGGCCGCTCACCAGCGTGACGCCCCGGACGAAGTCGATGTCGCCCTTCTGCAGTGCGCAGGCGCTCAGGTGGGCTCCGGACGAATGCGCCGCGACGTACAGCCGTTGGGGGTCGATGCCGAGCGACGCGGCGTGCTCGTGCACCCAGCGAAGTCCGCGGTGAACCTGGTCGACCACGGTGGGCAGGCGCTCGGCGGGCAGCTTCGAGAAGTTCAGGACGACGGTGGTGACGCCCGCCGGAACGAACGCGTCGGCGACGAACGAGTAGTCGTCCTTGGAGAAGTTCTTCCACGCCCCGCCATGGACGAACACCAGCGCCGGTCCCGGGGCGACGCCCGCGGGGAAGACGTCCAGGATCTCGTCCGGGTGCGGACCGTAGCGCACGCCTGGGTCGTGTCCGAGCCGTCGGCGGGTGGCTCGGCTGTGCTCGGGGTACCGGCCGATCACCTCGAGCGCGTTCGGCACCCAGCCGCGCTGGTCGAAGTTGCGGTTGAGCTCGTCCTGCGTGTAGTGCAGGAAGACCGGCGCGGCCATGGATCAGTCAAACTTGAGCGACTGGTCGCGCGCGAGCTTCTGCCACTTCGCCACTTCGGTCGCGATCTGCTCGGCGAACTGCTCCAGCGTGTTGCCCACGATCTCGTTACCCATGCCGGCGAGCCGCTCGCGAACGTCGGGCAGCGCGAGCGCGCGCACGATCTCCCGGTTCAGCCGATCGATCACGGCACGCGGCGTGCCCGCGGGGGCGAGCAGCCCGAACCACACGATCGCCTCGAAGCCGGGAACGCCCGATTCGGCGATCGTTGGCAGCTCGGGCATCACCGGCGAGCGGGCCGCCGATCCGACCGCGATCGCCTTCAGGCGTCCGGTCTTGATGTGCGGGCCGGAGGTGTTGATGACGTCGAAGATGATCTGCGCCTCGCCGGCCACGGTACCCGCGACCGCCGGCGCCGAGCCCTTGTACGGCACGTGAACCAGGTCGACGCCAGCCATCGCCTTGAAGAGTTCGCCGACCAGGTGGCTGGAACTCCCGACCCCGAACGACGCGTAGTTGAGCTTGCCCGGGGACGCCTTGGCCGAGGCGATCAGGTCGCCCACGCTGCTCGCGTTCACCGAAGGGTGCGTGGCCAGGATGAACGGCGTTCGAACCAGCATCGAAATGGGCGCGAAGTCGCGTACGGGGTCGTACCGCAGCGTCTTGAACACGGCGGAGTTCCCGCCGTGCGTACTGCCGCTCGCCTGCAGCAGCGTGTAGCCGTCCGCCGGCGCCCTCGCAACCGCTTCGGCCCCGACGCTTCCTCCCGCGCCCGCCCGGTTCTCGACCAGCACCGGCTGACCCAGGGCGGCGGTCAGCTTCTCCGCGACGACGCGGGCGGTGAGATCGTTGGTGCCGCCGGCCGCGAAGGGAACGACGATGCGGATCGGGCGCTCCGGCCACTGCGGCTGCGCGCCCGACGGCGCTACCCACAGCACGCACAGGCCGAGAACGGCCGCCAGGCGACGGACTGCTGTGCTCATCGGAATCACTCCTTCGTCGGGCGAATGCCGCGGTGGGAGGCGACCACGGTGCCCATGTTCGAATACAATCTACACAACAACCGCCCTGCAGTACAGCGGGCGCGAATGCGACGCGTGCCGGCCGGTCGGCCGGCCGCAGACCACCGAGGGGGGACGGATGAGCCGCGAGGAACCGATCTGGGAACGCGCAGACTATTCTAAGGTTCCCTACCAGCTGTACCACGATCCGGAGATCTACCGCCGCGAGCAGGAGCGGATCTTCCGGGGGCCGGCCTGGTCGGTGCTCGGCCTCGAGGCCGAGATTCCGAACCCGGGCGACTATCGGATCGCCTATGCGGGCGATCTGCCGATTGTATTCAATCGTGACCGCGACGGACGCATCAACGCGTTCGTGAACCGATGTGCGCACCGCGGCTCGGAGGTCGTTCGCGAGCCGCGCGGCAACGTGAAGGACTTCACGTGCATCTACCACGCGTGGTGCTATTCGGCGCAGGGAGACCTGGTCGGCGTGCCGTTCGTCCGCGGGGTACGCGGCCAGGGCGGCATGCCCGCCGACTTCCGCATGGCCGACCACGGCTTGCGCACGCTGCGCGTTGCCACCTTCAACGGTCTGATCTTCGGCACGTTCCACGAGGCCGCCGAACCGCTCGAGCAGTATCTCGGCTCCCTCATGGTGGAGAACGTGGGGGAGATCCTCGCTCGGCCGATCCGTCTGCTCGGCTACCAGCGGCAGCGCATCCATGCCAACTGGAAGATGTATCTGGAGAACGTGCGCGACGCCTATCACGCCAGCCTGCTCCACGAGTTCAACCGTACCTTCGGCCTGAGTCGGCTGACGCAGACCTCGGGCGGCTACATGGACGAACGGCACCGGCACGCGATGCTGTTCCAGTTCAAGGGCTCCGACGCCGAGGATGCCGCGAGGAAGGCCTATTCCGACGGTCAGGTGCAGCGCGGCGAGTACATGACGCTGCGCGACGAGTCGCTGGTCGCGGCGATCACGGAGAACCGCACCGGCGTGAGCACGCGGATCATCTCGATCTTCCCGAACGCCGTGGTCCACCAGATCGCCAACTGCCTCGGCCTGCGCCGCGTTCGAACCCGCGGCCCGGCGGAGCTGGAGATCGAGTTCGTGCTGTTCGGGTATCAGGACGACGACGAGGCGATGACGGCGCACCGGATCAATCAGGCGAACATGGTCGGCCCGGCCGGACTGATCTCGATGGAGGACGGCGAGGCGCTCGAGCGCGTGCAGCGGGCGACCCGCCCCGATCCGAGCGGCGCCGGCATCATCGAGATGGGCGGCAAGGGCCCGTTGATGAACCTCGACACGCGCGTGAACGAGATGCCGGTACGCGGTTTCTGGTCGTACTACAGCGAACTCATGGGCATCGAACCGGAGGGTGCGCAGCGATGAAGGTCGATCCGTCCGTGAAGGAGCGCATCGAGCGCCTCATCGTCGACAGCGCCATGTTCATCGATCGCGACGAGCTCGACGCCTGGATCGCGTGTTTCGAGCAGGAGGCCCGTTACGTCGTGCTGCCGCGCGAGAACCGTGAACTCGACCTGCCGGTGGGCATCATCCACTGCGAGAACCGGGCTCGCCTCGAGGATCGCATCGTCTGCCTGCGGCATGCGAACAAGTACAACCCGCACTACGACCGCCACATCGTGAGTCTGCCGCGGATCCTCGCGCTCGACGGGGACGTGGCCTCGGTCGAGACCAACTTCATGGTCGTGCAGACCGACAAGACCGGCGAATCCCGACTGTTCTGCGCCGGGGTCTACGAGGACCGCATCCGCCTCGGCGACGAAGGTGCCCGGTTCGTGGAGCGGATCGCGGTCGTCGACACGTTCGCCGTGCCGACGCTGATGGCCACGCCGGTCTAGCGCATGCGGCCCGGCCGGAGCCCCCGGAGACCGTGCGGCGAGCGAGGCTGCGACCGCGAAGGAACGGGTCGATGACGCAGGAGTCGACGAGCGCGCGATCGGCCCGGCCACGCCCCCTGCCCAAGCGGACGTTCCCGACGACCGACGTCGCGCCGTCGCTGCCGCAGTTCATCTACGACCGGCTCAGGATCGACATCCTGTCCGGGGCGCTGGAGGCGGGTCGTGCCATGCGGCAGGAGGAGATCGCGCGCCAGTTCAACGTCAGCCGCGTGCCGCTGCGGGAGGCGCTCAGCCGCCTCGAAGCCGATGGCCTGCTCGAGTCCCGTCCGCGCCGCGGATTCGCGGTGACGACGCTCGATGCCGAGGAGATCGTCGAGGTGTTCGAGCTGCGGTCGGTGATCGAGGAGCACGCCGGCCTCGTCGCCGCGCGGGAGCGCAGCGACGAGGACGTGCTCCAGGCCGAGAGTCTGGTCGGCGAGATGGATGCGCTCGACCGGGCCGACCCTGACTTCGCCTCGAACTGGATGCTGCTCAACTACGAGTTCCACGCCCGCCTCATCGCCTCCAGCGGCCGCAGGCGTCTCGCGCGGATCGCCGGCAACCTGCGGGGCGCGGTCGAACCGTACGTCCGCCTCGAGCTCTTCGTCACCGGTGACGTGGACGAGGCGGCCCGGGAACACCGGGAGATGCTGGCGGCATTCCGCGCCGGCGACGGTCTGGCGCTCGCCAGGCTGAGCCGCGAGCACGTCGACCACACCGCCACGCGTCTGCTGGCGGGGCTGCGCACCCGTGCGGTGGACGCATCGACGCGGGCTCACGGCCACGAGGTGGCTTGAACCGCCTGCGATCGCTCGGCGCTCGCGCGGGTTGGCGACCCGATCAGTCGTCGCCGCGCAGGTGACGCAGCAGATGGTTCAGCGTGGCGCCGATTCCCGCGCCCGCGCCCAGGCCGAGCGATGCGGAACCCAGCCCGACCGACCACTCGTCCAGCACGCCGAGGAACGCGCGCTCGGCGCCACCCGTGAACTCGACCGCGGCCATCAGGCGCCGCCTCATTTCCGGTCCGTCGTGCCCGTTGAGATACCCGGTTCGCTCGATCGCCGTGTCCAAGGCCTGATCCAGGCTCCGCCTGAACTCCCAGGCGCTCATGACGGATCCGCCAGGCCTGCCCAGGCCGTCGGCGTGTCTCGCCCACCCGGGTCGGCTGATGTCCCGCAGTCTGGCGCCCACCGCCGCCTCGAGGACGTCCCGGGTGAACGGCCCCTCGCGTTGGAAGCTCTTCAGCACGCTCTGCATGCCGTCCGAGAGCATGCGTCGGGTGATCGCCTCGGAAAGCGCTGCCCGCGCTCGCGGATCGCGGGTGATCCACGGCAGGGTCTCCTGCAGGATGCGCGCCCCGGACTTCCTGACCAGACCCCACAGCGCGACCGGGTCCGCGGCGCCGGGCCGCGCAGGCGAAGGATCGAGGCGGCCGGCGTCGGGCGCCCGCGATTCGTGCAGCCGGGCCGGGGTGAGGCTTGGGGGCAGCCTGACGGCCATGGGGGCGGGTCCGGAGTGGGGCGCAACCGCGGCTTTCGGCGGCGGCCGGCGCCGTGCGCACGCGTCCGCAGGCTACGGTCGCCGCCGGCGCGGGACAACCTGGGGTCGACCCCAGGCGGGACGCCCGTCGGACGCGATCGCGCGCTCAGCGCGGCGCGACTTCGGCCAGGGCCGCCGGAGGATGCCGCGAAGGGGGCGCGCCGAGTCGCGGCTGCCCCCACTCGCGCAGCACGCCTGCGACGTGACGGCGCGCGCATCGGCGCAGCAGGTCACGCTCGGCGTCCGGCAGTTCGCGGTGTGCGCCCAACGAGCGCAGCCACGCCAGCGTCGCCCCGACCGCGTGCCGGCCGGCCGAGCCTCCTTCGAGGCGCCGCATCCGCGCGTCGGAGAAGCCCTGCCACCAGGCCCGCTCGGCGACCCAGTCGGGCGTCAATCTCGCGGCGGGTACCTCGTGCCGCACCCGGGCGCCGGGTACGTACCAGATCGTGCCGCCCGCACGGGCCAGCCGGCGCTGCGCCCAGACGTCCTCGTTCGACAGCAGGTGCGCGCCGCGCCGGCCGAGCGTGGCGTCGAATCCTCCGACCGCGATCAGCGGGGTCCGCGCGAAGCAGAAGTTGCCGCCGTACAGCGGGGTGCGCGTCGGATCGAGGCGATGCAGCTCGGGTCCGAGGTCGATCACCGAGTAGTAGCCGAGCAGCGCATCGCCGAGCCAGTCGGGCCGGGGCGCCTCCCACAGCGGCGCGATCGGTCCGCCGATGCACGCGGGCGCGGGCCGGATCGCGTCGATCGCCGCGAGCAACTGCGCGGCCCAGCCGGGATCGGCCACCTCGTCGTCGTCGAGGAACGCGAGGTACGGAGCACGCGCGGCGTGCAGCGCGCGGTTGCGCGCGTGCGTGAGGCCGAGCGTGGGCTCGTACAGGTAGCGAATCGATCCGCCCCGCGCGCGCAGCGCATCGACGTGCGAGCGCGTCGCGTCGGTCGACGCGTTGTCGATCACCAGGATCTCGAGGCGCGACGGCGCAACGGTCTGCGCGATCAGGCTGCCGAGCGCGCGCACGAGCCGCTCGGCGCGATCGTGCGTGCAGACCGCGATCGACAGCGCGGGCACGGCGCGCGACGGCGTCGCGAGGCCCGCTCCGCCGTCGCGCGCGGTGCGTGACGCAGTGCGCTGGGCGGCGTCGATCGGCATGGTGCAATTACCGTATCGCGCCGACCGGCGTCGGATGGAGGCACAACGTCACATGCGCCGCGTGATCGCACTGTTCCTCGACGGCTACGAGCCGTCCCTGCAGCAGCGGATGATCGATACGGGAGAGCTGCCGGCCCTCGCCGCGCTCGGCCGCCGCTGCGCTCGGTTCGCGCTCGACCACGGCGACGCGCGCAACAGCGGCCTCGCGGGCGAGCACGTCGCGACCGGCCTGTCGCCCCAGGACGCGCGACGCCACGCGGCCGTCCACTTCGACCCGCGCGGCTACCGGGTCTGCCAGGTGGGCGCCGTCCACCCGCCGTTTCCTGCGCGTCTGCCCCGGCGCACGGTCGCTTTCGACATGCCGTACTTCGACCTGGCCGCGGCGCCCGGCGTGGCCGGCATCGGCAACTGGGGGGCGCACGACCCCGGCGTGCCGGCGAGCTTCCAGCCGGCGGCGCTTCAGGCCGAGTTCGAGCGGCACATCGGCGCCTATCCCGCGTCCCGGTGGATCTACGGCTACACCTGGCCGTCACCCGAGCGTACGCGCGCGATGGCCGACGACCTGGTACGGGCCGTCGATCTGCGCGCCGACGCGGCGTGCTGGCTGCTCGAGCGCGTTTCCGGCTGGCAGCTCGCGCTGCTGGCCGTCAGCGAACCGCACTCCGCGGTCGAGGCCCTGTGGCACGGCATCGATCCCGCGCATCCGCTGCACGGTCTGCCGTCGGCCGCGCCCGCGGGCGAGGGCGTGCGTGCGGTCTACCGGGCGGTCGACCGGCTAGTGGACCGGCTGCAGCGCGCGTGGCCGGACGCGGACCTCGTCGTGTTCTCGATGCACGGCATGGGCACCAACCGATCCGACACGATCAGCATGCTGATGCTGTCCGAGCTGATGCACCGCCACGCGTTCGGGCGGCCACTGTGGCGCGCCGACGCGAGTGCGACGCTGCGCGAGGGCGTCGCCTGGCCGGTCGACCCGGACAGCTGGGAGGCGAGCATGCGCCGCGGCTTTCCCGCGTGGCGCCCGTCGCAGTGGCGCGCGCACCTCGCGTGGAACGGCACGGCGCCGGTGCGTCGGCTGCTCGCGTGGGAGGACGCGCTGCGGATGCGCGCGACCCGGGGTGCGGCCAGGATGGGCCTCGACTGGATGCCCGCGATCGCCTATCGCCCGTACTGGCGCGACATGGACGCGTTCGCGCTGCCCTCGTTCTACGACGGCCGCCTGCGCGTGAACCTCGCGGGGCGCGAGCGGCACGGCCGCGTGAGCCTCGCCGCGTACCGCGGTACGGTTGCCGCGCTCGAGGCCCTGCTGCGCCGATGCGTCGACGCCGACACCGGCGAGCCGCTCGTCGAGCGCGTCCAGACGCTCGGCGAGGCCGACCCGATGCGCCTGGACCCGACCGGCGCCGACCTCACGATCGTCTGGCGGCGCAGCGCGCAGACGCTGCGGCATCCGACGCTGGGCACGATCGGTCCGGTCCCGATGCGGCGCCCCGGCGGTCACACCGGGCGCGAGGGGATGGCGTGGATCCGCGCGACCGACGCGCGGCCGGGCTTTCACGGCGTGCGCAGCGCCTTCGACGTCGTGCCCACGCTGCTTGCGCTTCTCGGCGCGACGGTGCCGGGCCCGGTGAGCGGCCGCCCGCTGCCGATCGCCGGCCGCGTCGAGCACGAGGTGACCGTGGCCTGACCGATGACGCGGCACGGTCGCTTGGGCCGCTCAGGCGAGCCCGGTGCGGTACAGCCGGCCGAATCCCTCGATGCGGTCGTCGATGCCGGCGAGCCGCAGCATGTGCCAGGCGAGCGCGTGGTTGCTCGAGGTGACCGGCTTGCCGATCAGCGCCTCGGCCTGCTCGGCGATCCGAGCCACACGCAGCGAGGTGCACGACACGAACACGCCGTCGCAGGCCGGCGAGCCGCCGATGCGGACGATCGCATCGAGCAGCGACGCCGGCGTGATCCGGGCGACCACGTCGTCGTCGGGCTCGTTGAACGAGCCCATCACCGGAATCCGCAGCCCGCGCGCGATCAGCGCCGCGCGCAGCCGAAGGTTGATCTCGCGCAGGTAGGGCGTGAGCAGCGCGACCCGACCGACGCCGGTGGCGCGCAGCGCGGCGATCGCCGCGCTGACCGGGTCGGTGACGCGGGCGTTCGGACGCACGCTGCGCACCAGCTCGGCCACGCGCGACTCGCCGATCACCAGCGAGCCCGAGGTGCAGGCGAACGCGATCACCGACAGGTCGACCATGAAGGGCAGCAGCCGCGTCGTCGGTGCGATCAGACCCTGCATCGCGATCAGCGTCTCGGGCGTGATCCGGACGTCGTTGTGCAGGCGCGCCGCGTACAGCGCGACGCCGTCGTCGGGCCAGACCGCGCGGAACTCGTCCTCGATCGTCTGGTCGGTCTCCAGCACCAGCAGGCCGAGCGCGGCGCGCGAGCCGATGCCCCGGTCGGTCTGGAACGGCAGCCCTTCGAGGTCCACCTCGGGGCGGTCGCCGGCCGGCGCGTCGGGGGTGTTCATCGGGTGCCTCCGGGTGTCCGTGCCGGGTCGTGAAAGTGTATGCACCTCGCACCGGTCGCCGGCGAAGATACCCGCCGCCGCGGCGTCCCGCAAGGCCGGCGGACGCGACTGCGCGAGCCGGCGGCGCCGTGCCCCGGGCGTCAGCCGCGGAGTCGCGCGACCACCTGCTCGGTGACCGCGAGCGCGCGCTCGCGGCTCAGCACGACGTGCCGCTCGACGAGCTCGCCGGCGCGGCGGGCATCGCGGCGGGCGAGGCACTCGAGCACGGCGCCGTGCTCGCGGTACGTGCGCTCCCGGCGCTCGGGCGACTCCTGGTCGACGCGGCGGAAATAGCGGATCTGCGCGTTCACGCGCTCGAGCGTCGCGACCAGCTGCCCGTTGCCCGAGAGCCGTGCGATGCCGAGGTGGAAGGCCTCGTCGGCGGCGGCGAGCCGATCGAGGCGGCGCCTCGCCGCGTCGGCGGTCGCGGCGCGCCAGGCGTCGGCGAGCCGCGCGATCGCCTCGTCGCCCGCGCGCTCGCACGCGAGCCGCACCGCCGCCACCTCGATCGCGGCCCGCAGCTCGTACAGGTCGCGCACCAGCTCGGGGCCGAGGTCGCGGGCGACGAAGCCGCGGTTGGGCACGAAGTGCACGAAGCCGTCGCGCGCCAGCCGGTTGAGCGCCTCGCGCACCGGAGTCCGGCTGACGCCGAGCTCGGCCGCGAGCGCCACCTCGTTGATCCTCGCGCCGGGCGCGAAACGCCAGTCGACCGCGCGCCGCGTCGCCGCCCGATAGACGCGTTCGACGCTGTCGGCGCGCCGTGCGGACGCGGTGGCGGGGGGCGGCGCGGCGGGCGTCGGCGCGGCGCGGCGCGGGGCGCGGGGCATGGGCCGATTGTACGGGCGGCCGCGTGCGGCGCACCGAGCCGGCGCACGCGGCCGCGTGCGGTCGGGCGCCGGGGCTTGTGTATACAGTTTACGAGCGGGTAAGCTCGTCGGATCGACCCGTGAAGGAGACAGGACGCGATGACGATTCGACGAATCGAGGCCGGCCCGCGCATGAGCCAGGCCGTGGTGATGAACGGCACCGTCTACGTCGCCGGCCAGGTGGCGCTGGAGACCCCGGGCGCGAGCGTGACCGACCAGACGCGCACCGTGCTCGCGCGCATCGACCGTCTGCTGGCCGAGGCGGGTACCGACAAGACCCGGCTCGCGCAGGCGACGATCTGGCTGGCCGACATGTCGACCTTCGCCGAGATGAACGCGGTCTGGGACGCATGGGTCGCCCCGGGCTGCACGCCGGCGCGCGCCACCGTCGAGTCTAAGCTCGCCGCGCCGCAGTTCACGGTCGAGATCGCGGTGATCGCGGGGCTCTGACCGCGGCCCGCGCCCGACCCCGTGCGCGGGCGCGCCCGCGCCGAACCACCACCGGGGAGCACGCATGCGAATCGTCATCCTGGGGGCCGGCGTCGTCGGCGTGACCGCCGCCTACGAGCTGGCGAGCGACGGCCACGAGGTCGTCGTCGTCGACCGGCAGGAGAGGGCCGCGATGGAGACCAGCTTCTCCAACGCGGGCATGGTCTCGCCGGGCCACGCCTACACCTGGGCGTCGCCGCGCGCGCCCGGCATCCTGTGGGATTCGCTGTTCCGCGACGACGTCGCGCTGCGGTTGAAGCTGCGCGCCGATCCGCGGATGTGGGCGTGGTGCTGGCGGTTCCTGAAGGAGTGCTCCGCCGAGCGCGCGGCGATCAACACCGGCCACAAGGTGCGCCTGTGCCTGTACTCGCAGCAGCGCTTCGCCGAGATCGACCGGCGGCACGGCTTCGACTACGACCGGCGCACGCAGGGCGCGATCTACGTGTACCGCGACCGCGACCACTACGAGCGCGGCGTCGGCGCGATGCGCGTGCTGACCGACAACGGCGTCACGCTGCGTGCGGTGAGCACCGACGAGGCGGTGGCGATCGAGCCCGCGCTCGCGCCCGACCGCGCGAACATCGCCGGCGCGATCCACTGCCCGACCGACGAGTCCGGCGACTGCCACCGGTTCACCAACGCGCTGGCTGCGCACTGCGTGCAGCGGCTGGGCGTGGCGTTCCGCTGGTCGACGACCGTGCGGCGCGTGCGTGCAGAGGGCGACCGCGTCGTCGGCGTCGACACCGATCGCGGCGTGCTGCAGGGCGACGCGTACGTGCTGGCGCTCGGGTCCTACAGCCCCGGCATCGGCGGGCCGCTCGGCATCCGCCTGCCGGTCTATCCGGTCAAGGGCTATGCGCTCACCGTGCCGATCGAGGGCCACGCGGGCGCGCCGAGCCTGTGCGGAGTCGACGAGAAGTACCTGATCGCCTGGACGCGCCTCGGGCAGCGGCTGCGCGTGACCGCCACCGCCGAGTTCAACGGCTTCGACCGCTCGCTGTCCGAGCGCGACCTCGCCCACATGACCCGGACCATCCGCCGGCTGTTCCCGGACGGCGGGGCCTACGAGCGGGCGAGCCGCTGGGCGGGGCTGCGCCCGATGACGCCCAAGGGAACGCCGATCCTCGGCGCCTCGCCCAAGCGCAACCTGTTCCTCGACACCGGGCACGGCCACATCGGCTGGACGATGTCGATGGGCTCGGCCCGCGTCCTCGCCGACATCGTGGGCGGCCGCAGGCCCGAGATCGACCTCTCGGGGCTGACGCTGGCCGACGCGTGAGGGCCGGGCGGGCGCGCGACGCGAACCGGCGCCGCGCCGGCCCGACGCCGCGTGCGGGCAGCGCGGTGGGACCGCACCGTCAGCCCCGCCCCTTCCAGGGTACGAGCGCGCGCTCGATGCGGCGCATCAGCAAGTCGAACAGGTAGGCGATCACGCCGATCACCAGGATTCCCATCACCACGATATCGGTGCGCAGGAAGTTCGAGGCATTGAGCACCATCTGCCCGAGCCCGACGTTGGCCGCGACCATCTCGGCGGCCACCAGCGTCGTCCAGCCGAACCCGATCGCGATCCGCATGCCCACCAGCACCTCCGGCATCGCCGCGGGCAGGATCACGTGCCGGATCACCTGCCAGCGCGACGCCCCCATCGAGTGGGCAGCGTGGATCTGCTCGATCGATGCCGCCCGCATCCCGTGCCGTGCCGCCAGGGCCAGGGGCGCGAAGCAGGCAAGGTAGATCAGGATCACCTTCGGCGTCTCGTCGATGCCGAACCAGATGATCACCAGCGGCAGGTATGCGAGCGGCGGCAGTGGCCGGTAGAACTCGATCGGCGGATCGAAGATGCCACGCGCGATCCGCGATACGCCCATCGCGATACCCACCGGCACCGCCGTCACGCAGGCGAGCAGGAACGCACCGAAGACGCGCAGCATGCTCGCCAAGAAGTGCTCGATCAGGGGCCGATCGTTGGCCGCGCCCGTGAGGTAATCGCGAAATTGCGCGAAGACCGCTTGCGGCGTGGGCAGAAAGAGCGGCTTGACCCAGCCCAGGTTGGTCGACACCGCCCACAACGCGAGCAGCACCGTCACGGTGGCCACGCTGATCGCTGTGCTGCGGCCTTCGCCGGGCATGCGAAAGCCGGTCGTGCGGGGCGGCGGGGGCGCGGGCGTGGTCACGCGGCGGTCTCGCGCTGCTGCACGATCGCGAGCACCTCCTCGCGCATCCGGATGAACGCAGGGTCGGACTTGACCGCACGCGCGTCGCGACTGCTCAGGTAGTGCTGCGCGAACGGTGGCTCGAAGCGATGGGTGATCCGGCCGGGTGACGGACTCATCACGATGAGTTGGGTGGCGAGAAATAGCGCTTCCTCGACGCTGTGCGTGATGAAGAAGACGCTCTTGCGGGAGGCGGCCCAGACGTCGACGATCAGCGTCTGGACGGTCTCCCGGGTCAGCGCGTCGAGGGCACCGAGCGGCTCGTCCATCAACAGCAGCGCCGGGTCGCTCGCGAGCGCGCGGGCGATCCCTACCCGCTGCTGCATCCCGCCCGACAGTTCGTAGACCGGTCGGTGTGCGAAACCCTCCAGACCCACCAGCTGCAGCGTACGCAGCGCGCGCTCGCGGCGCTCGTCGCGCGGCATGCGCCGCATACGAAGTCCGAATTCGACGTTGCCGCACACGTCCAGCCAGGGCATCAACGCGTGCTTCTGGAACACCACGCCGCGGTCTGCGCCCGGTCCGGTCACTGGGCGTCCGTCAAGCTCGATGCATCCCTCGCTCGGCGCGAGGAATCCCGCGATCGCGTTCAACAGCGTCGTCTTCCCGCAGCCCGAAGCGCCGAGGGCGACCGTGAACGAGCCGTCGGGCACCTCCAGATCGACCCGCGACAACGCGGTGAGCGGCCCCTCGCGGGTCGCGAAGTGGACCGACAGCGCGCGGATGGACAGGTGCGGCACGTTGACGGCACGCCGACGCCCGCGCGGGCGAGCGACGCGTCGGCGCGTGCGAAGGGCTACTTGCCGAGCGCCTTCTGCACGAACCCCGGATTCACGAAGGTCGAGTAGTCCGGCGCGACCGCCTGGACCCGACCCTGATCCTTGAGGAACGCCGAGGTGTCGGCGAGCGCCTTGGCCGCCCCGCCCGCCTTGCCTCCGCCGAGCCACGTGTTCGAGGCCTGCTCGGTGAGGGTCGGGAAGCGGTACAGCGCCATCGCGGCAGGCACGTTCTGGGCGTCCGCCTTGGTCCATTTCGCGACCGCCCGGACCTGCGGCGAATCGGCGGTCCACTTCGCCTTGTTGTCCCGGTAGCCCGCGTCGGCCTTGGCCAGTGCGCGCACCAGCGCGAGCATGAACGCGGGGTGTTCGCGCGCGAACTTGCGTGATGCGACCAGCCCGTCGAAGGTCGGGCGACCGGCCCGCGTGAGTTCGCCGGAGCTGATGATCACGCGACCGTTGGACTTGGCCTTGGCGAGCACCGGATCCCAGATGAACGTGGCATCGATGTCGCCGCGCTCCCAGGCGGCGCCGATCTCCGGCGGGCGCATGTTGCGGATGTCCACCGACTTCGGATCGACGCCGGCGCGCTGCAGGGCGAAGAGCAGGTGGTAATGGGTGGTCGACACGAACGGCACCCCGACGCGCTTGCCCTTCAGGTCCTCGATCTTCGCGATGCCCGCACCGTTGCGGGCGACCAGCGCCTCGGCGTCGGCGATGTCGTCCAGGATCCAGAACAGTTCGATGTCCAGTCCCTGCGAGGCGGCCGCCGCGATCGGCGACGAACCGGCCTCGCCGATCTGCACGTCGCCCGAGCTCATCGCACGGATCACGTCGCCGCCTCCCCCGAACATGCGCCAGTTGATCTTGTAGCCGGTGGCCTTCTCGAGCTCACCGGATTCCATGACCGTGCGAAACGGCACGTTCATGTCCTGGTGGGCGATCGTCACTTCCTTGCGCGGCTGGGCATGCGCCAGCGTTCCGGTCAACGAAGCGCTCAGCGTCACGGCCGTGAACACGGCGGCCGCACGGATGGCTCGGAACATCGTCGCTCCCCTTGTGTGTCGACCTCCGGACTGTAGACCAGATTGGCGCCACGTGGAATCCGTGCGTGGTCGGATCCCGCGGCGGCGTGAGCCCCCGCCGACGGCGGCCGCGGCCGCGCGTTCGGGTCACCGCCCGACGCCGCGCTCGGCTCAGCCCGGCGCGGTCGCGCGCAGCTGCCGCGTCGCCGGCTCGTCGAGCGCGCCGTGCGCATCGAGCACGACGCCGTACTCGGTGCGCGCCTGCTCGCGGCTCAGGTATCCGTCGGCGACGTCCTCGACGACCGCGCGCGGGTCGCGCTCGCGCGGGTCGCCGTAGCCGCCGCCGTTGGGCCCGACGATGCGGATCAGGTCGCCGCTCGCCAGGCGCCGGCCGGACGACTTGGACGGCAGCACCTGCTCGGCGTCCGTGCCCGGGTTGCGCACCACCTGCGCGGGCAGCCCGTCACCGCCGCCGAACAGGCCCCGCGGCGCCTCGAGGGTGCGGTCGCCGTTGCACGAGAAGTAGCCGTCGGCCAGGATCCGCACGTCGCGCACCGCGCCGATGCCGCCGCGCGTGCGGCCGGCGCCGGGCGCGTCGGGCCGCAGCTCGTAGCGTTCCACGCGCAGCGGAAAGCGCATCTCCACGTCCTCGCAGGGCACGTTGCGCGTGTTGGCCATCAGCGTGTCGACCGCGTCCAGGCCGTCCTTGTCGCGGCGCCCGCCGTAGCTGCCCTCGTTGACCTCGACGCAGACCCAGTACTGGCGGCGCCGCGGGTCGAAGCCGCTGTACGACACGCTCATCACGTGCGCCGAGTTGCCCGCGGTGACGCGCGCAGGCAGCACCGGTGCGAGCGCGCGGATCACGCAGTCGAGCACCCGCTGCACCTGCGCCATGCGCGCGAAGCAGGCGCGCGGATAGTTGGGGTTGAAGATGCTGCCCTTGGGCGCGAACACCTCGACCGGGCGGAACATGCCCGAGTTCTGCGGAATGAACTCCCCGCCCGACGCCTCGTCGAGCAGCAGCGTTCGCACGATGTAGTAGCAGGCAACCTTCAGCGAGCCCTCGAAGGGCACGTTGTAGCCGGTCTCGACCTCGTCTGCCGAGCCGGTGAGGTCGATCAGGATCCCGTCGCCGCGCTTGCGCACGGTCACCGCCACCCGCAGCGGCCGCCCGAGGTTGCGGCCGTCGTCGTCGAGCCAGCTCTCGGCGGCGTAGTCGCCGTCGGGGATGCGCGCGATCTCGGCGCGCAGCCGTCGCTCGGAGTAGTCCATCCAGTAGTGGGCCGCGCCCATCACCGTGCCCACGCCGTGACGCTCGACCAGCTTCAGGAACCGGCGCGCGCCGGTGCGCACCGCGGCGACCATCGCCTCGATGTCGGCGGCGTTCATGTCGGGCGTGCGCACGCTGTCGCGCAGGATGGTCCACACGCCCTCGTTGCGCACGCCGCGCTCGAACAGCTTCACGCCGTCGTACAGCGTGCCCTCGGCGAGCACGTCGATCAGGTCCACGTTGAGCCCGGGCGCGGCCGCGCCGGTGTCGGTGAGGTGCGCGGTGGCGGCCGCGAACCCGAGCAGCCGCCCGTCGTGGAAGATCGGCAGGATCACGCCCATGTCGGGGGTGTGCGACGCGCCGTGATACGGGTGGTTGTGGATGATCACGTCGCCGTCGTGGATGTTGCCGGCGAGCCGACGCAGGAACCCGCGGATGTAGGCGGGCAGCGAGCCGATGTGCATCGGCGAGGACTCGCTCTCGCAGAACTCGTTGCCCTGCGCGTCGTACAGGCCGCAGCCCAGGTCCTCGGACTCGCGGATGATGCTCGAGTTCGACATCCGGTAGAGCACCTGCGCCATCTCGCGCGCGGCCGCGTCGAACGCGCCGCCGATCACCCGCAGCGTCACCGGGTCGATGCGGTCGTAGGGCCACTCGCGGTGGGCGCTCGGGGCGGGCTGGGCGGACATCGGGTCACTCCTCGATGCGGATGATCAGGTTGCCGGCGCGATCGACCTCGGCTGCGAAGCCCGGCGGGATCACGGTGGTCGAGTCCATCTGCTCGACGATCGTCGGGCCGCGCAGCCGGTTGCCGGCGAGCAGCGCGTCGCGACGCACCACGGCGGCGCGCACCGCGAGCGGCTCGCCCGCCGATTCGAACACGACCGTGCGCGGTTCGGCGAACGCCGCGGCCGGCGGTTCGGGGCCGCCCGCGGCGAGCGCGGCCGGTGCGAGCGGCGGCACGCGCCCGATGCCCACCACCCTCAGGTTCACCAGCTCGACGTCCTTGTCGGGGAAGTGGCGGCCGTACTCGCGCTGGTGCGCGTCGTGGAACCCCCGGGCGAGGCCGGCGAGGAACGCCGCGTCCACCGGACCGTCGGCGCCGGCGGTGCGCAGCTCGTAGCCCTGCCCGACGTAGCGGCAGTCGGCGAAGCGGCGCAGCGCGATCCGATCGGCGGGCAGGCCGTCGCGCTCGAGCTGCGCGCGCGCCTGGGCCTCGAGCTCGGCGATCGCCGCGGCGATGCGCGCGGGGTCGGCGCCGGCCAGCGGCTGGATCCGGGTGGTGCTGTAGTCGTACGAGACGTCCGAGGTCAGCAGCCCGAGCGCCGACGTGAGGCCGGGCAGCGGCGGCACGATCACCTTCGGGATCGCCAGCTCGCGCGCGATGTCGCAGGCGAACAGCGGCCCGGCGCCGCCGAAGGCGACCAGCGCGAAGTCGCGCGGGTCGTATCCCTTGCGCACGCTGTTGAGCTCGATCGCGAGCACCATGCTGTGGGTGAGGATCCTGAGCGCGGACAGCGCGGCCTTCTCGACGCTCATGCCGAGCGGCCGTGCGAGCGCGTCCTCGATCGCGCGGCGCGCGAGGTCCTCGCGCAGCTTCATCCGGCCGCCGAGCAGCCCGGCCGCGCCGATGCGCCCGAGCACCACCTGGCAGTCGGTGGCCGCCGGCTCGGTGCCGCCCTTGTCGTAGCAGCACGGTCCGGGATCGGCCCCGGCGCTGCGCGGCCCGACCTGGAACTGCCCGCCCGAGTCGACGTACGCGATCGAACCGCCCCCGGCGCCGATCGTGTCGCACTCCACCATCGGCACCATCGCGTGGTAGTCGCCGATGCGCGTGTCGAGCAGGTGCTTGAAGCGCACCTGACCGTCGGGCGCCACGCCGATGTCGGCCGACGTACCGCCGACGTCCAGGCTGATCACGCTGGGGTGGCCCGCGGTCGCGCCGACCCACACGCCGCCGAGCAGCCCGCCGGCCGGCCCGGACATCAGCAGCGACACCGGCCGCCGGCCGGCGGCGTCGAGCGTGGCCGCACCACCGCTCGACTGCATCAGGTGCAGGCCGGCGCGCAGCCCGATGCCGCGCAGCGCCTCGTCCAGGCGGCCGAGGTAGCGCGAGGTCTTCGGGCCGACGTACGCGTTCAGGCAGGTGGTCGAGAAGCGCTCGTACTCGCGGTACAGCGGGATCACCTCGTGGCTGGTCGACACGTGCACCCCGGGCGCCTCCTCGGCGACGATCTCGGCGGCGCGGCGCTCGTGGGCCGGGTTCAGGAACGAGAACAGGAAGCAGATCGCGATCGACTCGACGCCGCGCTCGCGCAGCGTGCGCGCGGCCGCGCGCACCGCGTCCTCGTCCAGCGGCGCGAGCACGCGCCCGTCGGGCGCGCCCACGCGCTCGCGCACCGGCAGCCGGTCGCGGCGCCGCACCAGTTCGTGCTTCTGCCAGGGCAGGTCCAGCTGCAGGCTGAAGTTGTGGGGTCGCTTGTGGCGGGCGATCCGCAGCAGGTCGCGGAATCCCTCCGTGGTGATCAGGCCGACGCGGGCCCCGTTGTGCTCGAGGATCACGTTGGTCGCGATCGTCGTGCCGTGCATGAACCAGTCGACCTCGTGCGGGGCGACGCCGGCCAGCGCGCACAGTTCGGCGAGGCCGCGGATCGCCCCGGCCGACGGGTCGCCCGGCGTGGTCGCGACCTTGTGCACGAAGGTGCGGCCACGCGCCTCGTCGACCAGCACGAGATCGGTGTGGGTGCCGCCGACGTCGACGCCGATGCGTTTCATTCAGGGGTCCGTTCGAAGGGGTCCGTGGGTTGCGCGCAGACGGGCGGCACGCGGAAGACCGCGGCGGCCTCGGACGTCCAGTCGGCGTCGCGGTCGATGCGCGAGAGCATCGCGAGCAGCGCGGGCGCGACCGCGTCGACCCCCGCGCGCTGCGCGTCGGTGAGCCGCAGCCCGGCGTGGGCGACGCAGGCGTCGACCCACGCGCGTTCGGTCGGATCGAGCGGCGCGTCCTCGGCTTCGGGGGCGAGCGCGATCGGCGCGACCGCGCCGGCGGGCGGCAGCTCGGGGTGGCGGCGGTGCCACCCGGTGTCGCGCTCGTGCGCGTCGCCGATCCGCAGCACGCTCGCCTCGTCGAACGGGCGCCCGACGATCTGCATCGACAGCGGCAGCCCGTCGTCGGTGAAGCCGGTGCACACCGACAGCGCGGGCAGGCCGGTGACCGAGTACGGCGACGTCAGGTTCGGTCGGTCGCTCCACAGCCCGTGGCGAAAGCCGTGCGTGCGCGGTGCGTCGAAGCGCGGTGCCGGGCCGGCGCCCAGCGCGACCAGCGCGTGGCAGCCGGACAGCACCTGCAGCATCTCCTCGGTCATCCGCCGGCGCATGCGCTCGGCCTGCACCCGTGCCCACGCCGGCACCAGGCAGCCGGGCAGGATCCGGCCGAGGAAGTCGTGCCCGAACTCGCCCGCGCGCTCGATCAGCGCGGTGTGGAACAGCGCGAAGGCCTCGGGTTCCTGGACGATCACGCGCACGTCGTTGTACTGGCGCAGCGGCCGCAGCCGCACCTCGCGCAGCGTCGCGCCACGCCCGCGCAGCACCTGCAGCGCCGACTCGAGCGCGGCGGCCGCCGCCGCAGGCGCCACCAGGTCGTCCCGCCACAGGTGGCGCGGCACGCCGATCACCAGCCCGCGCAGGTCGCCGTCGAGCGCCGCCGCGTAGTCCGGGGTCGGCGCGGGGACGCTGCCCGCATCGAGCGGATCGTGCACCGCGATCGCCTGCAGCATCAGCGCCACGTCGCGCACGCAGCGCGCCATCGGGCCGGCGACGTCCAGCGTCGGGGCGAGCGCGTACACGCCGCGGCGGCTGACCCGGCCGTAGGTGGGCTTGAGCCCGACCACGCCGCACAGGCCGGCCGGGATGCGGATCGATCCGCCGGTGTCGGTGCCCAGCGCCATCGGCACGAGGCCGGCGGCCAGCGCGGCGCCCGAGCCGCTGCTCGAACTGCCGGTGAAGCGTTCCAGATCCCAGGGGTTGCGGGCTGGCGGCCAGGGCAGATCGAGCGACGGCCCGCCGTGCGCGAACTCGTGGGTGGCGAGCTTGCCCAGAAGCACCGCGCCCTGCGCGCGCAGCAGCGCCACCGCCGGGGCGTCGCGCACCGGCACGCGGTCGCGCATCACGCGCGAGTGACCGGTGGTGGGCAGCCCGGCGGCGTCGAACAGGTCCTTCGCGGCCCACGGCACGCCGTGCAGCGGGCCGCGGCGACGGCCCGCGGCGAGTTCGCGGTCGGCCTCGCGCGCGGCGGCGAGCGCCGCCTCGCCGGCGAGGTTCACGTACGCCGCCACCGGGGCCGCAACCTCGCGCGCCCGCGCGAGCAGCGCGCCCACCCACGCCTCGGAGGACAGCCTGCCCGCCGCGAGCAGCGCCGCGCCGTCGGCGACGCCGATCCACTCGGGTCGGTCGGGCAGCGGGGGGGCGACGGAATGCGGCATGCGGACTCGGCGGGGAGCGGCCGATTGTATACTACGGGCCTGCGCAGGCTCGTTTCCAGGCGAAGAAACTGCCCTGACACGCATGGGAGCGGGCGCTTACGAAATCGTTGTGTACAATCTTGCCAGGAGACGCGGGCCCACACCGGATCGCGGGCCGATGCGAGGGGGCAATGGATACGAACCACGATCCGCGGGCCGACGGCCGTGCGGTGCACCAGGCGGTGCTCGACGGGCAGGTGGCGATCTTCAAGGCCGACGTCGGCTACGCGATCGTCGGGCACACCGAGGCGGCGATCCGCCGCATCTACCAGGCCAAGAACCGCAGCTTCTCGAAACCCTGCGGGATGTTCGGCTCGTGGGACATGTTCGTCGAGGTGATCGACATCGGCGAGCGGGCGCGTGCGTACGTGCGCGCGGCGATCTTCGACCACGGCCTGCCGATCTCGATCGTCGCGCCGTTCCGCGCGGACCATCCGCTGTTCGCCACGGTTGCCCCGTTCGTGCTCGCCAACGCGTCCAAGGCCGGCACGATGGACGTGCTGATGAACGCGGGGCCCACGCACGACGAGATCGCCCGGCGCGCACTCGAGACGCTGCGCCCGGTGTTCGGATCGTCGGCGAACCGCTCGCTCGCCGGCAGCAAGTTCGAGTTCGGCGACATCGAGTCGGAGGTGATCGCCGCCACCGACCTGGCGCTGGACCGTGGCCGCTCGAAGTACCGCAACGATCGCGGTCTCGGATCGTCGATCATCGATCTGCGCACGTTCACGCCGGTGCGCATCGGCATCTGTTTCGACGAGCTGAGGCAGGTCGCATCGAGCGGCTTCGGCATCGACATTCCCGAGCGCGTCGCCGGCTGAGCGTCGACGCCGGCCGCCGCGAGCCCGAGCGAGGAGGCACCGCGTTGAATCCCCCCCAAGCCGCCGACCCCCACCGAGCCGCCGCACCCGGACCGCTGTCCCGGCTGCGCGTCGTCGAGATCGGCCAGCTGCTCGCCGGTCCGTTCGTCGGCTCGCGTCTGGCCGACTTCGGCGCCGAGGTGATCAAGGTCGAGCCGCCGGGCGTCGGCGATCCCATGCGGCAGTGGGGCCATCATGCGTTCGAGGGCACGCGGCTGTGGTGGGCGACGCTGTCGCGCAACAAGAAGTCGGTCACTGCGAACCTGCGCGACCCGCGCGGCCAGGATCTGGTGCGCCGGCTGGTCGCCGAGGCCGACGCGCTGATCGAGAACTTCCGGCCGGGCCAGCTCGAGCGCTGGGGTCTCGGTCCCGAGGCGCTGCACGCGATCAACCCGCGGCTGGTGATCGTGCGGGTGTCCGGCTACGGCCAGACCGGGCCCTACGCCGATCGGCCGGGCTTCGCGAGCGTCGGCGAGGCGATGGGCGGCATCCGGCACATCAACGGCTTTCCGGACCGCGCGCCGCCGCGCTTCGGCATCTCGCTCGGCGACACGCTGACCGCGCTGTTCGCGTTCGAGGGGCTGATGATGGCGCTGTACTGGCGCGACGCCGGCGGTGGCGGGCGCGGGCAGGTGGTCGACGCCTCGATCGTCGAGAGCTGCTTCTCGATGCTGGAGAGCACGCTGCCGGAGTACGACAAGCTCGGCGTGGTGCGCGGCCGTTCGGGCACCGGGCTGTCCAACATCGCGCCATCCAACCTGTACCAGAGCGGCGACGGCGACTGGATCGTGATCGCCGCCAACATCGACCCGATGTTCCGCCGGCTGTGCCAGGCGATGGAGCGCGCCGAGCTCGCGACCGACCCGAAGTACGTCGACCACGTCTCGCGCGGCACGAACGGCGCCGAGCTCGACGCGCTGATCGGCGAGTGGACGCGCTCGCTGCCGACCGCCGAGGTCATGCGCCGGCTGGACGCGAACGGCGTGGTTTGCGGGCCGATCTACACGATCGCCGACATCGTCCGCGACCCGCACTTCCAGGAGCGCGGCATGGTGCGGCGCATTCCCGATCCGCGGTTCGGCGAGCTCGCGGTGGCCGGCGTCGCCCCGAAGCTGTCGCAGACGCCCGGCGACATCGGCTGGCTCGGGCCCGGCGAGCCGGGTGCGCACAACGACGAGATCTGGCGGGGCCGCCTCGGTCTGTCGGAGGACGAGCTCGGGCGGCTGCGGGCCGACGGCGTGATCTGACCGTGGCCGGTCCGGTGCTCGTCTGCGAGGTCGGCCCGCGTGACGGGCTGCAGGGCCGCGCCGCGCCGCTGCCGGTGGCCGAGCGCGTCGCGCTGCTCGAGCGCCTGGCGGATGCGGGGCTCGCCCGGATCGAGGCGGTGAGCTTCGTGCGCGACGACCGGGTGCCTGCGATGGCGGGTGCCGAGGCGGTGCTCGCCGGCGTGCGGCGCCGGCCCGGGCTGGAGCTCGCCGGGCTGGTGATGAACGCCCGTGGCGCCGAGCGCGCGGCCGCCTGCGATCTGCACGAGGTGCGCTTCGTCGTGGTGGCGAGCGACGCCTTGTCGATGCGCAACCAGGGTGCGGACGTGGACGCGACGCTGCGCGCCTTCGCGACGGTCGCCGCGATCGCCGCGCGCGCGGGCCGGCGGGTCGCCGTGGTGATCGCCGCCGCGTTCGGCTGCCCGTACGAAGGGCCGGTGCCGCGATCTCGGGTGGTCGAGATCGCCGGGCGCGTGGCGCGCGCGGGCGCCGACGAGGTGGTGCTCGCCGACACGATCGGCGCGGCCGCGCCGCCCGAGGTCGAGGCGCGGGTGGTGGCGGTGCGCGACGCCGCAGGCGGCCGGCCGGTGGGCGTGCACCTGCACAACACCCGCAACGCCGGCTACGCGAACGCGTACGCGGCGCTGCGCGCTGGCGCGACCGTCTTCGACGCGGCGATCGGCGGTCTGGGCGGCTGTCCGTTCGCGCCGCGGGCGACCGGCAACGTCGCGACCGAGGACCTGGTGTGGCTGCTCGAGGGGTGCGGCGTGCGGCCGCTGCCCGACCTGGGGCGGCTGATCGAGGTCAACGCGTGGCTCGCCGATCGGCTCGGCGAGCCGCTGCCGGGGCTGCTCGCGCGGGCGGGGCCGTTTCCGTCGGCCGCGGCGCCCGGCACGACCGGCGCGGCGCCCGCGGTGCCGGCGTCGGCCGGCGCCGCGTCCGGGGGGGCGGCGTCCGCCGCTGCGGGCCACGGGTCCGACGACGGGGCGCTCGCCCGGGCCGCACGATGATCGATGCGCCCGCCGGGCTCGCGGGGGCGGGCGTGTGCGAGGTGCTCGAGCGCCGGCGCACCGGACGCGTCGCCGCATCCGATTGGGTCGCCGCGTGCCTCGCACGAATCGCCGAGCGCGACGCGGCGCTGCGCGCGTGGGTGCGGGTCGATGCCGCCGGCGCGCTCGCGGCCGCATGCGCGCTCGACGCCGAGCCGCGGACCGCACCGCTCGCGGGCCTGCCGTTCGGCGTGAAGGACGTGATCGACGTGGCCGGGCTGCCCACCGGGTGCAACTCGCCGACGCGCGCGGGGCACGTCGCCGCCGCGCACGCGGCCTGCGTGGCGAGGCTGGTCGCGGCGGGCGCGGTCGTGCTCGGCAAGACCGTGACCACCGAGTTCGCGTTCGTCGAGCCCGGCCCCACCCGCAATCCGCACGACCCGGCCCGGACCCCCGGCGGCTCGTCGTCCGGCTCGGCCGCGGCGGTCGCCGACCACCACGTTCCGGTGGCCCTCACCACGCAGACCGGCGGCTCGACGATCCGCCCGGCCGCATACTGCGGCATCGTCGGCTACAAGCCGCCGTACGGCCGGGTGCCGACCGAGGGCCTGGTCTACCTGGCGCCGTCGCTCGACGTGATCGGCCTGCACGCGCGCCGGCTCGCCGACGCGGCGCGGGTCGCCGAGGTGCTCGAGGCGCGCCCGCGGCCCGCGCAGCCGGCGGCCGCGCCGCGCTTCGTCGCACTCGCGCTGCCGGGGCTGCGCGCCTGCGATCCGTCCGCGCTCGCCGCGTTCCGCGCCGGCCTGCGCCGGCTCGCCGACGCGGGCGCGACCGTGCGCGACGCCGGGCTGCCCGAGGACGTCGAGCGTCTGGACGATGCGCACCGCACCGTGATGTCGGTCGAGGTCGCGCGCAGCTTCGAGACCCTGATCGCCGCCGACGGCGCGCGGCTGAGCGCGAGTCTGCGCGCGTTCGTCGAGCGCGGACGCGCCACCTCCGGCGATGCGCTCGCCGCCGCCCAGGCCGTGATCGCGCGCGTGCGCCAGGCGCTGCACGCGTTCGCCGAAGATGGCGAGGTGCTGCTCACGCCCGCGGCCACCGGCGAGGCGCCCGTCGGCCTGCACGCGACCGGCGACTCGGTGCTGAACCGCCCGTTCTCGCTGCTGCACGTCGGCGTGGTCACCGTTCCCGCCGGCACCGGCCCGGCCGGGCTGCCCCTCGGCCTGCAGCTCGCCGATCCCCATCCCGCCGCCGACCGGCTGTTCGGCGCGGCGGCGTTCGCCGAAGCCGTGCTCGCCCGCGCGGCGCCCGTCCCCCAGGAGCGTGCCCAGTGACCGACACCGACCGACTCGATGCCCGCATCGTCGACTTCACCGCCTCGATGCGCGACTCGGACCTGCCCGCCGCGGCGGTGCGCGCCGCCGGCATGCGCGTGCTCGACTCGATCGGCGTGGCGATGGCGGCCTGGAACGCGCCGCCGGCCCGGATCGCGCGCGCGCTCGCGCAGCCGACCGCAGGGGTACGGGCCGCGCGCGTCTGGGGCTCGCAGGTGCGCACGACGATGGAGATGGCGGCCTTCGCCAACGGCGTGATGGTCCGGTACCTGGACCTGAACGACGCGTGGCGCACGAAGGACGCGCACCATCCGTCCGACTACCTGCCCGGCATCCTCGCGGTGGCCGAGGCGTACGGCCGGTCGGGCCGCGACGCGGTCGCCGCGATCGCGGTCGCCTACGAGATCATGTGCCGCTTCACCGACGTCGTGCCGCTCAA
>Ga0169931_10003072_pt1 | contig 26753 bp, 21 predicted proteins | sample Kivu_15m_20L_FD_129675 | JGI IMG/M metagenome (GOLD analysis project Ga0169931, IMG submission 129675) | Freshwater microbial communities from Lake Kivu, Western Province, Rwanda to study Microbial Dark Matter (Phase II) - Kivu_15m_20L... | ecosystem: Environmental > Aquatic > Freshwater > Lake...
GGATCGCAGCCCAGCATGGTCGTGCCATGGCTCGGCGTGATGTCTGCCACCACGAAATCTCGCCCCAGTCGCACACCACATGGTCAGCGACTTTTGCCCTGAAAAATAACCCTCGACCATGGCTAGATCAATCAATGGCAATGGAAATATTGATAGTAATTACTAACCTCGGTTAGGAGAACTTTGAATGAAGAAGCAAATTATTGCTGCCGCCGTGGCTGTTGCTGTTGCAGCCCCCGCAATGGCACAAGTTTCAATCAGTGGCCGCGTCGGGGCCACATATGACAACTTCAAGAATGCCCCTATTAATGGTCGTGGCCAGAACCAAGCGTCGATCGGTGACAACAATACGAGGGTGATTTTCGGTATCACCGAGGATCTCGGAGGTGGCCTGAAGTTTGCCGGTCAGATCGATATTCGTGGTAACACGGACGTCGGCGCGACTACGACGGCCAATACGTCTGGAAACACTTTCGCGTCTGTCACGGGCGGTTGGGGACGCGTCTTGGTCGGTTCGCACGACATGCTCTACAACGAAGTGCTGGGTTTTGGAACCTCCGGTGATGTGCTTGATGGCGTCAACATCCATCGACGGACCCTCTTTACCTCCAACCGAGACAACACTGGAGGTGCGGCACCAACCCAGATCACCGGCACCCGTGTTAACAATCTTCTCCGCTACGATAGTCCTACTTTTGGTGGTGGTTTCAACTTCACCCTGGGTTACTCTACCAACCCCGCAGCTGCTGAGTTACCTTCCAACACCGAGGCAACTGATCGCGACGATGACGGCTCAGCATCGATGGTGTTCGCCCGCTACGCGTCGGGACCTCTCAAAGCAACTCTCGGTTACTACAACGAGAAGCGGGATGCGGTCACTGGTGCTCCTGCTGCTGCCAAGCCCTCAGACAAGTTCACCTTGGCGGCAGTATCCTACGTAGTGGGCCCGCTTGAGATTGGTCTTAATATGACCACCGCGGCTTACAAGTCAGGGGTTGACGGCGCACGTACCCAGACCCGTGACAACTTCTCAATCCCCGTGAACTACAGCATGGGTTCAACCACTCTTCACGCTGGTTACACGGAAGTCGGTAGCAACAATAGGTCACGCAACACTGGTGCTGCGCAGTGGATGGTCGGTGCTACACATTTCCTGAGCAAGCGCACGCTGCTGGGCGCTGGTTACTCTGCTCTTTCAAACGGAAACAACGCCCGCTACCAGATGCTGGGAACAGTCCCTGCCGATACAGCTGGGGGCATGATTGGCGCTGCTGGTGGTGATGCCACTTACTACGGTTTTGGTATCCGCCACAACTTCTAATCACGTAGCAGTCGGCAGACTGCTCGATGGTTGGATTCAAGGAAAACCCCCGCTCACAAGGCGGGGGTTTTTTCTTCAGGAACGCCGTAATGCGAGGATCAAGCCTAAAGCTACCCATAACAATTGACCTAGTTGTCGACCAATCCCCCTTCCTTCCAAAAGAGATTAGGCGAGAAGCCGGTCAAAAATCCCCCGCGCCTCATCAAGTGTGAACAAACCACTTTCAACCCCTGCGCAAGTTTCCAATTGGGTTCGATCTATTGACATTCTTATCACGAGGGGTATGTGACTAGCTCCAAGGTAGGTCAGTGCTAACGCTCGGTGTGTTCCTGCTTTAACCAAGAGTCTTAGAACTTCTTTTGTTCCTCCATCGAGAAGCGCAACCGCCTCGATAAAAGGTCTAACGCTAAATCCATCAGCGCGACTAGATGAGATTAGACTTATAAGACGCCCGGCCTCTACGTGCGCTTTCTCAATTAGCCGTGTTCCGGCATTTTCTAAAAGAACGTTACTGTCGAGGCCCCAGGCCCTGTTCTCATTTCTGATGTTTTCCAGTCTTCGACTCCATGTTGTCTTGAAACTGGATAAGGAGCACTCCCAGGGGAGCACCCTGAAGAACTCCCCCTGAAGCATTTTGCAGGAAAAGTCATTGGAGGTGCCATGATCTTGGAGCAAATAAGTGTAAGCACGCTCGTGCTGTCGATCGGAATACTCATTAGCGATCTGCTGCGCCAAATCCCCGTGACTAGCCCATTTCCGACCCAAACAGCGAAGGAGATGAGATTCTGGATGATCAAGTAGACACCTCTCAAACCAATTGACTTTTAACCACTCGGTAGGCGCAAACACGACCTGATTATCTCTCGATACACGGCGCCCTTCGAACATGATGGTCCCGTTTTTGATACCGTGGAAATAATCAAACATAATCGAGCTTCAAGTCAACACCGATAATAAGCAATGAACCCATCAGTTAGTATCATCATCCCAACCCGTGGACGAACAACGGAACTCATTAGAGCCGTGCACTCATGTTTAAATCAGGATACTAACGAAGAATTCGAAATACTGATCATAAATGACAACGAGATTGGGGATGCCTTTGATCAAAAAGTGCTCGTCTATTTCTCTAGATGCAGGGACGCGAGACTCAGTGTGATCCGAAACCTTCGTGGCAGGGGGGGGTCTGGCGCTAGAAACACAGGAGTATTCGCTGCTCGAGGCCAGTGGGTCGCATTTTTAGACGATGACGACGAATGGCTGCCAACGAAGTTAAGTCAACAAATGCGCCACATTGTCTCATCAGGCGAGTCTGTCAATTGCCTAGATACCGGTTTCTATAGGATTTCTCCTGACCGAGCGCCCGTTGAAGTGAGACCAGCCATGAGCGGAAGCATCTTTCATAAACTACTCTTTAAGGAATCGAGCAGAGCGCCAAAGCTATCTACGTTTATTTGTCGCAAGGAACTCTTAATCGGTATTGGCGGCTTTGACGAAAGTCTCCTCTCCAGGCAAGACCTGGATCTTTACCTTCGGCTGGCACAAAAAACCAGTTTCTACAGCATAAATGATTGTCTAGTATTTGGATACACAAACTCCGCAGCCCGAATAAGCAAAAACCCCACTAAGAAGGCACTTGGTGGAATCGCGTTCGAGAGAAAATGGAGGCGCTTCCTGAAGCAAGATCCAAGACGCCACAGCAAGCTATTATTTCACCTATCTTACAAGTCGGCTCAGGCGCTGAAGCCTCACTTGACAATGAAACTCATGGCGCGGGCTCTGGGTACCTTCCTTAAGTCGCTCAATCCCAGTAGGTAATCTTTGGGAATAGGCCTCTAAGACCGCTCTTGTAATAGTTCCTCCAGCGCAATGCGAAAAAGCTCGCAGGCGCTGTAGCTATCATCCCAACGCCAATACTCCGAAAACACCTTTTTCCTATTGCTTAGCAGGCTGCTAGAAATTGGGGCTGCGTAGCCCTCTAAGGCGTCCAGGTACTTTTCTCTGAACTCTTCCTCCGACCGAGCAAAGTGGACTCCAGCCTCAAGACACTGGGATTCAGACAGGATAGGAGCATCGGAAAAGATATAGGCGGGTATGAGAATCTGCGCGTGACTAAGCAGCGCTTCAACAATCGAGAGGCTATTCAACCCGACAATGACTCGGGACGTGGAAAACGCGTCGTACAAAGGCATGTGACTCGAGACAACCAGCGCAACCTTTGCCGGCGGAGAGAGCAGTCGTCGCAAGCCCGCTGATATGACGCTAGCGTCTTTCCCACTCTTTGCCTTCACAATTATTTCCGCATCACCATGAACGATACCCAACAAGAAATCTAGAAAATGAAAAAATTCAATCTCACTATTCCTACCGTAGCCTTCTCTAAAGCTGAGCAAAGTTGTCCTGCGGCTGGCGCGTCGATCGGACGATACATCGACTGACCGATAACGATCCAAGCGGGGGAACCCAGTAACAACGACCTTGCAGAAACTCCCTATTCCAGCTTCAACAAGACTGTCCAATGCCCTTTTTCCCGCCACCGCGATCAAATCAGCGTGTGGGTTCCAGCCTTTGTATTGTTTCGCAAACTTCGCAGCAACGGGCTCAGTAATCGGATACTCCTTCTGAAGAACAACGACGGGCAAGCCGAGGTCCCTGCACGCAACCTTAAGAGCATGATCTTGCCAATAATCAATATTGGCAGTCATGATGCAACAGACTCCCTTTTCCTCTCTCAGAGTACTCATAAGCACTCGGGCTTTGCCAACAACCTTATCCCACGCCGCGCCATTGCGAAAAACGTCCTGAACGTAGGCTTTTTGTCTACGAGACCCTCTCGGGACAAGACCATCATGGCAAACTGTAAACAAGTCCTTCATGAACCAAATCCAACCGTAGCCTCTGAGTCGATAGGACAGTTGCTCAAAATCTTTATCAAACAGCGGCTTGGGTAGGCAGAGTATTGACTGCTTAGCACTGCTGTTGCCCTGAACGACTACAGAGTTCACGATAATTCTGAGGTACAACGTGAACGGAAGCACTCGGACAAGCAGAAAAGCAAGCCGCAGGTAGAGGATGGACATAAGCCGTTTGTATGTATCCCGGCCAAACTTGGCATTCGAGTAGGGAAGCGTCATAAGTTCACCCGTAGTCTAAATCTAGCCACGAGAGTGTTTTGTCCATCTGGGACGGCGCATTTCTACAGCCGGCCCAAATTAGTCGCAACTCTCTAGAGATCCCTGTAAAGTCAAATTCTGAGCTTCACCGTTGCTGTTATCCCCCCCCCTCTATCAAGAGTAAATCGGGCGCAACCTCAACGACTGCCGGAGGGTGACTGAACATCAGGCTCAGAGACTCTCTCGCCTCCTCCGCGCTCAGGCCACCTTGTAACTTTCTGATCTTTTTGAAGTTAAAAACTCTGTAGCGATGTAAACCAAGCATCCATGCTGCCCTGTAGAAAAACTTGGTTAACCACAGTCTTGCGTGCAAAAGGGGGGCTATCTCGAGAGGATGCCCCAGTGGAATAGAAAATGCGTCTAACTCACGAAAAATTGCCTCTGACGAGAGCTCCTCCTTAGCGGAGAGCTCATCTCCAAAGTCGAAAGGTTCTTTAGCGCCGGCATCCTGCTGAGCATCCAGGAGGTCAACCAACGAGTCGATCGGGGTGGAAACCCTGAAGGGAAGCATCTGCTTTAGAACGCTTGGAAGCTTAGAACCCCAAAAATAGACGGGAATGTTTGAGAAGCGAGCCTGGACTGCAGTAGTGCATCCGCGATGCACAAGACACGTACACGACTCAAGCCACTCGGTAATCTCTCCCCGATATATAACCCTGACCCTTTGCATCCCAGCCGTGCGCTGATACCAGACATAGTGATCCTCAGCTGGATGAGGGCGGATAATCAAAAGTGGGGCACTAGAAACTGCATCATAACGATGGAGGTCCTGGACGAACAACTCAAAATCATTCTTGGCCGTATGAAAACCGGAAATGATTCCATCCGCATCGGCACCAGGAAGCCCCTTTCTAAGAATGCGAGTGGTTTCTGTGCGTATTCGCTCATCACTAATCATGCCGAAGTCTGACGAGAAAAGTATAAACTCACCGAACTCACTTCGAATCTCCAGGGCGCGCTTTGAACAAAGGCCACGAAACTGCTGACGCCAAAGGTCAAACTTTGGCCACCCAGTTGCGACAATTTTCCCTCTAAAGTCAGGATAAATCACCCTTACTAGCCTCGCGATGCTCTCAGACACTGTCAGGTAGCAGTCGACTCTGTCAATACCACCAGTCCTATGCCTTATCCAGTACTCGGGAGATCTAACTGCGATTCCGATTTCCTCATCAAGCACGCAAAAAAGAGAGATTTTGCGGAGGATTTGCTCCGTATCTGGACGATCTCTTGTGCTCTTGTAAACATACACTCCGTCACGTTCTCTCTTTGCCTTGACTGCCTTGTTAAGAGGGAACTTCTCCCCGAGATAAACGCGATAGCCCCGTTTAGCAAAAACACCAGCAAGCAGTAACCTCGGAAGGAATTCCCGCGCCTTGATCTCAAGGGGAAGATATAGACTTCGCTTCCCGACAGGGTTGCAACCTCGCATCGAATGCACCTTAAAGAATAAGGCTCGCAGAGAGCCCTAAACCGGGACCTATCCTATAACGTCATCCTGCTTCTTCATGGGCTTGACCAAATCCTCTCGTTTGATGCCCAACCAAAGAGTGATGGGCGACATCACGAAAATAGACGAGTAGATACCGAAGACAATGCCAATTGTGAGGGCCAGGGCAAAGTAAAAAAGCACCGGGCCACCGAATATGAGCATGGCCAGCACCATGGTCTCGGTGGTGCCGTGGGTGATGATGGTTCGGCTCATGGTGCGGGTAATGGCGTTATCAATTACCCCGGGCACACTGGCCTTGCGTATTCTGCGAAAGTTCTCGCGGATTCGGTCAGCGACCACCACGCTCTCGTTCACCGAATAACCCAGAACCGCCAAAATCGCCGCGAGAACCGATAGCGAAAACTCCCACTGAAACGCAGCAAAGAAGCCAAGAATAATCACCACGTCGTGCAGGTTGGCCACAATGGCCGCGACAGCAAACTTCCACTCGAAACGCATGGCCAGGTAGATCATGATTCCCACGATCACGAAGGCCAGGGCCACCATTCCATCAAAGGCCAACTCTTCGCCAATCTGCGGCCCCACGTACTCCACGCGTCGCAACTGAGCCGGGTTGCCCTCCTCGATCAACTTAATTTCTTCAAACACCTTCTGAGCCTGGGAGTTACTGTCGGCTCCGCGAAGTGGCAAACGAATGAGAAGGTCTCGAGAGCTACCAAAGTTCTGGACCTGGGCATCGGCATAGCCCATGCCAACAACTGTACTGCGCACCCGCTCGAGTGGGGCAGACTGCGAGTAAGAGACTTCCATCACTGTGCCACCGGTGAACTCAATCGAGAACGCAAGCCCACGAACCGCAATAAACGCTACGGCCACCACGAAGAAGGCCATGGAAATAATGTTAAACACCATGGCGTAGCGCATGAAGGGAATGTCGCGCTTGATGCGGAAGAATTCCATTACTCCGTCTCTCTGTCCCTGTGCCCTGCCTCAGCCCACCGATAGGGCGGCAAGCTTCTTCTTGCCCCCGTACCAGAGGTTCACCAGGCCTCTGCTAAAAAATACGGCCGAGAACATGCTGGTGAGAATGCCAAGCACATGCACCACTGCGAACCCACGCACCGGGCCAGAGCCAAATACCAAAAGAGCAATGCCAGCAATCAGTGTGGTGACGTTCGAATCCAAAATGGTGGCCCAGGCCTTGTCATAGCCGGTGGCAATGGCAATCTGCGGGCTCGCCCCTGCCTGCAATTCCTCTCGAACGCGCTCATTAATCAGCACGTTGGCATCGATGGCCATGCCCAGGGTAAGCGCAATAGCAGCAATGCCTGGAAGGGTGAGTGTGGCTTGCAAAAGTGAGAGCAGGGCAAAGAGCATCAGAAGGTTCACAGTGAGTGCCACCACCGAGATAACACCAAACAAGGCGTAGTAGATGCCCATAAAAATAGCAATCACTACAAAGCCCCAAAGGGTGGCGTTAAAGCCTTTCTCAATGTTTTCGGCACCAAGGCTCGGGCCAATGAGCCGCTCTTCAATAATCTCCATGGGTGCGGCAAGTGACCCAGCCCTGAGCAGCAGGGAGACATCGGCCGCTTCGATGGTGGTCATGCGGCCAGAAATCTGCACCCGTCCACCGGGAATTTCCCCTCGAATCACGGGGGCGGTGATCACCTCGCCCACCCCCCGTTCGATTAAAACAATGGCCATGCGTCGGCCAATATTTTCGCGAGTCACTTCCCTGAAAATGCGAGCGCCCTTGGCATCGAGGGTGAGGTGCACGGCGGGTTCACCGACATTCTGGGAATCGAAGCCTGCCTGGGCATCGGTGAGGCTCTCTCCGGTGAGCACCACATCCTTCTTCAACAACAAGGGCTGGCCACCCCGCTCGGTGTAGCGCTCTAGGCCCGCGGGCACGCGCCCAGTGGCCAATGCGGCCAGCGCCTCGGGGCTGTCATCGACCATGCGGATCTCAAGGGTGGCCGTGCGCCCAAGAATATCTTTGGCCTTCGCGGTGTCTTGCACGCCGGGCAGTTGCACCACAATCCGGCTGGCCCCTTGCTGTTGAACAATGGGCTCAGAGACCCCCAACTCATTGATTCGGTTGGAGAGGGTGGAGATGTTCTGTTTGAGAGCCGACTCCTGAAGGGCCTTCTCGGAGGCGGGCAGAAGCCGGCCTGTGAGCATGGCCGATTCGCCAGCGCCCATCACCTGCCAATCCATCTCCGGGAGATTCTTCTTCAACTCAGCAAGCGCAGCCTCTCGCTGCACGACCTCTCGGAACGCAATCTCGATGCCATCGCGCGAGCGGGTGATTCCGTTGTGCCGGATGCGTTTGTCTCGCAGCTGCAAGCGCACATCGCCCGCCAGTGCATCGAGCCGCTTGGCACTGGCTGCGGCCATATCGACTTCCAGCAAGAAGTGAACGCCCCCGCGAAGATCCAGGCCCAGGTACATGGGCAATGCCGAAATAGACGTTAACCAGCCCGGTGTGGCCGAGACCAGATTCAGTGCCACCACATAGTTGTTGCCCGATGCATTCAGACTCTTCTCAATCGCATCCTTGGCCCGAAGTTGCAGGTCGGTACTCTCCAGGCGAACCCGAACGGTATTGCCGGTGGTGGTGGCCTCCCACCGAATGCCGGTGTGGGCAATGTCTGCGCCGGCCAGTGCGGCCTCCACCTGGTCGGCCACACCGGGTTCCACCTTTATGGTGGCCCGGGCAGTAGAGACCTGCACCGCAGGCGACTCACCAAAGAGATTGGGAATGCTGTAGAGCAGCCCGAAGGAGAGGGCAAGGCCCATGACCAGCAGCCGCCACCAGGCGATTCGATTCATTGGGTATGCGTGTGTTTGACCTTGGCTGACTCGGACTTAGCTAATTGTCTTGATGGTGCCCTTGGGCAGAAGCGTCTGCACGGCTTGACGCTGCATAAGAACATTCACGGGCGACTGCCCGCTGGCCACCTCTACCGTGATGTAGGCCTCGTCCACGTCCACCACCTTGCCCACAATGCCCGAGGCGCTCACGACCTCATCGCCCTTCTGAAGGCCTTCGACCAGAAGCTTGTGCTCTTTTGCACGCTTCATTTGTGGGCGAATCATCAGGAAGTAGAGAACCACGAACATTAGGATGAGCGGCAGAAAGCTCATGAGTGGGTCGGGACTGCCTGCGGGCGCGGCGGCCTGCGCAAAAGCGGGGCTAACAATCACAGAGAGACTCCCAAGGGGTTGAAGCTTCTAAGTATAAAGTAGCGCCCATGCCCACTTTCGAGTTGCAGGCTCAGTCCGGGAGAGCCCGGGCGGGTCAGTTCCGTCTGCCTCACGGCCTCGTTCAGACGCCCACTTTCATGCCCGTGGGCACTTACGGTGCCGTGAAGGGGGTGCCCCCGGCCATGCTCGAGCGCCTGGGCGCCCAAATTGTGTTGGGCAATACCTTCCACCTTTGGCTGCGCCCTGGGCTCGAGGTGATGGCCCGCCATGGTGGGCTGCATCGGTTTGTGAATTGGAGAGGCCCCATGCTCACCGACTCGGGGGGCTTTCAGGTCTGGTCGCTCGGTGATCTGCGCAAGATCTCTGAGGAGGGTGTCGCCTTCCAGTCCCCTATTAATGGCGATCGCCTCCTCTTGTCGCCCGAAGAGTCCATGCGCATCCAAAGGGTTCTGAATTCCGACATCGCAATGGTCTTTGATGAGTGCACCCCCTATCCGGCCACGCGAGACCAGGCCGCACAGAGCATGGAACTCTCGCTTCGTTGGGCTCGACGAAGCCGAGCTGCGTTTGATGCGCCGCTCCAAATCGCCGATGACTCTCGCCTTGCTTCGGTGGATGCCGGGGGCAATGCCCTGTTTGGAATCGTTCAGGGCGGGATGTTTGAGGACCTGCGTGAAACGTCGCTGGCTGCTCTTTTGGAAATTGGCTTTGAGGGCTATGCCTTGGGGGGCTTGTCGGTTGGCGAGCCCAAGGAGGAGATGCAACGCATCCTCTCGCATATGGCTGCACGCCTGCCGATGGATCGACCCCGATATGTCATGGGGGTTGGAACACCCGAGGATTTGGTGGAAGGTGTCTCCCAGGGTATTGATATGTTTGACTGCGTGATGCCCACGCGCAATGCCCGAAATGGCTGGCTATTTACCAGCAAGGGCGATTTAAAGATTCGAAATGCCCGCTACAGAGATGACCTATCGCCAATTGACACCGATTGCCAGTGCCCAGTCTGCGCGCCGCACCTTCATGGTGAGGACCGGCCACCCTTTACCAGAGCGTATCTCCATCACCTTCAGAAGATCGATGAAATGCTCGGGGCAAGTCTTTCCACGATTCATAACCTTCACTACTACTTGAGCCTGATGCGAGAAATGCGGCAGGCGATCCTAAATCAGCGGTTTGAGGCCTGGCGCTCGGGGTTCTCTGTCGCCCGCTCGAGCAACATGGCATCGCCATAGCTAAAAAACCGGTAGCGACTGTCTATGGCGTGCGCATAGGCACTACGAATGCGGTCATAACCCGCAAAGGCGCTCACCAGCATTAACAAGGTGGACTGTGGCAGGTGAAAGTTGGTCACCAATATGTCCACGAGACCGAATTGGTAGCCCGGCGTGATGAAAAGATCGGTCTCCCAGTGGCCGGGGCTCAGGGGGACCGCGCTCAACCCACCCTTCTCATCAATGGGGAGTTGCCTGGCATAGGCCGATTCGAGCGTGCGCAGGCTGGTGGTGCCCACAGCAACAATCCGCCCGCCCCGGGCCTTTGCCGCCTCAATGGCCGTGGCCGTGGCGGCGGGAAGCTCGCACCACTCCGAATGCATGCGATGCTCGGCCAGGTTCTCGCTCTTGACCGGGGCAAAGGTGCCGCTGCCCACGTGCAGGGTGAGATGGGCCGTCTGAATGCCGCGCTCTTCCAGGGCAGCCAGGACGGACTCATCAAAATGCAGCCCCGCAGTGGGCGCAGCCACCGAACCCGGGCTGCTCGCGTAGATGGTTTGATATCGCCTCTGGTCCTCCTCGTCGGGGCTGTGGTCGATATACGGGGGCAGTGGCAGCTGCCCATGGGCGTTGAGCACATCTAGCAGCGGGGCATCGGTGTGTATCAGGAATCGATCGTCGTGGGCGGGATCGCGGCCGACCACCAAAATGCCAATATCTTCACTGGTCTGCGCCTTGAGGAGCCGGCTGCCCTCGGCGGGTTTGCGATTGGCCCTCATCATCACGCTGGCCCGGTGCGGCGTGATGATGCGCTCGACCAAAATCTCCACGGCCCCGCCGCTGGGTTTCTCTAAAAGCAGTCGGGCGGGGATGACTTTGGAGTTATTAAAGACTAGAAGGTCTCCGGGCAAAAGAAGGTTGGGGAGCTCATTGAACTGTCGATCGACCCAGCCCCCCTCGCGAGGCAGATGCAGCAGCCGGCTTTCGCTCCGATTCGTGAGTGGTTGCTGGGCAATCAGTTCGGGCGGCAGGCTGTAGTCGAAATCAGAAAGCCGATAGGATGGTTCAGGCAATGGATCGTGTTGCTGTTGCGCAGTCTGGGGTAGCGACATAGCGCCATGTTAACGAGCCGATGCTTGCGGCAAAAACACAGGGGAGAGGGAAGCAGGAACTTGGGCTCGAAGCAGATCATTCACGCGCAGACTTCTGGCTCGACGGGTCACGCCAAGCAACTCTCTCGCGATGCGGCCTCGTGGGTGGTCAGCGCGCAACATGAGGCACTGGCCTTTGGCCTCGGCCCCAGCGAGCGATTCTTTGTCTTTGCTGCCGCCACTCACTCACTCTGGGCCTACGCCCATTTTCGGGCGCAACTCATCCGTGCGCCGGTCCTTGGAGTGGAGCCATTGCAGGCCCGACACCCCAGTGGTGGTCTCTCGCAACTCTCTCATTTCAAACCCACAGTGATCTACACAATCCCCGACTGCATGCCGCTTTTGCTTCATGCGGGCCCCGCAGCCCTTGGGAGTGCTGCTCGCCTGATTGTGGGCGGCGGTGCCTGGCCCGCTGGCGGCCCCATTGAGGCGCAAGCGGCAAAGGCCAACCCTCGCATGCGAATACAACTCTTCTACGGGTCGGCGGAGTGCAGTTTTGTTGGGCTGGGTCACCCTGAAGAGATGCCCTGGTATCGGCCTTTTCCTGATGTGCAACTTCGAGAGGTCGATGGCGAGCTCCATGTCAAAAGTCCAATGACCATCTCCCCTGGCGATTGGATCGCAACAGGCGATCGAGTGCAGCTCAAACAAGGTGGGCAGGCGTTTCAAATCATGGGGCGAAGTGCACGAACAATACGAATTCTTGGCAAGGATCTGCAGCCCGAGCCAATAGAAGAGTTCCTCTGCGCGCGTGGCTTTTGCGAGATCGCTGCAATCATGCTGGAGACGCAGAATCGTGGGCGCCTTGTCTTGTTCTACCGCCCCGGGCACAAGAGCCCGGATGCTAGCGAGATTCGCCAGGCCGTCTCCGAGGCCTTCCCCCACGCCCCTGCGATTCATCGACTCATTGAGATTGAGAATTGGCCGCGGCTGCCCAGCGGCAAGACAAACTTCGATGCCCTCAAATGAGGAAGTGAAATGAAACGGCTACAACGCGTTTTTATTCTCTCGGCGATTCGCTCACCCATTGCTCCCAAGGGCGGCGCCATGAGGAGTCTGCGCTTGGATGCACTAGGTGCGCAGGCAGTTGCTGCTCTGCTTACGCGCTGTGGCATTGAGGCGGGCGATGTGAATGGCGTGTTGCTTGGCAATGCCATGGGGGCGGGCGGCAACGTGGCGCGCCTCATTGGGCTGGCCGCAGGAATGCCGGAAATCACGCCCGCTCAGACCATTGATACCCAGTGCTGCAGTGGACTCGATGCGATTGCACTCTGTGCCCATCGAATCGCTGGTGCGGGCGGCCCCGAGGCCTGGATTGCAGGGGGAGTGGAGAGCACATCGAATGCGCCCCTTCGTGCAAGACGCAATGAGAATGGCTCGCCCGAGTTCTATGAGGAGGCCCAGTTCTCTCCTTGGCCCGCTCGCAATCCCAGCATGCTTGAGGCAGCGCGAGCGCTTGAGGCAAGCATGGGGGTAAGTCGCCACAGCCACTATGGCTACGCAGTGGCCTCGCACGGCTTATCGATGCGGGCCCTGCATCTTGATCGGGTGCCAATTTCGATTGACGGGGTGGCCTTCGATATCGATCCCCACACCCGAGCGCTCTCCCCCGAGCTATGCAAGCGAGCCGAGCGCCCCTCGCAGGCAAACCCCGCCCTTGTCTCTCCACTGGCCGATGGGGCCGCCGTGGCGATTGTTGTCAATGAATCGTTTCTCGCGGCACGCGGGATCGCTGTGGATGGCCGAGTGGAAATTGTCTCGAGCCAACAAGTTGGGGCCCCGCCCGAGCAGCCAGGCCTTGCCATTGACGGGCTCATGCCTTGGCTCATCGCAGCCCTTCAAGCCGAGGCAAGCGCGCGCGACGGTGAGCCGGTTCATATTGAACTCATGGAGTCATTCACGGCCCAGGCCATTGCAAACCGCAGCGCGATCCAAGAAGTGTTTCAAGGCCCTTTGCAATCTGCTCGCTTGGTCATCAACCCCATCGGTGGGCTGCTTGCACTTGGCCACCCCATCGGGGCGAGCGGTGCGGTGTTGGTGGCGCGTTTGGTCAATCAACTCGGGCCTGGTCAGCTCGGCCTTGCACTGATTGCCTCTGCCGGCGGGTTGGCCTCGGGCCTATTGCTTCGTCGGGCCAACAACGCCTCTTCAATTCGTTGAGCCCGCAGCAACTGCCGACGCATCAAGGCAGGAATAATTGCAATGCCAGGGCGCGCTCGGCCGCGGGCAGCAAATGCAGTGCGAACCTCATCCCACTCCCGAGAAAGCAAGCCCACCATGCGAATCATCAGACCCACGGCAAGGGCCATGGCCTCTAGAAGCGGGCCTCTTAAACCAAACAGACGCAGCGGCAACAAGACACTCTTGAACACCTCGAGCATTTGGGAAATCGTGGTTGTCGCGGTAACGAGGTCTGCAATCATCACCAGACCGAGCAACTGTGTGAGAGTGGTTCCACCCCTTTGCAAGGCCTCAATCGCATGGGCACCCGCTGTCCACTGCAGGAGGAGTTGCGCAAGAAACAAGACCACGAGAAATGGCATGAGGCCTGTCACGAGTCTGCGCAAACGCCACCGCCCCGCCGATCCCAGAGACAAGAAACCAAGACTCGCCAAGGCGAGCAGCAGCAGATTGAGCCAGAGGTTTGCCGCCCCGAGCGCGGCGACTGAGCAACCAGCCAGGCCCATGAGCTTCATTGATGCTGGCACTCGGTGAAGCCAGGTTTGCTTGGCTATGTAGAGACTCAGCATGGCTGGGGGACTTGGGCATTTGCCCAATCCTGGTAGGCCCGAATAACTTCTTTTGCAGGGCCCTGTGCCCGGCACCTACCGGCCTCGAGCCAAATGACCTCATCGCATTTAGAGAGGCGATCGAGATCATGACTCGCCACCACAATTCGTTGGGGCAAGGACCAGAGCTTTTTCTGAAGCAAGAGGTTGTGGCGAAGATCAAGGCTTGAGAAGGGCTCATCGAGGAGCAGCACCCGCGGTTGGGCGGCGAGCAGGCCCACGAGGTTGACCCACTGCTTTTGGCCTTCCGAGAGCGCATCGGTTGCCGCGCCCCAAAGGCTGTCTTGGCTGTCTTGATAGACGCCACTCTCGTCACTGAATTGTGCGAGTGCCTCTTGGGCCAGCCTGGTTGCCTGTGCTTTTGTCATGCCCTGCTCAAGAAGAGCAAAGCAGAGTTCCTCGGCCACCGTTGGAAAGAGAATCTGTTGGTCGGGCACCTGAAAGAGCAGACCGCAGGGCCCCTCAATCTCGAGTCGCCCCGCCGTGGGGCGAAGCAGCCCCAGAAGCAGTCGCAGAAGACTTGTTTTGCCTGCGCCGTTGGGCCCAATAATGCCCAAGCGATGCGCGCTCGATTGAAGATCAAGTCCCTCAAATACGGGCCTGTCTTCGCGAATGAGTGTCAGGGAGTGGAGCTGCATCGTCGGTATACTAAGGGCTTACCAATTGGCAGTGCCGGAGTGGTGGAATTGGTAGACGCACCGGACTCAAAATCCGGCGCCCGAGAGGGTGTGCGGGTTCGAGTCCCGCCTCCGGCACCAACATTTTTTCTCTGTTCAGTAGCAAGTCCACATCAGTAGCGAGTCCACATGCTTCGGGTTCATGACCTAGCCCTTCTTCTCGCGTTCATCGCCCTCAAGGTCTGGCTCGTTCTCTCCTGGCCCTTGCTTGGCAGTGAGGCCCACTGGCTCAGTCTCGGTGGAGACTACCTGCTGGGCTATTACGACCACCCACCCTTCATGGCGTGGGTCGTCAACCTTATGGCCTCTCAGGGGGAGTCACTCTGGTGGTTCCGAAGCGTTGGGCTCGTTGGTTCGGCCTTGCTTGCTTGGGCAGTCTATGGGTTGTTGGGAGTGGCCGAGCCAAGCCTGGTGTTTCGGCGGCGGCACTTCCTGGCTGCTTTGGCGTTCTTCGTTTCTCCAGCCTCACTCTTGCTGCTGACCGTCTCGCCCCATGGTCTCGTTGCGGTGCTGGGCTTTCTCGGTGTGGCCCTCTATTCGGTCGCGATTCTTCGGCGCTCTTTCACTTGGGTCGGCCCAGCCCTCTTGTTTATGGGGGCAGCCGTTCTCACAAGCCATTGGGCCTGGGTCCCTTTCATTGGGCTCTTGTTGTTTTCTGTGACTCGGCACGCGCTCATTGGTTGGTCGATTCCAATTGCAACTGCCCTGGGGTTGGCCGGTTTCGGCGCCATCAACTTCTACTACAACTTCAGCCACTGCTGGAACAACGTGCACCCCGGGTTCTTCCTGGCCATTGAAGAAGCCGCCCTCGGCCATGAGAGCCTCTTGGCCTATCTGCTAACGATGCTCTTGTTGATCGGGCCTTGGTCGATTTGGTATTGGCGGCGATGCGGTGCTCGGTATACGGGCATCTGGCAGAGTGAGCTTGGCCGGATCGTTCTCTGGTCGGCCCTGCCAATGTTTTTATTGCTTGGCTTTGTGAGTCTCTGGGTTGGAGTTGGTTTGCTCTGGCCCATTCTTTTTGTACCAATCCTCTGGCTCGTCTTTCGTGCCCTGCCAGAGGCCGCCTTGTTGGGGCTCTTTCGTTGGAGTGCCCTGACTTCTCTGGCGCTGGGAGTCGGGGCCTTCTTCTTTTTGCAAGACCCCGCCCGTTGGGTGATGGCAAGCGAACGCCAAGGACTGGCCGTGGTGACGCAGGCAGACGCAATCTGCAATGACTTGTCCGCGCTGGATGGGCCGTTGTTCACTCTGGATCCGAGCGCGCGCTCCTCGCTGGCAGTAGTCTGTAAGCGAGCCGAGGTTCATGTGTTTGCGAGCATGTCCAGTCAGGGACGACAAGACGACATCAATCTGGATTTGCGCTCGCTCGATGGTGGTGAACTCCATTTCCTTCTAGTGAATGCCGAGGCGATCGCGCGGATCGAGCCCTTTTTCGATTCGGTCACGGCGCAACCCATCGCAGGGGCGAATGGAAGTTTTGTGCTGGCCCGTGGCACAGGCTTTCGTTACGCGAGTTATCGGGAGCAGGTCCTGATTCCCATGGTTCGCCGTTTTTACGAAGCGCCTTATTGGTTCCCACAGCCAGGGGGCTGCCCGATCAAGGAGCGGTATGGCCTCTAGCCCTTTCGTTCACTTGCGGCTTCACTCCGAATACTCGATTGTCGATGGTCTGGCGCGTCTTGATGACGCAGTGGCCGTGGCTGCAGCCGATGGCCAGCAGGCACTGGCTCTGACCGATCTCGGCAACACCTTTGGCTTTATTAAGTTCTACCGCTCCGCGCGGGCCAAAGGCGTCAAGCCCATTTTGGGTGCCGATCTCTTCCTCACCAACCCCGAGAACCGCGACCAACCTGCTTGCGTCCTGCTGCTGGTGCAAAACGAGCAGGGCTATCGGAACCTCTGTGAACTGATTAGTCGTGCCTGGCTCACCAACTCGCACCGCGACCGTGGCGAGATTCGTTTTGAATGGTTCTTGGAGCCCTCTGCTGGGCCCCTGCACGAGGGGCTCATCTGCCTCTCGGGGGGCGCCGACTCCGAGATCAGCCAGGCCATTGCCCGCTCGGCCCTGGCAGACGCGAAGGCCGCGGCCCAGCGCTACAAGAGTGTCTTCGGTGATCGGTTTTATCTAGAGGTGCAGCGCGTGGCGGTTTCGGCGGCCGACTGGGTCGGGCCCACTGCAGCCATTGCAAGTGAACTCGGCATTGGACTGGTCGCCACCCACCCCGTCCAGTTTCTGCGTCCAGATGATTTTCGATCCCACGAGGCGCGTGTTTGTATTGCCCAGGGAGAGACCCTGGGCAATCCCAAGCGGCCCCGGCTTTTCACTGCCGACCAATACCTCAAAACCCAGGCAGAAATGCAGGTACTCTTTGCGGACCTGCCCAGCGCAATTGCCAACACCAGTGCCATTGCAGCCCGTTGCAGCGCAAGCCTTCAGTTGGGTCGGCCGCAGCTTCCAAACTTTCCCACCCCCAAGGGCGAGAGCTTGGAGGATTACCTTCGACAAGAGAGCCAACGCGGCCTGGATCAGCGGCTCATCGAGCGCTTTCCAAACACGCAAGAGCGCCAAGACAAGCGCCCCACCTACGAGGCTCGGCTGGCCTTGGAGTGCGAGACCATCATTCAGATGGGTTTTCCTGGCTACTTCCTGATTGTTGCCGACTTCATTAATTGGGCCAAGAACAACGATGTCCCCGTGGGCCCGGGTCGGGGGTCGGGGGCGGGCTCTTTGGTGGCCTATTGCCTAGGCATTACCGACCTGGACCCACTGCCTTATGCGCTTCTATTCGAGCGCTTCCTGAATCCCGAGCGGGTCTCGATGCCCGACTTCGATATTGATTTCTGTCAGGAAAAGCGCCAGCGAGTCATTGACTATGTGCGTGCCCGATACGGCCGAGATGCAGTCAGTCAGATTGTCACCTTCGGCACCATGGCATCGCGCGCGGTGATTCGTGATGCTGGCCGTGTGCTCGAGTTGCCTTACAACTTCTGCGACCAACTCACGAAGCTCATTCCCGTGGTGCAAAACAAGCCCTTGTCCTTGGCCGAAGCGCGCGAGAAGGAGCCCATCCTTGCCGAGCGCGAGCAAAAGGAAGAAGAGGTTCGCGAGTTGCTTGCCGTGGCAGGCCCACTCGAGGACTTGGTTCGAAATGTGGGCATGCATGCCGGTGGTGTATTGATTGCGCCAGGAAGGCTCACCGATTTCTGCCCGCTCTATCAGGCGCCCGGCTCCTCGGGGGAGGAGGGCGTTGTGAGCATGTACGACAAAGATGATGTGGAGGCCGCGGGCCTGGTGAAGTTCGATTTCTTGGGCCTTCGCAACCTCACGATCATCGATTCAGCGGTCAAGACCATTAATCAATCCCGTGAGACGCCGCTTCAGTTGAGTGATCTCAATGGGTTTGATGACCCTGCGGCCTACCAGATACTGAAGGATGCCAACACCACGGCCATCTTTCAGGTGGAGTCGGCGGGCATGCGCCGCTATTTGTTGAAGCTCGCGCCCGATCAGTTTGAAGACATCATTGCAATGCTTGCCCTCTATCGCCCCGGGCCTCTCAACTCAGGCATGGTCGATGACTTCATTATGCGCAAGCGCGGTCAGCAGAAGATCGATTACTTTCACCCCGACTTGAAGGAGTGTCTGTCGCCCACCTATGGGGTCATCGTGTATCAAGAGCAAGTCATGCAAATCGCCCAGATTATTGCTGGCTACTCGCTGGGCGGCGCAGATCTTCTGCGACGGGCCATGGGAAAGAAAAAGCCCGAGGAGATGGCGCAGCAGCGCAGCATTTTCTTAGAGGGCGCGACCAAGAAGGGCCATCCCGAGAAGCTTGCGACCGCACTTTTTGATCTGATGGAGAAGTTTGCCGAGTACGGCTTCAACAAGAGCCACACGGCGGCCTATGCGGTGATTACCTATCAAACGGCATGGCTCAAAGCCCACTATCCGGCGGAGTTCCTCGCGGCCACGCTCAGCGTGGACATGGACGACACCGACAAAGTGGCCATGCTAGTGGCCGATGCCAAGGCCAACGGACTCAAGGTCTGCCCTTCGGATATCAATGCCTCGGTGCATCGTTTCGAGCCAGTCTGGGATGCGGTGGACCTAGCTCCGCGCCCGCCGGCCCGCGCAATTCGATATGGACTTGGTGCCATTCGTGGGGTGGGCGAGGGCGCTGTGGGAAACATCGTCTCTGCGCGTGAGCAGGGTCCATTCAAAGACCTCCTCGATTTTTGTCAGCGGGTTGATCGGCGGGTGGTCAATCGTCGCGCCGTTGAGGCGCTCATTAAGGCGGGCGCCTTCGATTGCCTATCGACCGATGGATCTCGGGCCCGAGCAAGCATGGTCGAGAGTGTTGCAGGATTTTTGGCGCATGCCGAGTCGGCCGCTGCCCACAGCGACCAGGCGAGCCTTTTTGATATGCAGACCGCCTCTCAGCCTGTTGCCCCCAAGGGGGCCAAACTGGCTGTCTATAGCCCGAGAGAAATGCTTCTTGAAGAGAAGGCGGCCCTGGGCTATTGCTTCTCGGGAAGCCTATTTGATGAAGTGGCCGATGAGTTTCGTCGCCTCGCCTCCACACCCCTTGCGCGCCTAATGCCCTCGCGCGAGCCCGTCTGGATCTCGGGCGTTGTGGTGGGCAACCGTGCCCAGACCACCAAACGCGGAATGATGCGTGTCATTGAGATTGACGACGGTTCGGCACGAATCGATGTCACCGTTTTTGATGAACTATTCGATTCGATTCGAGGGGCCGTGCGGGTCGATGACCCTATTCTGGTTGAGGCTCGAATCGATAACGATGAGTTCTCCGGTGGCTTGCGTGCCGCAGCCACCGAGGTTCTCAATCTCAGTCAGGTTCGAGCCCGCTTTGCCAAATGCATTCGCATCGATCTTCGTCTGCCTGCGCGCGCGGATTCGGCTGAGGGCCAAAATGCCCAGGCCATGGCAGCAGACTTAATCCAGCGCCTTCGCCGCAGTGTTCTTGGTTCAGAGGGCGCCAGGGCTGCGGCCATACCCGTGGCCTTGGCGATTTTTTCCGAGACGCAGGGCTGTGAGCTCAACCTGGGCAATCAGTGGCGGGCCTCGGCGGACGCAGAGTCTCTCGACCGTATGCGTGCCGAGTTAGGAGCCGCTGCAGAGGTGTCGGTGGTCTATGGCTAGCCCGGTGCTCGATCCCGATGAGCTTGTTCACATCAAAGAGATCGCCCTGGCCGAACTGCCATCGCGTCGGGCCTGGGAGCGTGCCTGGGACCATGCCTATCTCTGGTTAATTGATCATGGTTTTCTTCGAGCGGTTTACAGTAATCGTTATCGACTCGCTGGTGGGCTCTACCGATCAAGTCAGTTAAGCCCAGGTCAAGTATTGCGTTTGTCTAAGTCTCTCGGGCTTCGCAGTCTTGTTAATCTGCGCGGCATCGTTCGGCAGGGTGCTACGCTGCGATTGGAGGCGGAAGCAAGTCGAAAGCGGGCTGGACTTCGACTTTTTGTGATTCGATCGTTGTCGAGAGGGTTACTCTCTAGAGAGGAACTTCTTCAAATGATGGATTTTATAAAGACGATGGAGTTGCCCGCCTTGGTTCATTGCAAGTCAGGCGCCGATCGCGCAGGGCATTTTTCGGTGCTGTTTCGACACCTACGACTCGGCGAGCCAATCGAGCGGGCCGTCCGCGAGCTGAACTGGCGCTACGGGCACTTTCCGACCTCGCGCACTGGGTTTCTCGACCATTTCTTCAAGGTCTATTTGCGCGATCGCCGACCATTTCAGAGCTTTGAAGATTGGCTCAGAAATGATTACGACCGCCAGCAAATTCGGGCACGGTTTAAACCCACACGTTTGGCCAGCTGGATCACCGATCGATTGCTTCGTCGGGAATGAGCGTGCGGAGGGTATCGCGGGAGTCGGACTGGAGGCTTTACCTAAGGCTTCTCCGTTTTGCGCGCCCATACTGGAAAATAGCCCTTCTCTCCCTACTAGCGATTTTGCTTAGTGCTGCTCTCGAACCCCTTTTCCCCGCCCTTATGCAACCCTTGGTCGATCAGAGCCTGATCGGCAGAGACGAGAAAAGCCTTTGGCAAATTCCGCTTCTTATTGTGGTGGTTTTTGCCGGCAAGGGTTTGGCGGATTACGTGGGAACCGTTGCCAGCAAAACTCTGGCGCAAAAGACCATTTCTGATCTCCGCCTATTGGTGTTCTCTCATCAACTTGATTTGCCGTTGCGTCAGCATCGCCATGAGGCCTCCGGTCGCATGCTCACCCGCGTTACGCACGACGCTTCGATGGTCGGTGAGGCAGTCTCAAGCGTATGGCTGGTTCTTATTCGAGATACGTTTGTTCTGATTGGGTTGATTGCATTTTTGTTCTATACGGCATGGAAACTCGCCCTTATGGTTTTTGTCATGGCTCCGATTTTGGCCGTCGTGATTCAGAAGACCAACCGACTCTTGCGCAAATCGAGTCACGCCATTCAAGGGCGTGTCGGATCAATCAGTGCGCTCATTCAGGAGGCATTGCTTGGTTTGCAAGAGATCAAGATTTTTGGCGCTCATGAGCAGCAACAGATCCGGTTTGATCGGGCAAATAAGGCGCTTAGGCATGACCAGATGCGGGCGATTCGAATCGCTGCACTGAACGTGCCCTTGGTTCAGATCCTGGCCGCCATTTGTGTGGCGTCGGTCATCTACTTTGCCTCGATATTGAGCGTGAATGACCAACTCACGCCGGGCGAGTTTGTAGCGTTTATTACCGCCATGAGTATGGTGTTCGAACCCATTCGACGAATCACCAATGTGAATTCGGTTCTTCAAAAGGGGCTGGCTGGCGCTGAGTCTATCTTCTCGATTCTTGATCAAGATACTGAACGCCAATCCTCTGGCTCGCCAAGAATCCGCACCTTGCCCCTCTCCGGAGGCATCACCTTCGAAGCGGTTGCCTACTCTCACCCCCACCAGGAGGCCCATGCATTAAAAGACTTCCACCTTCGGGTGGAAGAGGGCGAGTCCTTGGTTCTTGTGGGCCCCTCCGGGTCGGGCAAGAGCACGCTGCTTTATCTGCTCTGCGGCTTTGATCGCCCGCAGTCGGGCCGCATCTTAATCGGCGGGCAGCCCATTGAATCGATTGAGCTGCAGGCCTTGCGCGCAAATATATCGTTGGTGGCGCAGCGCACCCAACTCTTTGACCTGACCGTGCGCGAGAACATTGCCTTGGGCCGCCCCGATGCCACCCGAGAGGAGATTGTTCGGGCGGCAGAGCAGGCCCATGCCATGGGCTTTATTGATCAACTGCCCCAGGGCCTCGAGACCCCCTTGGGCGCACTTGGCGATCGCCTCTCTGGTGGCCAGCGCCAGCGAATTGCAATTGCGAGGGCCTTTCTTAAAGATGCCCCACTGCTTCTCTTGGATGAGGCCACCAGCGCCCTCGACAAAGACAGCGAGCAGGCGGTCTTGCAGGGCCTTCAGGAGCTCATGCGGGGCCGAACCGTGATTATGGTGAGCCATGCCCCCGAGCGCTTGCTGCATGTGGATCGAACCATCGAGTTCGGACCCGTTTAACTATCGGCGCCGCCATACATAAGAGCGGGCCAATGAGAAGTTGAAGACCGTTCCCACAATCACCCCCGCGAGCCCCGAGAGCCACCAGCTGTAATGCTGCTCGAACAGGGCATTGGCAATTCCCACATTGGCAAGCGCCCCCAGCGAACAAAAACCCACAAAGAGCAAGAGTCCGGTGAGCCACTGCAGGCCGCTTCGGCGCAGGCGACGGAAAGTAATCTCATTGTTGAGGGTGTAGTTCGAGACCATGGCTGCGAGGGTGGCCAGGGTCTGGGCAGACAAGAAGCCAATGCCCTGGTGGACCAACCCATAGAGCACGGCAAAGTGCACCACCACCCCACTGCCGCCCACGGCCACAAATGAGAGGAACTTCTCGGGCACCGCGCCTCGGCTGAGCCGATGAACGATCTGGTCGATGAATTCAATGACCACGGCTGCATCGAGCTTGGAGTGCCCCGCATGGCGCGCGGAAAATTCAATCTGGTGCTCGGTGATGGGTATGGATTGGCGCCGCAGCAGAAAGAGAATGTCAAAAAGGATCTTAAAACCGATGGGCCGAAGATCCCGAACAATGGACATCAGGGTGGGACGGGCGATGATAAAAAACCCTGTCAATGGATCGCTGATGGATCGCCCCAGAAGGGTTCGGGCCCAAGAATTCCCAAGCTGACTTGCAATGTGTCTCAACCCGCCGTGGCTGTCTTGTTTGGCCGTCTGCAAGAAGCGAGAGCCAATCAGAATTGCAGGCCGCTCGGCAGCGGCCCGCTCGGCCATGGCAGCCAGGTCCGCGATTCGGTGCTGGCCATCGGCATCCATGACTGCAATCATGGGCGTGTCTGTAGCCATCATTCCCTCGACCACCGCCGAACTCAGGCCCGAGCGCCCAATGCGCTGCAGACACAGAACCGGCAGGGCGCTGGCCGCATCCCGGGCCGCACCCCCGACCGCATCCCGAATGGCCTGGGCAGTGCAATCGGGGCTGTCGTCATCGACAAAGACAATTCGTGCGATCTGAGCGCGCAGGGCCTCGAATTGAGGGCGCCCAAACTCGCTCAGAATATGATCGATGTTGTCGCGCTCGTTGTAGGTTGGAATCACAACACTCAGCCAGCGGCCTTCGAGCTTGGTTTCTGTTGTGTTGTGAAGAGAGGTGTCTGACATGGGTTTGGAGCGGGCCGCTTTCGCAGCCTTTTTCTTCTCGGTGGTGGTTCATGCCTGGGTGGCTTGGACCACGGGCCTAACGGGCGATGAGGCCCATTATCTCCTGTATGCTAGGCATCTCGACTGGAGCTACTTCGACCACCCACCTCTGGTCGGCTGGCTGCAGGTGCCCATGGTCTGGTTGGCCGATGCCACGGGCCTCACCAATAGCAGCGGCTTTCTCAGGCTGCCCGCTCAGTTGCTCTGGATTGCGATGGCCTGGGCCCTTTGGAACCTCGCGCTTTTGCTCTCGAGTGATCGGCGTGTGGCCGCATGGAGCCTCATTCTGCTGTCGACTTCGCCTGTCTTACAGATTCACGGCATGGCCCTTCTGCCCGACACCCTTTTGTGCCTCTTTGCTCTGGTTGCGGCGTTACTGTGCGTGCGGATTCGCCAGACGCCCAAGCGTTGGAGCCTCTGGCTGGGGCTGGGGTTCACGCTTGGTCTTGCAGGCCTGAGCAAATACAGCGCGATATTTCTTGCCATTGGCTTGGCCATTTATCTGGGCGCGGGCCTTACGCGCTCTCGCTCGCGGCCCTGGCCGTGGAAGCAGATGCTCGCTGCGGTGCTTCTTGCATTGCTCATGGTGAGCCCAGTGTTCCTTTGGAATGCGGCCCACGATTGGATTTCCTTTAAGTACCAAGGCGGTCACGTCAGTGGCAGTGGTTGGCAGTTGCGCCACTTGGCGCTGTTTCTCGTGGTTCAGCTGCTGGTTTTTGGGCCTGCAGCGAGTCTGGGCTTGCTTGCGTTTGTCAGGCGCATGGGCAGCCATCACTCCTTCCTACCGGTTCGGGATCAAATGGGCCTGCTCAGTGTTTTTGCGATGTTTATGCTGGTTCTTGGCTGGCTCTCTGGGGGTGGTCGCAGCCTGCCGTATTGGACTTCTCCGGCCTGGGTGGTGGCCCTGCCATTTGCGGCCGCTGGCATTGTGCAACTCGGCGGGCTCATGCGCCGTCTCAACGCTGGGTTGGCTGTGGCTTCGGCGGCTTTGGTGCTTTCTCTGGCGGGTTCGCTCCAATCGGGCACCTTCTTTAACCTGCGTCATTTTGATGGCCCGCAGCCCTTCCTAGACAACCCGCAGGGAAAGACCCGTGTTCTCACCAACCCCTTGGCCGAAGTGCACGGATGGCCCGAGTTGGGTGAGGCCCTTTTGCGCCTCCAGGCAGCCAGAGGAGACTCGGGCAGTGCCGATTCACCGCACCAACTTCCAATGGCGGTGGCGGTGGGCAATTGGACCCTGGGCAGTCGCCTGGGTTGGTATGCCTGGCCACAGCCGGTGCTGGTGGTCGACCGCCGATTCGATCAGTTTGATCTCTGGTGGAATGGGAAAAACATCGAAGATGACAGGCCCCGCGGTTCGCAGTCCTTTATGGGCTCGCAGGTCAGCGATGGTTCACAGCCCACAGCGCGCTTGCCGCCCGCCACTCCCGCTCCTCGGGCCGTATTGTTTGTTGAATGGTCGGAGATGCAGACCCGCAAACACCGGGCAGACCCCTTGCGTTGTGAGGAGACACCCATTTTGGAATTGAAAACGCCCCCGCAAGGCTGGACCTCGGGGGGCGATTTATCGGTATTTCGAATCTACGACTGCGTGTTTAAACCCGACAACTCAGGCCATTAAATTCGGAATGAATCGACGCTGCGGCCTTGCGCGGTTGCTGCAGCCAGCCATTTGGGCATTTTCCCGCGACCCGTCCAGGTGTTGCCCGATTCGTCGCGGTATTTGGGGGCCACTTTGGAGGCCCCAGCAGCACGCTTGGCCCGTGGCTTGCGGCCAGGTTTTGCGGCGGCAGCCTTTTTGCGGCCGCGCTTGCTCGCTGCGGGCTTACCGCTCAAGCCTAAATCTGCGGCGGTAATGCCGTAATCGGCAATTTGTTTTTTTATGGTTTTAATGACCGACGCGAACTCTTCTTTTCGAGTTTTCTCGGCCTGCTTTTTTAGCTCTTCAATCTGGGTGACTAAATCACTGTACGAGGGCATTCAATTTCCTTTTGTTTGAATGAAGCGGTTGACTCCGTTAATTTAAGGATAAATACCCATTTATTCAAGTGATCCGGTTAAGTCAGCCAATTGATTGAGGCAACTGAGGATTGAGGCAACTGAGGATTGAGGCAACTGAGGATTGAGGCAACTGAGGATTGAGGCAACTGAGGATTGAGGCAACTGAGGATTGAGGCAACTGAGGGGGCCCACTAAAAGTAATAGTTCTTATACCAATCAATAAATCGTTTCATACCGCTGGCCAGGTCTGTTTTTGGCGCAAATCCAGTCAGTGCCATGAGCTGCCTGGTGTCCGCATGGGTCGAAGGAACGTCCCCGGGCTGAATGGGCATCAACTTCTTTTTGGCCACCATGCCCAATTCGCCCTCAATAATGGCAATAAAGTCGCTGAGATTGACCGGCTGGTGATTGCCAATGTTCAGCACCCGATGCGGCGCGAGTGTCTCGAAACAAAAATCGGCATCGCCCGTTTCCTCTTGGCTGGGCGGGCATGTCATTACCCTTAGGATGCCCTCGACAATGTCATCGATGTAGGTGAAGTCTCGGGCCATCTGGCCGTTGTTGTAGACCTCGATGGTCTGCCCAGCAAGAATGGCCCGAACAAACTTGAAGTAGGCCATGTCGGGTCGGCCCCATGGGCCATAAACGGTAAAGAAGCGCAGTCCGGTGGCCGGAATACCAAATAAATGGCTATAGGTGTGGGCCATCAACTCATTGGCGAGTTTGGTGGCGGCGTATAAGGACACGGGCCGGGTGGTGGCCTGGTCTTCGCAGAAGGGGGTGGATTTATTCCCTCCATAAACGCTCGAAGAGGATGCATAGACCAGATGCGGTCCCTCACCAGGTTGATTCGTTAACCCGGCTTGCATTCGCTGTCTGCGCATACCTTCTAAGATATTAATGAATCCAGTGATATTCGAATCGATATAGGTCTGTGGCGCCTCGAGCGAGTATCGAACCCCGGCCTGGGCCGCCAGATGCACCACGGATTTAAATGAGTGGCTGGAAAATAAAC
>Ga0169931_10003073_pt1 | contig 26748 bp, 22 predicted proteins | sample Kivu_15m_20L_FD_129675 | JGI IMG/M metagenome (GOLD analysis project Ga0169931, IMG submission 129675) | Freshwater microbial communities from Lake Kivu, Western Province, Rwanda to study Microbial Dark Matter (Phase II) - Kivu_15m_20L... | ecosystem: Environmental > Aquatic > Freshwater > Lake...
GATGAATGCAATCGGCCGGACACGACCTTGGAGGGGCTGGCGGGACTCAAGCCGTATTTTGATCCAAAGAGCGGTCTGGGTAGCGTCACGGCAGGAAATTCATCGCAGATGTCGGACGGTGCTTCTGCGACTCTGTTGATGGAGCGGAAGCGAGCGGACGAGTTAGGTATCCAAGCCAAGGTCGCTTTTCGCGGTTTCGCAGTAGCGGGTTGCGAGCCCGACGAAATGGGGATCGGACCGGTCTTCGCTGTTCCCAAGCTGCTCCAACGTCACGGGCTCAAGGTTTCCGACATCGATTTATGGGAATTGAACGAAGCCTTTGCGGTACAGGTGATCTACTGCCGAGATCGACTCGGTATCGATCCCGATAAACTGAACGTCAACGGAGGCTCGATCTCCATCGGTCATCCGTACGGGATGACTGGATCGCGTCTTGTTGGAACGATCGCCAATGAGATGATTCGCCGCAAAGCACGCTACGGGGTGGTTTGCATGTGTATCGGCGGCGGGCAAGGAGCGGCCGGGTTGTTCGAACGTTGCGATTGATTAAGTAACTTGGAATCAAGAAGGACAGAACTCGTGAGTGAATTAGTATCCCTGGCCCGTGTTGGAGACGTAGGCATCATCACGGTCAACAATCCGCCCGTCAATGCCTTGAGTCCTGGCGTCCCCTCAGGAATCGAAAATGGGGTAAAAGCGTTCTGCGCTGACCCAACCGTCAAAGCGATCGTTCTCATCGGTGGCGGCCGCACGTTTATTGCAGGTGCGGATATCAATGAGCTGAGCAAGATGACTTCCGGTGAGAAGCGAGAAGGTGATCCGGCTCTACTCTCCGTATTCACTACCCTCGAGGACTCGTCCAAGCCTGTGATCGCCGCCATCCACGGGACGGCCTTGGGAGGGGGATTCGAAGTTGCGCTGTGCTGTCAGTATCGCGTCGCGTTCGCGTCGGCAAGAGTTGGTTTGCCTGAAGTGAAACTCGGATTGATTCCGGGTGCGGGTGGCACGCAACGCTTACCTCGATTAGCGGGTATGATCAAAGCGGCGGAGATGTGTGCCAGCGGAGAGCCGATCACGGCGACGGAAGCCCTTCAAGTGGGTATCGTCGATCGGATCATCGAAGGGGATTTGCTGGAAGGTGCTATCGCTTTCGCCCGAGATGTAGCCGAGCGAAGCCAAACGCATCGAAAGACCCGTGAGCTCGCGGTTCCTCCATGCGACCCGCAAGCGTTTGCAGCGTTGAAGGGTGGCGTGGCAAAGCGATCGCGAGGACTGACCGCTCCTGTCAAAGCCCTCGAAGCCGTCGAGGCAGCTCTGCTCCCCTTTGCCGAGGGAATCCAACGCGAAGGTCAGATTTTCATGGAATGCATGTTCTCCGAGCAATCGAAAGCGTTGATCCATGCCTTCTTCGGCGAACGCATCGTCGGTAAGGTTCCAGGGATCGACAAGAACACCCCGTTGCTTCCCATTCGCATGGCTGCAGTGGTTGGTGCGGGTACGATGGGAGGCGGAATCGCTATGAACTACGCCAATGCCCTTATTCCGGTCCTGCTCAAGGAAACCACTCAAGAGATGCTGGATAAGGGGCTCGCTACGATTCGGAAGAATTATGCGGCCACGGTTCAGAGAGGTCGCTTGACCGAAGAGCAAATGGAGCAGCGCATGGCATTGATTCATCCGACACTCTCCTATGATCGATTCCAGGAAGTGGATATCGTCGTCGAAGCAGTCTTCGAAGGGATGGAACTCAAGAAGAAGGTTTTCGCCGAACTCGACAAAGCGACTCGACCGGACGCGATTCTTGCATCCAATACCTCAACGCTCGATATCGACCAAATTGCTGCGGCGACCAGTCGGCCGCAACAAGTGATCGGCCATCATTTCTTCAGCCCCGCCAACGTGATGCGCCTTCTTGAAATCGTGCGAGGCAAGGAGACGAGTCCGCAAGTCATCGCAACTTCGATGGCCATCGCGAAAACGATCGCGAAAGTGGGAGTGCTCGTCGGCAACTGCCATGGTTTTGTCGGCAACCGGATGTTCGAACCTTATCTTCGCGAAGCCCAGTTCTTGCTTGAGGAAGGAGCGAGAGTCGAAGAAGTCGATGCAGCGATGGTTGCGTTTGGCATGGCTCTCGGACCTTTGGCTGTCGCCGATTTGGCAGGCCTGGATGTCGGCTGGCGCATCAAAAATGAAATACGCCATCTCATTCCCAAGGACGTTCGACAGCCCTTGGTCGCGGATATCCTTTATGAACGGGGCCGCTATGGACAAAAGACGGGTGCTGGTTGGTATCTCTATCCAGAAGGAAGTCGCGCTCCGGTCCCCGATCCCGAAATTCAAAAGCTGATCGAAGAAACAGCAGCGAATGCCGGAATCCCGCGACGAAGCATTTCGTCCGAGGAGATTGTGGAGCGAATCGTTTATGCGTTGATCAACGAGGGGGCTCATATTCTCGAGGAAGGGATCGCATTGCGAGCGGTCGATATCGATATCATCTATATCTATGGCTACGGATTCCCTGCCCAACGCGGTGGACCGATGTGGTATGCCGATACCGTCGGAATCAAGAACGTACACGATCGTATTTGCGAGTTTGAGAAGCAACATGGGAAGGCCTGGACGCCAGCTCCACTCCTCAAGAAGCTCGTTGAAGCTGGGAAAAATTTCTCTGAACTCGATAAGGGGAAGATGTAACACGCATGACCGACAACCGAGCGTCCACGCGTCCGCCCCAAGTCGATATTCAAGATGTTCGACAGCTGCCACGAACTCATCAAGCTCAGATACCCGAAGACTACTTGGACTTGATGGGACACATGAACGTGATGTGGTATACGCACCTGTTTGCCCATGCCGTGGGCGGGCTCTCCAAGTCCCTGGGTATGAATCGCGATTACTTCGTGAACAACCAGGTGGGTACCTTCGTCTTGAAACAGTATGTCAACTACCTCATCGAAGTCCGATTTGGTGAGCAGGTCTCGATCTATAGCCGACTTTTGGGCCGGTCACCCAAACGAGTCCATTTGATTCACTTCATGGTGAAAGACGGAGCCGATGTCGTTGCCGCGACTTCGGAACTTCTGTTGACCCACATCGATATGCGAAGCCGACGCAGTTCCCCCTTTTTAATCGAGATCTCCGAGGGCATCGATCGATTGTTGGCGGAGCACTCAGCCCTCGCTTGGCCCGCTCCATTGGCCGGGCCGATTCAACCTTAGAACGAACCGGACGACTCGGCGGCGTCAATGAGCCTTTCCATACTCCTGCCTCAGTTCCCGCTTGAGTATTTTGCCGACGGGACTTTTGGGTAGCTCGGAGCGAAAGAAAACGTGTGCCGGAACTTTGAATTTGTTCACATAACCGGCAACATGCTCTTGGATCTCCTGCTCGGTTGCTGAACGCCCAGGACGTAATACGACTACGGCACCGACCTGTTCGCCAAAGGTTGCATCCGGAATACCAATGACGGCTGCTTCCGCCACTGCAGGATGCTGATAGATCGCTTCTTCGATCTCCCGCGGTGATATGTTCTCGCCCCCTTTGATGATCAAGTCTTTCTTGCGTCCTGTGATATAGAGATAGCCGTCGGCGTCGACACGACCCAGGTCACCCGTGTGCAACCATCCGCTCCGCATAGCCGCTTGCGTGGTTTCCGGGTCCCGCCAATATCCTTGCATGACGTGCGGTCCGCGAACACAGACCTCCCCTTCCGTGCCGGTTGGAACCTCTTGGTCCGAGTCGTCAAGAATGATTAATTCCATTTCTCGCAAAGGCAGCCCCACCGATCCGACGCGATGAGATTGGGTGTCATGATAACTGCTGATCGCACAAGTTGCTTCGGAACAACCATAGCCGTCTTTGATGCGGCAATGAAATGTCCTTTCGAATTCAAGGCGAACTTCATCCGGTGTGGCGGCGCCACCCGTACTTACCAGTTCCAAACTTGAACAATCGTATTGTTGTCGGTCAGGAAAATTGAGCATGTACGTAAGCATCGTCGGGACGACCGAAAACCGAGCGATCTTGAATTCCTGAATCGCCTCAAAGACTTTTCGAGTATCCCAATAGGGCAAAATAATCATCTGTTGACCGACGATCGCCGCGACGTTCATGCACAGCACGCCAAAGACATGGCTCAGCGGTAGTACCTGCATCGTCATCGAGTGAGGTGGGATTTCCCCCAAAGAAGCTCCCGCTTGAACATTGACAATCAGATTCCTGTGACTTTGCATCACTCCCTTGGGGAAACCGGTCGTGCCCGAAGTGTAAATGAGCATCGCCATGTCATCGTCTTGGCAATCATGCATTGTCTTGAGAGGTTCGGCTGCGTCGACCAGCGGTCCCAGCGACAGCGTCGACGCCAGCTCACATGGCCCATGCACAAGGACCGACTGAAAATCGGGCAGATTCTCCGAAGCCTCGACTACCCGCGGAGCAAGCGAAGGAGAAGTGATCGCAAACTTGGCCCCGGAATGCTCGAGCACGTAGCGGACTTCGCGAGCAACCCACTGAGGCGTTACAGGAATAATGGCTGCACCCAATCGCCAGATCGCATGAAATGCATCGATCACGGCAGGGTCGTTCGGCATCATGACGAGCACACGATCACCCGGTTGTACCCCTTGATCCCGCAACACGGTGGCCAGTTTCTCAGCCAACTGCAGTCGCTCCAAATTGCTGTGCCATCGCCCTTCGTGATAAACACAAGGATACTCGCCAAAGCGCTCGACGCTATCGCATACAAGTTGTGCAATATTCATGGCTCGAAAAACAAAATAAGAGACGATACGGGAAAACGCCACTGGCTCTCAAAGCCCGATGATAACCGGATCGGAGAGAGAAAAGCAAGCTTACCGTCCGTTCGGTAACCTACAATGCTTTAAATAGAGCCATTGCCAAGATTCTGGGTCTTGTTCCATGAACAAGAATCGCTTTCGCGGGAGACCTAGTAACCGCAAAAACCAGGCGGGCGAAAAATGGAGGGCGAAGGATTCGAAGCGATTGAGGGAGACGGTATAAATCACCCCGCGATCTACGCTGATCTTCTTGCAAGCTTAGACAAAACGAACGACCACTCCGTAGTGAATCGAACCGGCGGGGCCTGCAAGACGGCCGAGTGATTTGGCACCGTGAAAGATCCACGCTTGACTCAAGAGCCTCCTCGCAAACGAGGCGGGTGCTATTCGTTTGATAACGCTACGAGACTTGAACCAGTAGCGGTCGTGAAAAAATATCCGATCGAGGACCGTACCACCTAAACCGAGAAAATTCTCGTCAAACTGTTTGCGATCCGATGCTTTGATTCGCCCACACGCGAGAACGATCCCATCTTTGGTCAAAAACTCTTTGTGAATTGAAAGCACATGGAGCCACCAGTCCCGATTGCCACTGACGTCCATGTCGCTCATCAGAATCAGATCGAAACTGTTGTTCTCGTAGCCTGGTTCTGTCGCATCGCGAACATCGACATTTACATTGCGACAACCAGCTTGCTCGCAGCATTCCCGCGTACGTCGCACCGCTGATGGAGCGAAATCGTATGCCACCACTTGCTGGGAAAATTCTGCGAGCAAAACGGTCAACTGGCCCAGACCGCAAGCGACATCAAGCGAGCGGCGCGGGTAAGGGAACCATCTGCGAGCCGTATCCGCGATCGTCCTAAATCGAACGCGATCCGCGAACGAAGAGTAGTCCCACGGATCGATCGCGGAGACTGCATGGTTCGCCATCCTGGTTTTCCTTTGCAAGCATTAACGCCATCCTGTCGAATCTCTTTGTAATGAAAAGTTCGGTAGAAAAGCCGACCTAACGCGATTTGGCTGGTCACCGATCCCTCGGCATCGCCGGGAAAGGCCCGATTCAAATTCATGCCATCGATCGGTGATAGGCGGGTGGCCGCTTGTGCAGCCGGAAAGTTCAATGCTGGAATCAGGATCAAGCGGCCGTGAACCGAATCCTCGGATAAAGCCCTCGCGAGTTTCATAATCGCGACCTGCCCTTGGTATTCATCACCGTGGTTTCCGCCGAGCACCAAGACCGTTGGCCCTTGGCCTCGCGCGATCACCGTGATCGGGATCATGATATTGGCCCAGCCGGCAAGATTATGCGAATAGGGGACCCGTAAAAAACCTTGTTGCTTGCCGGTGCGATCCAGGTCGATGTCGGTACGAATCATGGCTCTCTTTATCCGGTCACTACAACGACAATGCAACGTTCTTGGCAACAGCCTGCTGCGGCACAGGATCAGCTCGCCAGCAGCTTTGCCCCCAATTTGCTTTCGCATGCTGCGAGCACGCTTGCGATGACTTCATCTGCCTGCTGGCTCTTGAGCGTTTCGCGATCGCTCTGCAGCACCAGGCTTAACAGCATCCGTTTTTTCCCTGCACCGTCTTTTTGAGGATCCCGATAGATCTCTTGAAACCGAATGTCGACACACAGTGGGCCTGCCGATACGGCGATGGTGTCTCGCAGCACTTTCCAAAGGAGCGACTCGTCCACGACGAGATTCAAATCCCGTTGGATCGCTGGATACGGTACGACGCCTGCGACGCGCGGCACCAGGCGTGCATGCTGCAATAAGACATCCAAGTTCATCTCACCGATTGCCGCTTCGCCATCGAGTTTGTTCGATTGAGCCAACGACTTCGACAACCCTCCCACCCATCCTAACATGTGCCCTGACACGGTCCATGCGATTCCGCTACCGGGCTCGAGAAAGTCCCACGAGACCTCCGACTCAACCCATTGGAGATCCGAATGAATCTCTCCCCAGGTGCGTTGAACGATCTCTTCGATTACACCTCGAACCAAGCGAATGTCGCTCTCAGCGATTATTCCCAGATGAACTTGTTCATGAGGCAGAGCGCTTCCGCGGGGCAAGTAGACGCTTGCGATTTCGAACAATCGAACATCGCGATTGGATTGGGATTGATTATGGATCCTCGCTGCGATCAAGCTCGGGAGCAGGGAACGACGAAGGACATTGGCTCCTTCGAGGAGCGGCGTTATCGTAGTCAGCGCATCCTCATTGGACCACGGTGAGATTCGGTCGATAACAGTCTTGCCTATCAAGCTCGGCGTGAGCGATTCATCAAAGCCAGCAGCACATGCAACTTGACGCACCGTCCCGAGCACGATGTCCTTGGGACGACGCATCGAAGCCACCATAGGGACCATGGCATTTTCGGGGATGCGATCATAGCCATAAACGCGAGCGATCTCTTCGATCAAATCGATCTCGCGAGTCAGGTCTTGTCGGAACGTGGGTGGCAATACTTTAGCTTCTCCAGAACCCGAGGAGTTGCCCGAATCGGATACATGTTCCACTCGGCAACCGAGGCGATCCAGGATGGAAAGACTCTTTGCCCAGGGCACATCGATCCCAAGAACACGAGCAACTTGAGATTGCCGAATGGTGCATTCGGGCATGCGGTATTCGGACGGATCGGTATCGATACAACCCGCCAGCAATTCACCCCCTGCAGTTGCCAGAATCAATTCGCAGCAGCGACGCGATGCCCAATCCACTTGATTGGGATCGATCCTGCGCTCAAAGCGATGGGACGATGGGGAGTGCAGCTTTAACTTGCGCGCCGTTCTGCGAATCGAGATCGGAACGAACGATGCTGACTCGATCAGCAGATCCCGGGTGGTGTCTGCGACTTCGCTGTCGACGCCACCCATCACGCCCCCGAGCGCCAGCGGACGCTCGGCATCTGCGATCACCACCATGCGAGGATCGAGAATGTAGGTGCGATGGTCGATCGCTACGAAATTCTCTTTGTCGAGGGCGGGGCGAACAATGATCTTTCCACCACGGATCCGGGACAAGTCAAACGCATGAAGCGGTTGTCCGCACTCCATCATCACGTAATTGGTGGCGTCAACGACATTGTTGATCGGCTTGACTCCAATAGCCCGCAGTCGCTTCGCCATCCATTCCGGACTCGGACCCATCTTTACGCCGCGAATGATGCGGGCCGTGTAACGAGGGCAGGCATCGATAAACTGATTCTCGACGCGAAACATCGACTCAATGCTGGTCGAGCCGCATCGCACTTCAGCGTCAGGAATGATCAACGGCAGTTCGCAGAGCACCGCTGCCTCACGCGCAACACCGATATGCCCGAGACAATCCGCGCGATTGCTGGTCACCTCCAAATCGATGACCGCGTCACCTTCGACCCACTCAGTGCTTTCGTGGTTGAGACCCGACATCGCCCACAAAGTTGCCATAGCCTCTGCCGAGCGATCGATCTTTACGTAGTCTGCGAGCCAATCCCAAGAAACCAACATGTGACAACTCGCCTTTGCTAGGTAGCGAACTGGCGCAGGAATCGAACATCGCTGCGATACAAATCGCGGATATCGGTGATCCCGAATCTCCGCATGCACAAGCGTTCTACTCCGAGCCCGAACGCAAACCCGGACCATCGCTCGGGATCGATATTCACGGCTCGAAACACATTCGGGTCGACCATCCCGGCACCTCCGAACTCGATCCACTGGTCGTTCCACCAATAGTCAACTTCCACGCTCGGTTCGGTGAAGGGAAAAAAGGAGGGCCGGAATCGAACTTTGACATCACCACCGAGATAGCTGGTGGCGAATAACTTAAGGACGCTTTTCAATTGAGCCATCGTGACATGCTCATCAACCCAAAGCCCTTCCATCTGATGGAACATAGGGAAGTGGGTGGCATCGGGAGCGTCGGGACGATAGACACGCCCGAGCGAGATGATCCGCATGGGGAGCGGTTCGGTTTCCATGACCCGAATCTGCACTGTGCTGGTCTGGCTTCGGAGCAATCGCGGTCCGCTGGATGCGACATCGCTGCTCGCCAGCTTGGTCCCCATCGCATCACGACTGGCAGATGCAGATTTCGCAGTGGCCAGATAAAAGTTATCGAGGGGATCGCGAGCGGGATGATCGTCAGGGATATTGAGAGCGACGAAGTTATGCCACTCGTCCTCAATTTCCGGGCCTTCGGCGACCGTGAAACCGAGTCGCCCCATGATCTCCTTGAGGTGCTCGATCGTTTGCGTGATCGGATGAACCACACCGATGCGAGGTCGCTGACCTGGGATTGTTGGGTCGATGCGGTTGCGAATGGCTTTGGAATGTCCTCCGCCACCGATTCGTTGCGAGGCTTCGTCCATCAAAGCCTGCAGAGATTCACGAACTTCGTTGAATCGCTTGCCCGCAGCGGGACGATCCTCGAGGCTGACTTCTGAGAGCCCTTTCTGTATGGTCTTCAGGATACCGCTCTTGGCGCCGGTGAACCGCACGCGCAGAGATTCTAGATCATCAGCAGAGGTTGCCGAAGACAGGAGTGCTCGAGCTTCCTCGAGCATGGTATCGAGACTGCGAACGAATGAGTCGAGAGACATGCGCGGTTAGCCGAAGCCTACGCGGCCTGCTGAGCTTCGAGCGCCTTCTTGACCGCAGCAATCACCACTTCGAAGCCGGCTGGATCGTGGATCGCCATCTCCGAGAGTTGCTTTCGGTCCAGTTCGATGTTCGCGAGGGCCAGGCCTGCGATCAGTTGGCTGTAGCGCAAGCCGTGCAGTCGTGCAGCAGCGTTCACACGGATGATCCACAGTCGACGGAAATCACGGCGTCGGCGACGACGGTCCCGATAGGCGAAGCGGCCTGCTCGGACCAAGTTTTCTTTCGCAGTTCGGTACAGACGGCGACGACCGCCGACATAACCCTCTGCCCGTTGGAACATCCGACGTTTGGCTTGACGTCGGGCCGATCCTTTTCTAGTTCTCATGACACTTCGATCATTGAAATGGAGCGTCTCAGGTCATCGCGAGGGCTGCTCCATGGCAGCGTATACGACTGGCAAAAAAAGTCCTGTCGCGATCGTTGTTACCCAAACGCTTGGTACGGTAACGCCAGTCAGTAACTGTTTCCATGGAGCGCATCGACGATGGCTCGCGTGTAGTTGGGTTCGAGAACCCGGGTTCCGCGAAGCTTGCGAATCTTCTTGGCCGACTTGGAAATGGCCAAGTGGCTGGTCCCGCACTTTCGGTGCTTGACCTTGCCTGTTGCGGTCACTCGGAATCGTTTCTTGGTCGATTTGTGGGTTTTTTGTTTGGTCATAACGAGGTCGCCGTTGGCTCGCTGCTTGGGAACTGTATCGAGGGCTCAAAAGTGTAGCGGCAAGTCCCAGAGTATCCAAGGGGAAAAACGGTCAGCTTTCAGGCCGCGCTCTGGAACTCAGTCTCCGAGGTGGAGACCGACGGAGCTTTGTGTCCCCGGTCGAATCGCCGACGGACTTGGTGGCGAAAGAGAAGAAAAAAACGGGACAGGAACCGATGCTTCGCCGCCCGAGGTTCAAAGACCTGCCCTAAAGGACCCGCGAGAATCGCTGGGAGCATTACCAATTCCGCGATCACCCCAGCGATCAAAATGGTCAGCATCAGCCACCCGAACCGCTGGGTTGGGGTGAATGTACTGAAGGCGAACACCGACAAACCCAGCCCGCTAATGCAGGCAGCCTGCAGCGTCGGAGTCCCGCACTGACGGTAGGAAGCGATGATCGCCGCTCTGCGGTTTCGCATGGTCAATACATTGCCACGGAACCATGAGAGGAAGTGGATCGTGTCGTCTACCGCCACCCCCAGGGCAATACTCGCGGTCATCATCGATCCGATGTCGATCGCGATCCCAAGCCATCCCATCAATCCGAAAATGAAGACTACCGGGAGTACGTTGGGAATCATCGCCACCAAACCAGCCCGGAAAGAGCGGGACACGAAAATCATCAGGGGGGTGATCATGAGGAATGACCAGAGCGTGCTCTCCATCAAGCTCTGTAGCAGAGCCCTCTGGGCTTTGTAAACGATCGGCACAACACCGGTATAGACCGAGGTAAGCCAATGGTCTGGCATCAGGGAATCCTTGTTCTTCGCATCGGGATGCAAGTCGATGACATTGCTGAGACTCGAGCCTAAGAGTGGAGCGTCAGAGTTTGAAAATGCGCCGACCATGACGACAGCATCGCATACGTCATTCAAGGACTCGATCTGCGTCCGAGGCATGAGTTTAGTATCTGCGGTCGCGCGAGAAACTTTGATGCGAGCATTGGTCAGAAGCGTAGAAATCTCATCAGCTCGGATCTTGCCGTAGGCTTGGGCCTCTTCCGCACCTTCGCCGGAAATCGCGGGGTCCCAAAGAACCACCTTCTTGCCAGCAAACTTCACGTCTCCTGTCCATGAAGCTAGCCGGCGGAGGATTTGAACGCGATCGCCGTGCGCTTCGATGACCGGGTTGACGGCTTCGCTCAAATCGTGAACGAACGTTCCGTAGTCGATACCTTGAAAAGCGGCAACGCGAAGACTGATGCGCCAAAGCTCATTTCCATTCGAAGGATCCGTCCTAAGAAAACCGGATCGCTCAAAATCGGCTCGCTTGGAATTTAAGGTGTTGTTGTAAATGCGACGCTCATTGAATTTCCAGGTGCTAGCTCCCTTCCCAGGCATCGACGGGGCAAATGTCGCGGCTGACATGCTTCGACCAACCCATCCGAGCCCCTTCTCACCGAAACGCTGAGCAATCACCTCCTGAATTCTCTGGGTCGTCTCCATACGCTCCAAGAACGTCAACCGCCCGAGATCCTCCAACCGAGGTTCGGAGTTCGACTCATCGGTTTTGGCTAGACTCTCACGGTCAAACTCCAGAACAATTTCAAGCGGGACCAGCATTCCCAGGTTCTTCTCAAGCCACTGGTAGTCGGTCAAGATCCGAGCTTTTGAGTCAAACAACTCCAGCAAATCGATGTTAGTACGAGTTCGCGTCAGGCCAATCCCCATCCCTATACAGAGGGCCAAACTCGCCAAACTGACCGCAACGTGATGCTTGACGATGAAGCCCGAAAACGCACCCCAGATCCGCTCGTTGAGCGTGAAGGACTCGGGTTCGGTGGACTGAGATGCGACCTTTGTCGACGCGGAAGGTTTCGACGGATCCGCTTCAATCGCCCATCGCTTGGCGAACCGAAGCAGGTGCAAAGTCGACGGGAGAATCAAGAACAAGACCACATTCAGGATCATGACCCCGGTAGCGGAATACAGTCCAAACTTCTGAATCGGTACCAACTCGCTGAACCAAAGAGACAGCAAACCGATTGCAGTGGTGACCGAACACAGGATCGCGGGCTTGATGGCATGAGCAACTGCTCGTTCGGTGGCGCCATGCAACCCATGCTGGGCCGCGTCTTTGTAGTAGTTAATGAAATGGACAGCACCCGAGATCGCCAAAACATACACCAGGGATGGCATGGAAAGGACGATCGCGTCGACCGTTTCCCCAGTAGCCCAAATCACTGCAAGGGCTGCTGCGGCGCTCGTTGCGGAACACAGCACCACAATCCACGTGAGCAAAAGACTCCGGAGCGACCACCAAGCCAAAAACAATCCAAGAAGCCCCGATAGCCCCGCAAGCCGGACCAGGGTTCGCTCGCCTTCTTCATCGATAGCTATGTTGTCCACGGGAGGCCCACCCAGACGAAGATCCGCTTCCGGAATCCCCGCTTTGTCAATCAACCGGCGCAGAATTCCAGGAGGTACGTTCGGACGAAACACCCGATACTGGCCATGGCCGAGGATCGGCTTGAGCTTGCCCGATGTCGCAGGATCCAGCGAAACAATGACGCAGGTTTGACGCCCATCCGGGCCGATTAACGCACCCTTGAGTCGCTCAACCGCCTCCTCCGGTGCCAAAGCATGCTGGCCGGTGGTCAGTTGCTCAAGCAAGAGACGGCCCGACTGAACACCTTTGAAATATCGTCTCGCTTCTACGGCATCGGGATCCGAAGCATCCTCGCCAGGAGTCAACAGGGAACAAAGTTTAGCTATCCGAGGGTCGTCCAACTCAGGCTTGCTGGGGTCTTCTCCCAGCTTGCAACCCTCCCAACTCACCAAAACAAACTGATCCGAGGGAAAGTTCTCGCGGAACCAGTTCAGCTCGTGTGTTTCGGTATAGGTCTTTGGCAACCAGTCTTCGACTTTGTTGACATTGCTCTGGACTGCTCGACCAGCACCGTAGTAGGCGAAAGGTACGAAAGCCAGACCCGTGAGCAGGATCAGCCATGCCCACTTGTCATAGAATGTTTTCTTGGAGGTTGCTTCGCTCTGCACTTCGTTGCCCTTCGCGGCCATTCCCCAGCGGAGTTTCGCCACTCACTGATCAGCAATGAAAATTCCGAACTCGCGTTAGAGTTTACAAAACCATAAACCAGTCCGACAGTTTGAAAACGTCCACTCCGGCAGAAAAACCCGTACGGTCGTCCTGATACGCAAACCGGGCAAAGTCTGCGGGATCCTCGCGACAGGCGACACCCCCATTCGAGGGGTGCCATCCCTTGTCAGCCCGAATTCTGACCTAGAAGTAAACCGTCCCAGATCAAATGCATCGACGCACCGCATCCCTCGCATCGAGAAAATCCAAGGGTTTCAAGGATTTCCAGATCCTGTCCCTACAACCGGACTCCTCGGGAATCCTTTCACGTCCTTGTTGAAATTCAGTCTCAATTAGGATACGATGCTGTCGATGTGAAAAAAAATGGTCTTCTTGGTAGGGTTGCCTTTCCAATGATCCGCCCTGTCGCTGCCAGCCCGTTCCCAGTCGAATTCCTTCCGTGCGAAGAGGAAGGGGTAGTCGTCGATATCATCGGCGAGGAGCCAAGCGTGCATCGCTTGGAGGAAATGGGGGTCTGTTGCGGCTGCAGGATCCGCATGGTGTCGCCGGGAGAGACGTGCTTAGTGTCTGTGGATGGCAAACGGATGTGTTTGAGACTGGGCGACGTAGCCGAAATCTTGGTTGCACCGGTGGCGTAACAGGTTGATCCCATCCATGTCTTCTTCCCCTTGGACCCTGTGCGATCTAAAGCCGGGAGAATGCGGGCGGATAGTATCGGTGCAGGGAACGGACAGCCTTGCCGCTCGGTTGCTAGAAATGGGATTATTGCCAGGAGAGGAAATCGAACACATCGGAACGGCACCGATGGGAGATCCCATCGAATTCTCTGTCTACGGATACCGCATCAGCCTTCGCCGAGACGAAGCGGCTAGGGTTCAGATCGAGAAGCAGCCATGAGCCAACCGGCAGCGACGGTCGCCTTGATCGGCAACCCCAACACGGGCAAGAGCAGTTTGTTCAACGCGTTGTGCGGCGGGAACGCTAGGGTAGGCAACTATCCCGGAGTCACCGTCGAGCACAAGACAGGCCGACTCTCCTTGCCGCTCGATGCACGCCCGCCCTCCTCCTCAACGGCACCTATCGAAATCGTCGATCTCCCCGGAACCTATTCTCTCGCCGCACGTTCTGCGGACGAAGCGGTGTCGGTCGATGTGCTCTCGGGCGCGATGTCTGGCGTGCGACGTCCCGACGCGGTGATCGTGATCGCCGATGCGACGAACCTGGAACGGAATCTATACCTGTTCAGCCAGGTTGTGGAACTCGGGTTGCCGACACTCTTGGTCCTCAACATGTGGGACCGCGTTTCATCGTCGGGGATCAAGGTAGATCCCGACGGGCTTTCTCGCCAACTCGGTGTCCCTGTGGTCTGCACCTCGGCATCCAAGCGTCAGGGGATCACGGAGGTGCGCAACTCGTTGGCGGCACTGTTGCAGAGCGATCAGGCCGTAAGAGCCTCGGCGATCGCTTCTCGCCCGACCGCAGCATCTGGGTTCCCGGAAATTTTCCAGCAGGAAACCGATCTGTTGCTCGAATGGCTCGTGGGATCAAAGGTCGCGATTGAACGATTCCAGGTACAGCGACTATTGATCGACACGGCAGAAGCCCATGTGCATCGGAGCATCCCCGATCGCCTGGCCACCGATCTCAGGTCGCGATTGACCGAAGCGCGCTCGCGATTGTCGTCTGCGGGGGTTCCCATCCCCCTGTTCGAGACCAAAGCGCGCTACGCATGGATCAAAAGCAAAACGGCTGGCTTGATCGAACGACCTCGACAGCGTCCTGCTACATGGAGCGATACCCTTGACCGATGTTTGACGCATCGTTGGTTCGGATTGCTGTTCTTTGTGCTGTTGATGTTTTTGATCTTCCAGTCGATCACGCTGGTGGCTCGATGGCCGATGACCTGGATCGAGAGTTTTCAGGGTTATGTCGCATCCGGAATCGAAAACCTGATCGGTCCGGGCCCGCTTCGAAGTTTGCTTGTCGACGGGGTCGTCGGGGGAGTCGGCTCGGTGCTGATGTTCCTGCCGCAAATCGCCATTCTTTTTTTATTCATCGGAATTCTCGAAGACTGCGGATACATGTCTCGAGCGGCCTTTGTGATGGACAAGTTCATGGCCTCGATCGGGATGAGCGGTAAATCTTTCTTGCCATTGATGTCTTCGTTTGCTTGCGCGATCCCAGGGATCATGGCAACTCGCACCATCGATCATCGCAAGGATCGCATGGTGACGATCTTGGTAGCTCCGCTGATGAGTTGCTCAGCGCGTCTCCCGGTATATATCTTGATGGTTGCCGCTTTTGTTCCCGATATCCGTTATGCATCGGGTTGGTTGTCGCTGCAGGGGATCGTGCTGTTCGCGATGCAATCCTTGGGAGCATTGGTTGCGATCCCGATCGCTTGGCTATTTAAGCGATTCCTTTTTCGCGGCGAGCCCTCGACCTTCATCATGGAGTTGGCCAGTTACCGCTGGCCGAGTTTGCATGTTGTCTTCGGCCGTGTATGGGAACGGATCAAGGCCTTCTTGGTGCGAGCTGGCACGTTGATCTTCGTCACATCGGTTTTGGTATGGGCAGCTGCGTATTTTCCTGGCGACCACACGGCTGTCGATACAGCGATTCGACGATGGGAAGAGCTGAAAGCCTCGGCCGAACCAAATCAGGAGGAACTGGTTCCATTGGAAACATCGATCAATCTGGAAAAGAGCCGCTTGATCGAGCAGAGTTATCTCGGCATGGCCGGTCGAGTCATCGAACCGGCAGTGCGACCGTTGGGATGGGATGGCAAGATCGGAGTCGCAGTGTTGGCATCCTTTCCTGCCCGCGAAGTGATCATCGCGACATTGGGAACGATCTACGCGTTAGGGAGTGACACCGACGAAAACAGCGACAGCTTGAAAGAGCAACTCCAGGGTGCGCAGTGGCCCGATGGGAAGCCGGTCTTCACTCTGGCCACAGCCTTTTCGATCATGGTATTCTTTGCGCTGTGCGCTCAGTGCGCATCGACGCTTGTGACCATACAGCGAGAGACGAACTCCTGGCGCTGGCCGATCTTCTCCTTCGTGTACATGACGTCATTGGCATACGTAGGTGCGTGGCTGACGTACAATCTGGTGTCTCTTTGGATCCTGTAAAGAACTTAGAATCGAAACCGAGGCCATCGACTCGCGCGACGGATTACGAGGAGTTCCGTTGGATGCTCGGGGCGCATGCTTCGTCGACCCTCTGCACGCGGATTCTCTTCTTCTGGGCTCCGTTCGCTATCGCGCATGAATTCCCCAACGATCCTTTGTACTTGGGATACTTGGGATTGGTGCAAGCGATCCCGGCGTTGAGCTTGGCGATTGTCGGTGGCTATCTCGCCGATCGCTTCGACCGACGGAACTTGCTCCGATGGACATACGTCCTGCAATGGCTGTGCTCCTTGGGCATGGCCGCATCTTCGATGTTGCAGGGCGATACGCTTTTGATCGCGATCTATATTTGCATGTTTTGGTTGGGAGTAGCTCGCGGTTTTTCCGAACCGACCATGCCGAGTCTCGAAGCCCAGATCATTCCTCGTTTAGCGGCAGTCAGCGGTGCGACCTGGACAACCATCGTGTGGCATGCCTGCGCGGTAGTCGCCCCCTTGTTAGCTGGTGTACTCATCGAAGGATTCGGAAACGCAGGCCCGTTTGCCTGCAGCATTGTGTGCGCGATCTTTGCGATCGGGATGGTGAGCCGCATTGCTCCCAAGCCCCATCCGGTCCGAGACACGCAGGAGTCGTTGACCGATTCGATCACTGCGGGCTGGAAGTTTGTTCTTCGGCGTCAAATTTTATGGAGTTCGATGGCTCTCGATTTATTCGCTGTCTTGTTTGGGGGCGCGATCGCCATGCTTCCCCTGTTCGCGAAACATATTCTGTATATCGGACCGGTGGGATTGGGCTTTCTGAGCGCCGCTCCGATGTGCGGCGCGTTGATCTGTGCACTGTTTTGCATTCGGTTTCCACCGAGAGCATTCGCAGGTCGATTCTTGTTGATCTGCGTTTTCGGATTCGGCATTTCGATGATCGTCTTCGCGCTATCCAAAAATTTCTACCTCTCGTGCGCTTCATTATTTATAAGCGGCATCTTGGATGGCTTTAGCGTGGTGATTCGCAAGTCGATATTGAGGCTCTATTCCCCCGATCATATGCGCGGACGCATCGCGGCCGTGAACTCGATCTTTATCGGCGCATCCAATGAACTCGGAGAGTTGGAAAGCGGTGTCGCGGCCCATTTCCTCGGATTGGTACCAAGTGTGTTCGCCGGCGGGGTAGCGACCCTAGTTATCGTCGTCGCGGTATCTGTGTTCGGAACCGAACTGCGTCGATTCGATATGCGGAACATCCATCAGGAAGACGAATCGCATTCATAGGTGGCGGGTGGTGCAACGCCAGCGATCCCGACGAGCATTTCCGTCGAAGAATGACTTTTCCACTGACGAGCGATCCACTCCGCTTGTTCGCAATCGCGCGCGAGCGCAAATACGGTGGGTCCCCAGCTCGATTGCCCGGCGCCACTGATTCCCTGACCACGCAGGTAATCGATGCACTCAGCGATCGCAGAGGAACGGTACACGCCCCCTTGCATGGGTTCAAAAATCCGTCCCGCCCACTCGCCGTAACGTCCGATTGCGTCGCTCGCTGCGAACCAATCGGACGCCTCGATGGATGGGATCATCTGCTCCTGAATCGTTCGCATCATCTCGTTCCGAAAAGGATTGGGCTGCGCAGAACAACGTTCAAACATGTTCGCCTCCAAGCCTCCCGATTCTCCTTCATACGAACGATCGCAGATGGTAACTATCCTCCATTGCTCAGGAAACGTCACGACCTGTGTCCGCTCGCGCGTGGCGTCACTCTTTTCTGTTGGATCCTGTCCCCAGTCGACGATCAACCCACCGCGGCGGAAGCCTTCGCAACCGATATGGGATCTTAGACCGCGGCCAGCATGGTTCGCCAACCGCTCCGCGCTTTCGAACAACTCCTCCCATATCGATGCTGTATTTGACGAAGGGGTGGTGGATGACAAGTCACCAAGTCGGCCCGCGAGGCGAAGCAAGCCTGCGATACTGCAGGCCCACTGCGTTCCTGAACCGAGACCGATATGGGCCAAGGGTGGCTCGACAACTCGAAAGGATTCTATGGGAACAGGATCTGGAGCATGGCGCTGCTGCCAAATTTCGAGAACGCGTTGAATGCGATCCGACCAATAGGGATCACCCTCGCATGAGACAGCATGAGTATCGAGAGAGCCTCTGACCGTTCCTTGGACAATCATGGTGGGTGTATCGATCATCATCCCGACTCCACCATAGCAGTGGGGTTGGCCGGGGCTGATCTCCATCAAGCCGAAATGGAGCCGCGCGAAGGCTCGCACTTGCAAGATCATGATCCGGGCTCTACCTCGACCGGGGCCAGAACCATCGCATCATCGCGTTGACCGGTCCATTTCGGAAGATCCACTTTCGTTGCCAGCCATCCCGGGTGTGCGACGCGTCCGACTTTGGCCGAAGTATCGCCGATCAATCGCCATCGTACCGGAGACCCGTTATCGGGAACCTCAATTCGGTCCCCTTCGCTTTGGGTTGCCAGAGGCTTGAGCCCAAACAATCGCTCAAGCGACTTGCCTGCGTTTTGAAGGACCGGGCGAGCAGCACCGCCGATCTGCGCATCGCTGTACTCATCGAGAGACTCGTTGAGCAAATCCAAGAGTCGCGAGTCCCGCTGCAGAACCATCAGCAGCGTCAACGCATCGCTTCTGGCTGGTGATGGGGCCGGAACATTCGCAGGTCGCTCCTCGTTGCGAGATACCTTTGGAGAGAGTGCCTCGCGGACGCGGTGGGCAGCATCCTTGTTGAATAGAACAGCAAAGAATGCCCGAAACGCAAGTGCCATACGCATCATGAACCGCGACTGCAAAAGGTTGAAAATTATCGGCAAACGAAATGTCCGAGAGTGTCCGACGCCCCGACAATATAGCGTTGCAGATGGTATATTTTGAAGTCCATAGAGCGCATGGAAAGTGGTGCTGCAGTCATTCCAACACTGCACTTACAGGGGAACGGGGCGTGAAAAACCGACAAGGACGTGGCCAGCGAGACTCTTCGACAGCGCGGCGACTGCGCACCGATTTGGAGGCTTCGCATCCCCGACCGTCCGCTTCAACCACTCCCGCCGGGGCAGTCTCAACACCCCTTAGCCCCGACAGTCCTGCCAAACTCGGGCAACTCCTTTGCCAGCGACCCGAACGCTGGCGAGAACGAAACGATTGGCAAACATCGATCGCACGCGAAGTTCTCGAGCAATCGACCGTCATGGACGGCGAAAATTTTCGCAAGATCGCGCGTCAAGATTTGGAACGGATGGCCGAGGCCTACGATCATTACTTTTTCGGAGGTCTTTGCTTGGCCATCGCCAGATCGTATGGGATGTCGTTTCGGCTCAGCTCTCGCATGTCGCGTGCCGGAGGCAAGACCACGCGGCAAACATTCCGCGCGGTCCGAAATCGTCCCGCTGCCGTACATTATGAAATCGCACTGTCGACAAGCCTCCTCTTTCAATCCTTTCGCAAGCCTGGCGATAGGACTCGCGTTTGTGGCTTGTGGTGCGAAAATCGTTTGGCAGCCATGCAACGCATCGTCGAGCATGAAATGATTCACCTAGGTGAGATGCTCGTTTGGATCCATAGCGACTGCGCCGCTTCCCGGTTCCAAACCATGGCTCATCGCATGTTTGGGCACACCGAGCATCGCCATGAATTGATCACGCAACAAGAACGAGCAGCCCGAGACTTTAATATCAAGTTAGGCAGACAGGTCGTGTTTCGGGTAAACAACCAAAACCTGATCGGTATCGTCAATCGAATCACGTCCCGAGCTACCGTCCTCGTCCCCGACCCCAAAGGTCCTCGCTACAGCGACGGCACCCACTACGCCAAATACTACGTCCCGCTCGATCAACTCCGTCCCGTCGATTGAAACAGCCCACGGAAGCAACCGTATTCTCTTTTGAAAACATAAGCGAATGAGAAGCCTGACCATACTCGAGGGACAAGCCAATACCGAAGCGTTCGTGGCTTATCTCCTGACGCAAAATATCTCGACGCACGTCGAACCGACCGATTCCGACAAAACCCGTTGGGAAGTCTGGATACGGGACGAAGACAAACTCCCGCAGGCCCAACAGGAACTCCATCAGTTCCTCGCCGATCCGGGGAACCCTCGTTATCAACAAGCGGTCCGCGATGCCCGATCGATACTCAAGGAACAACGGGAGCAAGCCGCCGCGCGGCAACGAAATATCCAAACACCTCGAGAAATCTCCCGAAATTCCATGTTCGGAGGAGTGCTTCCGCCCCTGACACTGACTCTGATCATCCTCTGCTCCGTGCTGAGCGTTGTATCCGAGTTCGCGAAACCCAGAAGCCCACTCGGAAACACGATCGTCAAGCAATTGATGTTCGCCGACATGGTGAAGTACGAACGGACCAAGGATCCGGCGGTATCGCTCAAGGATTATCAATGGTGGCGAGTGTTGACTCCGATGTTTCTGCACGGACATCCCTTGCACCTGATCATGAACATGCTCGCCCTGGCCTCCCTCGGTCGCATCGCAGAACGGCTTGAAGGATCCAAGCGTTATTTCGTGTTGATCATCACCCTGGCGATCGGTTCCCACTTGCCTCAAGGCCTTTTGCCTCAAAACCTTTTTGGTATCCAAGGACTCTCCGGTTCCCCATCGTTTGTTGGAATCTCCGGAGTGGTCCTCGGACTCTTTGGATATATCGCCACCAAAACTTATTTGAGACGAGACATCGGATTCACCCTCTCACCCACCTCCTACTTCATGGTGGGATTGATCCTCTTTCTCGGTTTCGCAGGAGATATCGCGGGGACCGGAGGGGCCGGAGGGATGAAGATGGCGAACTTCGCACACCTGGGTGGTTTGATCACTGGAATCGTGATCGGTTGGTTGATGAGCAACCCTTCTTTCGATCGACGTCGCAGAGAGTCGTAATAACTATCGCTGCCGGCTATTGCTGCCGACCGTAGGTGGCTTCCAACAGACGGCGAATGGCATCGACCATCGCGCTGATGGAGAACGGTTTGGGCAAGATTGCCTCGGCTCCGAGTTCCTGCGCTCGAGCGATGATTCCATCGTCGAGTTTTGCTGACATCAGGATGCATGGCAAGCGCGGAGTTCGATCGCGAATGGACTGAAGAACTCCCAATCCATCCAAGCGAGGCATATGCACATCGAAGAGCGCCAAGTGGATCCCCCCATGCTCGATCACCTGCAATGCCTCCATCCCGTCGCATGCCAAACGGGTGCGAAAGCCCTTGCGAGACAGAGCATCTCCAAGCGTCGCGCGAAACGCGTCGTCGTCATCGGTGATCAACAGTTGATGGTCAGTCCATTGCATGGCACAACAATCGGCTTCACAATAGGTGCTTTGGCCGGTCTTTTCCGGCTACGTGGAATTATCGCTTACAGTCCGTTACGAATCAAACCCGGTTTCCCGAGGTTGGTTCTCTAGGTTGCCGTGCCAAACCCAAAATCCGCATATTCCGACTTTTGGCTCGATCTGGAGGCGGATGTCAGCCATCGTGAGGCCATCGGGCTCAAGCGACAGTTGGCACTCTCCGAGCCCGAATCACCTAGAACGACCCGTCGAAACGGCCAATCCCTGGTCCACTTTGGCTCCAACGACTATCTCTCCTTGGCTTGGCATCCTGAAGTTCGCCAGTCTTGGGTCACCGCTGCCCAGGGGCCCCGCGTTGGCTCAAGTGCCAGCCCCTTGATCTCGGGAGCCGCAAACCAATACCAACAACTTACCGAAACTCTGGCTCGCTGGGAGCAGACCGATCGGGCGATGGTATTTTCCAGCGGCTACGCTGCCAATATCGGCACGATCGCCTCCCTCGCTTCCAAAGAAGATGCAATTATCAGCGACTCGCTCAATCATGCATGCCTGATCGATGGCTGCCGACTGTCGCGAGCCGCTGTCCATATCTATCCACACGCAGATATGGCAGCGCTGCAAACGATACTTTCCGAGGTGCGGCACTTGCATCGAAGAACGTTCGTCGTGACCGACACCGTCTTCAGCATGGATGGAGACATTGCGCCGGTCTTTGAGATTCAAGAACTTTGTCAGCGATACGATGCCATGGTGGTTGCCGATGAAGCCCACGCGAGCGGGGTACTCGGCGAGCAGGGTCGCGGAGTCGCCTGCGGTCCCGGGATCGAGACAACGCGTTGGATACGTACCGGTACGTTGAGCAAGTCGATCGGCTGTAGTGGCGGTTTTGTCGCTGGCCCGAACGTTCTGATCGAGTGGTTGACGCAGTATGCTCGCTCATGGATTTACTCGACCGCTCCTCCATCGGCGGTGTTGGCAGCAGCAACGCGGGCAGTCGAACTGGCAAGCGAGATGGATTTGCAGCGACAGCAATTGAGCACCCGGAGCCTCTCGTTGCGCGCATCGCTCCGTTCGCTCGGATTCTCGACCCGGTTCGATGCGACTCCCATCGTTCCGATCTATTTCCAGAGCCCCGAGAAAGTGCTCGCCATTTCGAAGCGTCTGATCGAAGCAGGCTTTTTTGTCCCGGCCATCCGACCTCCCACCGTGCCGCGAGGGACAGCTATGCTGCGCGTCAGCTTGACCGCCGCTCATACGGACGAAGATCTGCAGGGGTTGCTCGAAGCCCTGAAAAAACTGTGATTCCGTGTCTCGCACTCGAGTTTCCAACCCCTGCGCAACCTGTTCGATAAGGGGTTTGTATGCTACAACGACACTTCGGTTTCGGTCACGGAACCGCCCGCTATCGAGTGATCCACTTCGAGCGAAAAACTGTTTCCCAAACTCTTTTCCTCCAAAACTGATCCATACAGCATGAGCAACGCCGAAAACTGCATCATCATCGGGAGTGGCCCAGCCGGTTGGTCTGCCGCGATTTACGCCGCCCGAGCCAACTTGAAACCCCTCCTGTTCGAGGGTGCGATGACCGAGGAAAACCGAGTCATGGGGCGATTCCCAATGGGTCAGTTGGCCCAGACTACGGAAGTCGAGAACTATGCCGGCTTCCCGTCGGGGAAACTGAAGGAGTTCCTCGAGTCCGCGATCGATCCAAGTCGCCAATACATGTTTCCTCCGGTCGAAGAGCATGCTCACGCGGTCACCGGCCCCGAGCTGATGGAGCTGATGCGGCAACAAGCGGTCAATTTTGGGACTCGCATCATCACCGACGATATCGTGAGCGTCGATTTTTCCCGAAGGCCGCTCCTCCTGCATACCAGCGAGAACGGCAGCTTTGAAACGCACACCGTGATCCTTGCCACCGGCGCGAGTGCAAATTACCTGGGATTGCCCAGCGAGGAAAAGTTTCGCAACAAAGGAGTCAGTGCCTGTGCGGTATGCGATGGGGCCTTGCCACGATTTCGAAACAAGCCGCTCGTTGTGGTCGGTGGAGGGGATTCTGCTGTCGAAGAAGCTAGCTACCTGACCAAATATGCGTCGAAGGTCTACATGATTTTGCGCCGCGGCGAAATGCGGGCTAGCAAGATCATGCAACAGCGAGCATTCGACAACCCCAAGATCGAACTGGTCAAGTACTCAGTAGTGGATGAGGTTCTTGGCGACGATGTAGATCCACGCATCGGCGTAACGGGTGTCCGCATCCGTCATGTCGAGACAAAGGAAACTCACGTTCTGGACGCCACCGGCATGTTCTTGGCAATCGGCCATACACCGAACACCAAGTTCCTCGGCAACCAAGTGGAAACTCGCGAGAACGGTTACATCGCTTGGAAACAGCCCTATCGCACGATCACCAGTGTCGAGGGTGTCTTCGCTGCGGGCGATGTCGCCGACGATTACTATCGCCAAGCCATCACCTCGGCGGGAACGGGATGCATGGCGGCTCTCGATGCCGAGCGATACTTGGCCAGCGCTGGCATCCACTAGAGGCGAGTTGCACACGGTGAACGTTCCGATCGATCCCGGCCAGCTTCCGATCGTTGTCCGCGGAGCCCGCGAACACAACCTAAAGAACCTCGATCTCGTTCTGCCTCGCAACCAGTTCATCTGCTTCACCGGTGTCAGTGGCAGCGGCAAATCATCCCTGGCATTCGATACGCTCTACGCGGAGGGGCAGCGACGATACATCGAAAGTCTGTCGACTTATGCTCGGCAGTTCGTTGGTCAACTTCCCAAACCCGACGTGGATCTCCTTTCGGGGCTTTCCCCCGCCATCTCGATCAGCCAAAAATCGACCGGCCACAACCCCCGTTCCACCGTAGGAACGATCACCGAGTTGACCGACTTTCTTCGTGTCCTGTTCGCGCGATGCGGCACAGGATTTTGCCCGCGATGCGATTCGCAGATCACCAGTCAAACGCGCGATCAAATGGTGGAGCGGATCGCAACGCTGGATCCGAACGTCACCTACCTCTTTCTCGCTCCGGTGGTTCGCGGCCAAAAAGGGGAACACAAAGACCTACTCGATGACCTCCGACGCGCTGGCTTCAATCGCGCTCGAGTCGACGGCACCATCATCTCACTGAGCGATTCGATTGTTCTGGAACGCTACAACAAACACGACATCGAACTGATCGTCGATCGAATCGCGATCGGACAATCGAGCCGTCAACGGATCGCGGAAGCGGTCGACCAAGCCCTTCGCTTCGGCGAGGGAACCATGCTGCTATCCCCCTTGATCCTCAAGTCCTCGCAGCAAGCCGGTGCAAATGCAGACGATGAAACCCTCGAAGGTCAGGAGACGAAAGCTCCGCGAAAGACAAAAAAGAAAGCGACGCGCGAGCAGTCTGCCGAACTCGGTCCAGCCTCAACCTCCAAAGATCAATTCATCTCCGATCCCCGAAGAGATATCGTCTTCTCGCAATCCTACGCTTGTGCCAAGTGTGGAGTTTCCTATCCGCCCCCGACTCCGCAATTGCTCAGCTTCAACTCCCCGCAGGGTGCGTGCCCCGATTGCGAGGGTCTGGGATACAACCAACGTTTCGCTGAGGACCTGCTGATCACCGATGCGTCGATCTCCGTCAAGAACGGTGCAATCGAATTGATCGGCAAGCTGTCCAATATGGCCAAATGGATGCGGAAGGCCATCTCGACCTACAGCAAACTGATCACCTATCGGCTCAAAGCGAAGAAAGACTTAATCACGGTTCCGGTCGAGCAGTGGAGCAACGAAGAACGACGCGCGATCCTGCATGGTCTTCCCCCCTTGCAAGTCGCATGCAACCGTGCAGGATCGCGGACAGGTGTGTTCTCCGGTATATGCAACGAGCTGCTCGACATCTATCGCCAAACAACGAACCCTATGTTCAAGGCTCGCTTTGAGAAATTCATGCGAGTCGACCTGTGCGGCGAATGCGAAGGAACCCGACTCAATCCCCAGGCTCGAACCCTGCGTATCAAGTCCACGGCCAAAGCGTTTCGATCCAAGCCTTGGATGTCGATCGGGGACGTATCCCAATTATCGATCGAACAGGCGAGTGAGTTTTTCTCGTCGATTGATCTCGATGCCACGCAGGCAGTGATCGCGACCGAAGCGATTAAGGAAGTGCGATTGCGGCTCCAGTTCCTCCTCGATGTGGGACTCGGATACCTATCGCTCGATCGAACAGCACCGACCCTCTCGGGTGGCGAGTCTCAGCGCATCCGACTGGCGAGCCAAATCGGAGCTGGACTCGTCGGTGTTCTTTATGTTCTCGACGAGCCATCGATCGGACTTCACCCTCGAGATAACGACCGGCTCCTCTCGTCCCTCAAACGTCTGCGCGACTTAGGGAATACATTAATCGTTGTTGAACATGACGAAGACACGATGCGAGCGGCCGATACGCTCGTGGATTTCGGACCGGGACCCGGCGTTCGCGGCGGTGAGTTGATTGCGATCGGTCCCTTGGAAGAAATCGCGCGGAATAAGCGAAGCTTGACCGGCGATTTTCTCTCAAGGCGTTCGGTGATCGATCGGCCAAAGGTTCGACGAAAAGGGAGCGGCAAAAGCCTGCGACTCCTCGGCTGCGCCCACAACAATCTTCAAGCGATCGATGTCGAGTTGCCACTGGGTTGTCTCATCGCTGTCACGGGGGTCAGCGGCAGCGGCAAGAGTTCGCTGGTAACCGATATCCTCACCCCGGCACTTCGCAACGCCCTCAACCGAGCGGACGACACGCCCGGCAAACACCGCAGCATCGAAGGGCTCGAACACCTCGACAAGATCATCGATATCGATCAGAGCCCCATCGGCCGAACCCCGCGCAGCAATCCCGCAACCTACACCAAAGTCTTCGATGAGATCCGCGATCTGTTTTCCGAACTTCCTGAAAGCAGAAGGCGAGGATTTGAAAAAGGAGTTTTCAGCTTCAATACCGAACACGGACGCTGCAGCGCCTGCGAAGGACACGGCGCGATTCGTCTCGATATGGAGTTTCTCGCCGATCTATGGGTCCCCTGCGCGGCCTGCGAAGGAAAACGATACGACCGAGCAAC
>Ga0169931_10003074_pt1 | contig 26746 bp, 25 predicted proteins | sample Kivu_15m_20L_FD_129675 | JGI IMG/M metagenome (GOLD analysis project Ga0169931, IMG submission 129675) | Freshwater microbial communities from Lake Kivu, Western Province, Rwanda to study Microbial Dark Matter (Phase II) - Kivu_15m_20L... | ecosystem: Environmental > Aquatic > Freshwater > Lake...
ATAAAAAATAAATTTAAATTTCGCTTTATTAAAAAATTCAAATGGGGATTGGGGATTGGGGATTGGGGATTGGGGATTGGCCCAATCCCCAATCCCCAATCCCCAATCCCCAATCCCCAAATTTTTTCAAATCCAAATAATTTATATTATTCATCTAATTTTAACAGTTAAAAATTTTATTCATAAAAATCTAGTATACTTTAAACTATAACGAATATAATTTTATAAAACAATGGAATCAACCAAAGCTGTAAAATTTAAAGGAGTACCTGGATGAAAAAAATGCGGAGGAACGGGATATAAAGATAGCAAAAAGGAGGGTGGTAAGCAAAAAGCATGAAGCTCCTGCATGGAAGCAAGCGGAACCTGCCCAAAATGCAATGGAACTGGAAAAAAATTGAAGGACGGATCACCTTGTAAATGTAAAGAAAAATTGGCAAAGAAAGCTGAAAAATCAAAATCAAAGGAAGGTGAAAAGAAAGACGAGAAGAAGAAAGATGAGAAGAAAGACGAAAAGAAAAAGGATGACAAGACTGATGAAAAGAAAGATGACAAGAAAAAGGAAGAGAAGAAATAAAAATCGAACCTATAGTTTTTATTAAGATTATAGTTATATTGAGAAAAAATAATACTCTATGATATTTAAGCTTTAATTCTAAAGATATTGTAGAATTATCAATAATTAATCTTACTTAAAATTTTATTTCTTTACATATCATATATTCTTGTAAAATAAAATTATCAAACGACTATCAAAATATAAATTTAATAATTACCTTATATCAAAAATAATTTTTTTATATCTATAAAATAAATTTATTTTAGTAATAATATAAACCTATTTCTAATCGAGTTCAATTTACTTGATTTATTAATTGAACTTTCACATGAAGATTTCAGGTTATACTATATAATAAAAATAAGCTAATTTAAATTTGATATTAAAAATCGGTACTTTAGGATGAGGTGTTCAAGTAGTATTGCAATTGCTGAGTTAAATGATTTATTTGTTCAATGCTTAAATCTTCTGATAGATTTGAATTTGAAAACAGCAGGATTGATTTATCTTTCGCCGTAATGAAAATTAACTTCAAAATATTCTTGTTTTTGGTATTATTATAAGTAGTTCCAAATGTGAAATTGTAACCTTGTTTAATAAAATTTGTCACTATATTCTTTATTTTTTTTTCATTTTGTTTATTTTCATAATCTTTTGAAATTTCTAATATTAGCTCAGGCATTCTCTTAGGTGGAGAATATCCACATTTAGCATCACCAGAGCATAATTTCATCAAAGCTCATCCCATTTCTTATAAATGAATTATTTATAAAATTAGTAACAATATAAATTAAGAAATAAATTTAACATCCACATAAGTTAAAAATTATATATTTTCAATATAACTAAATAACAAAAATTATTTAATCAAATCCATTTTCTTAAATATAATTAATAAATTTTTGAGTTTTATCATTTAAATTTCTTATCGAAATTAAATTAATTATTTATCTTTCATTGCTAATCCAGATGCTGGAATAAACTCATCTAAAATTACTCTCAGTTCTTCATCAGTTTTCTTAGATATTTGTCCCTCCTTTTTTATAGTTTCTATTATGTGTCTATATTTAGATCTAACATAATCTAGGAATAATTTCTCGAATTTCGAAATTTCAGATGTAACCATTTTATCAAGAAATCCATTGACTCCTGCGAAAATGACTACGACTTGCTCTTCAGCAGGCATTGGAACGTATTGTTTTTGTTTGAGCAATTCAGTCAATTGAGCACCACGATTCAATAATTTTTGAGTGGCTGCATCGAGATCAGATCCGAACTGGGCAAAGGCTGCAACTTCTCTGTATTGAGCCAATTCTAATTTAAGATGACCTGCTACCTGTTTCATTGCTTTAATTTGAGCAGCAGATCCGACACGAGATACAGAAAGACCGACGTTAATAGCAGGACGAATACCTTTATAGAACAACTCAGTCTCCAAGAAAATCTGGCCATCTGTAATAGAAATGACATTAGTTGGGATATAGGCAGAGACATCACCTGCTTGAGTTTCTATGACAGGAAGGGCAGTTAAGGATCCTCCTCCATTTTTGTCGTTCAATTTGGCTGCTCTTTCTAATAAACGAGAATGAAGATAAAAGACGTCACCTGGGTAGGCTTCTCTTCCAGGGGGTCTTCTTAAAAGTAAAGACATCTGTCTATAAGCAACAGCTTGTTTGGATAAATCATCATAGATAATAAGAGCATGTTTTCCATTATCTCTGAAATATTCTCCAATAGCACATCCTGAATAAGGAGCTAAGAATTGAAGGGGAGCGGCTTCAGAGGCAGTAGCAGCAACTATTATAGAATATTTCATTGCATCATTTTTGCGAAGAGTTGCAACAATGTTTGAAACGGTAGATCTTTTTTGTCCAATAGCTACGTAAATACAGTATAACTTTCTTTTATCGTCTCCTGTTTCAAAATTTGGTTTTTGATTAATGATAGCATCTACTGCAACTGCAGTCTTTCCAGTTTGACGATCTCCAATGATAAGCTCTCTTTGTCCTCTACCTATTGGGACTAAAGAATCAACTGCTTTTAGACCAGTCTGCATAGGTTCGTTTACAGACTTTCTGGGGATAATTCCTGGTGCTTTCAATTCTACTCTTTGTCTTTTAGAACCTTTAATAGGACCTAATCCATCTATTGGGTTACTAAATTTAATTGAAAATTATAAATATCATAAATTTAATCAAACGTACCCTAATGCATCGAGTACTCTGCCCAACATTTCTTCTCCAATTGGGACATCGACAATAGATCCCATTCTTTTTACTACGTCGCCCTCCATAATTTCTCTATCATTACCTAATACGACAATACCGACATTATCTGTTTCTAAGTTAAGAGCCATGCCTTTTACTCCAGAAGAGAACTCAACCATTTCTCCTGCTTGAACTTTCAATAATCCGAACACTCTGGCGATACCATCACCAATTGAAATAACAGTTCCAAATTCTTTTAAATCATTTACTTGAGATAATCCAGAAATTCTTTGTTCTAATACAACTGCAGCTTCACCTACTGATAATTTCTTCTTTAAACTGTTTGTAGATCTGAAAGATCTTTGTTGGAAATTTAATAAAAGTTTATTAATAGGGTTTTTAAATGAGTTGAAAAGTGTGAGATTTCTAAACATTTATTATAAAATAATTGATATTTGAAATTTAATTAAAAATTATTAAAAAATTATATAATTAAATAGAGATGAACAACATTTATTTAATAAAAATTTAATAAGATAAATTTATATATAGTACCCACTGGGTAATCTAATATTAAATGCAAGTCTATATATCTTTAAATTATATTTGTAATATTTATATGTTCAATTACTAATATTTATAATAAACTAATATTAATTATAAAATGTATTTATTATCTTAAATTTTATCCTCTAATATTCTAAAATTATTTTATAAAATTCTCTTTTTCCTCTATTCAATTGAATAATGATAAAATATTATCTTGATAGTTAAAGGTAAACAAAAGGGCATTATGTATCACACTTATAACATTCATTTCACTAATGTAATTCCCATGCACTATGCCTTGAACAAATCCGAAAATGTCAAATTTAAATAAGTTGTTAAGATGCTCGTTTATAATCAACATATTACCATAAACGTTTTTAAATCCGTAAAATTGGAAAATAAGAACAACAACACCTGGAAAAATAAATCTAATCATAGAACAATTGGTATTGATTTCATCGAAGGCAATAGCAAGGGGTAGACAAAAAAGTGAAATAATAAGAATGAAAAGATAATTAGACCCAAGATAAACGCAGGCAGAATATAAATGGAAAAAGAGCAAACACGTTATAAATATTCTTTTCTTGTCTAATAAAGAGTAAATGACAACTAGAATAAGTAAGTTAATGCAAGAAACAAAGTAAAGGGAGTTACAACCTCTGCTTATTGTTAATAGTCTGATTCCACAAAAGAATGAAATTAGATATGCGTAAAAGTATTCTAAATCATTTTTGAATTCACTAATTACAAAGTAAATCTACAAAGTTTATAATTAATTAAATTAAATACCCTACAAAGTAGCAAAAACAACAACAGAAAGTATCCCATCATAATAAACAAATTCTTCTCCACATCTTTTACAAAATAATATATCAAACAAACATTCAAGTAATTAGTGTAGAGGTCAAAATGTATGTAGATAATATTTTTGAAATTGAATCGCGTCTTTTCTTCTTTGACTATTTGAAATTCAATCTGTAGATTCTTTTTTTTTTTCTTTTCGAAAGTTGCCGAGATATGCATATTCTTTATTTTTTCTTTTTCTATCGTGTCATAATATTTGTCCCTCTGTTCGGCTGCCTGCTCTTGTGTCAGATAAATGAACTCGAAGTTAGAGAAGATTATTATAATAATATACACTACACCGATAAATCTGATAAAATGCCTGAAAAACGTAGATATATTTTGTTGGGAAGAAATGATGTTAGATGATAGGTTAAAATAGTTTAAGAAACTTGTTATCTTTTCATCATTTTTTAATGTGACGATATGATTAATCAAAATCAGAGAAAATATCAAATACGAATAGAAACATCGTAATATCTTTACCTTATAAATTCTTCCGAATGCGTTAATAATCATTTTAAGATAGTACATTCCAAAGATATAAGTCACATATTGTGAAAAGGATATCGCCATATAAAAAATTCCATACCCTATTAAAAATAAAAGAGTCCATAAAGAATCTTTAAATGAGAAGGTTTTGTAATGTTCTTTGTATTCCTTTGAGACCTGATTAAGTTTTTTGTTGAACTCTTCTGACCCCTCGTTTCTTTCGAAAAGAAGATGCGAGATGTTATTGGCTTGAGTAAAAAGATATTCATAAAGGTAGGAAATGCAGAAAAAGGAAAAAATTTCTGACACGAAATAGAAAAAGTCTTCTTCTGAATGTGGATAATTGAATTTAGAAATTTTTTTATGGAAATTAGTTACTAGGAAATTTATTAATCCCACCGATACAAAAGCGAAGTACTTGAACGGTTGAAAAATAGCCGCCACATCGTATTTTACATATTCGGTGACATGGTTGATAATCAAAATGATCCCAAAGTAGAAAATTACATAATTCATAAAAAGTTTAAATTTAACAAAAGAAAAGATAGCAATTATCAAGGTTACCCATATAAGCCCACAAATTTTTAAGAAAAAATGTGTCACCGATTTTGATTTATCTGTGAATATATCGATATCTTCTTGTTTTAAATTAAATCTGCAGATAATAGAGAAGAATATGTGCTTCATGCAAAATACGAAGGTAATGAAGGAGATAAAAGAATTTCCGTAGTACCTGTATTTATAAAAATTATCGAGAAGATAGTAGGTAAAAAGTATACAGAAAGAATTATACACCACACCTATCCTAATTATTTTGTAAGAAATTAGGAATATTATTATGTTTATTATCATTAGGCCTACTGACTTAACTGGAATAAAATTAAATAAGAAAAATTCAGCATCGAACTCTATTTCAGAAATTTCTGTTTTTTTTCTTTTTTTCATTTGTGATTTTTTTAGTAGCAGAGACTCCCACAAAAAAACAGCTTGACTCTCTTCAATTATTCCTAAATTTACCAAATTTATCACATCTTGTATTTCAAGTTTAAAAATAGTTTTGTTGCCGTATAGAACATGAAAACCATTTAAAAATATATTTTTTTCATCTTTTTCCACATTTAGGTTAGAATTAACTTGATAAGTTTTTTGCTGTGTCTGAATCTCTTCTTTTGCTTTATTATTAAAGGTATTCTTTTTAGCACTATTGAAATTAATTTCATTTATCCCTATATTAAATTTTTTCTTCTCGAATTCCAAATCTTCCTTCATTGCGTTTACTTGTTTTATATATTCATAATAGTAATTACCTAAAATTTCGAAATCTTCTTGAATTTGCGTAAGTGTTTGATTTAAACTTTTTCTTTTTAAATCTTCGTATGTGATTTTGGATACTTTTCTTCCAGTGTAATAGATGGAATCTATGAGTTTCTCGGTTAAGGAGGGAGTGGGTATTGTTTCAGGAACAGCATTGGCTAATATCCAGAAAATTGTAGAAACAATAAATATTCTGAGTATTTTATAGCATATCTCGTATATGTGTTTGAGAATTACCTTTTTCATCATTTTGAATTTTTATAGAAATATAAAATTTATTATTAATTTCAATTTATTATTAATAAAATATAATTTTTGTTTATTAATATAGTTAGTTAATGGGTCCCTGAAAAATTACCCTACGCTAAACCAACTAATTCATAATTCTGAAATTTCCGCTCATTTTATATAAATTTTTTCACCCTCAATATTATAAAAGGATCTCATTTATAAATTCATATCCTATATGAAGAGAGATTTAAGATTCGTGGGATATATGGATTTGCTATATTCAAATGCAAATAAGATAATTAAAATGTCTCTAATAGTTATTTGTTTATTTCAAATGAATAGTCAATTTTATAATAAAACATGATAAATAAATATTTTGATTCAAATGTCCCTCAGATAAAAATTTCATTTTAAAAATTATAATGAATAATCTGATACATAGGAATAATTACAATGTTTTAATCTTATTTTAGAAATTATTGCATCAATAGAATAGAAAATTAAAAATTTATTGAAATATTTTAATTAAAAATAATGAATTCAAATCAAATTTCCTTTAAAACACTTTACACAGAGTTGATCTCAATTCATGATCACATCAACCTAAAATCAAAAATAAAAATACTTGAAGTCCATGATAATCTTCCTCTCATAACATTTTCGGATATAGAAAACAATGTGATGATATTCGACGTTTTCGAAAGAAAGCCAATAAGGGCTTTTAATATATCTCAATATTTTCAAGAACAATCTGTAATAAAAGATTTGAAATTTTTCAACACAAACGACAGGCATTATATAAATAACACAGAACTTAACGAAATTAAAAAAATGAGGGGACTACCTTTTAACTTAAGATCGTCTTTATTAATAATAACTCTAGAGAAAAGCATTTGTTTCTATTCAATTTATACAAATAATCTAATAAAGTTGTTGACACCTTCGGATTTAGAGCAGAGACTTCCTGTTAAATCTGAATTATACAACTATAAGTTTTTAGTGATACAAACTACAGATGGTAGCCTAATAATATGGAATTTAATTGATTGGACAATCCACAAAATATTAAATAAGATGAATTTAGGTAGGCCTGTTGTAAATTTTACAATCATTTCCACGATTTCAGAAGTTAAATTCATTGCAATTGCACTTAATAATGGAAATTTGTTGATGATTGACTTATGTAAAAAGGATGGATTGATAATTAAGCTGGACGATAAGGTAAGAACAATCCTTAACATATTATTTCATTAATTATTTAAAAAAGAATGAACATGATTCTATAATATCCTCACTAGACTATAGTCCTGTTACGAATATCCTTGCTTCGGTCTCAAAAAATGCTATTTATCTAGTTGATATAAAAAATATAAAGAATAATAAAAGAATTTCTAATTTCCAATACTTTAAATCTGAGAAGATAAGCGGAATTATTTCCAATTTGAATCACAGTAATCTTTTATTATTTTATTTCTTTATAGATTTCAGCAAATATAATTATTTCATATACGGAAAAACTTCTAGTATCTCTAGCATAGAACTTCAGTTAGACTTGATTAAAACTAAAAAACTTGACTCAAAAGACGCTAAGAATTGCATTTCATCAACTTTTGATTTAGAAACCCAAATGTTGAACAAGGCATCAGATAACAAGCAATTCAAAATTTACACGGCGAAGTTTTTAAACCATTCTTTAGATAATCTAATTTTAGGGACAAATAAAGGGGTTATTATACTCAAATTTAATATTCTTACAAAGCCTGAGATTACTCCCAGTAATCTTTTATACTCCATAAATGATAACCTGCTTTACTTGTATTCAATCCAAAATGGAAATATCCTGGAGGAGCATCAATTAGTTATATTAAATAACATGGAAAAATTACCTGATTCGAAATCTAAGATTATAGTAAACCAAGTATTTGATAGCAAAGCACTCGTTGCAAATACATTAAACAAATATAAAATAAACTTCTCATATGACGGCATGTACATGTCTACAGTAGATATAATAAATAATATATATACGATCTTTCACTTACAAATTAACGAAGAATTAAGATACAATTGCAAATCAATAAAATCTGGAAAATGCACAGGAGAAATCGAATGGTGTCCATATGATAATATCTTTGCTATAACTGTTCCTTCAATTAACCAAGTGAGTACCAAATCACATCTCGCATCGGATAAAAATAAATTGTCCAACTACTTCAGAATGGCATTTAGTCTAAACGTGTTCAAGATCCAGGATAATACCATAAGTAATTTGTATGTGATAGACGATCTACCCTGTCACAGACTATTTGGGGGTCATTATATAGGAGTGATGGGGAATTTTATATGTACAAGTACCTCCCCCCAGGAAGATCTATGTTATCCCGGTTGCTTTTCAAAATTTACATATAACGATACATCAGGGCAGTTTGTTTTAAATTTTTACAATTGGGGCGAAAAAACCAAACTGGACCTATATTTATCAGAAGAACCAAAATTTATTTTATCCTCAAGTGATTTACAATACATGGTGATTATTTTTGTAGATAAGTATGCTATATACCAAATATCCATAATTCAGGAAAATTTCTCATTGATCCCAAATAACATTTACTATCATCAAATTAACGATGCTGTTATTTACGAGAATTTTGTTTTGATATTTTTAACTGACAAGGGATTTTATTATCAATTTCTTAATGAAGAGAATAGCTACCCCTATAAATTCTTTAGTTTGTCAGATGAGTTGAATATGCATAATTTAAAAGTTTCCAAAAAGTTTAAAGAAAAAAGTACCCTCTATAATAGAAAAACGTTCCCGGTTAAAATTTTGGGAGTGTACGAAAATAATTTATTGTATACATGTGCATTCAATCAAACTTCTTCGAAACCGATCGATGATAGTTTATTTAAAATAATTTATCTAATCATAAAAAAGAAATATGATCAAATTGCGGAAGTCTTAATAGATTTAGAAAAAAAATATATCAAGTCGGTTTTTTCTATATTCAATTACTATTTTGAAAACAATAGGGAAATTATAAAAAATATTTTTTATACTGTCGGAAGTGAAAATTTAGAACGCTTTGATTTGTATAATTATAAGGACATTTATATAGAAGATATGTTTAGGCAAACAGTTAACATGAAACAAAATAAAAATAAAATTGTTAAGCATGTTAAAAGTCTTTTAGTTAATTATATAGAAAATAGTAATAGTGAAGGGATCCAGAATTTGTACAAATTGGCAAACGAAAATGGAATGTATTATAATAAACATATATACTGAATTAATTTGTTTTAAAATAATTTAGAGCTGCTATTTTATGTTCTAAGTATATTGATCCAAAGACATTTTTAGAGACTATGATTAAGAACAATAAAAACTTTGAATCTTTTAGTTTTAATGAAAATTATAAAATGCATGAGGGGTAATATTATAATATTTTAATAAATTTATATTATATTCACAGGGAAGGTGATAAAATTTTATCTTATGCGTTTCAAAGAATGAACAAAATTAATAATAAATAGAAATCATCAATTTACTTTGATCTTAGTCATAACTCGAATGAATTTATGGTATAAAATTTTATCATACACAATATAAATTAACAAATTAAATTATATCTAATAATTCATTAAAATTTGCCATAATTAATTTAATTGGCTATTTCCCTGGAGTATATATATTTTAAATTTTATAATTGAAACTATTTTTATTTTAAATAATTTATACATTTTTAAAAGTGATTATTTATTAAAATCAAATTTTATTATGACGTCAATTTAATTTATTTTATTTTAAATTACTACTTTATTCTTATTTCTTCTTCTTGGATTCAACAATATTTCTTAAAAATTCGTTAGTTACTAGAGAAATAATAGCATGGGGAGCAATTCTGACATAATATGTATTCAGACCAACCCACAATCTTGCAGCGCCTTCTTTTTTGGAAGTTTTAACAAAACAGTCTAAAATTCCTTTGTAAGGGAAATTTCCATCAGGACCCTTATTCATTTTTTGCAATTTAGTCTTTACATTATCAAAAGGAAGAGAAAGAACAGAAGCACAGGCACCAGAAACGAGAGAAGCTACAATAGCACGAGTTTGAGTGCTAGAAATGTAAGGTGTTAATAATTTCTTAGTTTCTTCAAAAGGAACGAGTAAAGAGAAATTCATCGCCATGGCTCTACAAACAGTTGGGAAAGATCCTCTCCAGAGGGTAAAGAGTCCTTCTTCTCTGACAGTTCTTAACAAGGCATCAACAACATTTTTGTAGTTTCTTCTTTCGTTTACCGGAAGATTATTATCGCTTTGCATCCTAACTAATGCAAGGTCAGCGGGGTTACCGACAAAAGATCCGACTGCTCCAGCAAAGAGAGAAGCACATGCGTTTTCAAATACAGTAGGTTGTTTCCCCTTCTTCTTTATTATATTATCTTTAATATTATAGAATAGTCCAAGTCTTGTTGAAGTGTACAATAACTGTCTAAGTAAGGCTGAGTCTAACCCTTTATAAAAGGTGCTAAATTTGCCACTTTCTTTATAGATAGATTTTGAAATCTTAAAGGGATTTAAATCTTTACTTCCCATCTCAGATCTTACTTGGATTTGAACCTTAACGAAATCGATAGGTTGGATTATTGTAGTAGCAAACATTCCAGATACTCCTCCGATTAGAAAGTTTTGCATTTATGAATGTAAATAAATTAATAAATAATATTTACTTATTTAGAAAAATAAAACATAAAAAGAAATAGAATGAATTACATAATTTATCTATATATTCCAGATTTTACTTAAAAAGAGAATTGTGTTCTTTTGAAAACTCATAAAATGATTTGGTAAATAATTTTTAAAACAAAACGTATCGCTAATATAGATAGAATATATAATATAGAATGGATGAAAAATTAGATATAAGATATCTTAAAATTTACGATAAATTGTTTGTTTGTTATAGGTTTAACATAATTAAAGTTAAATTTAAGTAAAATTAAATTACAATTCGATGTATCAATTTGATAAAATTTTATAAGATTTTAATTTTCAGGAATATAATAAAATTTGAAATATTTGCATTTATTTATTTTATCTATTGTGCACTCTGCGCTCCTTCCTCAGCAGGTGCCTTCAAAGAAGATAACAATAAAATAATTAAAATGACCCACCAGTATTTTTGTAAGAAACTAGGTTCTGCCTGAGGTTGTTTTTTATCCTCTTCTCTTTCTTCTGGGAAATTAGGACCAATAGAAGGAATGCTATTTACAAAATCAACAGATGAGGAAAAATTTTTCTTTTTCTCAACTCCTTGTGTATTAATCACATCAACATCGTAATTTATTGAAATAATTTGATCGCTTTTTATTGATCCAAAGTAATTTATAATAAATCTGTCTCTAAAACTATTTTTCTCTAAAACACAAGAATTTACAGAGGAATAAAATGTCTTGTTATTAGTTTTTACCCTGATTAGATACAATCCTGAAGCTAAGCATTCTGTTTTAATTGCTCCGCGTTCTTCTGCTGTCAAAGGTTCGTTATTAACACTAACACTCGACTTATGATGTTTGTTATTCCCTTTTTGAAGGAAGTTGATGACCCCCCTTTTTATCCATGCTGAATCTGAATTTTCTAATCGGTATTCAATTTCTGCTGTAAAATCTTCTAGTATTTCAATATCCTTTTTAGATTGTATAAATATGTTTAACGAAAGTATAATTAGTGAGATGAAAAATATTTTCATATTATTGTTAAATTTAATTTTATGAAATAAAATTTTAATTTTAAATTCCTATTATAGAAAATTTCAATTTACGTAATCGTGATTGTTAATAATTAAATTGTAATAGCCTGAATATTTAATAAAGAATAGCTTAATTTTTGAATTAATTAAAATTAGAATTATGACATTTTGACTATATTTCAATTAAAAATTTTTTCCTTCAATTTTATTGCAAATAATTAAAAAATTTTATTTTAATTTTTAAGAATAATATTATATATTAAACTATACTATATTTAATTATACTTACAGTACATATAACATAATATAATTTTAGAAAATGTGTTATGTATGGATTTAATTCATATTTTTTACAATTAAATTTCTGAATTAGAAAGAGAAAGTGTTCAAATTCTTTACGAATTAACAGAATCAAAATCAGAACCTATAAATGATATTTATTTAATTATGTAAAAAATATCAGTTACCTTCGTTTTCTTCGTCCTCGTCATCTTCAGAATCAGTATTATCAGGGTTATTTGTAACTTCCTGCAATCTTAAAGAATTATATAAACCAATTTTTACTTTGATAAGAGAGTTTTTTCATTTTCTCTTATTTTCGTCAAAGTTTCTCTTAAGTTACTCGAATTTGTGTAATGGAGAGTTTCTAAACACTGTACTTCCCCTTTTTTTATCTTTGCTAAATCGACCAACATCAAATTCATCTTCTTTTTATTTTCTATAATTCTTTGTTTCTTCCTGAGAGTTTCCTTCAAATCTGAAATCGTCTTTTCATATTTCGATTCCTTGTCCTTCATCGATTTCAATTCGTGTGTTTTTTGTTTGAATTCTATTTCAACTTTGTTTCTGTATTCGATTTCTAACATTTCATACTTTGAAGCTAAATTGAAATTTTCCTTCTTGAGTAACATATTTTCATCGACTAGTTTATCATTTTCTTTTCTTGATTGTTTTAGAATTTCTTGTCGTCTGTTTAGTTCCATGTCTTTAGATTGAATTTCGTTCTTGAGAGCTTTTTCCATTTTTCTTAACCTTTCTATCTGAGCTGAGAAACTTTCTAAATTTTCTTGAAGTTCTTTTAATTCAGAATCTTTTTTCTTGACATTATTCTCGAATTCTATCTTAAGCTTGTTGATTTCTTGTTCGTATTCAATTAATTTTGAGGATTTGTTAAGCTCTTCTAATTTCATTTTAAGATCTTGAATTTTCTCCTTGCACATTTCGTACTCTATTTTGGTGTTGTTGTAGCTATCATTTTTTTCTTTAAGTTCTCTGTCAAGTCTTATCATAGTCAGCTCGCTCTCTTTTATTTTTTGATCTTTCACAGCGATTTCGTTTTTGTAGCTTTGTATTTCTTTTTCATGTTTAGTCCTAAGATCTTCAATTTTTTTGCTTAAGTTTTTATTCTCTAACTTCAGTTCTGAAGCTTTGTTTTCTGACATGTGAGATTTTTGATTTTGTTTTTGGCTTAGTTCCATCTCAAGTCGTTTTTCGTTCTCCATCAAGGATTTATTTAATCTCTCATATTCATTCTTTTTTATTTCTATGTCTTTCATCTGTTGGTACAAATTCATCATTTCCTTATCCATTTTTTCTTTACGTTTTTGCAGCTGTTCTTCTAAACCTTCATTGATTGTTTGTAGATTGTCGTTTGATTTTTTTAACTCTTCGATTTTAAGATTTAGAACATCGACGTAACCTTCGTTTTCACTGATTTCTTTTTTAAGTTTTTTAATTTCTTCTAGATGGTCACATTGGAATTCTTTTTCGTTTAAGAAACTCTTTTTGGTAAGACTCATGTCTAAATTTATCTGATCAAGATGGGCCTTGAATGAGTTTGCTTCTGCCATGCTCTTTAGATTCTGAATCTCTTTTTCTTTTACTTTGATCTCTTCTTTTTGTTGATTCAATTCGTTTAACAGGTTGACCTTTTCCTTTTTGGTTTGTTCAAGTTCTAAAGTAACCGCCTCTAACTTTGTTCTTAGTTCTAGATCAAGAACTGATTCCAAATTCGATTGGAAAATGTCTTGAAAATTATTCTTTGATGTTTTTTTATTTCCGCTTTGCTTTTTCATCATGAATTTTAAATCGTTACATAGTTGCATATCGGTATTCGAGATGTCCCCTAAAGACTCTTTATGCGACACAGTGGAGTCTCTTTCTTTCATAAAATTTCCTTTAGCAGTTCTATTCTTCTTATTTTTAGATGTGGGTTTTGCTTCGTTTTCTTCAAAAGAATTATGTATTTGAATCCCATTTATATTTTCACTTTCGTAGTTTTGGGTTGTTATACTCTGTGTGGGAGTGGTAAATTGGGCGTTCTTTGCGTTTTCTAACTCATCCAACTCCTTTTTCTTCCGGATTCTTTCTTCTTCTTCTTCCTCTTTTTTCTTTCTTTTTATATTTTCTATCGCGAGTTTATGCAAATTTTTAAAAATTTTTCGTTTCTTTATGCTAAATCTAATAAACCTCTGTATCTTTATAGTAAGTTTTAACATGGCTACAAATATCCTAGTCTCTATTCCTCTCCATCTCGCTTGAATTTTCTTTATAGATTTCAAGTACCTTCTGATCTTTCTGTATACTTTCCACGCCCTAAACTGAGCTTGAATTTTATAAACATATTTAATCCTGTTTAATTTTGATTCGAGTATGTTTTTAACCTCTTCTTTCATAAATACTTTTGTTAAGCCTACTTGAATTAATTTTTTTTCTGATATGAGTAATTGTTTAATATCTATATTGCTACTTAAAATGTTCAACATTTCATAGGTAGCATCTTTAAAATTTTTGTTTACTTCGTAATTGTTTATTTCTATCTGCGGACACAAAGCTAAGTACCTCTTCACAAATTCTTCTTGGGTTCTTCTTATGGAATATCCCTGTTTTCTTATTTTTATGGCTTCCAACACTCCAGCAGAAAGTAATTGCTCCATGACATCGAATGAATCAAGTATCAACGGCTTTTTAACACCGTTTGGTTTTATGCATTTCACATATCTGGGGTTAGACTGGGACAACATCTGCATCAATTCATCTAATTGTGTTTTAAATTGCTTACTGAGAGAGTCAGATTGTAATTTATTAGGTGCAGTGGATGAAGAAGATTTTTTCGATTTACTTGACGATGTTTCTTTTTTTTCAAATATTTTTTTGACTAATTTATTTTTGGATACTTCTAAAGCCTCCAAGATATCTGGCGTAAGTTGATCGATATTTTTTTCTATGAACCCGTATATGTAGTAGTAGACTATCCCTGCGTAGTGATGAATACTCAAATGTTCCTCCTCTTCATCTCCTAGGGATGAATTTTTAGTTAGATGGTAATAGACCTTATTTTTGAATGACTCGTCTGTGGCATTTGGAGTGATACCCTCTGAGTCTAAAATGCTGAAAATTGATAATTTGTTATCATCTATCAGATCAAGAATTTCTTTATTATCTTTAAAATCTACTTGGCTCCAATCGATTCCTTCTTTTTTATATTCTTCTTGTTCTAATTTAAAAATGTGGTTATTGAAATATTGTTGCAATCTTTCGTTAGCATAATTTATGCATAACTGTTCAAAGGAATTTATTTCGAAGTTTTCGAATCCGAAAATATCGAGTAAACCGATTTTCTTCATTTTTGATTTTTCTTGTTTGTTCATTTCTTCAGTATTCGCAATTGCAATATTAACTTTTTTAACTATGTAATCGAACATTCTGGCATACACTGTCTTTGCTATAGCGTCTCGACATTTATAGGCTTTCTCAGGGAACAAATTTCTTTCAAACACTTTGTTTGACATCGGGTCTTTCATTTTTCGAATAGTCAAAATAGATTTAAGGGTGTTTGGTTCTATTCCTAACAACTCGGAAGCATATTTAAAATCCTCCATCGATTCTGGCGAGATCACTGCTATGGTGTGTCCATTTTTATCTTCTTCGTTGAAATTTATATTACCTAAGTATAAAATTCCCATCAAAAGATCAAATGTATAACTAATCTCGGCAGAAGAAAATTTAAGCTTAGACATGCACTCTTTAGTTTCTAAGAAATTTGCCTTATCATCGGTTTCATCTACATCGTAACATCCCTGATTTAAAAAGCTGTAGTAATCCAAATCTTTTATATTGTGTTTTTTTCTTTCTTTTTCATCAGCACCTAGGATAAGCTGATAGAATATATGATAATTTCTTTCCTCAGGTTGTATTCCAACTACACGAGATTTTTCGAGGAGATAGTTATAAATTCTTGCAGAAAGAATTTTACCATGTTCAGAAAAATTCACTTGGATGAATTTTCCAAATCTGGAAGAGTTATTATTCTTAACAGTCTTAGCATTTCCAAAAGCTTCTAAAAGAGGATTGGAGTCTAAAACCTGCTTTTCTACGGTGACAGTATTTTGATCCAATCCAGAGAGTTGTGACCCCTTTGAGTCAAAATGGGTGCAATGCAAACTACTTACTGCTAGATATTTTAAAATAATTTTAGTTGATTGTGTCTTTCCTGAACCACTCTCCCCTGAGATTATAACAGACTGATTTTTTTTTTCATTTATCATGTCCTGATAGGCAGCCTCAGCTATATAAAAGAGATGTGGAATAGGAGGGGGCACTTGATTAGGATTCGTTCTGAGATGGTAAAAATATTCTTTAAAGTTTCGAATGTAATCTTCGTTGTAAATGTTCAAATTTTTATATGGATTTACTGCAATTAATATCGGCATCCCTATGAACGAATAAATTTTATCTTCGGTATATCTAACACGTGTATTATGCAGTAATGTCTGTTGATTAAAATCTCCAAGCCATAGTAGATCATCGACACCCTCTAATATTCAAAGTAAATAAATATTTAAATACTGAGGCAACTAGGATGAACTTCGCTATATTCTTTGTGTTTTTTATCTCGTTTGGTTAGTTCCTGGCCGTCAACTTTTATAGAAAATATGTATTCATCTTCCTTTGTATCGATTATCCTAGCTATTATTTTAATTTATATAAAGAATACCGGGAAGCCAGCTGTATGTGTCATCTTCTATCCATACGTATTTGTTTTTTTCTTCCATCTATAAAATTTAATATTATGTATTTTAATAGTTAAATATAAATTCGGAAAGAAAAATAATAAACGAAATATAAAATAAATTTGAATCATATAAGGAATAAATAAAACATTTAGGGGTATAATAAATAATTAGACTGAAGACTAGCAATTGTATTTTTAATAGCTAATTCTTATTAAGGAAATCTAATATAAATATATTTTTGAAAAATTTGAAAATAAAACCCCCTAACCTATAATTTTATAAACAATTTCGGTGAGAGGCATTTCAACAAATTTTAAAAATAATTTATTTGTGAAAAATTCAATAAAAATTCTGGGGACTCTCCTAATAAAAATAATTCTCTGAAATTGACAATATTACTCATAACATGTTATGTGTTTTATTTATAAGATTAATATTTTTGAATGTTATTAATAAATAATCATACAAATACATAAAATAAATTAATAAAAAAATAATGGGTAATCGCAACAATAACAGAGTGGTTGATAGAGTCGAAAACCTGCTTAACACAAACATTCAAGATCAGTATGTGAGTGACACTTTAATTTCTCTTCTTGTAAATAATGAGCAAATGCAAATTAAAAAAATATTCGCAGTAAAAAATCCTGTATATTTAAAAAGAGACACACTTACGCTAGAAAGAGATTCAAGTAACAGAAATTTTTACTACATCTCTTTCTCCTATGATTCTGCAGTTCCTTTTGATATCAATATCTATTTTAATGCCTCGAAAATTCCACAAAATAAAATACAAAATTCAAAATCAAATTTAATAAACAACGATAGTGAACAAAAAATTATCACAATAAGTCGTGAAGATGATGAAGATGATTATGATTCAAATTATTTCTATTACAAACCAAGTAAAAACTTCAAACATAAAAAGATTTCTATTAAAAACAGTCCTAAGGGACAGAATATAAAATTCTTTGACAAATCAGCAATTATAGACACAAAATATTTTATGGAACATAAAATAGAAATGGAAGATTCCTATGATGTGATAATAGAATTTGTACCCATTTTTGAAGATGATTCTAATAATGCTAATGAGATTCTTTTCTATTCGTTTTGTAAATTAGCTTATGAAGAAAGCAATACAGGAACTAATAATAATATCTTACCATCTGTTTCTAGTACATGGAAAATTAAAGTTGAAATGCAAAAATTAAGGACACAGAACGTATGGCTGGATATTTACGAGGTATTCAACTCCGCACTAGAAAACGGAGAGTGTTTGATATGCTGTCATAATATGAGAAACACTCTTTTCTTACCGTGCAAGCATTCATGTACATGTCAAAACTGTGCACATAGTCTGAGAATGAGAAACAACCCATGTCCTATTTGTAAAAATAGTATTGATGACCTTGTGATTGTTGAAGTGGACAAACAAAACGAATCGAGAATATAATTAAAAATTAACAATTTTAATGGCATTTATTCCTATAATTATAATCACTTATATTTTGAAATTCTCTTAAAAATAAATTTTATGTAGAGAGTATTTCTAAAATATCTTAATGTAATTGAAAATATTACTTTGCATGTATCATATAAAAATAAATCAATTACCATATTATTATTTCAAATAAATAATTTTGAATACACAAAATTTATACAAAATTATTTGACTAATTTATTTGAATTCATAATTTAAAAAAATAAAATATTAAGAAAATTTAATATATAATATCTACATGATCGAACATAACGAGAACAAATTAGCTAAACTTGATATTATTAGCACATTGCAGATGAAAAATACACAAGAAAAAGATAAAAAAGTAAATTTGAATTAATTAAATTAATTTTAGAACGAGGTGGAAGATTTAGATGATGGATGGAGTGATTACTCCGATGATGAAGACGTAGGGAAGTCTAATGATAACCAAATTACCAAAAAAAATGATACTACCTCTAAAATGGTTGCAAAAGTCGACGTGTAATTAAAATTTTTATATACAAAATTTAACATTAGAAAATCTAAGAAATTTTCGAATTTAAAAGACTACCTAGGTGGAGATGGTACCGCGAACAATCAAAATAATAAATTTTCGAACGGAAACAATAACAATTACCAATACAAAAAAAAGCAAGGAGGAAATTTTTACAAGGAGAGTAACAAAGACTACAAAAAAGAACATAACAAACCCTCTTTCATCAACCCCAGCAAAGATATTTTCTACGATAACAATCAAAATCCCGAAATTGATATGATTATGAATAATAATTCAGAATATTCTCAAAGAAATTATCAAACAGGTAATAATAATGGAAATTCTTCAAACAGATATAACAATAATTATAGAAATTACAATAACCCAAATAATAAATACAACACCCAAAGGTACAATAATTATAGAAAACAGTAAGAATTTAATAAATAATTTTTAAAAATCAAAATTAAATAGCGACCCCAAAGAAGATGTATTGAATACAATCAAAAATTTTGGAAAAGTTTTGATCGAAATCAATGAAGAAAATAAAAATTTGAAGGACTCTACAAGAGGGTATGCGGTTCCACTCACCGAAGAAAAAGCAGCATCCTCATATAGGGAACATAGAAATAATAGAGATAATAGAGATTATAGAAACAACAGAGACAACAGGGACAATAGAGACAATAGAGACAACAGAGACAACAGGGACAATAGAGACAATAGAGACAATAGAGACAATAGAGACAACAGGGACAACAGGGACAACAGGGACAACAGAGATTATAATCAACCTAATAAATTTGAATTCCAGAAACCCACCTTTATAAACACTAATTTAGAAAATAAGCCGAACAATTTTAAAGAATTAGAACAAAGCGGAGATGTATATATTATCTTATAACTTTTAAATTTCTATTTTCAGCCATTTCTTAAAAAATTACAGGAACAAAGTGAGGAAACCCAATACTATCAAAAGAAAATTTTCAAAAATGAAGAAGCTCCTAAAGAAAAAAAACAAGAAAAAGTAGAAGTAACGGAAGAAAACACTGAGGAAAATTTGGACAACCAAGAACAAACTGAATCACCACAAAAGAGTTCTAGATACGAAAACTCAAATTACAATAGACACAACAAACCTTACAAAAAAAATTTCAATTACAATACCCCTTTTATTAATTCAGAAGACGCGATTTGGAATCAAGTGGTTTCTATTAAAGAGGATCAAAACGAAGTATATGAAAAACCTAAATGGGTTCAAGAGGGCAATTTTAACTACAATCAAAATTATAAACAAGAAAATGATTATAGTAAAAATAAAGGCAGAAATTCTAAAAGAAACAGCAATGTAAATGCTCAGGAAGAGGTACAGAAAAAATTGATTGAAAAAGATAAGGTGGTCTTATCAACAGGGGTAAAATTTTATAATTAACACCAATATAATTTATAGAATTATAAAAGTATTAAAGATATCTTTGGATAAAAATTGGGACAAATCAAATTAGGAAGGCTTTAACATGCCATTTTAGGATAAGCGATCTAAATTAAGCATTATATAATTATTAAACTTTTTGGAGAAAACATAAAATTAATAATATATTTGAAATTTTTCTAAATTAATAATTTTAATTATTTGAATCATATAAATTTATTTTTTTACATATATTAAAAGATTTACACATTTAAATTATTAAAAAATCAATATATGTGGCCATATTTTAATTTGAATACATTAAATTCAAATATTTAAGATATATATCGTAATATAGCAATATACTATTATATATTATAAACTTACATTCCAATACAGCATTATTCAATATTTTCTTAAATTATTTAAATTTCTTTTTTCAAAGAATATTTCATTTTCTTATCTGAGGTAGTGGTCCATATTTCTTATCTAATCTTCTATTTTCTTGGATGGAAAAACTATTTAAATATGGTTACTAAAAATATTTTACTAAGTAAGAGAAGTAGGTTGTCTGAAATCTTGATGGCTCTTATGCTCGAAGGCCTTTTTATAGGTCAAGGGTAGTATAACGATGGCAATTCCAATATAACAAATATCTGCAAATGTCTTATTGTTCATTATATTAAACGGATAATTATAATTAAGGTAATGAAATAATTACTATTTAATATATTTAAAAAGAATAAATTTTATACACCCCTCTTTATTATAAATATTTATTTAATATTTCCTCATAAATTAAATGGAAATTACCGACGAATTGCATTCAATTAATTTCCAACCACTACCCGAAGTTATTGGGACAGTTCTATTTAAAAAAATTGAATCTAAATTCACAAGAATTTTCAAGAAGTTCGTAGAGCGTTATTTCTTCTTAGATTTAGTATATAGAGAATTATCGTATAAAATTCGAGAAACCGATCCCAAAATTATAAGAATTTACAAAAAAGATGAAGTTACAAATTACTCCCCTAATTTGGATAAAAACGAACCACTCTTAAATATGTTTAAATACGGTTTTAAAATATTTACAAAAACAAGAACATTCGTTTTATTTACTAATGAAAAGAAAGACTATGATCTATGGATGAGAAGTTGTAATTATTATTTCTATGGAATTGACCCTGCCGAAGAAAAGGAAAAAATTAAATTGAGGATGAAGAGAAATCAGGAAAAAATGTTCTACCCCTATTATCAATTCCAATTTTTTAAAAATATTTCTTTCACTTTGTCTAAAAGAGACGAATCGAATAATCAATTGCAGATCGAACTATTGAATTTTGGAGACATAAAGGATAACGAAAAAGGGACCAAAATCGAAGATGCAAAAGAGAAAGCATTTCTATTAGATGGAACGCCTTTAAAACAGAATCGAGATTTAAATAGGAAAAAAGTGAATATTGCAAAAATGTACTCGAAAAAAATTACAGTAAAGGCTGATTTTGATAAGAAATCGAGTCAAATTACTCATTTGGATGTGGGAAATAAAAACAGGAGTGGAAATGTTGGCCTCAGTGAACTAGGTGGATATGGTGGAATAACTGGAATTGAAAATGTTTCAAATTTGTATTATGATACACTTGTTCCAAATAAATCTATTACAGTTGAAAATTCCAAATTAGAGAATTTTTATACAGTAGAGAAAAATGTGGAAAGTATAGATTTCTTAATTAAAAAAAATGCAGAAAAAGAGAATGAGATAGCTAGGGAAATCGAAACAAAGTACAACAACTTTTCAGAATGGCCTGTTAAAGATGATAACATTTAAAAATGACTCAATGAAATTTTTGTAGTTTATTTATTCAAGCATTTATAAACTAAATATACATGATTAATTTAATTTCGACTATCGTTGAACTTCTCTCATTTGCATTTTCGAAATTAATTTTAAATTTTATAAATAAATTTAAAATTAATATTTTTATTTTTATTTCTGAATCTTGAAATTCACAAATAAACGAAAAATCGTCAAAATATAAATTCATAATAAATACCACAACAATTCGGATTTAAATTTCTTATTAATTAATTTATTCTTCAGATATTAAACGTAAAGTGTACTTTTGAGCCAATCAAATTATGCTCTAATAAATAATGAATATCTTATAATTTAAAAATTAGCATTCAGCTCTATTAGATATAAGTGAGTATTTGAATATATAATCATATAATGATAAATAATATAAATTTAAAGAGGGAACGAGATGTTAAAAATATTGTGATATCAATAGGCAAAAGTCAAGACGGCTACTACTATTTAGGAGATTCTTTGACAGAGAGATCAAAAATAAAAATCCCCCTTGATGAATTGTCGAGTCGAGAAAATTTGAATATTTCCCAGCTGGACTCTCATGAAATTGAATATAAAAAGGACAAATCAGAAAAACTTTCCCAAAAAAATGCTAGTTTGATAAATTTACCAGAAGAAAATAAATTAGAAACGTCGTCGGTAAATCTAGCACAAGGTCCTAATGTCATCACTCTTCCTACACAACAGATTAATCCACACCCTGTAGAAGAGATTTCGCTCCTAGCGAAGTTGGTGGAGAAAAACCTTAGACAACCGGTTGTAATACCTAGCTGTTCCCAATGGTTCATATTTGATGAGATCCATGAAATAGAAATGAAGGCCATGCCTGAATTCTTTTGCGGAAAATATCCGTCTAAGACCCCAGAGATCTACAAACAATATAGAAATTATATTATAAATTTGTACAGAGAGAATAGCAATTCTTACCTAACCTCAACAGGTAATATTTACTTTATACATTCTCTCTTTATAATTCATAGCTTGTAGAAGAAATCTATGTGGAGATGCATGCGCCATCATGAGGATACACGCCTTCTTAGAAAATTGGGGACTAATTAATTTCAATGTGGACCCAAACAACAAACCGACCAACCCACTGATTCCCAAATCACTTAATTTTAAGGCACCGGTATACGTAGATGCTTCTTCTTTTTTAGTAAAAGGTATAGAAATTTCTTAAAAATTAATTCATTATAGATTCTATACCAAACTTTGGAAAAAAAATCGGAGACAATCCTGTAATATTGACAGATAAACAAGGAGATGAAATCCGCACCTTGTACCCTATAAACTCCACACCTGAGAGTCTATTTAGAACGATTTTCAACAAAAATTCCTTAAATGTTGTAAATCAAATAAATTTTCTTGCTAAAAATTATCGTCCAAAATGTGACATGTGTTCAAGTCTTTGTAATATGGAATGGTACATGCATTCGGGGGGTTTTTCATCCTCGGAGGAAAAAAATTCAACAACAACTTTTAAATCAGTAAGGGGAAATCTTTTATTATGCGAAAGCTGTTACGAAACTGAAAATTTTCCAAAAGGAGTTTCTAAAGATAATTTTGAATCTGCCAATTTCTTTAATATTATCAGTTCCTCAGAGAGTAAAATCAATAAAAATTTTATATAATTTATTTTTATAGAATTCCATGAATCTTTAAAAGCAAGAATACAAAATGAAAAATGGACTATGGAGGAGACAATCAAATTAATCGACGCTATCCAGGCCCATGGAGATGACTGGGAAGAAACCACAAAAGTATCATAATAAAATAATTCTTAAATTTTTTAGATTTTCGATGGTCATAAAACCAAAACAGATTGCATCATCCATTTAATGCAGCTTCCTATCAAGGATAATATCATGTTCAAATTCCCGGACTTTAAACAAAGCGAATATGAAGCTAAACAAGACCAAAGCGAAACAACCCAGAAATTTTTATCTAGCGTGAAAGATTTAAATGCTATCAACGACCAAAACAACCCCATTATTTCTCAAGTAGTATTTTTTACAAAGATGTTTGACAAATTTGTTACTGCAGATAGCCAAAAAAATCCGGAAGAGGTAAAAAACTTTTTAAAAATTACATCTGAGTATATATCGGATGATGGGATGGTAGTTGAAACAGAAATGAATGGCCATAACCGAAAAAGTACTGCAAATAATAGGGATTTCGAAGAAAAAGACTACACTAATATCGACTCTTTGAAAGAAATTATTTACAAGACATACTCCAAATCTATCACGAAGAGTATAAACTACAAGCAAAAAGAAAAAAAGAAAATGGAAAAAATTATGAATCTCTTGATTTATCTACAGATGAAAAAAATAGAGATGAAGCTTAGCTATTTCAATGACTTCGAAAAATTGATTCAATTCGAGACTCAGCAAATTAAATCGATGGAAAGCCAAATAATCCAGGAAAGGATCAAACTTGCAATTAAAAAATCAGAAATGATTGGATTATCTCATAAATTGAAAAATTTGATTAAACAAAAAGAAGTTGAACTCCATGCTATTCAATGCAATGAACATATTGGGTCGAATCATGTGCATGTTATCGATGGTAAGCAAAAAGATGGTGACGCTTTTCATGCGATCGAACTTGTTGAAAAAATGGAGATCGATAATGAACCGAGAATTTTAGACTTAAATTAATTGGATTAGTTATCATTTTATAAAGATAAAAATTAATCATGTTAATGATTAGTTCTATTAATTTTTATGAATTACATGAAATAAGTTAATATATTATATTTATTAATTTAAATATAGAATTCATATTTTTAAAATGGGGATTATAAATCGATTATTCATCCTCTTTTCATTTATAGTAACAATTATAGTGTGTTTAGAATATAAAAAGAACAAAAGTATTAAATTCCAAGAAAAAATCGAAAATTCTAACAGATTACAAGAAATTGGAAGTTTACAAACACTTCAAGAAAATATCAAAAATTTCAATTCAATAATTGTATTTTGCGTCACGTATAGTAATTACTGTGAGGAATATATTAAAACATTAGAAAAAGTTTCTTCTTATAAACTTACATTAGGCATTGAGTTTTTAAAAGTAGACTGTACAAAACATAAACTAGACATTTGCGATGTTTTTCAAATATCTGCTTTTCCTACAATAAAAGTTTATCTTCAAAGGCAAGAAAGTTTTCATTTTCCTCTTAATCCGGATACAGAATCAATTTTAGAATTCGTAGATAAAATAAATTCGCATTCTATCTTAAAATTCAAATCATATAAGGAGATATTAAATTTTTCTAACAACTATGGAGACTCTTCATTTATGTTGGTAAGAAAAGAAAATGTAGGTAACAGCGAAAATTCTTATTTTAATGCTTTATATGACTGTTATGAAAAAATTGCTGAGGATATAAATTACAGACCTATTTACTATTTTTCAGAAATTTCAGCAAGTAAATTCAAAAATTCTAGAAATTCTAATGAAATAAAAACTCCTGCTATTATGGTAAAATATATTTTATTCTAAAATGTTTATAGAATTTGGGAATTAATAGTGAATATAATATACACTTATCTTTCACGTCTTCAACAACCTGTGATGATATAAAAAATTTCATAGATGAGAATAAATATCCCATTATGAAGAGATTAGATGAAAACTATTTATCTAGAGTTAAAAGAGATAAAAGAATTTTATTTATAGCTGCTATATTTACAAAAGAGATCACACATATTCATTTCCTAAAAACTTTTTTGCATAACGTTGCGTTTGTCAAAAGAAAATATGTTTTCTCATTTTTGGATGCAAATGAAGATCAAAACATATTGAGGTTTTTTAATTTAAATTCTAAAGATATCCCTAAGATCGTAATTTATGACTTTTCTATAGGAAAATATTTTATTGATAATTTTTCTTATCTTAACGATGAAGATTCCATGACAAAATTAAACAATTTAATCGGAAATATTGAAAATGGTAACATAAGATGGACTAGTGGATATCTTCTAGAAGATTTTTTAGAAACTATGGGAATAAAAATTTCTAGGAATATTTTGCTGGTAATTTTTCTATTTGTTGTGACATTAATTTTTATTGTACTTGGAATTGTCTTGTGCAATTTTTTAGATAAAATTAAAGAGGTTAGAAAAATTAAGAAAGAATAAGATTTTAATTATATTATTATAAATGTATTTTAAAATATCATGAAATATTCAATTTTTAAAAGGGCTTTTTATTTTTATGTGAAAACAGCATGAAAATATAAGAAAAAAAATCATTAAATATAAATAATCTTCATTCAAATAAATATATCTAGATATATATATTTTACCCTACCACAATAAAAATAAACTGCCCCTAAATAAATTATTTCTTACTCTAAATAAAATGTTTTCGCCTAAAATAAAAATAATCTTAATAGAAATAAAATGATTCATGATCTCAACTAGCTCGAAATAAAAAAACTCAAATTTTAATATGATGTTGGACCCATTGCGGGGGGATAATACATATATATTTAGTTTATAAATTAGATTTTAATATAC
>Ga0169931_10003075_pt1 | contig 26737 bp, 26 predicted proteins | sample Kivu_15m_20L_FD_129675 | JGI IMG/M metagenome (GOLD analysis project Ga0169931, IMG submission 129675) | Freshwater microbial communities from Lake Kivu, Western Province, Rwanda to study Microbial Dark Matter (Phase II) - Kivu_15m_20L... | ecosystem: Environmental > Aquatic > Freshwater > Lake...
ATAATAATCAGTTAAAGATCGGTAATGATTTTTCATTTGCATAAAAGCTTGTAATAAGTGCTCAAAATCATTAAGTGCATAGTTTATACAATCAGGACATTCATACGTTTTCTGTTCAAGTGAGCATAATAAAAAATCAAGCATACTTTGTAACATAATCACTTGATGAGCAAACTGCTCTTGATTAATCATAAAAGTTTGACACATTTGTTCATGACGAAACGCAGCATCAACATGCCCCCATAATTTCATGGTCAAAGATTGCACCTTTTTCATCGGGGTTGCTGGATACAGAGTCGTAAAATCCATAATTATGTTATTACTCTCATGATTATAGTCCCCAGAAATAGAACAGAAGAAGCTTAATAACACTAAAAAACTGTAGTTATAATTCATAATACCCCCACATATAAGACACTTTCATCACTTATAATCGTGACAAATAACTACTCTATTTGTCAATAAAAATACAGAATAAGGATTAAAAATACAGGCTTAACCTTGCTTAAAGATAATCTATTGATTTTTTGAATGATCGGTATATAATTTCTACTAGTGAATACAATTACTCTGTTAATACAAAAAATCTATCATGAAAGAAAAATCTTGATGCTCACTGATTATAAGAAATATCTATTTTTTTTAATTTTTATAACTACTTACAATAAATTTGTATTTACAAAAGAATCTCCATCAGCTTCTTCTGCTCTTGCCGGTGCTGGATTATATTTAGCTGAAACAGTAGGTCAAGATTTAGGATTGCTTCCTACTCAACCATATTTAAGTCGACAATTATTGGCAGGGGCACGATTATGCTTATATGGTATGGGTTTTGATGTAGTTTTACAAAATTTGCGCACTGGAATTGCACCAAGGCAAGAACCCCCCAAACCGAAATGGTTGCAGAAGCCAAATAGTACAGTGCAAAAAGCTCCTAGAATCAATTACCTTGACGTTCTAGCTGGTGTAGTTGAAGAAGAAGTACTCTATGTTATCTTACCACAAGTATTAGCCAGAGGATTAAAGAAAGCATCTGGATTAAATAATCCCTGGATCGATCTTTCTGTATCAATGGTTGCAGGATGTTATTTTACTAGCCTTCATACGCAATATCGTCATGAACATTGGTTTAATCCTTACAAAATGAGCGTTTTTGGGTTTCATCTTATGCGTCAGATGCATTTAAGCAATAAGCCTTTACTTAACTGCTCTACTCTTATTGGTCACTTTTTATTTAATATTCGTCCCCATAAACCAGCATTAGCTTATAGAAAAAATGGAGAAATTTTTGTAGCATAAAGTTCTTTTTACTAATTATTTATAAACATTACAATTTTGGAGTTATCATGAAAAAATTTTTATTATTGTGTCTATTTTCCTTACCGTATCAGCTTACACAAACTGGTGCTTGGGAAAAATTTGGTCCAAGAATACAACTTGGTATGATTGATGTTGATTGCTTAAGAATAGTTACCTATAAGTCTACCCCAGGTGAAGTACACATAGCTGCAAATCAAACTGGTGCTGAAAGTAATTTTATGGTTCAATCAGGACATTTTGCTCCACTTGCTAGCAGAGTAGTTCCGATAAGTGATGACCAATTGGCAGTTAATCGTCTTAGAAATCCATTAGTTGATTTAATAATAGGCAGTTTGAGCTTTATAGCTAATAGTTTTTATTACGCCCCTGGAACAATTTTAGTAGAAGAAAGGGATGACACCAACCAAGTAGTTAGCAGAGCTACCATAGAAACAGGTTCTCCTACTGATGTAACAAGCCTAGCTTTTGATGAAAATTGTAATTTTTTGTGTACAGGTTCACGCGATGGGAAATTGCAGTTATGGAAAAAAATGGGAGAGGCAAGTCGTGAAAATATGCAATCATTAATTCGAATAGAGCAGGCAAAATCAAAAAAAGAAAAAGAAAAATCTGATGAACAATAAGCACAATCTTTTTTATATTTTATTTTTATTTATTTGATTATTAAAGAACAACTTTACTATAAAAAAAGCCATTCTGATGTTACTAAAACTACAGAATGGCTTTTTTTATAGATTAAAAAATCAATTAAAAGGGAAGATCGTCTTGAAAAGGTGGCTCATCTTTAAAGGCTACTGAACCTGAACGTGCTGTTGGTTCTTCTTGCGAAAACTGTTCTTGCTCTAAGGTAACTTTTTTTGTTTGAGTTGCCGGTTTTGCTGCTGTGGTTGTTCGTTTTTTAATGTTATTAAGTTGAGACATTAATTCTCGTTCAACATCATTGCGTGGCTCAAATGCATCGTCTGCTTTTGTTGCTCCAAATGAAGAAGCTCCAGCTTCAGCGCCATCAGCAACTTCAACGTTATTTCCAGAAGATAAAAAGACAACGCGGTCTGCAACAATCGAATGCTTACTACGATTGTTACCTTCTTGATCTTGCCACGAATCTAATTTTAAACGTCCTTCAACTAAAACTTGGCGTCCTTTTTGTAAATATTGGCTGCATGAATCTGCTTGTGGTCCCCAAACATCAATATCAACATAACATACTTCTTGAACCATATCGCCAGATTGACGATTTTTAAATTGACGGTTAGATGCTAAATTCAAACGACATACACCTTGCCCTGAAGGTAATGTTTTCAGTTCAGGGTCACGTGTTAAATTACCTACCATTACAATTCTATTATATCCGCCTGCCATATTTTATCCTTTCAAAGATCAAAATTTTTATCTAAATCAGCTAAATCTTTATGTGTTTCATCAAGCATTATTTGCAACTTTTTCATTCGAGCTTCTAATTTTTTTCGGTATTGCTCTAGTTGATTGGCTTTTCGTTTTGAAAAAAATGGATCATTGCCTCCAGCTAATGCTTTCATTTTTTTAATAATATGACCAATTTCATCTGATAAAGAACTTATCAAAGTAGTCAAAGTCGTCAACATTTCTTCTGCAACCGATCCTATTTCTGCTTGCACATCACACACTTTTTTACGGTGTACTGTGCTGCGTTTTTGCAAGCCAGATTCATCAGCAACGAGATAAGAACTTAAACCAAATAGCACTATTAAAAGAATCTTAATTTTTTTTAAATTTATAAGCATACTTTTCCATTTTTAAAACTATCTAATCCAATACGCGCATACTGCACAAAAGAAACAATAATTAAAGTAGTAATACTATATAATGCAAGATAATACGTTTTTGCCGGGGCCCATCCGTATAAATAACAAAGCAATAACCAACCAATAAATAACATTTGTAACGCCGCTGTTGCTTTTCCTAATCGGGTTGGCCGGACATCCATTCCCTGCTTGGTATAATATAAACCAATAAATCCGACTATGACTAACAATTCTCGCGATAAAACTAACAAAACAAACCAATAAGGAACATTAAAAGGTAGCACATTGGTACAAGCAAGTGTTGTAAAACAAGCAATTAATAAAATTTTATCTGCTAATGGATCAAGACATGCTCCCAAAAAAGTTTTCTGCTTGAGCATTCGAGCAAGCAATCCATCAAGTGAATCGGTAATTGCTGCAATCAAAAAAAATACAAATGCCGCTTGCCAATACCCTTTAACCATAGCAATAACAATCCAAGGAGCTAATGCTATACGAGCCATTGTAAGCATGGTAGAAAAAGTAAGACGAAATTGATCTGCAGGAAGCTTTGAAAACAAAGCAAATGAAAACCGACGCATGTAAACAATACTTTCAGAAAATAGAGTACCTTGAATATCAATTAAGATAGCACATGCTCAATAACACCGCAACCAAGGCATAATTGATCATCATAAAAAACCGCAAATTGCCCTGTTGCAATACCCTGATCTCGCTGCGCTAATCTGACCACTAATTGCTGATTTTCTTGTGTAAGAGATGCTTGATACAGCTGTGGACCATGACGCATTTTGACTAACAGCTCTTTTTTATCAGGCATGTTACCCGAAAACCAATTGAGCGCTGTAACCGTAAAGGTGTCCCTTTGCTTAGTTTCATCATGATATTCTTTTGAAATAAAAACAGTATTGGTAAACGAATCTTTTGCAACAACATACCAGGGCCCGCGAGAAAGCTTTATACCCTTTCGCTGACCAATGGTATAAAACCAAAAACCTTCATGATATGCAAGAACTTTTCCTGTTTCAAATTCAACCAAAGGTCCCTGCCTGGTCCCAATATGCTCTTTAATAAAATCACTAAATTTAATTTTTCCTAAAAAGCATAACCCCTGGCTATCTTTCCGGTCTTTATTAGGCAAATTAAATGTTTGCGCCAATTGACGAACCTCTTGCTTGGTTAAATCACCTAATGGAAACAATGCTTTACTCAATTGCGCTTGACTTAATCGGGCTAAAAAGTAGGTTTGGTCTTTAATAGCATCAGGAGTTTGTTTAAGATAAAAAATTCCATCAATTTCAGTAAGTCCTGCATAATGACCGGTTGCAATCTTGTCATAATACTGAGCAAACGCATCATAAAACGCCCCAAATTTAATCATGCTGTTACACATTATGTCGGGATTGGGTGTTAGCCCTTTTTTAATTTCTTCAATAGCATAGGCAATAACTGTTTCATGATATTCTTTCTGAAAAGATACAATTTTAAGCTCAACCCCAGCTTGCTCGCAGACAGCCTGAACATATGACAGATCTTCTTGCCAGGGGCAATTGCCTAAAAAAGAAAGTTCATCTTCTAACCAAATTTTAAGGTAAAAAGCGGTAACGGTATGGCCCTGAGCTTGCAAAAGACGTAATGCTACAGAACTATCAACTCCGCCAGAAAGTAATACTGCGATATTCACTTTTTTACCTTATTTATGATTAATTGTATGATATAAGTATAGCACAGAATAGATGGGCTGTCGCGCTTGATCTGTTGACCAGTAAAACAACATATTGCCAAAATCAATCAATCCGATACAATAAAAATCACTAAAATAATAACATTTCTTAATAAAAAACTTTATCATGAAAAAATTTATACTATCTTTTGCACTTTTAGCCATGACGACTGAATATACCTTCGTTGCCTATAACACCAGGGATGCTGCAGTAGAAAGGCTAACATGGCACACCGGCTTTCGTAAAAAGTTAAAAAATGGAATGTTTTATACTGCTGCTTTAGCAGTTCCTGTTACTTTGGGCGCTACAACTTTAGCAAACACCGATAAAGTTAGTATCTTTTTTAGCTCTATCATTAGTTGTGGGATTCTTTACGGTTTACTTTCTGCCCTTCGTTCTAGCCATTATCATATTGCACGCTATTATTTCAAAGCTTTGTACAATAAGCGGATTGATTACCATAATAATTTAGTCAAAGCGTTTACTGTTGGGGCAGAATATTTACCCTACGCTTTAAACGATCAAGAGTTTATACAATATGGATTTGCTGCAGGATTTTCACTTACTGAGCTTGAAAAATTAGCACGTAAATCTGGAAGAATTCAATTAGCTACTCAATTAAAAAATTAAGTATCTGCACTTTTTCATCAATTTAAGAGTGTACAAAAAAGTCGGCCTTATTTTCTGACTCAGCCGACTAAAAAGTTTCTTAAATTTCAGTTTCTTCGTCAGGAACTTTTCTTCTAGAAGCTTTTTCTTGATCACTTAACCTCATAAAATCAGCTAAATCTAGCTCATCTTCTTCAGGCGCAACTTGAGCAGGCTTAACTGTGATTTTCGTAGACTTTTTATGACTAAGTTCAGGCCTTTTTACATCTATTGGAACTTGATGAAACATAATAGATCCAGAAGGAGAAACTGTCCCAGATGATCCTGAAACTACTGAATCTGCTTGGTCTATATCCTGATCCTCTTGCGAAACAGTAATAAATAAATGTTTTTCTGTATAGTCGTTTACAGTAAACGATTTTTTATAAAGCATTTTTAGGAATTTAATTGCTTTCTGACGATCATTGTTAAACATTTTTGGATATCGATAAACCAAAATGTCGACAATAAAAGGTAAATGTAATTCTAATGCTTTTTGTGAAAGCCTTTTTAAATTATCTAAAAATCGATCTCTTAAATTTGGTTCCGCTGACAGTCCATAAATTCCCTCTTTACAAGAAGGAAACAACTTGCTTATTTTTACAACTGCTCTACTTATAAACTGTTTTTCTTCTTTTTGTGTTAAATGCGCTGAATTATCCAACATAAGTTTAAGGTCTAAAATTTCTTGCAGATTTTCTGCGCTATCTAGAAGCTTAGTATAACTGCTCAGTGTCGAACCATTCAGATGTGCAAAAACTATTGAAACTAGAAACAACCCATGAATTATTATTTTTTTCATAATAACTTTTCTCCATTTTAAAATAACTTATCCACTTAAATATATCCTAATTGTAACAATTGCTTTCACGTAAAAACAAGCAATCTATCTAAAATAATGATTTTAAGCTTATTTTAGAATTTTTCTCGACATTAAAAAATAAGATTCTTTACGCTTAAAAGTAAAAAAGGGGAATTAATATGCACAACATAATTTTCATCATAATAACAATAAGCTCAACCTCTTGGGCTGCATCAGAAATATTTGATCAGTCTTTTATTACAGCAGGAGAATTAGCAGAACAAGCATTTTTTGGAATTACAGATGCTGACATACAAAAAACATCTCATGCTCAACAAGAAATTGAAAATAAAAAACTGTTTGCACTTCGAGATGAAAAACTTAAAATTTTTTTAGCTACAATTTTTAATGACATTACAAAAAAAGAAACTACCCAAGAAAAATTACCACTTATGATGCAAGTTGCGGCAAAATTTTCTGGATACAATCAGCCAATTCATAAAACAGCTCGGATTAATTATTCAGCTATTAATACAGACCAATACAAAAGTAGTTTCAAAAAGACCTTTCTTCCTTTTATTTCTGATGACTTTTTACCCATCCTTTATCAAAGTTTTCAAGAAGCACTCTCTTTGGAAGAAGAACGAACAGAAGGGATTGAACTGACCGATCTGATTAGAGTTGCATGCGAAAATCATAAGTATAAAATACAACAAGAAAAATACGATATTATATTTGACCCTCACGAAGAAGTATCAGCGATTGCCGTTTTGATTAATCTATTTTTTCAAACAGCAGAAGAAAAATTTGCTTTAGAAAAAAAGTCGTCATAGGCTATGTAAAATTTTTATAAAAAAAGGTGATTAAGTATGACTACTTTAAAACTGTTCATTGTTCTCTGTTTTACAATTTTCAAGACCCATGCAAGTCAAGATAGCCATATAATCGTTAATCAAGCAGCCCCACTTTTAGCTGGCAACAATAATCCTCATCACATAAGACTTCCTGGACAAGAGTATGAATCATTAGGGCCTCTAGCACTGATTGCAGGAGTGGTTGGAGCAGGAGTATGTGGCGCAATGTGCTGCACTAATCCATTAGTTGTTGCTGGATTAATTGCAAGCTCTGCAACTGGGTGTTATGGAATAATCCATATATCTTCAGCCTATTGCGAATAAAACTATAAATAGTAAAGATGACTTTTTAGAGGTTTTTAAGTATACTGTAACAGTATATTTTTACTATAAAGGTTTATCATGAATGCTATTGAGAGTTTAAAACAATCGTTTTGTCAGTTTTTAATGAGTCATTTTTCGCTTACGCCTGAACAACGTCGCGATGTTGATTTTGTCATTAATACAGACCCTCAAAAAGCGCAATTTGGGGATATCAATTGTACTGTTGCATTACAACTTGCAAAGCAGTTACATAAAACCCCACGTGAGATAGCCCAAGAAATTGTAAATAATTTTAAGCATCCTTTTATTAAAAAAATCGAAATTGCAGGTCCGGGTTTTTTAAACTTCTACCTTGCTTTAGATATTTTTAAAGTACTTGCTCAAGAACTTTTTGATCAAAAAGACACTTTTTTTAAAGCCGAACAGCCGACAATTCATTATAATATTGAGTTTGTAAGCGCTAACCCAACAGGCCCATTACATCTTGGACATGGCAGAGGCGGTATTATTGGCGATACACTTACTCGTGTTTTAAAATTCTTAGGATATCAAGTATGCGCTGAACATTATATTAATGATGCTGGTGCACAAATGCAAAAATTAGGTAATTCATTAAAAATCCGTTGTCAGCAAGAATTAGGCCATTCCATACAATTACCAGAAGATGCTTACCATGGGCAGTATCTTAAAGACTTAGCTGTTCAATGCGTTAATAAATATGGAACAACAGTACTTGAGCAACCTGATACTTTTTTTATTGAATATGGATATCAACATTTATTAACACTTCTTAAACAAACACTCCATGAATACGGAATAGAATTTGATGTTTGGTTTTCAGAAAAAACTCTACACGCAATAAAAATTAAAGAAGCACTTGAACTTTTGCAAAAAAATGGATACCTGTACAATGCTGATGGTGCTGTATGGTTTCGCTCTACTTATTTTGGAGATGACAAGGACCGAGTCCTTAAAAAAGCTGATGGTGAATATACTTATGCTGCCGCTGATGCTGCGTACTTACTAGCTAAAGCAGAACGTGGATTCAATCATATAATTATTGTTCTTGGGCAAGACCATCATAGCTATCCAAAACGACTTGAAGGAATCAGAAAAGCTCTTGATCTTGATAATGTTAAACTTGAATGCATTATTTACCAACTCGTTTCGATTAAAGAAGGCGACCAATATTTAAAACTTTCAAAACGAGCTGGCAGAATTATTGGATTATCTGATGTTACGCAAACAGTTGGCAAAGATATTGCACGTTTTTTCTATTTAAATAGAAAAGCTGATGCGCATCTTGATTTTGATATGGATTTAGCTCTTTCAAAAACTGATGAAAACCCTGTCTATTATTTACAATACGCTTATGTTAGAACAAAAAGCATTTTAGAAAAGGCACAAAAACACCCTGGCTTAGAAGGTATTACTGCCGATGATGCACAATACTTGACTGATGGTGAAGTGCTGATGCTCAAAAAAATTATTGAATTAAAAACTTTGTTAGCTACTATTGCAACAAATCATCAGGTCCACTTAATCGCTTATTATCTTTTAGAAGTAGCTCACATCTTCCATAATTACTATCACCATAATCGAGTTATTGAACCTGAGACTGTTGGCCAAAGCCGTGGCCGTCTTTTATTGACTGCTTTAGTTAAAGAACAATTTGAACGTTGCTTAGATTTAATGGGCGTTTCAAAACCAGAAACTATGTAAATAAGCTTTCTTAAAGAGAGCAATTAGCTTTTTATTGCCAAAAAAACTACTTCTGGCACACTAGAAAACAATAAGTAATAGCGTCAAAAGCAAGGAGCTTATATGACAAAGCCTAGTTTAGAACAAATACAAAAGTTACGTGAACGAACCAGTATGGGCATGATGGATTGCAAAAATGCTCTTGAAGAAGCTGGATGCGATATGGAAGTAGCAGTTGATTTATTGCGCAAAAAAGGTGCTAAAGTCGCTGCAAAAAGAGGAGATAATGAAACCGCTGCTGGCCTTGTACATGCATACATCCACCCTGGTTCATTAATTGGCGTTTTAATTGAAATTAATTGCGAAACAGATTTTGTAGCGCGCAATGAATCATTAAAACAGTTGGCTAATGATATCGGAATGCACATTGCTGCATCTAATCCTTTATATTTAAGCCCTGAAGAAGTTGACTCTGCATTTTTAGAAAAAGAAAAAGCTTTTATGAGAGAACAGCTTGCTCAAGAAGGTAAAAAAGGTGATTTTGTTGAAAAAATCATTGAAGGTAAAGTTCAGAAACTTTATTCAGATGTCTGCCTTTTACAACAAAATTTTGTAAAAAATGATAAACTTACTATTGATGAAGTTATTAAAGATGTCATTGGTAAATTTGGTGAAAAAATCAAAATTCGTCGATTTGCTCGCTATCAAATTGGAGCGTAATTTTACATTAAAGGAAACACATGATTGGTATTACTCTGACAGAAGGGGCAACCGCTCCTTTTGAAAAAGCAACTCAAGAAGAAATGACCAAAAGCATTAAGCATTTTGAGCATGAACTTGTTGGTATTCGCTCTGGAAGAGCTCATCCAGCTATGATCGAAAATATCAAGGTTGTATGTTATGGGGGAGAATCAGAACTTCCACTTAAAAGTTTAGCTTCTATTTCTACTCCAGAACCTCGTTGTATTGTTGTGCAACCATGGGACCCTACAACTTTAGTTGATATTGAACGTGCAATTAAAGAATCTGATACTGGATTAACACCGGTAAATGATGGGAATATTATTAGATTGCAGTTGCAAGAAATGTCTTCTGATCGTCGTGAAGAATTACTGAAGCTTCTTGGTAAAAAACTTGAAGAATGCAGAATAAGTATTAGAAATATTCGCAAGAATATACAGAATTTTGTCAGAGACTGCCAAAAAGAAAAAGCTATTTCTGATGATTTTGCAAAACGCCTTAATGATTTATTGCAAAAATTAACAGATCAGTTCATTAAAAAGGCTGAAGAATTAGCAGCTAAAAAAGAAACTGATTTAAAGTTATAATTCCCCTTTTACTTTCTTATTCCTTTTGATACACTATTGAGGGTATTAAGCTTCAAAAGACTAAGGGCCGTTAGCTCAATTGGTAGAGCGACAGACTCTTAATCTGCAGGTTATTGGTTCGATTCCAATACGGCCCATAAAAAAGTATATGCGAGAGTGGCGAAATTGGCAGACGCGCTGGACTTAGGATCCAGTTCCCTAACCGGAGTGGGGGTTCAAGTCCCTCCTCTCGCACCATAAGGGTAAGGAGTAGTAATGAAAGAACATCAAGCTCATCTTGATTTCTCTTTAAAGCAGGTCGGTCCCCATTTTGCGTACACTACCATTACAATACCCGATCATTACGTAAAAAAATTGTATTCTCTAGCTTCTTCAACACAACAACAAGGAACCTATACTCCTGGTTTTTTAAAAGGAACTACTCCTCTTTCTTATATCGAATCAAATTTTCAACCACATTTATTGGAACATATTAAAGAATTTTTCTTCAAATATTTTGTAATTAGTTGGCTTCATAGAAAAATTGCTGATAATAAAATTTTAATTGCTGGTCAACCTCGGTTAACTGATATTAGCATTACCCCACTCAATGGTGCATGTTATAGTTTTTCATTAACTCTTGCTCAACCTATTTCATTACAAGGATGGAAAAGAATTCCTTTTAAAGCTCCTCGACGAAAAAATTATAAAGACCTTGATCGTCAGGTAAAAAATTTTTTAAAAGAAGAAACCACTGCTCAAAAAAATATTTTAAAAAATGAAATCCAAATAGGTGACTGGGTTCATTTTTCAGTACAATTACTTGATATGCAGGGGAAAAATCTGTTTGAAGGAACCCCAGAGACATTGTGGTTAAAAATCGGTTTTGAAGAAGCAGATTTACCATTTAACACACTCTTTATTGGTAAAAAAATTGGTGACACCTTTACAACTACAGAACTATCCTTGCAAGAATATTTTAGTAGCCATATTGAAACACATTATCCATTTGCTATAGAAATCTTAGATTTTACACCATTTGCCTATTTTGATCTTGATGAGTTTAAAAAACATTTTAAAACCAAAAACAATCAAGAATTACATGAAAAAATGATTGAAGTTTTTTCATATCGAAATGATATCTCACAAAGACGTTCAACAGCAGAAGAGACATTAAAATTATTACTTTCGCGTCATGCTTTTGATGTTCCTAACCACTTAGTTTTGCGACAACAAAAAGAAATTCTGGATACTATACATGATAATCCTGATTACCAAGTATACAGAATGCAAGATGACTTTCATGATAAAGTAAAAAAACTTGCAGTCAAACAAGTCAAAGAAGTCATTTTTACTAATCAACTTGCTTATTATGAAAATATTGCTGTTGGAGTTGATGATATAAAAAATTATCTTAATCTTACTAAACGACCTCGAACTAAAGAATTTATTTATTTTGAACCACCTCATTCAAAATTCCTTGGTCAAGAAATGCCCCTTTCTGCTGCACTTCTTGAAGAATCCTGTTTAAGAGAAAAAACACTTAATTATGCAATACATTCTCTTTCTAAGCAAAAGGCAAGAGTCCCATGAACAAACTCCAACAAGACATTCATGACGTTATTATAATCGGTTCTGGCCCAGCTGGACTTACTGCTGGAATTTATACTGCACGAGCTTTTTTAAAGCCTTTATTATTTGAAGGATCAGCCCCAGGGGGTCAACTGATGGGAACAACCGCAGTTGAAAACTGGCCTGGCAATAAAAGTATTCTGGGGCCTCAGCTTGTCATGAATATGAAAGAACAAGCCCAGCATCTTGGAACTCAGATAATATCAGAACAAATAGTCAGTCTTGATCTCTCACAGCGCCCTTTTACACTTGTGACCAATAATAATAAAACGTATAAAAGTCATTCCATCATTATCTCCACAGGAGCGTCTCCTAATAAACTTGGATGCCCTGGAGAACAAGAGTATTGGGGAAAAGGAGTCACTGTTTGTGCGGTATGTGATGGTGCATTCTACCCAAATAAAAAGGTAGTTATTGTTGGTGGAGGAGACACTGCAATGGAAGATGCTTCTTTTATGACTAAGTACACGAGTGACATCACTATTGTTCATATTTTTGACAAATTAACTGCATCACCGATTATGCAAGAACGAGTGCTTAATAATAAAACTATTAAAATTTTATATAGTCACACGGTAACACAAGTAATTGGTAACGGTAACCATGTCACTCATGTGGTAGTAACAAACCAAAAAACTCAAGAAATAACTATCCTTTCTGCTGATGTCATGTTTCTTGCTATTGGACAAAAACCCAATACTAATCTTTTTAAAGATCAATTAGAACTTGATAAAATGGGCTATATTGTAACACGAAATGGCACACTTACTTCTGTTGCTGGGGTCTTTGCTGCCGGAGACGTGGTAGACTTTAAATATCGCCAAGCAATCGTTTCTGCTGGTTCTGGATGCATGGCAGCACTTGATTGCCAAAGATTTCTAGAGACGCTTTAAGCTTAAAAGCTCCTCTTATTACTTGTTAACATAAATTTTGATTGATAAAAAGTTAATTTATCTTTAAAATAGGCTTATATTGTCATTATTATTTAGGTTGAAGGAACGCAAGCATGTCAGTGACATTTTTTAGAAAAAGTCGTTTAAAAAGAAATAGAAAACATGGTTTTCGTAAACGTATGTCTACTCGTCAAGGTAGAAAAATTTTAAATCGCCGTAGAGCAAAAGGTAGAAAAAGAATAGCAGTACGCGCATAGGAGGAAAATGCCAAAGACACAACTAACAAATAAAATTTCTTCATTTTTACAAGAAGAGATTAATCAACTTTTTAAACAAGCTCGCTTAAGAATAAGATATTGTGGTGTTCGTGTTTTGACAGCTCCAACAGATGCGGCTTATGCAAGAATTTTAATTGTCACACCAAAAACATGTGGCAATGCTCCTGAGCGTAACTTATTCAAGCGGCGTATCAGATCAATTTTCAGAGAAGAAGGTTTTACAGCTTCACAAAAAAATTTTGTTGTGATCACTGACAAGCAAGGTGTAAAACTTTCTTACTCTCAACTGAAACAAATCCTCTTTTCTGCATTACAAAATAGCAATGATTAATCGTCTTTTGTCGGTTTTTATTATTACTTTCCGTCCTCTACTTGGTCCTGCAACCTGTAGGTATTCATTCACTTGTACTCATTTTGCACTTGAAGTACTTTGCAAAGAACCTTTTTATAAAGCAATTCCGCTCATCATTTCTCGATTACTTTCCTGCAACCCCTTTACAAAATAAACCTTGGCGTGCAAAGATAAAAGAAGCTTTGCATATGAAAAAAAGGTAAGGGGAAAGCGATGGCCAAATGTTTAGTCTATAGTTTTAAATTTTGTTTATTTTCTCTGATTATATATTCCTGTTATGGGGTTACTCCGTTGCCTAAAGGAATGGTAACACTGAGTAATAATAAAAAAAACACTACTATTACCGTACCTGATCAGAAAAACATAATCTTTACTATTATTGTCCCTGAAGTTTTTAATGAACAATCATTCAAAAGTTTAGAAAATTTTTCACAAAATATTATGATTGAAAAAGATTTTTTAAGCTTAAGAAAAACAACACCTACAAAACCTATTATTCTTTTTTTTGAATGGCAAGAAGCAGAAAATGGACAAATCAGAAAACAAGCTGGTCAAGATTTGGCAGCAGCCATTAATGATTTAAAGAATCGTTTTAAAGATAGTCAGTGTATTTTTATTGGATTAGGACAAGGTGGAAATGTTATTAATCTTGCCAGTAACTTAACAAAAAACTCTTTTGAGCTTGTCATACAGCTACTAACTCCCATTTTCCCTTTTGATACACAAAATAATTATGCAGAATATGCGCCAAACGCAGATGTTATACAAAGCTTATTTTCTTTTTATTCAGACCATGCATTTGCTTTACCGCATCCAACACTTCACCCAACTTACAAACAAACCTACTCAGAAACTGGAACTTTTAACAAATCAACTATTCTTTTATTGATTGAAAATCAACATGCCCAACAGAATGCTCTTTTATTACAAGATGGACAAAAATTTTTGAAAATTATAAAAAAAATAAATACTGACTACCCTTTACACAAAAAAAATATGTCTACTTTTGTTGCTCATATAAGTACTAAAAAAATTGATACTGATTGCATGGTATTTATTATGAAATCGTCTTATCAAAACAACAATGCTGATTATAAAAAAGAAGATGCACTCAATAACTCTTATAGAAAAACATTTGAAAAAACTTGGGGCCGCCCTATGACACTCAGTTTAAATACTGGAGAAAAAACTCGAGCACTTAATAAAAGTATAGAAGAAGCAGCCACCAAAAGTTAATTACATTAATTCTGCAGCAAGCTGACTCAATCGACTTCTTTCACTGTTTTCTAAAAACACGGTTGCAAATAAATCTTGCTCCTTAAATTTATCACTGGCTACAACCAGACCATTGCTACTAAAATCTAAGTACGGTGAATCAATTTGATATGGATCACCACATAAAACAATCTTACTACCTTGCCCAACACGGCTAATAATAGTTTTTGCTTCATGAGGACTTAAATTCTGTACTTCATCAATCAAAATAAACTGATACGGTATAGAACGACCGCGCATGTACGTAATAGCTTCAAGACTAATAAATCCTTGGCTAACCAAATCATCAACAGAACTTAAAGAATTTCTATGAGCTCCTTTATCTTCATGCTTTTTCTTTTTCTTCTTTTTAGTCTGTTGTTCATCAAGTGTAATAATAGCTTCTGATTCTGCTTGTTGAAGATGTTCTTGATTATTACTTGCATGTAATAAAACATCAACGTTGTCATAAATAGGCTGCATCCAAGAAAACATTTTTTCTTGTAATCCACCGGGTAAATATCCAATATCTGGTCCTAATGGAACAACGGGACGAGAAACTAATAATTTTTGATAAAGATCTTCAACCATTACTTGGTGCAATCCTGCAAATAATGCTAAAAAAGTTTTTCCAGTTCCAGCAGGTCCTAATAGAGCAACAAACTCTAAAGTTGGATCAAATAAAGCATCAAGTGCCATAATTTGTTGTGGATTACGCGCCCCAACATTCCAACGCAATGAAGGTTGATCAATGGCTTTAAACATTTTTTTAGAATTAATATGTCTAAAAACTTTATAATTGTGTGGATTATGTTGAGATTCAACCAATACATATTCATTAGGCATAAATGAATATTCTTTACTTAAAGCAATCAAATCATCAGGAACTTCTTGTTTAAGTTGCACAGAAGGAACCATAAGACGAACCCACCCCTTGTAAAATTCTTCACGTGGTACATGTCCCTTCAGATAATCTTCTGATTCTAAGCCAAGCACATCAGCTTTAACTCGAGCATTTAAATCTTTTGAAATAAACTTAACCGGTTGTCCAGTATTTTTAATAGCAAGGGCATTAAGTAAAATCTCATTATCGACAAGATCAAGATTTAATGATGTAATATGAGGCAATCCACTTTGTGAAAAAAGTACTTTTAAAGTGCCTCCTTCTTTAAGCTTAACGCCTTCACTTAAAGATCCATCTTTGCGCATTTCATCAAGATAACGAATAAAATCGCGAGCGCTTTTTCCCCTTTCAGATGTTTCTTTTTTAAAGTTTTCAAGTTCTTCAAGTACAGCGATGGGAATTCCTACAATTGAATCACCAAAGCTAAAAATTGCACGGGGATCATGAAGCAACACATTTGTATCAAGAACAAACATTTTCTTCATTTCTGGTGGCTTTATAGACATTTTGCCCCCTGAGTTTGACGGTTTAACAGATTACCACATAAGCGCATTCTAGCATTGCCACTTGTAGTAAAACAATAACTTTTGAGCTTAAATTAACAAAGAGCCCTAGCTTAAGCGATAAAGGTTTTCTTTTGTATGCTATTTGATAAAATAAAGAAGAAATTGTCATTATAAACCTTCTTAGTTAAAGGAATAATCAAATGAACGAGCAAGACCTAAAAATAGTTCGTCACTCTGCTGCACATCTACTCGCGCACGCACTTACAGAGCTTTACCCTGAAACGCAATTGACGATTGGTCCTGCAACTGAAGCTGGTTTTTTCTATGATGTTTTACCTTCAAAAAATTTTAAAGAAGCTGATCTTGCGCTCATTGAGGAGCGTATGCACGAAATTTCACAACGCAATTTACCAATCACCCATGAACAAATTTTAAAATCAGAAGCACAAAAACTATATCAAAATAATCCTTTTAAGCTTGAACTTATCAATGACTTAGAAGGTGATACCGTTGGACTTGCACGGCAAGGTGAATTTTATGATTTATGTCGTGGGGGCCACGTTGCAAAAACTGGGGATATTAAATATTTTAAACTGACTGCCCTTTCAGGTTCTTACTGGCGGGCTAAGCGTGATGGCGTCGCATTACAACGGATCACTGGAATTGCTTTTTTGACACAAGAAGCAATGGACAAACAATTGCTTAAAGAAGAACAAGCACAAATGTATGATCACAGAAAACTTGGAAAACAATTAGAACTATTTTCATTTCATGATGAAGGCGTTGGTTTTCCTTTTTTTCATCCAAAAGGCAAAGTTGTGCTTAATCAGTTACGTAATACAATGCGTGAACGCTTAAGAAAAGCTGGATATTTTGAAATCGAAACTCCTATTATGCTCAGTGATGAACTATGGAGAAGGTCAGGGCATTACAATTTTTATAAAGAAAATATGTATTTTTCAGAAATAGATGAAAAAAGTTACGCAGTAAGACCTATGAACTGTCCTGGCTCAATTTTAATTTATAAAGACCGTCCTCGTTCTTATCGTGAACTTCCGTTACGCTTACACGAATTTGGAAAAGTTCACAGACATGAGCTATCTGGTGTATTACATGGCTTATTTAGAGTCCGTTCTTTTACTATTGATGATACTCATATTTATTGCACAATTGATCAAGTTGAAGCTGAAATTTTAAAAAGTTTGTCCCTTTTAATGGAAACAATTAGAAAGTGTGGATTTGAGAATATCAAAATTGGGCTTTCTACCAAACCTGAAAAAGCAATGGGTGATGATGCTATCTGGCAAAAAGCTATTACTGCACTTAAAAGCGCACTTAATACTTCAGGAGTTACCTACACAATTAACGAAGGTGATGGAGCTTTTTATGGTCCTAAAATAGATTTTAGAATTGAAGATTCTATGGAACGCCAATGGCAATGTGGAACTATCCAACTTGATTTTTTCCAACCAGAAAATTTTGATCTTTCATATGTTTCAGCAGAAGGAACAGCTAAACGACCAGTAATCTTACATCAAGCTTTTCATGGTTCTTTTGAGCGTTTTTTTGGAATCTTACTTGAACATCATAAAGGACATTTACCGTTTTGGCTTGCCCCTGTTCAAGCTAAAATCCTAACAGTTACTGATGAGCAAAAGCCATACGCTCAAAAAATATTTGGATTATTAAAAGAAGCAGGAATAAGGGTAGAACTTGACCAATCTAGCGATACATTGTCAGGGCAGATCAAAGATGCTCAGCTTAAAAAAATACCTTGGATGCTTATTATTGGAAAAAAAGAAGTTGAGCTTGAAACAATTACGATCAGATACCAGGACGGCAAGCAAGAAATGGGACTTTCTTATAATGTAGTATTAGAAAAAATGCAAAAACTTTTATAAAAATAAAAGAAAAAAAGCTGTACAAGATATTGAGAATACTACTGTACAGCTTTTTTTTGAATTTCTTACGATAAAAAAATCTTTACTTGTAAAAAAATTGTTGACTTTCTGTCATTTAAATCTGTATCATCAGAAGTAAAATCACCTGGGTCTATCATCAGTTGGAAGGAAATATGAGTAACCGTAATGGTGAGGGAGAGTACAATGACAGTAGTAAAAAAGGCAACCAAAAAAAGAGTTGCTAAAAAAAGAGTTGCTAAACGCAAAGCTGCTCCAAAAAGAACAGCTAAACGTAAAGTTGCTAAACGCAAAGCTGCTCCAAAAAAAACAGCTAAACGTAAAGTTGCTAAACGCAAAGCTGCTCCAAAAAAAACAGCTAAGCGCAAAGTAGCTAAACGTAAAGTTGCTCCTCAAAAAGCAGCTTAAGCGCAACAGCTTACAAAGCTAAAAAACACCTACTTTTTTGGTAGGTGTTTTTTTATACTTATAATCTAAAAATAAAAAATACTTTTATGATACTGGTGGCTGAGTATTTGCGATAATAATTAATGTTGCAAATAAACTTGATTGCACAATGTATTGTAAGAAAAATTTTGTAAAATTCATAAACGCTCTTTCATAAGTTGAATAATCTGACCTGGGACTTAAGTATAAAGCTGGTCAATAAGAAGTCAATAAAGTTATAGGTATAATGCCTTTTTTTTTAAATGTACCTAAATGTCCTACTGATCGATGTTATAACTTTACAAAAAAATGCAGTATGATATCTTACTCAAGCTATTATTCTACCTACAAATAATCAAGGCGGTGTTATTCGTGTCTAGCTTATTCCAAGCTTTTGCTAGTATCTTGCATGATGTATACACAATGAGATGTATTCTTTTTAGTGTGCAAACTATTTCATTTTTTTTTAAAATTACTTTGTTTTTATCATTCATAAAAAGATTAGTTACCGCTAAAAAGTCTCCTGTTTCATGGTATTATCTTTTAGCAGTGATTGGTTGTTCAGCATTAGAAGATTTTTCATGGATGATCTCATTAGCCAGATATACATTTTTGCCATGGCTTGATTATCGACCTGTATTATTAGTAATTCGACTTACCTGGGCTTCAAATATTTTAATGTATCAGTCTTTGGCTTTATTTTTAGAATCATTTACTCAAAAGACCAAGCAGATCTCCTATCATCAAATTTTTGCTTGCTCGATAAGCTTATTCTTTTTTATAGCACCATTAATAGTTGCTATCTTTTATTTTGATCCATCTTATAGACCTCCTTTTGAATTTTGGGTTTACACTTATGAGTCATATTTTGCTCTTTATATTCTTATGCCGTTAAGCTTATTTTATGCATGGAAAGAGCTACAAAAAACAAAATCTCATAAAATTTTAAGAACTCAGCTTGAATATGTTATAAAATTTTTTATATTTCATGTCCTTATCAATATCTATCATACTTTCCCATTACCTATTTATGGAATTAAAAATGGAATTTCGATCCTTGCAACAATTTGTTCTAATATTTTTTTAACTTTTGCACTTTACTACTGTTTAAAAAAAATTATTCGTCTTCGTTTTTTAAATATGCATAATCACGTTCACGATGAATGCGATACTTTTAACTTTGCCGACAATCTCAAAACAATTCTTGAAGCGTTAGGAAGTGCAACAACTAGTCATGAAGTTGCATTGCTCACTCAGCGTTTTTTTGGACAAGCATTTAATATTCCTTGCGCAAATGTTAAATTAACTATCCGCTCTTTTGAATCAAATATTGCAACTGATTATAAAAATACCGATGGTAATGAATTTAATAGCAATCAATTAGAGCGATTTTTAAATGAAAACAGTACAGAGTCTTCTTTTAATATGCATGATTACCTTAAAAGAGAGAAAATTCTTATTTATGATGAAGTTGAATATGATGACTTTTATTCATCACAAACAACACATCAAATTGCACTAAAATTTTTGGAAAATACACAAGCAGATATTTTTTTGCCTATTTATGAAGAACAAAAAATTATTGGATCTATTACCATAGAACGACATGCTCGAGGCAAACAGCTTTATAGCGATAAAGAACGTGATGAAATGATTGTATTTGCAAGCTTTTTGTCAAAAATTATTAATCTTTTACAAAATAGAAATCTTCACGAACTGTTAAAACAACGCAAAACAATCATTGAAGAACTTTACTTAAAACATCAAGAAATTAATCAATACAAAGAAAGTATCCGTTCATTTTTAAATAATACCCATAGAGCAATTGGAATTATATTTTACAAAAATAATCGCTTTATTATGGCTAACCAAGACGCTAGTCAACTGCTTGAAGTTGACCCTAATCAACACAAAGGTGATACAGTTACCAAAACATTACACTACATAGCGCAACAAACACTGCTGTATAAAACACACCAAACACAGTTAGTCAAGACAGCTTCAGGAAAACAAATTGTTATTGCTGGTGTGCCGGAAATAGAACATAATCAAGTTATTATTACACTCTATTACCCTGAAATTTACGATAGTATTAAAAAACAGATTGATTCTTTAAAAGATCCTTCTGATTGGGACTATTTATTATATTTAGAAACAACAAAATCAGGTAAATTAATCAATCAATTGATTCCCGGCAATGGTCAAGTACTTTTAAATTTTAAAGTTAACCTTTTAAAATTAGCCTTAGGTAAAAAAGCCTTATTGCTCGATTTACCCGAAGATGATTTAGTTCCTCTGGTTGAATTATTGCACATTATCAGTTTACGGGAAACACTGCATGTTCTTGAATTAAGTTCACAAATTTCACACGCTGATACGTCCATGAAACTTTTTGGAATCAATCCTTTGTATGGTTGTTTAAATAACGCAGCACTTCTTGAAAAGCTCAATAAAAAAGGAACGCTTCTTATTAAGAACATTGAATACCTTGACCTTGAAGCCCAAAAAAATCTTGCCCAGTTTATTCGCTACGGATTTTATACTATTTTTAAAAGCGATAAGCGAGTGCAGAGTGATGTAAGAATTATTTGCTCAACTAATCAAGATCTTTCTTATCTCGTTCAACAAGGTAAGTTTAGCAATACTTTATTTAATGAACTTAAGAAAGAATCATTAAGTATGCCTTCTTTGTTAACCTTACCAGAATTAGAAATGGAAGAACTGATTGAAGGATTCACGCATCAAACTTTAACGGCACAAGAATTTAAAAATCTTATTACGCTTTCTGACAATGAAAAACAGTATATCGCAGCACAAACACCAATTAGCCTCAAAGAATTGAAGGAACGAATACAGCAACTGCTAATTAATAAGTCTAAAAAAACTGGGGTCTATGAAGAAATTCAGTTTGATACCGCTTATCATGTAACAGATCCACAATTAGTAGAAGCAGCTCGTCTGGGTAAATATGCGCTCAAAGACCCAAAACTATTAAATGTGCTGTGGAAAAAATTCAAAAGCCAGAATAAAATTGCGCTCTTTTTAGGTGTCAATCGATCTTCTGTCAATAGAAGATTTAAAGAACATGGGCTTAATTTTTATAAAAATCAAGAATAATAGTTTAATTTTGATTTTTTAGTTTAATTAAATTTGATATAAATTGAGCTCGCCCTAAGCTTGTTAATTGCTTTAACTCTTTGGGGACATATAATCCTTTATTTTCATGTAATTCATGCTGATGGATATAATATTTGACCATTACTTCTAATATTTGTGGTATTTCTGGATTTTTTGCGCCATACATATCAGTGTATGCTTTACAACAAAGATCTATATTTTTATTAAATCTAATATTATCATCATTTATAATTAATAATTCTAGCCACTTATTCCAATCAACAGAACGCTGTAAATGATATCCAACCATTCCATAAAAAAGTAAAACCTGTTCTTGTTTAGTCTTTATTCCATCTTTGCTATAATCGTCAGGTGACCTATCTTCTTGATGTAACCCCTCTGTCTTTATTTGCAACGTATCATTAACTTCTTGAATACATGTTTGTGGGTAATAAAAAGATCCTGCAGCAGGAGCATACCCCCAAGTATTATTACCTTTAATAACGAATTCAAATTCTGTTGTATTTTTATTTCTTGCAGCAAAAATATCTTGTACTTTCTCTGCTGCATGCGGGAAATCATGCAGCATTGCTTCAAAGCTATCTGATTTAAAAGATCTCTGGCTCAGCAATCTTTGATTATTTAAGGACTGATTTTTTCTTAATAAATGAGCTGCAGCTAGCCCTAAAATCGATTTTCCTCTTTGTAAAAAAGGAATCGCATGCAAATTTATAGATCCAAATAATACGATAAATAGAGCTATTTTGTGTAATTTCAATTTTAATCCTTTTTATTTATTTTTAATTTTTATTTCATTAAAGAATCAGTAAAAGATAAAATTAATTAATAAAAAATCAAATTAGGTGTCAATTAATCTTTTGCCAACTGCAGATTAAAAGAACACTGACTTAATTTCTATGAAACTGCACAATAACCTTTTATTTTTTTGTTTTTTGCGCAATTAAATTTGATATAAATTTGGCTCGTTCTAAGCTTGTTAATGGCTCTAATTCTCCTCTTGGAGTAATGAAAAAATTAGATCTATGCAAATAATATTTGACCATTACTTCTAATATTTGTGGTATTTCTGGATTTTTTGCGCCATACATATTAGTGTATATTTTATGTAAAAAATCTACCTGTTTATTAAATCTAATATTATCATTATCAATGGCTAATAAATCTAGCCATTGACTAACATTAATGCTACATTCCAAACAATAACCAACTCTTGCATAAAAAAGTAAAACCTGTTCTTGTTTAGTCTCGATTCCCCATCTTAAAGTTTCGTTAAGAGGTAATACACTTGTTAACACATCTGATTTTTTCTTCAAGGTATCATCAATTTCTTGCATAAATTTTTGTGAATAATGAAAAACGTTGAGTGGAAGAGAAACAAAATTCCACATATTTTCACCTTTACAAAAAAATTCAAATGCTTCTGTATTTTGATTTCTTGCAGCAAAAATATCTTGTACTTTCTGTGCTGCATGGGGAAAATCACGCTGCATTGCTTCAAAGCTGCCTGGTTTAAACGACTCTTGACTCAGTAATCTTTGCGGATTTTTTCTTGATAAATGAGCGGCAGCTAAACCTAAAATCGATTTTCCTCTTTGTAAAAAAGGAATCGCATGCAAACTTATAGATCCAGATAATACGATAAATAGGGCTATTTTGTGAAACTTCAACTGTGATCCTTTTTATTTATTTTTAATTTTTATTTTATTTAAACATTCAGTAAAAGATAAAATCAATTAATAAAAAAATCAACTTAGGCGTCAATTAATCTTTTGCCAACCGAAGATTTAAAAAATCATTAGCTCAATTTCTATAAAACTGCAGAATAATATTTTATTTTTTCGTTCTTAACTGACTTAATTGAAGAAAATACTGTGCTCGTTCTAAACATGATGGATGTTGTTTACTTTCTTGGTCTAGTTCTTGATTTTTTATATGCAATAGATGCAGATGTATGAAAAATTTTGCAAGTGCTTCCAGTACTGCTGGATCTTTTGAAGCATGAGCATCTGCCTTATATTCAAGTTCTTTAAGTATTTGATATTTTTCGTCTTGAGAATAGAGGTTAACAGAAGAATGCAATAATAATAAAAGTTGTTCTCTATCAAAAGCATGTTGTAGTTCATGCCCAATAATCCCTTTTACCAGAAGAACATGCTGCTGTTTAGTTGTCATACCATCTTTCATAATATTCCAATGCAATCTCTTTCTTTCGGCAAGTTCCCAAGCTTGTCTTTGTAACGTATCATCAAATTCTGCTATGTCTTCTTGTGCATAATAAAACGTATTAAAAGCACAACAATATTTCCAATTTATAGTTGGCTTTATAATGAAGCTAAACTCTTTCGGGCTTTTATTTCTTGCATTAAAAATATCTTTTACTGCATATGCTGCATAAGGGAAATGGCGCCAATACCTATCCCAATCTTTTTCTTTAAACGATTCTTTAAGAGCAAAAGATGATTGATTTGCTGCATAACGTTTTACTAATAGACAACTTTTGACTATTAAAGAATATGGTTTTTCTCTAAAAACAATGCTTGATTGTAGTTGAAAAGATAGAATCAATACAGCAAATAATCCTAATCTGTGCAATTTCATTCAGCTGATGCTTTCAGTTTTTTATTAATAAAAAATTTATCATACGATTTTTTACAGATTAAAGAACCTATAAAAAATTTCAATAATTATCGTTAAGTAAAATCATAGCCTTCTTGCTCAAGTTGAGCTGCTGCTGCAGATAAATAATGATATCTTTGAATCAATGTAGGATGTATTGGGTCAATTTTTGTTAGATACATGGTACATGCTTCATGATTTCCTGAAAAAGTAAGTAATCTAACTTGTTCATAAGCATACTTAAAAGATCTAGCTAAAGCTCTTAATACTTCAGGATTAGATGAACAAAAAAGATCTGCTCTTGCTTCTAATTTTTTTAGTTCTTCTGTAAGTTCATCTGAATTTTTCCCACTAGAATAGAGATAGATTATTGCTGCACGATCACATGCATGTTGCAATTCATGGCCTATAAATCCTTGAGTAGATAATAGATGTTCTCTTCTGCTTTTAAGCCCAAACCGACCACAATTTATTAATTGATACAAAGAGTCTGGAGAATTCATCGTATCGTTAACTTTTTCAAGGTCGCATAAATCAAAAGAAAAACCATTTATTCCTGGATAATATAACCAATTGTCACCTTTTTTATTATAAAATGTAAATTCAAAATCTTTTGGATCTAACCCACGCTCTTTAAAAACTTTTGTAATAAGAGCTTGCGCATGCGGTAAGTGAGCAATTTCATATAAACCTTTTGCAAACAAACCTGAAAACGATACCAAAATAATTAAAAGAAAACGATTAAAAACAGTAACCATAATTATAACCCCAACATTTAAAATACTTAGTTTAGTTTGAAAGCATCAAATAATTTTCTTGAATTTCTTTAAATAACTCTTTTTGTATTTCAAGTTGCTTTGCTTTTTCACGTAGATAAGAAGCTCTTTCTAAAGGATGTGGATGATCCTTATCTTCTTCTGGTTCTTGAATACTAAACCCTTGAGCTTTTAGTCTTTTGGTAAATTCTATCATTACAGGTTTTTCTTTATAAGGTTTTTCAAAATAAAGAGCAAAAGCTCTCAATACTTCTGGATTGTTTGAAGAGAATAAATCAGCTTTTCTTTCAAGCGCTAAACGAATATTTCTTTTCAATTCATGTGAACCATTAAATAAACCGATAGCCTTTGTCAAATCATCTCTATCAAAATAATGCTGTATCTCATGACCTAAAAGACCTTCTAGAAGCAATACACTTTCATTAAATTTTTTATCTCTTCCAGTTAAATAATTTATTAACCTACCCTTTATGGAAGACTCTGCTTTAATTATTTCTGTAGCTAATTGATTTAATTTTTCCAAAAATGTTAAATCACATCCAAAAGTATCCGGCCCTACCAGATAGAACCAACTGTTAGGTTCATTATTGAAATCAAAATTAAATTGATCTGGACTTAAACCACGTTCTTTAAATATTTTTGTAAGAGATACTTGAGCATAGGGTAAATGTGCAATTTTTCCCAAACCTTGTGCCTGCAAAGCTGAAAAAAGAATAAGAAAACTAATTAACATTAATTTTTGAATTTTAAACATTATAACCTCACCATTTTAGAAAGAATTTAACCTAAAGATAGTTTAAATTAATAACCCAGAAAGGCAAATGGGTAGCCTTTTAAGCCTCTTGATTGCTCTTTTAAATAAGCTCTTGTAAGCTTAAATCTTTATAAAAAGGAATTGTATGTACTTTGAGGAATTTAAAAAATATAAAAACGATTTTTTAAGCTATATTAATATCGAAAAAAACCTAAGTCTTAATACCCAAAAATCTTATAAAGGGGACTTTAAACTTTTTTGTGATTTCTGGACCAGAGTAGAACAAGAAGAATCTGAAAAAATTGAACTGCGTGGAGCTTTAGAACGATATTTTGTTTTTCTGTTTCATAAAAAAATAGATAAAAGTTCTGTGGCCCGCAAAATTTCATGTTTTAGGTCTTTTGAAAACTATCTAAAAATTTTTGATATCCGTCTTAATCTTAAACTCAAACGGCCCCGCATTGATAAAAAGCTGCCTACCTATTTAACGGTTGATGAAGTCTTTTATTTACTCGATACCATTAAAGATCAAGATTTGCCTTCTATAAGACCGATCCGCGATAAAACTATTTTTGAACTTTTATATGCAACGGGTATTCGGTGTTCTGAATTATGCAATATTAAAATACAAGATGTTAATTTAGAAGAAAAAGTAATTCGTATTACGGGAAAAGGAAGAAAAGAACGGTTTGCTTTATTTGGAACAAAAGCAAAAGAACGTATTATTGAGTACCTTGAAAAAGAGCGGCCTAAACCGGTAAGTGATAAAGATTTTTTACTCGTCAGCCATGTTAATGAACCCTTAAATCAACGAACAGTGCAACG
>Ga0169931_10003076_pt1 | contig 26737 bp, 17 predicted proteins | sample Kivu_15m_20L_FD_129675 | JGI IMG/M metagenome (GOLD analysis project Ga0169931, IMG submission 129675) | Freshwater microbial communities from Lake Kivu, Western Province, Rwanda to study Microbial Dark Matter (Phase II) - Kivu_15m_20L... | ecosystem: Environmental > Aquatic > Freshwater > Lake...
ATTGGGGATTGGGGATTGGGGATTGGCCAATCCCCAATCCCCAATCCCCAATCCCCAATCCCCAAAACATATAAATACATGTCAAGTTATAACAACTATTCTTTTAAATATAATTTAATAATAAGATTTTATTAAATATTTATATTCATATTTAATTTAAGAAAAAAATATTTATGTATACCATGATTGTAATTAATTTATTAATTTAATTTATTTTTTTCTGATCAAGTCTTAGTTGCATATACCAAAAGTTTATAAATCAAATTTTAGTTGGTTATATTTTTTTTATCTTATCTAACTGTCTCAGGTTGTATTGATGATTGTAGTGTTTAATCTTCTTGAGAAGTTTTCTATTCTTATAACTTTTCCATTTATTAGAAATGCAAGGGATGATAACCTTTTCCACAGCATATGAAAGAATAAAATTTGCGAAAGTAAGTATCAATACATAGTATTTGAAATTCTCATCTGGAAATTTCACCAGCTAACCAAATTACAATAAAACTTAAATAATTAATACCCCTATGTAATCCATTGAATATTTGTCAGGGTCTACTATTATGTATATAGAATAGGCTAATGCAAATATAATGAAAATGCAAAGGAGGTAATTTGTGTAGATAGGTTTTCTAAATGGCTTGGATATAGAAAACGCGATAGCTGTTGTTAAATATTGCATATTAGATACAACAAAGATAACCTAAATGATTAATCAAATAAATTTACAGAGTTGTCCAAACAAGGCTTAACAAAGTCCCCATCAGACTCACAGATATTCTTGTACCATTTCTGATTCATCAAAAGAACCCAACCTCCGAATTGAGCTGCAAATTGGATGAAAGTTTGTATTAATATAGAACTTATTATAGGTAGAGAAATCAAGGCCCCCGTTGGTTGATGATGAGTTAATTTGGAATATGCACCAGTCCTAGCTATTAAAATTGCCATCGGGAAAATAATAAATAGATCAGAAGCTAAAAATTGGTTGTCTGTTAAGTAAGACCGAAAAATCATTAACAAAGTTACTGAAATGAATTGAATTAAGGAATAAATCATCATATACTTAAATGTTTGAATAGAAGTTACTAGAGATGCCTTCCCTTCTCTAAATAATTTAATTAAGCATGAAATGTCAGGTATGTTTGATGTAAAATGTGCAGCAATCGAGGCTTCTTCCCTAGATAGACTTACTCCCACATCGGCAGCTCTTAAAGCACCACAATCGTTAGCTCCATCACCGCACATGCAGACGGTAAACTTCTCTTCCCTTAAGCAATCTACTAAAATTGTTTTATGGTCTGGGGACATTCTAGCAAATATGTAACAATTTTGTAAAATTAATCTGAAAGTGTCGTAATAAATTTTATATTTTTCACTGCGAATAGTCTTATATTTATTACTCAACTTCCAAAGAGTTTCGAAGGTAGTTCCTGATATTCCAATAACATATTCGCTGTCGTTTCCTGCAGCGAAAGGATGATTTTCGAGATCAATGTTTACTATGTCATCTCCTGATTCTTCTATTTCGATTTTTTCTTCTTTGTCTTCTGGCAATAAGAGTTTGGCATCGACGTTTCTTATAAATTCTTCTTCAAAAGATTCTGGAGAAAGATGCATTGTATACCCTCGACTATCCATCTCTTCATTAATCATCATACTAAATCGGTTCATTCCATACACCTGCTCTTCAAAATGAGACTTGTCGTCTTCCTTGTTCAGGAAATTCTCTACTACATTCCATTTAAGAACATTCTCATTGTTTTCTTTATTTATCTCACATGTGTAGATCACTGCATCTGGTTTTATTAGCATGCATTCTTTTGCAACAGATATGGCTGTAAGTATATTGTCACCTGTTGCCATAACCATTCTAAGATTTGCCTCTTGAAGAGTTTCAATAGAGGAAGTAGTTTTAGATTTTAATTTGTTCTGCACAACAAGAAGACCGAGGAAGACCATATTTGACTCAGCTAGGTCTCTATCTATCTTTTGACTTTGTATGTAATCCATTTTTAATAATTTCATTGAGATCGCAAGAACTCTGAATCCTTTGGTAGTATATTTTGATAAAACTTCATTGAAATTTCCTGGAATAGTCTCGGGTTTGCAGAGTTCTTTTATTTTTTCAGGAGATCCCTTGCAAAACACCTTAAAATAAGGTTCGTTTACATTTTTTACAATCACAGACATTCTTTGTAATTTCGAGGAGAAATCGAATCGTCTAATTATACCTAATTCATAGTGAGTTTTGAAAAGAAAATCTTCATCGGAATCCATTGATGCTAATTTGTCCTTAAGATCTTTTTCTTGAGAAGGTCGAATATAGGTTGAAATAAGACTATCATAATTATCTTGATTTTCAAGGTTTTCATTTAGTGTCCATCCGGAAGCTTCGAACATTCTTATGTCAATAGGGTCACCTACTAATTTTCCGTTTACTTTAGTAATGCTATGACAAGATGCAATAGATTCCATAAACAAAAGTTTAAGATCTTTGCTTTTGTCAACGCTACCTCCATTCATTTTTTCTTTGTAATAAGAGAAGGATGAATCACTAAGATTCTGACACTCTTCCATATAGGCATCAAATGTAGCGTTTCCTTTTACTAACTTTACGGGTCTAAATCCATGTACATCTAAATGATCTTCAGTCAAAGTTCCTGTTTTATCGAAACAAATCATATTGACTTTTCCAGAGACATTAACCCTTTCACGGTTGATGCATATTATTCCCCACTCTCGTAGTCTAGACAATGCATATGAAATTCCTATACCTAAACAGGCTGGTAGCGAAGGGGGGACTGTTGTTGTAACAAGGTCCATTGCTCTGAAAATTATGTCTATAGTACTTATCTCGTTCTTTATCATAAAAGGTAGAGCGATAAAGAATCCTATGACCGAGACACATCCCATGAACATGATATATCTTATAGAATCTTTTTGAAATTTAAATTCTACTTCTTTAGGAAATAAAATGCTTCTTATTAAATTTCCTTTCTCAGTATTGAATCCTGTGTAGGCAACAAGCCCCATTACTTTAGCATTGTTATGAGCTCTTTTTTGAATAATTTTAGTACCAGCGAAAAGAATGAATTTTTTATCTACTTGGGGATCAAATGGTACACTGGTATTCGGTATATGGATCTTAATAATAGGAGTAGATTCTCCAGTGAGCATAGATTCATTTACGATTACTGTTCCGCTCACTAAGATACAGTCACAGGGAAGGGCCAATCCATCTTCAGGAATTTCAAAAAGATCGCCAGGTACTAACTCCACACTGGATGTAGAAAGTTGTTGCTTCACACCTAAATGAGTCCTATATATTTCTACAGGGCAGGAGTATTTCGCCATTTGCTGAATAGAAATTAGATTACTCCTTGTTTCCCAAACTGATACTGCTAAAGAAACCAAAGTAGTTACGACAATAATTGTGGCATAGTTTACATACTGATTAACAAACCATAAAGTTATGGAAAATACTTGGAAAATGTAAAATGGATCCGTCACTTCTTTTAAAATTAACTTAAATACTCCATCCACTTGAATGTTCAAATCACATTCTCCGAAGATTAATCTATTGAAGGTGATCTCTGCCTTATTAAGTCCTCTCAAATATTCTTTATGTATGGTTTCTTGTGTAGTCTTGATCGAAAAGCTGATCGAATTAAAACTGTTTATCCTTGGATCATAAAAATATTTAAACAATTTAAATTGAAAAACTTTTATAATTTCTTCAGTAATGTTGGTTTTACAATGCAATTTAAGATGAGACCCCTTGATGTCAGGAAGATTTAACTGCTCTAAGTTTACAATGTAAAATTTGCCGTCTAAAATTAATTAAAATTAAAATATATTTTACCTGATCCATAAATACCGACAAATTTTGCTTCACGGAGAGAACATCTTGAATAAATAAACATCAATTTAAGAGAAGGACACCAAACTATGAATAAGTTTATTATAAATGCAGTCATAAAATTCAGTAGAATGAGAAGTAAAATTTTTGGATTGCTATATCTTAAGCAAATCACCTTTTCTATTTTCGAAAAATCTTCACAGAGATCATCGTAATTTTCAACTCGGAATTCACTAAATATATTTTAAATAACTCGCTTACGTTCTTGAAATCGAAAAATTTTCAATTTCCTCTTGATCATCGTAAATATTCTTTTGACTAGGATTAAGGAGATATTCTTCTTTGTCATCCTTTTTGAGATTCATTTTATTGTTATCGCCATTAGCACAGAGAGATTTAGATTCCAATTCAGATAAGATTATATGAAAATAAAATAAAATTAATTAAATATAAATTTTAAATGATTGAAAATTATTATTAGCCAATATTCTTATATGGGAATCTATTCTATAATATTTTTAACGAAAGTAAAAACGAACAATTATTAATAGTTATCAATGCTTGATTATAGTATCTGTCTAATTCACTAAAAAACTTTTTATGATTTGTGATATAAATCAAAATCTTTAAACATAATTATTTTAATTTTCAAATTACATTTCAAATAAATTCAATTATTAAATTGTACTATTAAAATTTAAATTTAAATTTTTCCAGCTTCCAACTTTTTCATAAAGATAGTCAACTCATCATCTTTCAAACTTTCATACTGTACTTCTTCTAATTTAACTTTTTCTTCTTCCTTAATTTTATGCTCTTCATACTCTACTAATTTTCTTCTTTGTTTGAATCCAGTGTGCAACTTCTCCCCAATATTACCTAATTTAGATACATGTTCAGCAAATATCTCAAAATTATCCAAATTATCGTATCTTACTACATTAATTCCGCCGCTAGCAACAAGATACTCAATTATCTGGAATCTGGCCGAGTCGACCTCAATTAGATTTTTATTATCTGGGACGATTGATTTTATAACTGGTTTAATGTTGAAGCTGGAAATTAAAGTGTTATCAAATTTATTTTTGAATAATTTCAAGCTATCATAGATATCAATAGACAATTTTTTGGCGAATTGATCTAAATTCAAATCAATCGCGATTTTCCAATTTGGAATTCCCTTCTCTAAGCAATAAAGTAATCTTCTTTCTACAGTTTGTAAATAGTAGTCGAACGGTTTTAATTGTCGACTGTTGCTCATCGATAATTTAAAGAAATTCTCTTGCCCCGTATAAGAAGATAGAATATAGGACACTTTTGATTTCGATATGATTTCAATTAAGGCAGGATCAACTGTGCCCCCAGATGAATCGTTGATTATATCTACACCCTCTTGGATCGAATTGGCTGCCACTTTAGGCTAGAAAAAATAAAAATTATTTTCTGTACTTTTTTAGTTTTTACAGAGATAATTTTATCTTTTAGAATTTGTCTATCTCTTATTCTATCTATAAAATGTTTGATCCTTGTGAATTCATTGAAATCGTCCTGAACATCGCACATGTCTGGCTCTGCTTGTATTTCTATTATGTTGAAATATTGTTTATTTTCTTCTAGCTATATTAATTATTCATGTATAATCTACCTTGTCTAAGATTACTCCTATATCATGATTTCTTTGTGTTTCGGTGTTAATAAACCCTCCATCATAGTTAAGAGAAGTTCTATCATAAAGCTTAGCTGAAACAATACCAGAAACATTTTGTTTGTTGAATAAGGAGAGTCTTTCTAAATTCTTGAAGGAATTGCTAGTAGGAATCTGGTCGACTAATTCAAACGATGCTGATTCTCTGTCGATTCCGTATTCATCCACTAGATTTTCTAAATTCGATTTAAGAACGATTTCATTGAGATTGCTGTTTAATTCCAGATATCCAGAATATTTTGAATACTTAGAATCATGATAAATTTGTGAAGTGTTTGTAATATTGAAACTGTTTCCGATTAAGTTTGTAAGTTCTACAAAATCATCGGTGTAGTTTGTTTTCAACGAAATATATTGTCTGTTAATTTTTTTTGGTATTCCGATATTTTGTTTGGGTGTTGCGGCTAAACTGAAATTTTTGATTGAATTTTTGAAAAATTTCATTTAAAATTAAATATTTAATTTTTATTTCAAAAATTATATATAAATATATTCTGATTATTAAATGAGTTCAAATAATCCAAAAAATATTTATGAAATGTATAATAATAATTCAGCAAATTTGTTTAAACAATTTAAAAATGATTTGAATAAGGCTGTTCTAAATGATATCGATATTAGCAAAACTAAGAAAGTTGCCCCGAAAAATATTTTGTTGTTTTCATTGTTTTTAGGAATGTTTGTAATGGCTAAGCCTGTTTTTATCTATTATAAAGGATATTATGAAAGACTCGAGAAAATAAATCAGTTGAAAAGAGAAAATAAATTTGTGTTAAACATGGACGAAAATAAATAAAAAAAAAATTTTTGTTAAATTAAGAAAATTATGAATATATATTCTTACTATTTGTATTTTCGAACTTATGTGAAAATATCACAACAAATATTAAATGAAGAAGAAATTATAATTTCAAATTAAATAAACTAATTTATTATTATTAAAAATTATTCATTTTCACAGATATTATCATCATCATTTCCATTTTGATTAATAATCAATTAAAATTTCGGAATTTTATACCTCAGGCTAGTTTAAATAAATTTTTATAATGCTTACAGTTGCGAAAATCAAAAATCCCATTTGCCCAATATAAAAATATGCATACATTTTTTCTCTGTAGGTCACATACCCCCCGAAGTGTCTCCCTACTATGACATGCCAACACACATCTCTCACATTTCTCTCCTCTAACTTTTTCTTGATGTAATCAGCAATTTCCTAAAAATCTATATATTCTTGTTACCTTTTCGTCGATAAATTTATTATCAAATGCCTCCTTTGCATATGATTCAACATCCTTAAACAAGGATTCTGGCATGTCTTTGTCTTTTTCTTTGCTGACTAATTTGGGAATGAAATTTTTTTGTTCTTTTATCATTTTTAAGTTATAATTAAATTTTAATAATTCATAATATTTTATTACATTTATTACATTTATTATTATCCCTTAAATAACACATAATTGTATTTTAAAAATTTATTTTAATAAAAAAATTATAAAAACAAATATGCAAACACAACCTCAAGAAATTGTATTTGATGAGTATATATTATTTATATTTAAACGATTAGCTCACAAGAAATTATTTCGTTGGATAAGTCTGTGCTTTCTTTTAATATACACCCCAACCCAAGGCCAGACCAAAGTGGAATATATGGGAAATCAGAATGTATTGTTCTTGTCAAAAATCTTACAAATTCCAACGTAGCAATAAGGACTAAAACTACGAAAAAAGACGTATATGCTGTGAATCCAACATATGGAATCATCAATCCTTCACAGACATTTGAAATAAAATTTGTTTACTACATCAAGGTAACAACTATTTTAGAATAAATTATTCATGTTCACAGGATTTAAGAGAAAATCCTAAAAAGCATAAATTTAAATTCGAGGGTATAGTGATCGACCCCGCAGCTCATCTCGGAAAAGATTCAAAGACCATATTTGACTATTTTATATCCACACAAACAAAAGTTAAAGGTACCGCTATAAGAAGAGAGGTAATCTTTAACTTTGGGAATGTCAACGTTCAAGCAGGGGGGAATCAGATCAACAATGAAAATAATTTAGGGAATAGAAATAGCATTTTCCAAGGAAACGTTGCGTCCGCTAATGAAGCTGAAAATTTCCTCACTAGAAATCTTAATAATGCTAACACTAATAATGCAAATATTTTAAATTCTCCAAATGCTCCAAATGAGCCAAATCTCTACATAAAGAATGAGGCCCCTTTTCAACCTAATTTGAATCTAAACACAGATAATGAGTCCACCGCCAAACCCCCTAACAAAGAATTAGAGAAGCAATTGCAAGATATGAAAATAGAATATTACAAGTACAAACATCAGCTTAATAATCTCACAGAGACTTATAAAAACTTGAAAAGCAGAGCGGATATAGAAAAGAAAACACCTGATGCCAACACAATTTCAGGATCTACTTGTAAATTTTATATACAATATATAAAAATTATATTTAGTTACTGTTTCTCAGTCGTATAAAGATGAAAAACAAATCAAAAAGAATACAGTATTGGTTCTATTTGTCATTAGTGTTTTCATTGGATTTTTCTTGTCGAGATAATTATTAATTGAGGATAATATTTTTAAATTTAAGAATTAGTAATGATTTCTAACTTTTAAATATGAATTTAAGAATTAATTTAATTTTAATTTTAATTTTAAATTACCATCAAATATAATAGGTAAATATACTAATTATAATATTTACGAGTTAATTATTCGCTATTTATGGGAAATTCAAATTATTTTAACTACTCCTTAATTCACCTTTAATATTATAACTAAATGCTTAAGAAATTTGAATATAAATTTTTGAAATTTTTTAATAAAGAAAGTAGTAAAGGTATTAAATTTTGATTTGTTTCACGAATTTAATATCTTCTAAATGAGAACCCCTTAGGAAAACCATAAATAGCAAAATTTTATTTCAAAACAATTTTCGAATAAAAATAGATAATTTAATTTTAATTTATAATTGTTCAGATTAGTATTAACTACTGCTCCTTTTATATAATGGAATTCGTCATATCAGAGTTTCAGTAGGATTCCTATCTCCTTTCAATCATACTTTTATAGCCATACTATTTGCGTTAGATGTGGCAACATTATTTATATTAACGAAGTTTCCTCCAGTGTTTCTTCTTATCCATCTCGATGATGAGGTTACTTGTAATGCAACAAGTGAGATCAAAAAGCAAACTAGGGATTTCATGTTTTTATTTTCTTGATTGTAAATTAATTTATTTGAATTTATTGTGAAATCATTGTTGGTTTTTATTAGTTATTATACACATTTTCAGTTTTTCTGGTTACATAAAGTTTTTGTAATAATTATTTATTGTCTACTATATTAGTTATAAATTAAAATATATAAAATGATTTAAAAATAATTAGTTTCAATTTAGAGAAACATATTCATATTGAGTATAAAAGGTATATTGAGTTAATATGAATATTATGTTTTTGTACTCATTAAGTTGATATATAGTAGGTAATACTAATAAATATTTTTAATTTTTCATTAAATTGTTTCAAAATTTTAAGCGAAATAAAATTCCTCATATTCACCCGATTATTGATTACCTTAAATTATATTATCATTTGTTTATATAACATATTATATTTCTTTTTCAAGCTAATTAAATAATCTGTTTTTTCTTCCAATATCTTCATACATTCTTTAAACTCTTCTTCTTTTTTTAATCCAGTGCCTTCTTCTAGAGATTTAAGACATAAAGAATATCTCTTAATTAAACTTTCTGTTTTTCTTATTTCTTCGCTTACATCCTCGATGTTGTTCATACTATGAATAATTAAGACATATAAATAAATAATCATACTCATTTAAATTTAGATCGATGTTTTTTTCATGTTCTTCTTCTGTTATGGAGTTAAGATTAGCAGAGGAAAAGTTTTTTAAAAGTGTTGCTGCCCCTGCCAATGAATTAGGATTAAAATTTTCCTTGCTGAAAGAAAAAGTGTCTGTTAAATTTCTTGAGGAAACGATGTCAATATTTGTATTTGTAATTGTATTTCTATTTGATTCAATTATATTCTCTCTGTTACTAGAAGATTCAATAGTCGTCAATTCATTTATCAAATCGATTTTCTTTGGAAGGATCACATTAATATCATATTTCTTATTAAAAGTTCTGATACATTCCCTATAGGTAACGTTTTCTAAATTTAATTTGTGAAATAAAATTTCAAATTCTTTCAATTTTCTATTAAGAACTGACTCATTCTCTAATAGTTTATCCATTTCGGTTTGATATCCTTTGTTTAATTCTTGAAATTTATCAAAATTTTGTTCTTGTACCTCTATAATTTTATTTTGTAAATTTTTATTTTCCTTTTCGAGTTTTTCAATTAGTTCTAACGATTTCTTGTTTTCATTCATAAGTTTATAACTATTTGAATTATATTCTTCTTCTTTTGATTTTTCTTTGGATTTGTAGACATTTTCTAAATTTTGAATTTTCTCTTCTAATCCTGAAATTACTGAATTCATATCATCCAATTTTTTCTTTGTCTGAGTTTCACTCATCTGAAAGGAATTATTGTCTTCTAAAATTTTTTGTTTGAGTTTTTGAATTTCTTTTTGTGAGTTAGATAAAGAATTTTCCTTTTCGTGAAGAGTGTTCTTTAGATTTTCTTTGTCTCTTTCAAGTTTTTTTATTTTATCGAGTAATAAATTAATTCCGTCTGCGATGGCCTGACTTCTTTTAAATTCATTAGAAGCTATTTTTAAATGATGATTTATAATAAGTTTTATATTTTTTAAGTTGATATAAATATCAATATCTTACATTTCATCGCGTCAATCAAATCATGTTCGATGTTCAAACAATTTACACATTTATATTCATATAGCGCATCATCATAATCATAATCACAATCGAAATTATTTTCTTTATTAAATAAATTTCTTTTCTCTAACATAACATTCATTAAAATTTTAATCTAATATTAAAATTATAAAAAAAGGAAAATAAAGAAGTGTTTATTTATAAGTCAGAATATCTAAATTAATCTTTAGATAAAATAAATATATGCTTTGCTTTTATTCATTTGAATTGACTCAAAATCATATGAATATAAATATAAATTTTTAGCTATCACTCACACTTTATTTTAATTTAATATAGATTACCGTTATTATATAATATAATTATCTATCAATTGAAAATGATTTTCCCTTCTTCCTACAAGGCTTATGCAAAATGTCTTATATAAACTTTATGAATTTCACCAATTCAATTAAAAAACTATTTAATAGTAAATTATTGTTTAATATAAAACTATAAAACTAAATGATTTATTCTTATTTAATTAAATTTAATGTTACCCTTTAAAAAAGTAATAGGACCAGATTACAAAGAAAGCTACAAGCGGAAGCATCAGTCAAAATTTCTTTTGACAGATCCTGAAGTAAAGAAACGATTTGGGGTATTTAAAGTAACAGAATTACTCAAAGAGGAAGATCAGGAGCATTTCAAGAAGCTCTACAATTACGACAGAGATACCCTCGATCAATACAAACTCCCTCTCGACAAGGAGGAACAAGAACTGCTAGAAAAACGAAACAAGAAGAGAAAGTTGAAAATAAAAGATAAATCTGAAAAAGAAAAACAAACAAAGAAAATTGAAGGTAAAGAATCAGATTCAGTTACAAGAGGAAAACAAAGAGAATACAATATGTCAATAGGGGATGAAGAAAACCAACTAGAATTAGACAATTCAGAACATATTCCAAGCGAGGAAGACCCACAGACGCAACATCTGAAAAATGTTTTACTGAACATTTTCGATATGAATTCAAAGATGGAGACCCACAAAGATGACGAAGAGGAACTTTATGTAAAACCAAACTCAAAAATTGCTAAAACTTTGGAAGAAATAGACAACGGAGAAAAGGCCGTTCAATTTTTCGCAATGTATGGTAATACTACCCCCGTAAAATTCATTTTCTGCGAGAAGAAAAAATATCCTTCACATATTGTAAGACCTTACGATTTGGTTGTCGTTTCAGGAGATAAAATACAAAGCGAGTATTTCATGATTACTCCTAATGGTATCACTCACGTTTACAACTCAGACTTGACAGAAATAATCCAACTCAAGAGAGAAACTGAGAAATATCCAAAGAATGTTGCAGAATTTTACACACTTGCAGATTGGATGTATCAATCGACCCTTTTTAATATATTGAAGCGAATAAATTATTATAAGAAATTTCTTCCTTATAAAATTTTGAAAATTTGGAGGAATTACAACAGATTCAAGAAATTCCTAAAGGTGAGAGATCAACTTGGAAAAAAATTATTCGTGGCTAAACCCGCATTTGTCGAGAAACTCGTTAACGTACACGGACATTTGATGAAAATGATTAACACAAAATTCCATAAGATAGCGAATGAGAGTGCTTGGAATGATGTAACTCTTGTAGATTTTGAGGACGAACAAAAAAAAGAAGTCGACGCTGCCAAACTCAAATTTAAGAAGCTTATAGAGATAGATATTTTTAAATGTATGCGAGATTTGTACAGAAATATCTCCTCGAGATATAAGGAAACCAGAGACATAGATGAAATGGAAAATTCCAAAACCCTTATCGAGCTGAAGAACAAATCGATGTATAAATTAAAAATCGAAAAGAAGATGAGAAAAAGCTTAATCAAAATGGCAGCTTATGACGTGGAGCTTTTTGACAAGTTTATTTTTGTTATAGACTTAATGTGCGTTGAAATGATTTTTTATCTTTCTAAAAAAAATTTCAAGGATATGAAGAGAGAACTTTATAGCGAAAGAAAAGACAATAACAACACAGGAATTTTCACTTTGACTCTCTCATACCCCAACACTGTTGTAAATTTGAGACCAACAGATTTCGACATTGAAGAGAAAATTAAAATTTCCTTCAAGAATATCGCTGAACAGATGACTGATATCCCTCGATTTGTGTCAATATTCCAAAAGAAAGATTACGAAATGGTCTTTCTAAATGAAGCAACCTTCGACAAGAACAATATAAACATCGTAGAATCTGAAAGAACACTGATGAAATTAAATGACAACTACGATGAGAGAATAAAACGAAATTTAAGAGATCTTGTTGATAAATCCAAGTACTACAAGAAGTTTTTGGATTCAATTGTGGATAAAACATTTAAGGAGTATTCTTTTGCTTATGAAAAAACTAAAACTCTTTTGGAAGTACCCTACAAAGAAATTCAGAAAGAGAAAGAGGAATGGTCAGTGCATGAATACCTTGCAAGGAATCCTAAAATTGAAGAAGTGCGACAGAAACTTGACGACTTGAAAATATCTTCAATTCATATTGAGGCTTTGAGAGCTTCTTATACTTGGGGAATAATGAATATCAACTCACAAAGTGTAAAAGAGGAACTTGCAAGTTTTATTAAATCTTCTAAAGAGATTTTAGAGAAGGAGTATGTAAGGAAACTCTATCTTGAGCTGAAGAAGGAAATCAACAAAGATGTAGAAGAAGGTCATGAACTCTTAGCTAAGAGAAAGTATCCTATTTTCTACGCCTGTGAATTTAAAAAAGCAATTAACAATTATATGGAGAAGCTTAATAATTTAAAAAAGAAAGTAGAAAAATTAGACAGTCTTTACTCTATCATAAAAAGTTGTAAAATAGAGTCCCTTTCAAGTTTGGAATTAAGTGATTACGATAGCTTGAGAATATCCCACACAAAAATGGAAGAGGACATAAATATAGGCTTAGAAGAAATCAAAAGAAACAAAGACACAATGCTAGCCCAACTTTCCCAAGATACTTCGGCTAACCATGCAAAAATAGTGGAATTAAATCATAAGGTTACCAATGATTTCAGCAGTTTAGTTACAGACTACAAAAAAGTTCAAGAAAATCTTCGCAAAGTTGATGATGAAATGAACGAATGCATCAACAACTTCAATAAGTATAATGGATATCTAAAAGTTCTCGAAGTGATTACACATGAAGAGAGGGATGAAGACCTTGAAAATCTTAAGAAGAATTTCGAACTTACTAATCTTCTATGGATGAGTATAATAAATTCACACAAGGACTTTAGCGATTGGAGGTTGCTTACAATATCTCAAATGAGGAATACCAAAATTGAAGAGAAGATGAAGGAATATAAATCAATTGCCTTGAGTTTGACTCAATCCCTTTCAGAAAACCTCTCTAACAAAGTGTTGGAGTTTTATCATGACCACATCTCGCAAATGGACGCATATTTACCCGCTATAGTGGCGTTGTCTTCTACTTCTATGACTGAAAAACACTACCAAGAAGTATTTAGAGAAATGAGAGAAAATATCTACCAGGATGTTATGAATTCATGTACTCTAGGCGATTTAATCGAGAATAACTCCTTGCTTGCTAATTTAGACAAAATCGAGACGATTGCAGCTGCTTCTCTTGCTCAGGAGAAGATAAGAAAAGATCTCGAAAAAATAGAAAAAGACTGGCAAACTACTACTTTCCCTGTACAAGTGCATGGATCAATTAGAGATAACAAATTTATAATCAGCAGCGTTGAAGATGTCTACAACATTTTAGACGAGCACAATCAGCTAATTACTAGTGCACTAAGCTCAATCCATTTAGGAGATTTAAAAGACCGTGTAAACAAATGGGACGAGGAAATCAATACAATTACTAGAGTAATAGAAGAATGGCTATTTGTTCAGAAGCAATGGATTTATTTGGAAAACATTTTTTCAGCTGAGGATATAAAGAAACAACTTCCTGAGGCAAGCAAAAATTTCACTAAAGTTAATAAGGGATTTAAGGATTTAATGTACAAAACCGAAAAAAATCCTTTAGTCAAAGAGAGATGTTTGCAAGAAGGATTACTGGAACAATTAATGAGATTTAACAAAGAGCTGGATATAATCCAGAAATCTTTGGAAGATTATTTACAAACTAAGAGGAAAGCCTTTCCTAGGTTTTATTTCCTATCAAACGATGAATTACTCAAAATTCTTTCTCAAACCAGAAATCCCAGAGCAGTCCAGGATTATCTTAACAAATGCTTTGATGGAATAAAGACTATTTCATTCCTAAACGGGTCTTCTAATGAAATAACTAAGATGATTAGTAACGAAAATGAATCAGTTGCTTTAAGCAAACCTGTGTACGCCCATGAGAATATCGAGGCTTGGCTAAATGATTTACAAGATTGTATGTTTCTAACTGTATATGAACAAATGACAAAATGTCTTGAAAACTACCCTGATTTCGACTCACCTAGGAAAGATTGGATTTTCAGAAATTTCCCTTGTCAATGTACAATTACTGTAGATCAGATAATGTGGGCCAATCAAGTAGAGGAAAGTTTTGGAAATATTTCAGAAGATCCCTTGGCAGTAAGAAACTATCTTAAAAAAGTCGAACTACAAATTTTTGAATTAGCTGAATTAGTTTCTAGTGGCGTTAGTGAATTGAAGAAATCTCTTCTGGAGAGATTAATCATAATCAATGTTCATTCTAGAGATGTTTTAAAGGATTTGATAAAAGAAGATGTCAAAGAGAAAAATAATTTCGAATGGCAGAAAAATTTAAAATTCTATTGGGAGAATAACAATAATGAGACCAATAAGGTAAGATATGATGTTACAATTCGTCAGACAAACAGTCGATTCATTTATGGTTATGAATACCTTGGTAATCCAGAACGCATGGTAATCACTCCTTTAACTGACAAGTGCTACATTACTCTTACATCTGCATTGCATTTAAATTTTGGAGGAGCTCCCGCAGGTCCAGCAGGTACTGGAAAAACAGAAACTACGAAAGACCTTTCAAAAGCTCTAGCTATTAAAGTTACTGTTTTCAACTGTAGTGACCAATTAGATTTTAATTTGATGGAAAGAATGTTTTGTGGACTGGCTGAATGTGGAGCATGGGCATGTTTCGATGAATTTAACAGAATTGAAGTAGAGGTACTTTCGGTCATTGCTCAACAAATTGAAATCATTCAGCGAGCTTTAAGAGAGAAAAAATTTGAAATTAATTTCTTCGGAAAATATATCAAGATCCTTCCTCGTTTCGGTGTATTTATCACCATGAATCCAGGCTATGCTGGTAGATCTGAGCTCCCCGATAATTTAAAATCCCTGTTTCGTCCAGTAGCTATGATGATCCCAGATTATGCCTTGGTATCTGAAGTAACTTTATATTCTAAAGGATTTAAAGAAGCGAAAGAACTTTCGATTAAAATGTTCCAGCTATTTAAACTTAGTTCTGAGCAATTGTCTAAACAAAAGCATTATGATTTCGGTCTGAGAGGAATAAAATCAATTTTATCTAGAGCAGGTTACTTGAAGTCGATGAGTCCTGGAGAACCTGAGAAGGAAATTTTGATTCGAGCGATGAAGGATTCTAATTTGCCTAAATTCTTAGAAAATGACATTGAGCTATTTTTGGACATCATTAAAGATCTTTTCCCCTATACAATAGAAAAAAGCAAAGAGGATCAAGTATTTTTAGACAAGGTAAAAGAAGTTTTTGAAAGAGAAAATTTAGTGCCAACCCCTTCTTTAGTTAAAAAGGTCAACCAGTTATTGGACACGATGATGGTTAGACTTGGAAATATGGTGGTAGGAGATGCAGGCACTGGTAAAACCACATGCTACCATATTTTGTCAAAGACTCTCTCAGAATTAGGAAAAAATAAAAATATAGTCGGTGCTACTGATTGGTATACTAATATAAACATAAATATTCTTAATCCAAAATCTGTGACTAAATCTGATCTATTTATGAGCAAAGACGAAGTAACACAAACCTGGGAAGATGGAATAATTGCAAAACTAATGAGAATGGCAGAAGAAGAAGACAAGGTAATTAATTTTTGGGGGAAACCTGGTGAAAGTTTGTCAAAAAAAGAAAAAAGTAGGAGATGGATTATTTTCGACGGTGCTGTAGATCCTATTTGGATAGAAGACATGAACACGGTGCTGGATGATTCTCGGAAATTGTGTCTTCCAGATTCTTCAAATATTCGCATACCTAAAATGATGAATTTAATTTTTGAGGTACCCGATTTAAAGGCAGCATCCCCTGCTACTGTTTCTCGTTGTGGTATGGTGTTTATAGAACCTCATCATGTGGGATGTGTCCCCGTCATCACATCTTGGTATAAAAACTACAAAGACAGCATGAATAAAATTTTTGAAGAGGACGGTTCAAAGAAAAATAACAAAGATAAAGTCGAATTATTTTTCCGACATTTGGATAAAATGGTGTCTGAAATAACTTCAATTGTTCCGAATCTTATTAAGTTTGTAAAGAGAGAATGTAAAGAAAAAATACCTTCGGTAGAACTAAATTTAACTCAATCCTGTCTTAATTTATTTTCTTGTTTTTACAATACAGAAATCCTAAATAAAACAGTTAGCATAGAAGAAATCAGTTTCTACTATTTAGCCTTCTCTGTCATTTGGTCTATTGGAGCAAATATAGATGATGACTCAAGACCAATTTTTTCAAAACGAATCACTGATATTTTCAGCAAGCAAGGATTGAAATTCGAAGATGACATTTACGATGGTTACGTAAAAGACAAGGCTAGTTTTATCAACTGGTCAACTCTAACTGATCCTTTTAAATATGATAGAAATGAACCATTTTTTAACATACTTGTTCCAACAAGTGATACAGTTAAGTACAAATATCTTATGGATCACTTGAATAAAAAAAATTTGGGTTGTCTTTTCATGGGAGAGACTGGAGTAGGAAAAAGCGTTATAATAATGGACTATTTGAGCCAACTAGATAAATCTCTGTATCTCACTAAATCTTCAAACTTTTCTGCTAAAACCACATCCAAAAATGTGTTTGATACTTTCAAAGCGACGATCAACAAAAACGGAAACTTCCAACCCCTCAGCGGTAAAAAATTCATTTTTTTTGTTGATGATATAAATCTTCCTCAATTAGATGAATATGGATCGCAACAACCAATCGAATTCATAAGACAATTAATAGACAACAAAGTTTTCTATGATGAAAAGAAAACTCTCAAAAAAATAAAAGATGTGATCTTCATGGCAGCATGTGCACCTCCCAGCGGGGGAAGAAATAAAGTTACCCCAAGGTTGTTCCGCCACTTTCATATGATTTGGATGACAGAACTTTCAAATATTTCTATGAAAAACATTTTTAAATCAATTTTAGAAGGATTTCTAGAAAACTCAAAAGGATTGATCACTGAGACAGATGATATAATAGACGCTGCCTTAGATATTTATTACAAAATAAGAAAAGAAAAACTTCCCACTCCAAGTAAATCTCATTACACATTTAATTTAAGAGACTTGTCAAAAGTCATTCAAGGCATGCTGCAGGTTTCAGTTAATGATATATCAGACAGAAATATGCTAATGAATTTGTGGATCCACGAAACCTCAAGACAATTCAGAGACAGGTTATTATTTGAAGACACAGCCTGGTTTGACAAGGAAATAACAGACATCTTCCATTATAAATTCAACATCGACAAAAATGAGCTTATGTCTTTAGACAAGCTTACGTTCACAACATTAATTGATAAATCCTACAAGATGGTTACTGATTTCGATTTACTGAATAAGAAGGTGAATGACCTTTTGAATGCCTACAATTTAAGTAACCGAGCAAAAACTGGAGAAATGGATATTGTTTTCTTCACTGATGCTATAAACCATTTTTGTAGAATTGCTAGAATTTTGTCGCAGGATAGAGGTAATGCACTACTAGTTGGATTAGGGGGTAGCGGAAGACAATCTCTAGTAAGACTCGTAGGAAACTTTTTAAGCTACAAGATAAACTATCTACAAATCGGAAAAGGATATGGCCCAGAAGCATTTTGGAAAGATCTGGGAAAAATCTTAATGGATGTAGGAATGACCCTAGAAAAGAATCGTAGTAAGAGCCAGATTTTCTTATTCTCTGATACTCAAATAATTTATGAATCTTTCTTGGAAGATATTAATAACATCCTTAATAACGGAGAAGTTCCAAATTTATTTAAAGAAGATGAACTGAATCTTATTTTCAACACATTAAAAGCAGTGGCTAAAAGTGAAGGAAGAAATGAATCTAAAGAGGACGTTTATCAGTATTTCATCTCGAACATAAAAGATCAGCTGCATATAGCGCTCTGTTTCTCACCAATAGGAGAAAATTTCAGAAATCGTTGTAGACAATTCCCTTCTATTATAAATTGTTGCACGATAGATTGGTTTAATATTTGGCCTGATGAAGCTTTAAAAAGCGTTGCCGAGAAACAATTAAATAAAATAGGTGCTGTAAGTACATTTGCTTTGAATAATAACAATTTGATGCAGCCTCTTCCTGAAGAGATGATACAAAAACTCAGCTGCATTTTCTTAAAAATCCATAAGAAAACACTCGAACTAAGTGAAAAATTTTACTCCGAACTAAGAAGAGCATACTACATAACTCCTACTTCATATTTAAGTTTCTTAAAATTATTCAATGATATTTATGCAGAGAAAATTTCACAAATCCCAAAACAAATTCAAAACTACAAATTGGGAATAGAAAAACTTGATGAAGCCAATGAAATGGTGAAGAGACTAAAGGAAGAATTGATAGAATTAGAACCTAAACAGATTCAAAAGAAAAAAGAAGTTGAGGAGATGATCATCAATTTAGACAAGGATACTAAAACAGTAGACATAGAAAGAGGAAAAATTAAAGGAGACAAGGACATAGTAGAAATCAAACGTAATGAAATTTTGAAAGTAAAAGAAGAATGCGATTCAGAACTTAACAAAGTAAAACCTGAATTAGAGAAGGCTAAGGCAGCCCTCTCCGTATTAGAAGAAAAGGACATCAGAGATCTTCGTAGTTATCCCAATCCTTCAATTAATGTCGTGAATCTCGCTAAGAATATTTGTTACGTATTTGACGTGAAGACGGAATACTCTGATTTCAAAATTTTAGCCTCTGATGGAAAAGACTTTATTCGTCAATGCCAGAATGAAGAACTTATTATTAAAAAACTGAATGATCCTAGAAAGCTTCGTGAGTTAAGAAAGCTTTATGTATTGATTGAATCAATCAATTACAATACTGTAAGCCAAGCAGCTATTGGATTGAAAATATGGGTAGGAGCCCTATTAAACTATGTAGAGGCATATAGAATTGTAAAGCCTAAAATGGATCTACTTGAAAAAGCTAAAAAGGAACTGGAACAGGTAGAAGCCGAGCTATGGGAAAAATCAAAAGTACTTAGAGAAAAAGAAGGAGAATTGAAGAATCTTCAAATGAAACTGGAAAATGCTCAAAAGTCGGAGAGAGATCTAAGCCATTCTATTCAATTGATCAACATAAAATCTAAAAGAGCTGTAAGATTGGTAGATGGTTTAAAGGACGAGGGAGAAAGGTGGAAAGATAATATTTTGAATCTTGAAAAGGAAGAAAAGAATTTGATGGCTAATGTCATTCTAAGTTCAGCAGTTGTTAGTTATTCAGGACCATTCACTACTGAGTACAGAAAAGAATTGTTGCTTTCAGTAATCCAATACCTAAAAGAACAAGAGATAAATTATTCTGTTTTTGAAGGTCATAGACGTGAGTCCGATGTAAGTGGAATCAGAGAGCCTGTCTTTAATTTACAAAACATCCTTTGTGAACAGATGCAAATAAGAGATTGGAACTACGCAGGGCTCCCTGCAGATGATCTATCAGTAGAAAACGCTATTATGACAGTAAGATCAATGCGTTGGCCTTTAATTATAGATCCTCAAATGCAGGCTAACCGATGGATAAAAAATTATTATAGAAGTCAAGGCTTAAGGGTTTATAAAATTACAGATAAAAATTTATTCAATAGGTTAAAAGATTGTATTATGTCAGGGTACCCTTGCTTAGTCGAGAATGTAGAACAGACATTTGATTCTGCACTTGAGCCTATTTTGCAAAAGAATACGACTAAGACCGGAGCAAGCACATTGCTAATATTAGGAGGAACAGAGAAACCAATCCAGTACATAAATACCTTTAAACTTTTTATGACATCGAAATTGGCTAATCCCCATTATTTACCAGAAATCTCGATAAAGACTACCTTAATAAATTTCACTGTCACTCAGAAAGGACTTGAAGATCAATTACTTGTTGATGTCGTAAAGCATGAAAGACCTGACTTAGAAGCACAAAAAGATGCCTTAGTGCTTAGTATTAATGAAAATAGGAAGCTCATCAAAGATTTGGAGCAGGTAATACTTATGATGGTTAGGGATGCAAACAACGAAATATTGGAAAATGATATCCTTGTCAATAAGCTTGCACAATCTAAAGAACAATCCCATAAAATTAAAGTAGATTTAAAAGAAGCAGAAACCACTGCAAATAAAATTAACAAAGAAAGACGTGTATATAGACCGATCGCTGTTAGAGGGAGTATCATTTACTTCGTCATAGCATCACTTGCTAATATTGATTCTATGTATAACTACTCTTTAGATTATTTCTCTAAATTGTTCCTTCAGAGATTGGAGAAAAGTGAACAAAGTCCTTCTGTGGAAAAAAGAATTGATATCTTGATTGAAGATATAACACTCAGTTTCTTTGAAAAAATATCAAGAGGTCTTTTCGAAAAGGACAAGCTTCTTTATTCCTTCCTTTTATGGATTAATGTTCATCTAAGTAAAGATTCGATATCATTGGCTGAATGGAATTTCTTTTTGCGAGGAGGCTCTCAAGAACTCAAAATTGATCAGAATCATTCATATTATAAAAACAATTTAAATAGATGGATCAGCTTAGAAAATTATAAGAAACTTATTTCTTTAAAAGAGTGTTCGATTTTCTTTTATGATATTGAACATCATCTAAATGAAAATAACAAAAATGAGGTTGACATAAAAAAATGGCAGGAATTTTTAAATTCAGAACATCCACATCTTTGTCGATTCCCTGAAAATTTCGAGAAAGCGATATCTGATTTCTATAGATTGCTCATCATAAAACTCCTTAGAGAAGAGAAGTTAATATTTGCGATAAAAGATTTTATTCGTGACACAAGATTCCTGGAATCCCCTCCATTTAACATTCAAGCAGCATTTGAAGATTCATTGAAAACAACACCATTAATATTCATACTATCACCAGGAGCAAATCCTGTAAGATTTTTAAGAGAGTTTGCACAAGACAAATTTATTCCACTGAACAATCTTAGTCTAGGACAAGGACAGGGAGAACTTGCTAAACAATTGATTTTAAGAAGTAAAGAAAAAGGAGATTGGGTTTGTTTAGAAAATTGTCATTTGGCTCGTTCGTGGATGCCTAAACTTGAAGAAATTCTAGAAGATCTAAACGATAATGAGTCCAACATTCATCCCAACTATAGACTATGGTTGACTTCTATGCCAAGTGATAAATTCCCTGTGAGCATCCTTCAATCAGGAGTAAAAATAACAAATGAACCACCTAAAGGAATTAAAGCAAATCTTAAAGGAACGTTCCAGAATTTAAAAGACGAAGATATTCATTCAGACACAAAACCTGCGGAGATGAAAAAACTTATTTTTACTTTGGCTTTCTTCCATGGAATTATTTTAGAACGTCGTAAATTTGGACCCCTCGGATGGAACATACCCTATGAATGGATGAATTCTGATTTCGAAGCTAGCAAACTTCATTTGAAAATGTACGTTGAAGCACATGAGCATGTTCCTTTTAAAATTTTGCAATATTTGGTAGGTGTTATTAATTACGGTGGTAGGGTTACAGATGACAAGGACGGAAAATTGATTTTGGCAATTTTAAATAAATATTTTAATAACTTGCTATTTGATGATTACTTCAAATTCTCAGAATCAGGGGTATACTACGCTCCTAATTATAAGAATATTGCAGATCTACACGATTATCTAGAAAAATTACCTTTAGATGACGAACCTGAAGTATTCGGTCTACATGCTAATGCAAATATTGTCCTTCAAAATAAATTGGTTAGAGAGTTTATGGAACCTCTGATTGCCATCCAGCCACGAGACACAAGCAGTCGCTACGCAACTAAACCAGATGAAGAGGTTCTGAATATGAAACACGAAATTTACAATAAGCTTTATAGTTCGAATGTTTTATCTGGTTTAGAAACCAGCAAGCCTAATCCGATATCAATTTACGAAAATGGAAAGAACAAAAAATCTCCCTTAGGTAACTTCCTTTTACAAGAATCTGACAAGTTCATAAATTTGATTAAAATCATTAAATCTACTCTAAATACATTAGAATTAGCAGTAAAGGGACTTATTGTAATGTCTCCAGAATTAGAAAAGGTCTATCAATCTTTTTTGAACAAACAAGTACCTAAGCTTTGGGAAGATAATGCATATTTAAGTATGAAACCTTTATCGAATTGGATAGTTGACTTTATTGAACGTGTGCAATTTATGAATAAATGGCTTGTTGAGGGGCCTCCAAAATCATTCTGGATCAGTGCATTCTTTTTCCCTCAAGGATTCAACACCGCTGTATTGCAAACTTATGCAAGGAAAACAAACGAGCCAATAGATTCCTTAACGTTTAGAACTAATATATTGAAATATCATAAGAATGATGCTGATCTTCTTGTACCTGATGATGGACTCAATATTCATGGATTGTTCTTGCAAGGAGCATCATGGGAAGTAGAGAAGGGAGTTCTTAGAGAATCAACCTTAGGAAAGATGTGGCATGAGATGCCATGCATGTGGTATTGATTTATAATTATTTATTCTTTAGGCTTCAACCTATTAAATCTTCGCAAATGAGAAAAGCAGGCTTTTATGAATGTCCACTCTATAAGACTAGCAAACGTGCCGGAGAACTCAGCACCACTGGACACTCTACGAATTTTGTAATGTACTTCTATCTCAAATGTGATGAAGAAGAAGAGCATTGGCTTAGAAGAGGAACTGCCTTACTTACCCAATTAGATAATTAAATCAAATTTCATAGATTTTACACAGAAACATGAAATTATCTTATACGATTTTATTTTTAATTTCCTGATTTAATTTAACAATCGAATATTTATTAAAACGAAAATATATAAATTATAATTTTTTAAAAATAAAATATTATGTAATTTAAGTAAAATAATTTTGTTAATTTTTATTTAAATAATAAATAATCTACCAATTAAAATTTAATAATGATGAAAAATAAAATTTCGAAGGAGAATGAAAAAAAATTCGTAGAAAAAACAATTAAACCAATATATTCAAATAAAAATGATGATAATGAAAGAAAATTATCTTTAAAAGATATAAAAATTGAAGATATAAATAATATTAACTACCCTGGACAGGTCCGTATTAAATTTGAGGATAATAATCAATTCGATCCATGTACTCTTAACCCCGATATTTTAGGAAATAAATTAGTAAGTTTGTTAGAATAAAATGATATTAAAATATTCTAGATCCCAATTTATTATGATTACTATTATCATCCTATTACAGCAAATTTTCAAAATCTTCAAAACAATTTCAACAAAGAGATTGCCAATAACGGAATAAACAACATGACCAACCTAATGAACATAAATAACCTTTACAATCCTTACTTTAATCCAAATTTAATATACAACACTCAACAAATTCCAGGTTTGATCCAGCATCCTATTTTAATGGAAAATTTAATGCAGAATCAGATTCCACAACCTGAGATGAACTTTATCCCATTTAATCCTCAATTTGTAAAAATTAGATTTCATTTATTATTACTACAATTAGGCCCCCTTCGGACAAACAAAAGTCCCTATAAGAACTTTAAATGACGATGAAATTATATATGTAAATTACAGACAACATTTTAGAATTTTGCATAGAAGAGAAAAAAGGAAAAAATTAAACCAGATTTACAAAAATTTAGACGGATCAAGTGGGAAACCCAGATATCTACACGAATCCCGTCACAGACATGCTATGAATAGAGTAAGGAATAAAGGTGGAAGATTCGTTAGTAAAAATGAAATCGAAAAGAATAGCTCTTCTGATGATGATAAATCTGATTGTGATAAGAAGGATAAATTAAGGAAAAATAATTCAAATTCAAGTTCTCCTCAATTTAAAAAGAATCGTAGTCTTTCAAAATTTTATGAAATTAAGGAGGAAACTTTTCCTGATGAGAAACATAACTAAATTATTCATGATGACGCAATAAAATCATATTTACTATAAAGAAGCAAAGATTTAGTAGAAGTCACAAATTTTATATTTTCTAATAGTTAAGTTTAATAATATAAATTTATTGAATAAAAATAAGTCATTTTCGGATACATTTTAAAAGGTATATTTAATTTCATTAGTTATTATTGAATTAATATATCTATTTGTAATAAGAGTATTTAATTTGACATGAATAATAAAATCTTTAGTGATATATAATAGTGGTATTTTAAAGATTATTATTTCTCTAAGATATTGTCAAGATTGCAATAAAAGATATGAAAAATTTTAAAAAATAATTATTTAATATATTAATTTCATTCCTTTAACTAGAGGAAATAATTTCCATCGGGGTAGTACCCCTCATTTTCAAATAATTAGCCTTCTAGATGGTGTAAAAATTGGTTGTTACGAAACTTACATAATGCCATAATAAATTTAATTTTATATAGTTTCTAAGGCATAAATATTTTTAATTAATATTGAGCTTCAGTTTTTTCAAAATATGTTTATTTCCCTGTAAAATATATTCACAGTTTTCAAAGTCATAACAACCATGAATATCGGGAAAGTTTTATTATCTAATTATATAGAATATTCCCAGACTGTTTGTAACTTTGAAAAGAAAATTTAAACTTTAGAATAGAAGAATTATTTGTAAAATATCGTAATATAAGTTTTGCTGCTTGTAATTTAAATTTTATTAGAAAGGAGTTATGTTTAAGAGTCTCTTATAAATGCTTGGCTACTTCTTCTCCAATTAGGTTACCAGAAAAATCTATTATTTTTTAACTAGATTTAATTCTTGATGCTTCTGATATATATTTTGAGCCTTCTCCTCTTAGTTAATTGTATGAAAAGTCAATAATATTAATAATGAATTTATATTTAATATCCTTAAAATGAATATAGCACTATTTTTTCCTCAATTATTTTCAGAGAGAGAAATCGATGTTAACGAGTTATTAATTTTAAGCGCTTCTAGAATATTAATTTCACTTTTTTTACAAAATTGTGAAATATAGATAGATTTTAAATAGGATTATTATTAGTTGTATCTGAGATTAAATTGCACCTATTAATCTTAATTCATTAAATGAGATATTTATGGTTTTAATAGATGTGTTTTACGTGATTTATTGATTTCGTAGGTATTATATCTTGTCGCTTTCAATCATAAATAATTATATGAAAAATCGATTGATTCTATTAAAGAATGAATAATTAATACTTCAGAAATAATTTTAGCACTTCAAATTCAAACAAATTGTTAGAAAGATTAAGAGATTTCAATGAAGAATTTGTATTAATTGCTTTAGAAATATATATAGAGACTTCTAATCCAATCAAATAAATTAAAAGATCTATAGATTTTAAAGAGGAATTACTCTTAAGAGACTCTGAGATTAATCTACAGCCTTCTAATCAAAACAAATTATTAGAAAGATTCAGATATCTCAAGGAAGAATAAGCCTTAAGTGTTCAGAAATAAAATATATGGGTTTCTGTTATCGTAATTGTAATTGTTTAACAGAAAGATCAAGATCACTAAGAGATAAGTTGAGCTTAAGAGTATCTGATAAATGCTTAGCAACCTCCTCTAGAATTTTATTTCTAGAAAGATTTAGATTAGTTAAACTAGAAATTTAAGTTTTTTAAAACTAATCATACGTAGAATTGCATTTAAGTTCTTACAGAAATGATACAATTTCTTCTTCAGTAAATGAATGATGTTTAGAGAAAATTATAGAATATTCATTCATGTCAGTAAAATTCTAAGCTAAAACAATTTATTTTGATTGTGAATCGACATTACAGATTTCGAAACAAATTCTTTTTTTTCAGAATTAAAAAATTGTAAAAATATATTATAAAATAATTCTATAATTAGTAGTCGTTTGAAATACATCGTTACTTCATTTTTTATCTTATGTCTATAAAAATTATAATTAGTGAATCG
>Ga0169931_10003077_pt1 | contig 26736 bp, 14 predicted proteins | sample Kivu_15m_20L_FD_129675 | JGI IMG/M metagenome (GOLD analysis project Ga0169931, IMG submission 129675) | Freshwater microbial communities from Lake Kivu, Western Province, Rwanda to study Microbial Dark Matter (Phase II) - Kivu_15m_20L... | ecosystem: Environmental > Aquatic > Freshwater > Lake...
CAAAGGCTTCGGCTAGAGGTTTTATCTAGCCAAAAAAGCAAAACCACAAACAAAAATTTTATAAAAAAGGGATTTAAAGAATGAAGAATATTGAAAATAAAAGGCTGATAAGAAAGATGGCCACGATAACATGCCGAGTTTAAAAGCATAAATCTACCTAAAAAGAGTACAGGAAGAACAAATCTTACAAAAAAATAGCCTGTAGGTACAAGGGAAGGTAGGCTAAGTAGTTGCTGAGTTTGAATTTGTCGTCGTTAAATGGATCAAAACTCAGCAACATGAAAAACATTAGTGAACTGTGCAGTGTGTCCAGATAAAGACCAGTTATATAAATGAAAGGACTGCCTAACACTAAGAAAGGCAAAACATCAATCAAATATGCTTTTTGATGATAGTCGATAATCTTTCATATATTCTTAAGTCAGTACGTATGCAAATGTCATTTTTGATTCATTCGATACATATTAATGTTAACTTAATGCAAAAAGTATATGATGTATGTATGCTATTATTGGATCAAAGATTTGCTAACATGTCTTCGATTTCATCTGCTTCTTTCTTCTGCTTGGAAACTCCAGCATTAGCGATGACATTCACATTCTTGCCGCCTTCGACCTGTTTTTTCTTTTCAGCCTTAACTTAGCCCATCAGTTCGTTGAGCATGTCCTATATCATATAACAGTTACATCGACGTCCTACTAATCTGAGTTATCCCCGACCATATCTCGCATTTTTTAGTCTATTTCTTTTTGTCTCATTTTGGCTTACTCGCCGTCTAGAATGATATCTTGCATTTTATCTGCATATTGTTCCTGATCCTTCAAGTGCTCAGTAGCATCACCCAAAGCCCCCACCGTTTCCATATCCATCATCGCTGTTTCGAGCTGGAACTTTTTATCGACCAAAACTTTCTTCCTCAGACTGTAGCTCTGAATATTTAATGGCTTACTTCTAGCTGCTTGGATACTTTAGTGGCCTATTCTGCGTATTTTCTTGCTTATTTTTTCTTGTCGGCCGCAATCAGCTATTTGGCCTTGGCTTTGAGGATTTATATTTTGTGTTCGAACTTCTTTTCTTTTTATTAGAACGCTCCGATCTTCATGTCCAAGTCGTTGAGTGCGCCCTCAATCTTTATTTTCTTTTAGGCCATCTTCTCTTCTTCCGATTTGGGAGGTGGCGGGGGAGGGGTCTTGCTTTTGTCCTCCCCTCCTAACAGTTTGGTGAAAAATGACATTCAGATACGATATGATTACTTACTTAATATAGTAAATAGCTCAGAGTATCTCATAATATTAATTGAGTATGAAACACGGTCACGTCGTATAAGCTATCAAGGAAAGCGAGGACAAACTCGACTGGAAAAAAGTCGCTTTAAAGCCTCTTTTACTCGGACTCGCCTTTGGAACTGGCTGCTATATTGCCAAAATCATCATTGGACAACGCTTCATGAAGAGAATAGTCGATGTTACAGTCAAAGATGTTGCTAGAAAAACTTTTCAGTGATATTGTACCTAACTTAAAGAAGACTACATTTTAAGTATAAAAATTTTTTAGTATGACTCAGACTTAAGTATAAGAGGATTCAATAGTGTATGTCGCAACAGCTTTAACTTATTTTTCGTTTTTTTATTAAGTTTGGCATTTGAATTAGAGTTTAGTACAGATTTTTATCGAATCATAAACATATATAAGATTGAAATGGAACTTAACTTCAATGATATTTTGTCAGGAAAAGACCCCGTTCCTGCCAGCAATAACAAGCCAGCTACTGACCCCAAACTCAAGCAGACCTAGACCAGAGCTCGTCAGCAGAGTTGCATGATCAGCGAAGTCGATAAAGATTTGGTAAATATGCATTAAGATAGCTCCCTGAAAGTGCAAAGAACAACAACGTGGCTAATTTCAGAGTCAGTTTGGCCGACATGTTACAACTCGTATCAGATCTATTATTTAGGACACCAACGATGAGTCACTACAGACCTATAAAAAAACTCTTTTGGGAAACGTGAAGTAAGAGTAGCTGAGGGAGGACTAGCCAGCCGAGGTGGAGATCATTCAGGTTGAGATCGTGTGCAAGGGCAGACCAGGAGGCAACATCCCTTTGAATTTCAAGAATCATGATGTTAAAAACGTCAGAAAATTCACGATAAAAGAAGGCAGTGTGTACTGCATGCGCATTCATTTTATTGTCAGAAACGATCTGGTCTTTGGCTTTAAATTTGTTAATAACGTCTACAAATTGCTGGCTAAAGGTAAAGAATATTTGATTTAGTTGACAAGGATGAAGATAAGATGGGTACTTTTGCGCCTCAAGAAAAACCTCATGTTGTTGACTTACCGTGGTGTGAGGCTCCCTAAGGATTCCTGGCTCGAGGCGACTATAAGGGAAAAGGACTGGTATAAATGTAAACATGTAGTTTTTGGACAATGATGGCATCGTGCATTGCCAGTTTGACTACGTCATGACCATCGCAAGTGATTGGTGACACGTGATCAATCGTATTATCTTTAAAAAATCATTATCTAAGTCTAAAAAACAATATTAAAAAAATCGATTTCTAATGGAGTAAATGTTTGTTTGATTGCTTATACAGTTTGAGATTATTAATATTTTAATTTATTATTTAATACCAGTCACAAAATGGGCAAGACAGTCTATTCAAGAAACGCCTCCACTGCCAAGGGTAATTCTGCCTTCATCCAGTCGCCAAGGCTTCCGGAAAAGATCTCCGCATCCACTATAAAAATACCTACTAAACCGCCAAGGCCGTCCAAGGACTCACTGTCGTCAAGGCCAAACAGTACCTCAAGGACGTACTCGCACACAGACGCTGCGTCCCCTACACCAAGTATTACGGTGGAATCGGTCGAACTGGTCAGGCTGCTGAGTTCGGAAGAACCCTCGGCAGATGGCCCGAAAAATCAGTCAGAGTTGTTCTCGGTCTAATCAACAACATCGAAGCCAACGCTAATGCTAAAAACCTCAAGAACCTCACTATTGAGCACGTGCAGGTCAACAGAGCTGCCAAGGGACGCAGAAGAACTTACAGAGCCCACGGTAGAATTGGTCCTTATCTTTCTTCCCAAGCCCACATCCAAATGTACGCCACCGAGACTGCTGTTGACGTAAAGAGAGAGGGAAAAGCCAGACAGGTTGCAAAAGGAAAAATCCCCGTTGGCGAAAAATGATGTCCACAAGCCTTTGAATATTATTCCTCTCTATAAGTACATTTATCGTTATGTTTATGGCAGTAGACACTGTTGTTGATATCGATAAACTAAATAAATTATAATGATAGTTCATTTCAATTTTATATAAATTGATTTGAATAGTAATAAGCCTTATGAACAAATCTGGAACCATGGAACCTATACTGCGAGGAAGCTATGTCTTTAACACAGGTAACAAAATATTCAGTGTAGGTAGCATTACTCCAGTCAAACGAATAGGAGCTTCGCCGGCTCATAGTCATTCTTTTAGTCATAAGGAATAGCTCCGCAGGTATAAAAGTATTCAGTAAGATCGCGAATACAGAACCTTCCTAATTATCGTAAGACGAGTCTGGGGGACAATTCTCACTTCATCATAGTCTTCCAGGCCATATAGATAGAGCGGCTAACCCAATAACTATAGTTACTAAGGGTGAAACTCAAAGTGGACGAAAGGCAGCTAATGACTGTGTAAAATCATGGAGTTCAGATCCGGTAGTTGACTTAAAAATGTTTTGCCCAGGAGCGAGATCTTTCTGACTTCAGATAGTAATACTAAAAGTTGAACAAAATTTGTGAAACACTGTACCATGAGAATTAAATGCTCAAAAATAGGCTAGAAGACAATGATTTTTCAATAAAACACAAGTATGAAGCAGAAAAAGTAAAAAACGGGGAGTTGGATCTTGAGTTAGACAAGTGGAAGTTAAAGTTTCAAGCGTTTGAAAAAGGGAAGGAAAGAGAGTTAGAAGAACAAAGGGCTATGATCGAGTAACAATGTAGATCTGTGATTATGAGGGAAAACAGGTAGTTGAGCGTGAGATTCGAAAGCGAGCGAAGTGGACTTGAAAACTAGATTAAAAAAAGTAGATAGCAGCTGTAAAAGAGAAGAATTTAGATTGAAGACTACAAAATTAGATGCCAGAAGTATTAAATGGCAGTCGGAGAGCTCAAACGGCTATAGAATATTGTATCGGACAACGAAAGTAGGATAGCCATGACCAGTCAGTAGCTGATGCGACTACACGCTCTTCTCAAAGACAAAGAAGAACAAATTCAGACTTTAAGAGTCAATTAGAACAAGCTTACGACTCAGATAAAGGAACTTAAAAATTCATAGATAGAAGCAAAACAGATAAAATTGACAATTTAAGCTCGATTCAAGTAAGTTTAGTATTGGAAAAAGAATGCTTAAGGCTTGTAGGAAGACATTAGTAGGGCTCGAGAGTTGCATCACTATAATATATAGCTAAAAGGAAAGCTGTAGCTGCTAGAAAAATAGATCGAAAGAGTTTCGACTATGCTGCGGGCAAAGTTGTAGGAAACCGAGCAGCTTAAACGAGCAGCTATATAGAAATAATTGCAGCTGGTTCATCTAAACAAATTGTAAAACGAATTAAACTCTTATGAGTCGAAAATAAACGTTTTGAAGCTCTAGAATGAAAGAGTGCAAGGAGTTCTTAAGTTAAGACTGTAATAAATCGATCAGTTTAAGAACAAATGTAATAGTCTGGTCTAGAAGCTTCAATCTTTGTAGATTGTGTAAAATTAAAGGAAAATGTTTGAAGAAAGATGGAGGCAGTAGGTGCAGATGGGTCAACAAGCAGCGTAGAAACTGATTTAGTTTAATAGAAAAATAAGTGAGTTTCAGAGTGTTTAGACGACCTTAAGGTAGTCCTAAAGAACCAAACAGATCTTGACAAAGGAAATATAAAAAATGAATACAGCCTATAAAGCGCAAAGTACATAACTGATCGACGCTAGACAGCGCTGCTCCACTATATAGAACTAATTGCAGAACTATCAGAGCATCTAATCACATCTTAATGACTACTAGAGTAAAATTGGACTTTTGACATCTTAGTTGTAAAAATTGAACGAACTTTTGAAATAACGTAACGGAGTGATAACTCGTATGGATCGCTAAAAGCTGTAGATGCACAACAAAATCAACTACTATAAAAATTATTAGATTAGACTTAACGAGAATTAACAGGTGGTCGTCAAAATGCAGGAAAACATAGGAACGGCAAGGAAAGAAGTCGAAAACTGGCAAATCAAGTATAGAGAAGCAGAAAATAGATATCGATAGATATAGGCATCTCTGGTAAGGACTACAGAAGAAAAATAAAAAATTGGCAAACTTCTCAAGCAAAAACATCTTTAATATGACTAGATAAGGAGCCAGTGTGCACTTTTCGAGTCTGAACTCAAGCGCAAAGGCGATGTTTAACTGCTAATGCAGCAACAACAGGTATCAATTCAAACATTTAGGCTCAAATTGGCAAAATTACAAACGATATATAAGACTATCAGCGCAATTTACAACTGTATGAGCAATAGCTAGAAAAGGAACGAAACATTTCAACAGATTTCGGATTCAGAGTAATAGTTTTGAGTTCATAAATTCAACGACTGAATTCTTAAACAGTTGTTCTTTCTAAGGCCAAAACGAAGTAGTACTTATAACTGCTCGAAAGGCATAATAGACTGTAGGAGCGAGTGAAGTAAAAAAACGCACATATCGACGAGCTCATAGTCAAAATAACATCTTTGTAAAGCAAGTAAGATAGAATGAATATAGATTGATGCAGATGGTAAGCGACTGCAATAGAATATTTGCATAGGCACAGCGTAGCTAGACTTAAACCGTCACTTTGACTCGAAACATTCAGGAATATCAAAACTACGCCTCTAGAATCCATATTTTGGTTTCAGAAATAGATAGGCTTCAGTCATAGAATAAAAACTTTGATTAAGACATCAGGAGACTCAGACTTAAATATGCCGAAAACATCAAATTTGAAGAAAAAGAACAAGGACTTTTATTGAAGTTAGTGCTTATGAGTGTATAGATAGAGGCTTTGAGGGCACGAATATAGAAAAGAGAGATGAGCTAGCAAGAGCTGAGGCAGAGCATTCTTTAGCCGATCCGCAAGATACACTGAAGACCTGATAGTCTATGATGTTAATATTTTCGTCATTTTCGATAATGTTTAAAAATAAAAAATATTAAATTTCAGACCAAAAAGCCTCGAAAACATGTCTAGAATCAAAAGATGGCAATCACTTCCACTATCTGCGGGGACTATGTGTGGGCGTAGGTAGATACGATGGTTACTTTTGTCTTGAGTAATTTTGTCTTAAGTAGCTATCTTTACTTAAAAAACTGCCAGGTGAGATGTCTCTAGACTTGTTGTGATTATTGCGTGGAGTTCTCTATTTCTCAATAAACTTGTGGCGGCTGCGTGCTGTTTACTTTTTTATCTAACTCTCTATCAGTTCATAGTCCTCAGTTAGTTGCTTGAGTTGTAGATCTCGAAAAGCTGTCGGCTAGTAGTCGTCTCTAGGGTTTGTCTTAATACGGTTGAGATGTGATTTAGGAGATGAAGGAAGATAGGAGTATTTTCCTTTTGAGGAACTTTATTTTCTGCTGTTGTTGTGGGGCCTTCTGATCACGTTTTAGGCATCATCTAAGTAGGTAAATGACTTTTTATGCTGGGATTAGTTTTGTTTGTAAGATATATTTTTGGGACTACGAGAACTCGCCTACAAAGCTCTTGTTTTTGAATTGTCGTTGTTGTTGTAGATTTGACTATTTTTATAGCTTTTATCGTTTGAATACTCTAGAGGTCTGTATTTGCCTTTACTTTTTCGATTAACTTTGTTTTCCAGCTATTTCCTTATATTTTAAAGGCTATGCTATTGACTGGTCTATCCTCTTTGTCGATTCTAAAGCAAAATCTGAGCTCGTTTTACATATTAATTTTTTTATACGTATTTTGCAATATTACGTAAAAGGCAGACAATATTATGAATATATTTTGTTTCTATAAATTTGTTGCTGAAACAAATCGACTGCTTATAGTATAGATGAGCGTATTTCAGGCAGACTGGAGGCCGCTTCATGCCAGCTCGATATGTAAATTCCTGATTGTTGCAAAACTATTCTAAACTGTCGGTTTGCTAGTCGTATCTCTGATAAATCTAAATCTAATTTGATTCGTAATTTTTGTACCCTAACATTTTTATTTTCAAATTGTTTGGTTTGATCTAGTGCTCTACTATGCTGCATACTATCGATGATTTTTATTTTTTGTATCGAATTTACATCTATTTTCTACCCTAAACCAAGCTAATCGCAGGTATTTTAGAGCTGTTGCTAGTGTTATCATAGGCGACTTTTATAAAATTTTTGTAATCTTTGTATTGTACGTCAACAGACTGTCTAAAGTACTACTCTATTTTCGACCATTTTTGTTATTAGTTTTCATAACGCAGCTCAAGCTAAGCCTTGAAAAGAGCTTTTTATCTTCTATTCAGATTATTTTCACCTTACCAGCCGAGTAAAGAAAAATTATAGTAAATTAATTTATCAGTTAGCTAATTCCAAGAATTCACATCGAAACTCAGAGCAGTTAAGGTTTTGGAAGTCGTATTTTCGACCAAAAACTTGAGTTTTTCACTTTTTCTAGCGTAAAAATATACAAAGTTTTATTGAAAAATCTGATAACAGCAAAAGCCTTCGGGACATTTGCTTAACATTTTGCCATAGAATAAGCTGTTGTAAGAATCTATTACTACTGTCTAAGCGTTAGCCTGTCCGTTTTTCCAGTTGGAAATTACTAGCATGAAATTTTAATCCAAAAACATTCCCTGGCCTTGAGGCAGCAAGTTGTTTTATTAAATGAGACCTTGGTATTTGCCGTTGCGGAAATCTCGAGTTCTAAACAAGATCGAATTGTTGAATGTGAGACTCGCCATTGAATTCTTCATATTTTATTGCAATTATAAATCACATTATTAACAACATTAAGGGTTTATCATATTCATTACTAAAATTTTAGATATATTAGTTTTGTTTAAAAAAGAGAGGATAGATAGGTATTAGAATTTTCTTTCGACAATAAAATATTAGTGAATAAAAGTTCTAAGAAGAGTTATGAAATCTTAAAACAAATAATACGAAGCAATATCTACCCTTCTTCACCTTACCAACGAGGATAATTTCGTCCGTCCTGCCAAAAACTACCGATCCCAGGGCGAACACCTGACAGCTTTTCACTTGACTCATTAGGAAAAAATTAAATAATAAAAAATGTCTGCTTCTTTGGCTCAGTATGCTCAAAAAAATGTAAGGATTAACAATATGCGAACGGAGATCATTCGCAGGAAAGAAAGCTGTGAGCATAACAATAAACAAAGCCTCAAAATTCATTTAGAAAACTTAGTCTAAAACACATAGCTGCAAACCAAAGACATTTTCAAAAATCGGTTCCCTATTCAGCACAGTAAGTAGAAATACTACCCCCGTTACAGCAAATAGAAAATTAGATAGATTTACTAGCAATAGTCTGCTAACATATTCAATAAATCACTAAACAAATCGCAGGTGTTAAGTCTAGTGAGAGCAAAAATAGCCTAAAAAAGAAAAAGTAGTGAAATTCGAAAAATCACTATAAAGAAAGAGCTGCCCGTATACAATCATAGGATTGCGATTTAACACATCAAACAATCGTCGAAAAGTCATTAAAAAATAAATAGTAGGTATATTTAAAAAATGGACAATAGCAGTTTTATGCAGGGTAGGAACACAACTTTTCTACAAGGCAGGAGAACCACCATCTGCCTTAGATAACTACTAATATGATTATAAAAATGATATTAAAATGAAAACAAATCAATTTAGCCATTAATTGTTGATTACTTCAAGAATAGTCCACCTTATTTTGGGATTTTTGCATAGCATGCCAGTCAATAGACCCCTAACAGCACCTTAGATTGAATCTGGTATTATTAATTTTGTTTTGTTGATTTTTAGCAACTGCTACTTTTAGTCTTTGCCTCGAAAAGGGAATTTATCGAATAAAAGTTTATAAAGCAAAACTCCCAAAGACCATAAGTCTGCTGTTTTTGGCCTATATGCACTCTTTTACAGTATCTAAGGAGGCATATAGTTTATTGTTCCACAGAATTACTTGCTTAGATAATTCTAGTTAGTGCTCATATCAATACACAGTCCAAAATCTATGAATTTAACTATTTATAAATCCTAACTTATCACAACATTTTAAAGCTTGATGTCTCTGTGCGCAATACCAATACCATGAAAATAGTGCAAGGTTAAAGCCAGGGTTTTAAAAATTGATTTTATTTAAAATTAAGTTAATTTGCGATTTTTGGTGATACTAGCAAGATTGAAAGGAAAGTACTCGAGAACTAAATATCGACAGTTGTTTTATACAAAGTTGTTGTAATATATCACAACATTTTTGTGTTAAAAATTTTTGTAAAATTAGTATTATTTTTAACTCTATTATTGCCTATTGAATATGGCCTTGATTGCCACTAAGCGATTAGCAAGAATATCCTATGATTTGTAGACAAAACCCGATAGACCTTGTCCAATTTTCTACAATATTTTGTATCTTTCTTTTAGAATAGTTCCATTCTATAGTGCTTTAAAAAATATAGGATTTCTGACTATGGTATTGTTTTTGAGTATTATCCTTTTATTACTGTTAAGTTAATTTGTTGTTTTTTTAAGTTTTATCCTTTAGGCTTTAAAATTAGCTTATTAGAAGCAAAACAATCCTTTTTCTTCTTTTTTTTATTCTGCTATTTACTGGACGATGTTCTATATTTCAGCGTATTGCTGATCTGCGATAGTGCTTCTGCTTTTTTACATTTTACATGCACTTCTGTAACGATTCATAAACTATCTTATTCTGTTCTAGTGCTTAAAACACTACTATTTTTATTCTTTTATCTTAGGCGCTTTTGCTTAGTTATGCTTGCTAGTCTTAGCTGCCAAAGAACCATACAGTTTTTTCTTCACATTTTTGTTCATAGAACGATCAGGTTTCGTCTGTAAAGTGCTGTATTTTCCATGAATTCTTAAACTGGATGAGCCATAGTTCGTCATTTGATTATCTTCATCTTTTACTACAGTTTACCGTACTCTTTCTTTGTTAGCTAGAGAAATTTATTTGAAACCAAGTGTTCTTTCGGATTTAGCTTGATTTTATCTATAAATCTAAGATTTGTAATTTTTTGTTTTTCTTCTTCGATGTTTTTTTCTTCTATGTGTCTGAGCCACCTTTGGTTAATTGTTAATTTCTATGAGATTGCTGTTTTTCTAAAAATCTAAAATTTAAAGCTGATTTTCATACTCAATCAACTCTTATTGTTTAACACATAAATTTTATAGTATTTTTCTGCGATTAAATATTGGGTCAGTTGGATTTCTTTCTTAGTATATTTTTCTCATGTTCAGCCGCATTCTCGATATAAAATTATTAGCTTTATAATATAAAAACTTATATATTAATGAGTAACAATCTAATGAAGTGGACTCCTTAGGAAGACTAAATGCTTAAGGAAGGCTACCTGAAGTTCGGCAAGGATTGGAATTCAATCAAAACGCATATGAATCATCTTCGATCAATTACTTCCATCATTAAACGTTGGCATGTGAGAATCAAGGAACATGTTCCTTCGCCTTAAATTTTGTTTCAAAAAAAACAAAACTCTAATTCCGATAACTAGTCTTAAGAATCCTAAGAACAAAAGTCTAAAATAATGAAGGAAAACTAAGATAATCCTCGTTTTGAGAAATGGACGGCAAACGAAGATTAAAAATTAAAGTCTTTGATCACTAATTGTGGTATTTTGGACTGGGAAAAACTTGCAAAAAGCCTAGGTCGATAAAAATAAGATGTTAAGCAAAGATGGATTAACAAAGTTTGTCCTAATAAGGTTCAACAGACTGGTAAAATTGGAGGATTGCTTAAATGGTCACATCTTTAAGACCAAATTTTGGCTTTTGCATAGAAACAAAGACTAGATTGGTAGGGAGAAGGGGGTGAATTTTTACCTCATCGATCGCTGGGGTCAATCGATACAAGATGGCGCAGGATTTCAAAATAATATTAATCTTTTACTCAAGTCTAGAATAAAGCCAAGTCTTTGAGGTAGTTTATGAGAAAGATGGGCTAAAAAAAACAACAAAATTTGATCATAAATCAACCAGCATAATGATGGTAGATGCTTGATAGGTGAATGCATTATAGTAAACACAAAATATCTCAATCACATTTTAAGCATATTCACTTTATTTTCATAAATTTTTATGGATTTTGAATGGCAATTTTAAATGAAGGCCGATATTTGATATGGGCGATTCTATTTTTTATTTTCGACGAAGCTATATAGCTCACAAATCTTTTTCTTAGAAAGAAATTAGAAATGATTCGCATAGGTTTGCCCCACTTTTAATTCAGCCATAGTCTTTTGAATCTTTCTATCGAATAGAGCTTATCTTTTCTTTATTAACTTATGTACTAAAGAAACTAAGCCAGCATTTATCCTGATATGCTCGGATCAGTTTCTCGAAATAGTCTTTCCAGGAGTATTGTGTTATCTTCAATGAATGAGAATATTGCTTTAATGTAGTTTTTAGAAATGTTTTTTGTCTAGGCTATATTCTTAGCATTCCACTCGTCAATTCTCACTTATTCTTCCTTTTATTTATAAATGCTAGACAAATAATCGTGTATTGATTCCGCCTGAGAAGTCTCTGATTTTGTTGTTTGATCGATTGATTTCCTTTATTTGAGGAGATCATCATTCAAGTTCAGAAAGTAAATTGTTTCATCTGTATCGTTGTACAAACGCATCTAGGTGTCTTCAAATCTAATAAATATAAAGCGGCTCAACTGCTTGGCTAATTCACTAATTTTTGCATCATATTTTAAATAAATTAGTATTATCTCATGTAATCAATTATGATGTAATTATAAATCACTACATTAACATATCAAAACACAAAAATAAAAATAAAAACATAGAAACAAGCTCTCTTATGATATAAAAGAACCTTTTTGATAGCTTTTTAAACTAGAAAGTAGTAGTATTTGATCAAAAAATAAAAAAATAATTTTTTTAAAATCAGCTATGAAGAAAAGAAAGTTCTGAATTTATTTTACTCAAAACAGACTTTCCCCTTTGCATTCGTTTAGACAAAATCGTTTCTAGAGCACTGCTAGTTTTTTATTATTTTTTCCATATTTTAGCCTAATAGGCCTACCAAAGTCGATCATGATCTTTGGCAACAATCAGCCTCTAGGGATCAAAATTGTTATCTCTTATTGTCTACAGCTCAAAAGGACTCAATTTGACACCCATATTTGTCGATAGTATTCTCTTCATGCCTCTTGAGGGAAGTTTTTATTATTTTTGCTTCTTTTATCTAGTGGCAAGAGCCTTTAGTTATTTTTATTATTTTTATAGTATTTTTTATAGTCTTTTGAATTCGAGTTCTTTCTAAATAGTAGTGATATCTTTGCCGTTTATAGGATGCAGCATAAACTTATACTTTGACTGCTTATTTTCATTTTTCATGTATTTTTTCATATCATGTTTCTTTCCTTTTATGTCAAATTTCAACTTATTTAGCAAATGATCGATTATTCTGAGGTCTAAGTCAGCTATTTTCATAATAATTTTTTAAAAAGATTTTTGATCTAAAACAAGTCGATTAAGAGCGTAGACTTTGAAGTATTCAACTATGAGTTCTCTGCTTATGATAGTTTGTAGCTAAAAATATTTGCAAAAAGACATAAATTTATCGATATCCATCGTTTTAGATTACTGCGAAATGTAATCGAAAGTTGAATTTTTGTTCACTTGATACTTTCTTTTACAACCGAAATCAAACAAATTTTTTAGCTATTTAACAAGTTTTTAGTGATTGTCAATTTAAACTGATAAATTTTTAGACAAATTATTTTATAGTTAATGTGATTCTTAAGGCTTGAATTAAATTCTGCTTTAAAGTATTTTCGACTATACAAGCTATTGCTAATGCTATACTACTACTTCTCCTATGGTGGATTTCTTTAGATCTTCTTTTTCCTATTACTAAATTTTAACTATTTCTTGAGGAGTCAAGCCTGAAGGGTGTATTTTTCCAGGTCCTGCTGATTTATTAGTCAAAAAAGCTGATTAAATATTGATTCTTTCCTGTGTTCTTGCATACAAAACGTAAAGATTTTAGTTCTTTTTTAGCCAAAAAGTGAGATAATCGAGCATTTAGTCTTCATTTATGAAAAACTAAGATTTTGCTTGTTAGTTTGACATTTCTTTATTTTGTTCTCCAAACTATATTAGAGACTAGCCAATATCAATCAGAATTTGAGCAGCGTCCTTATCGAAGTAAGTCTATCCATCTTTGATAACTGTAGTGCATTTGTGCTTAAAGAGATCAATCATGAACTTATGTATGTTCAGTGTTTTTACTCCTTTTTCTTACTACGCGTGATTTTAAAGATATTTATCCAAAATATTCTGGTAGTGGCCCGCTTAGTCTCTCACAAATTTAGATACACTGTTTTTGTTGAGCAGATAATTGTACTATGCTTGATTTTTAGAGCTCTTAGCATCGTTTATCAGCTACTTATCGTTTGTATCTTTCAGGTAGTCTGACTAGATACTGGTTAAGTTGTCCTTCATGTAGGCAAAAAACTATTGAAAAGGTGTAAATTATTTTTTACTTTACAGTTTTTATTTCTTAGCGTACGCCTGGTATCCTTCTCGAACTAAGATTTCATCGAATTTGGCTGTTTTGTTCAATTAAAGAACAAGCTAAAGCGCTTTGATCTGTTTCTTCTTGACATCAGCGCATATTTTCTTAAAAGCTTGTGGGAGTCCTGCTAAGTCATAAATTTATTAGGTCATTGTAATTATTATAAGATGGCTAAGTTAAATATTTGAAAAAAGATAGTGTTAATAATCATTGGATGTGTAGTCTCCATTTCTTCTTTCGGGTCCACATGTACGAAAAATGAAGCAGTTTGGGAAACAAAGAAAGACTATACTCTACGAATCTTTAAGGGTTTTGACCTACGAATGTTCTGACGTTTTTCGGGATCTAATGGAAATGGTTGACTTTGTTTCTTATCATTCTGACGAGATCTCGGAATGAACTAAAATCGTATTTACGGTATTTGCTTACCTCCCCCTTAAAACTTTCGTGGAACTATTTGAGCCATTCTTTGTCAAAAATAATGTAGTCTTTAGCAAATCTTTAGAGTTTCATTCTTTTGGTTTCATCTAAGTGAGTCTCAACGAAATTGCTAAAGTCAGAAATAAATAACATTTTTCTTTGAGTGTTCCACAAGAAAGGATGCCCGAGGGCCTATTGGAATAGAAGTTCATGAGTATGACCGATCGCTTTAGCTTAGTTCAATAGAAAATCTATGAATTAAAAGTATTCTTAATGCTGATGGGTGCCATTATAAGTTCCATAGTCAAATTCATATTTGCTGAAGGGCTTTCCTTAAAATAAAATGAGATGGAAAAGGCAAACCATATCGAATCTGACGAAGCAGCTCGATGTAATGTCCTATGAGCATGTATCGGCCTCTTCAGCTTTGCAGACTACCTCCATGTTGCGGAAAAGACAAGGAATTGGATTGATTTTAAAGGTCATATTATCTGTGTTTTGTTCGAACATGAGCTAAACTGAAGTCAAGGGCAGCCATTTCAGCTGAATGCGTTCTTCCAAAAAAGAAAGAGTTTCAATGATTCTGCTGATAACTGATTTTTTAGCTTAAACTGTCAACTTGTGGTCTAGATACTCCCCTACATTGCTGAATGCAAGGGGCTTAATTTTTTCAGTGAAGATCAAAAGCTTTTGTTAAGTTCTAATATAGAAATAGAGCTTAGTCAAGCTGATATGAGAACAAGACATGAGGATGTTGAGCTTGTCGACTATTTTTTGTTGGGCGTGGGAGCAATCAAGTGTAAGCTAGTAGACGAATGTATCTTAGTTGAGGAATCTACCTTAGTAAACTCTGTGTTAAAAACTGCATTTGGATTTGTAAGAGTAAACAAGTTTTTACCAATATATTTCATAGTGGCTAGACTATTCTGGCATTTCTTTAAGCTTTTTGAGCTGCTATAGCCTGCACTAGATAGACTTTAAATCCTCAGTCTTTTTTGCATTCTTTTATTTTAAAGAGTCTATTTCTTTCTGTTGGATTTTGTGATTTTGATTCTGCTTCACTACTACGAAGACTAAAAATCCGACTAATACAGTAAGACCGAAGGTTATAATTTTTTTATTTTGATTGCAGGTGTTTAGTTACACCAGGGCTAGTATCTAATGATCTTATTATTGAAAAGTTGATGATTATAAATCCTACTTGGATCTATTCAGTTTTTAGGGATTCGATAGGGTCTGATTCTAGACATTAGCCATAACTAAAGAATCTAAGGATGATTAGATTCTTCCATTTTTTGATTGTTTTTTTTAGCCACTGACAAAAATATTTTTCTATGATGCTTGAGAAAAAAGGAAAAGGTTTTCGGCTTAAGACCGATTTTATATAATTTTAGCAGGCTAGATTTAGCTTTTTTGCGAATTTCCATATGAAATATCTGTTTTCAGGGTATGGTTCTGAGATGGATTCTATGATGATCTCTGATGGAAGAACGAAGATTCGTCACTAAATCGATTGGTAGGCAAAGAGCAGTCACCTATAGGGTTCTGAATGTAGGCGTAGGGGTGTGCGTGAGTGAGGACTAGCAGTATAGAAAGTAGATGCAGCATACTTTCGTTTAAATTGCAGGATAAACCTAATCGTCGGACGGATTACTACGTCATAATATTCTCCGATCAGAATATAAATATTAATATATACTATCAGAAAAAATATTAAAAAAATGACTTGATCTGGCAATAAAAAATAAACTAAGGTCAAGCTTCTTCAAGAATTAGAGCATATTCTTGCGAAAAAACCTCTATCTAAATGTTGATTTTTTAAAAAATTTTGGATTAAAAAACGTGAAAATTCATTAATTTTTTATTGAATGTGCATATTAGTTTGTAAATTCCTACTTATGTAATAATATTTAATTATAAAATGTCTAACAGTCTAAACAGTAGTCCTTTTAATACTGCATTCAAGCAAGCAGCTAGAACCAGCGATAATTACAACAATCTGAGCAACAAGTATCAATCAGGTGGATCTCCGGTTCGAGATTAGACTAACGAATCCATATTGAGAGAAGATCACTATCACAAAACTAAGCTAGAGCTTCTTCTGAAACATAATTCTCAACTTTTGAATGAAAATGCTCAGCTCAGTGAGCTAGTCAACTAGTTACGCGCTGAGGTCTAAGTGAGGACTCGCCGTTAATAAACTTAATTCTCTAAAATCAACAACGATATGGGCTCTGTGATGGTCGAACTCAAGGCACAGCAAGAGCAACACCAAGGCTAGCTCGAAAGATTGCTCAGCTAAGTCTCAAAATTACACGATCAGTGCCACAAGCTGGAAGTCGAAAAGACTACAGCACTGAGAAGGCAGCAAGAGCATCATGAAAGAGAACTTGTGCAGCAAGTCACCGTTTTAAGAAAATCTCAAGATGAGGCAAAAAACTTAATGGAACTGCAAATATCTAAACTGAAAGAAAGTATTTAGCTAAAAGAGTTCTAGTATGAGAGTCTAAGGACTCAGCTCAAAGGTTAAGTTTAGCAAATCAAAAGTCAGAATAGTCTGCTTGAAAATGAACTGTAGCATCAGCGAAAAATCAAAGATTTATAGATATTCTAACTTTCAAGAAGAAACAAAGAAGATATGAGGGCTGCTCTAAAGCACCTTGAAATTGAAAAAAACGTTTAGCTTAGACAATACTAAAACCGGATTTTAAAACTCAAAAAAGACGTGGCTAACAAGGATATGTAACTGTAGCAGCAGAGCAAAAAGACAAGTGGATAAAATTAACAAGTATTCTACTAGCTTTCGTCAATTAAAAAAGAAAAGCAGTACTTGCTTGATGAACTTAAGGCTATAACTTAGAGCTCTCAAGATAAAATAGCCAAAGAAAAAGAGAGAATCGCTCAGCTAAGCAGTCTGGAAAAATAAAATCTGTAAACACTTTTTAAAAATTAAAAATAGGCCCTTATGGGCTAAAGAAGCAAGCTGATCTTATTGAGCTAGCAGAAGGGCTAAGAAATTAAACGACTTTATGAGACCATTTACAAAATGAAGAGTGCCTCAGAAAGTTAGCGCAAGGATCTTAAGAATATAATAGAAGATCTGAGGGCGAAGCTGAAGGAAACTTAAAGATTCAATCAAGAACAAAGTGAGCTGCTTAAAATAAAGATGGCACAGTTACATCGATCTGATATTTAGTGTATGTAGAAGTTCTACTAAAACGAAGTTTCAGGGCTGCATACTGAAGTCAATATTCTTAGATAATCCAGCTAAATTGATAGAGAAAAGATATACAAACTGCTGCAGGACAACGATGAACTAAGAAAAAACTTTTAAATATAGATTTCTAAGCAGAAAGCAAAAATTCAGGACATGAAGGTCAAATTTGCAGCAGCTAGACTCTAGTTTAAGGAACAAATCACTAGTTTGGGTACGAAGATGGAACTGACTTCTCAAAGTTTAGTCAGAGAAACCGAACAAAAGCAGAGAGGAGCTTAGTTTTTCGAGGCTTAGAAAAGAAAGTTTTATCAGCTGATTCAGGATAAAGACAAATAAATTCAGTCAATGCACGAAATGACTATCAAACTAAAAGAGCTAAATTAGTAAGAAATTGCCCATCAGAACAGTCAAATTCGTCTATTAAGAGACTCTCTGGCTGCAAAAGATCAGTAAATTAAGTAGTTCAAGGCAAGCATTGAAAGTTAGTATGAGCGAAAAAGTATGAAATTCATTGAGGAATCAAAGAAGGTCGCCCATCCTGATGAAGAGTTAGAAAAGGAGTGCAATCAGCTCAACTAAAAGCTAAAGGAAGTTTAGTAACAAAATTTCAAACATTTGAAGCAAATTTAGTTTTTGATGCGAGAGAAGCAAGCACTATAAAAGTAGCTGGGTCTCAAGGCGGGTTTCCTTTAGTCGATGCAGTTGTAGTCTATGGCTGCTATATAAGATGAAAAATCAAAGATAAAAGTGCTTATGGGCAAGAGCGAGGTCGCCATGAGAGACTATTACGAGGCAAAGGTGGCTAGTTTGGAGAAGGCTGTAGAGAAATTGCAAAAGGAATTGAATTTTAAATAAAATGACTTAAGGGAAGTAGTAGGAAAATATAATCATGTTTAGAAAAAACTGAAGTAGTTATTGGAAGCACAGGATAGTCTAACGGATTTAGAAAATAAGATTATTCATCTTGGTCTTGACCAAAATTTGGTTAAGAATATGGCAGAACTATTCACTCCCCCAGCCTGATTTTTCATATTATATTAGATTATTTATAAATCTATGATAAGCTCATTAAGTAGATTAATGATCAAAAAAATAAGTAGATAATGATTAAAAATTGCACATCTTCTTTTGAAAACTGACCATATTAATATTGCTAAACTACAAAAATACTTAGCTATTCATCTTTTAAACGATGTGAAATTCAATTTTCGAGATAGACAATCATGGATTTCTGATGATGTTTTCTTTTTCATTTTTGTCTACTTTGTAAATTACTTTCCAATGTCCTTAAGCTCCAACTGGCACTCCCCAAGCCACCATACATAAAGCGTAGAAGTTTTTTGAGCCGATCGACCCAGATCCATTGTTACAGTTGATAGCATGAATCATATCGACACTTTGAATCATTCCATCGACAGCTCTCGAAACTACAAATTTTTGTCCAAAAGTCAAATTACTGTCAAGAGCACATATCCTTACACTGAAAACTCCAGGCTGTATTTCCTTAGCTTCAGTCAGATCACATACAGGCTAGTCGACTTATACCCTTATAGGGCACTGAGATTTTTGCTGCCATTTACAGTCAGAGTTGACTTCACTCAAGGTAAAGCAAACAGAAGTGACTGCTAAGAGACCAAATATGATGCTGATATGAATTTTCATAAAATCTGCAATATTTTTTTAAAATTATACAAAAACGCAGTTTAATTCTTTTATAGGGAATTTTTTTATTGATTTTTGATCAGATGTCGTCGTAGAGATCTTCATCTTCTTCGATTTCCATCTCAGTGGTCCTTGAAGAATTCAGTTACTCTTAGACCTAAGCGCTGACCATCATGCTCACGTCGGTAGTTAGTTTTTAGTCATCTTTCCAAACGAAAATAGTCTTACGCTTCAACTGCAGTTAAACTCGACCTAAAAAGACCGACTTGATCAGACCTTCTTAGTACTCGATTTTATCCTTTATATCGCTGTATATTTAAAAAATTACAAATAAGCGACAGATGATCCGACTTACCAGACAGGATTAGTGGTCTCTGGGTTTGATGGCCACGAAGATGCTGGTTGGAACTCCTGAAGTTTGTTGTCAAGCATATGCTGATAAAAAGCAGCGATTTCGTCAGCCAGTCTTAGATAGCCCTTTTTGCTACAGGGGAACTTCACTCCATGATACGCATTGACCATGAATTCGCCGAAAACGACCTTTATATCAAAAAAATTACATTTTTTCGAGCGATTTCATCAGAAGGCGTCTTCTTTTTGGCCAGCAAATGCAAGTATTAAAGAAATTCTTGTTGCTAGACTAGATGTTTTCTCAATTAATGATGCCTGTTTATGACGATGACCAGCCACTGCTGAATAATGTTGGAGTCCAGCGAATACTGTTAATTATGTTTAACTGACTCGATGATTTTGGCAAAAGAAATAAGTCTTGCTGCTCTAAACTCGTCCTCGACTTAAATTAATTTTTCAAAAAGCGTAAAGAACTGTCGGTACCTTTTGGACTGGAAGTCTTTGATTCCAGCTGCACAGTTGAGCAGAATCATTTATAAAAACTCTTAGTTGCCTTGAGTCAGATGAGAAATTAAACTCGTGAATTCATGCATCTGATGTTTGCTTCTAGTTTCCTCAAGTATCTTGTATATTTTCGTATCATTGAGATAAATATATGATAGCTATGTTTTTGAAAGGTATTGTTCAGCTGGTAGTTCCTGTGACCTCTTCAGAATAAGATTTATAAGACCCCAAATATAACCATTTTAGTTATCGAACTTAAATTTATTGCTCTAGAGCTATCTTTTTGTTCTCTATATGATGATTTAGCTGCCTATTTCGCTCGCAGATGCGGGCAGCAACTCTAGCCTTTAGGTGTAGACTCTTGGATCTTTTCGGACTATGTTTTCAAGCATGCGGCCAACTACATTTTTATTTGTCAAGTAGTCGAGAGTTCTCGGATGTAACACAGCAAGATTGTACAGAATCAGACAATACTCAAGAACATTTTAATTGTCTTATGTAATCTTATGAAGAATAGTGTTGCAAAAGTAGTCCTGGCAATCACGACTACAGCTTGAATATAGGTCTATCAGCCAATAGGCGAGAGTTTTCTTGACTTATCTTATGATGTTGTTCTTGAAAAACTACTAAAAAATTGGTAGTTAGCTGAAAAGACTCACAACCCACTCTTTTAGCTCAGGTACCAGCTAAAGCTTAGAGTGTATTTTATGCAACATACTGTGCATCTTTGTATCAGCTTTTTCCCTCAGCACAACTGTAAGGTAGACAGTGATTCCGAATTTAAGAACAGCTAATCTCGTCTCAGAATCATATGTTTCCAGGTCATCGAGAAGAGATGATACAAATTTGATGTATTAAGCTGAAAAGAGAATATTTTGTATTTTGTGCTATTTGTTCTCTCGAGTTATGTCCTGCATGATTAGCTAATTTATTGGTTTTTTCAGTATCTATGCCAGAGGTCCAGGCACATTAGATCTGGGCGAAAGCTTCTTCTAGCGCTCATATATAAGCATATAGGCATTCTTTATTTTCTACTTCACCTCGTATCCACCTATCTACCCTCCAAAAGCTTACTAGGCTAAATCCTAGATATTGAAGTCACGCACAAGAGTGTCGTTAAACTAGAACCAGCGCTATGAGTTTCTTTATTGAATAAACGAATAGTAATGTCCGCTATCGGCGTAACCTGAGTGCACCACCACTCCTTTTAACACATAGTTAAAGTAGTCATTTGACTGGTCTTCTTACTAGTCCAGGATCTTCGTACTTTCTTGCTTGCGCAAGTACTGTCTTGAGTACTCTTTCAGGTTCAGATTTTTGGGAAACTCACAAAAATCGTTTACTTTTAGCTTCATCATCTTTTCATAGTCAAACTAGAAACGTTTTAGAGTGATAATAAGATGATCGGGTAAGCTTTTTAGACTGACTCTTTTAACAGCTGAGACTTTTTTGCTGCATCTTTAGCAAAAATAGGCGTTATCTCCATCGAGAGTGTCTCCTTTGATCATAGTGTCAAAGCTCTGATAAATATTCTTTTTGTTTTTAACCGTTAGACTGATTGAAAGAAAATGTTATTCGGTTTAAGAGTAATGAGGACAGCCCTTACATACGATCTAATTTGAAAACACTCCACCAAATGTGTCCTTTATTAAGGTAGGCGAATTGGTCTGCTTGAGCTGAGTTTCTAGCCGATCGAAAAGAATATTAGAAAATTAGTCGATATCCATCTGTTAGGTCACATTTGTAGGATTACCATCATAGTCTTTGAAAGCGTAGCAAAAATCTTTAGGGTTATAGAATTTTTTATCAGATTGATTAAGATTGAGGAAAATGTTTTGAAGTTGAAAAAGAACGTCTTAGTGTGTTTGTCCTCTATCAAAGAGGGGATTTTCTGTGCACATAATTGACTGACTAAAGTCTGGAATCATGTAAAGTTGTTGCATAAAGCTGTTCATGTAGCAGATGCATCCTAAATTTTTGAGACCCACGTAACCTGTGGAGGACTTCATCTTGTCAAAAAGAGTAATAGTCCAGTCATCAAGGCGGCGAGTCCTCCAGTTCGCGTGCTTATGTAAATCCATAAGAAACTGGCAAAACAGCTGCATTATGTGACTATTGTTTGAAGAAAGAACTTTGAGCAGCTGGAAAGACTACTCTCTGGCTTTTTTGGATTTGCATTTGCTGTCTTAGTATGAAAAAAGGCACTAGAAAAGTATATATTTAGATATCTACTATTGAACTTGACTGGTCTAGAAAGTTGCGAAATGCTTCAAAATCGAAAGGAAACCGATCAGACACACGTTTTGTGTACTTTTTAGCGACTAAGATCTTTACTTTCGAATGAGCTCAAATAGCCTCTGGCTTAAGTTTTTGCCTATAGTTGTTGCGAAGCTTTGTAGCTATCTTTGGGGGACGGTTTAAAGAAACTTGGAAGTGAACTAAAAATACTACTTAAGATTATTTTTAGCTTAGGAATCTACTACCAAATCTAAGAGTTTTATCAGTGATATTTCGAGCAAAATCAACCATTTTTACTAATAGCTATCTTCGCTTATTATCAACATTAGATTATCTCTGAATGTTTTTCTGACTTGCATCTGAGGCATCGTGATAAGACCTCTGATGAAAAACTGAACAGTATTATCACTTTTTAAAAGCGATTTGTATATAGGCTAAACTCCTTTCACTTCTTTAAGGCAGTAGCCGATTTAGAACATATTTTTGATGATCTTGATTTAAAGTTACAGACTCTTGCTTCCTTTTTTTTCGATATTGCTAAGGATTTTATCGATACGTGTGAGAATAGAGTCAAAAAGTTCATTAGGAACATTGATTTAGGATTGTTACTTATTGTTGATGTCCAACATTTTGTCTATGATCTGAGTCAGAGTTGCAAGATACTCAAGTTAAATGTGAGTTTTTAAGGTAACTTTGCTCAAATTGGCAATCAAACGGTTAAGATTGTCAGAAGTTACAAATTTTTACCACCACTATTGAGGAAGCTACAAGACTACCTTCAACTCATATAGTTCTTTATAAAATCCGACATGCTGAAGCTGCTACAGAATATTTTAGGTCTAAATAATCTTAATCTTGAGCTCCTAAGAAATAGGTAGTTTTTCTACGATCGACCACACCATTTTTTATATTCTGTTATCGTCAAGCAATCTGAAGAAAAGTTATAATTGACAATTCAGATAGGTTTTGACTTAACTTTACTTCTAGTAGTTTGCAAAAACTTAGAATTTTGCAGCCAGAAAATGATTTTAGTTCATGGACTTGAAATAGCTTTAAAGCTTAACAGGCTATTGCTTATTATTGAGCACTGTAAGTCTGTGAAGAGGAATTTAGTATTTTTAGCTCAAAAGCTTTTTAAAGTCATAGAAATGGCCCATGCAGTTAAATCTGAATACTTTTTCTTCACTTTTTTATTTGTTATTAACTGTGTATTACCTCATATAGCTCACTTTAGGAATGAACTTGTGAGGAAATATTTCCTCATCTCTCTCTATTAGTTTTTATGTCAGTAAGAGCAATTTTGTAATAAAATCTATATTTTGCTCATCGAGGGCGTTATTGATGCTTTCGACTACCAGATTTATCAAGTTTTATATGGATATTTTGTAATCTTAGTGCTAGTAGCAGGAGTGAATCTAGGCTAGAAACTAACAAAGTATTGAAATGGCTTATTTTTGAGTAGTTTCTCTTAGTAAAGTCCATATTTTTTAGTAGTAGTCGAGCTCAAAAGATAAAGGTCTGATTACGATGCCCAATCGTCTTATTTTTTGTCTCAGAACATTAACACTTTTGAAAAGTTACACGAAAAATACTGCTTAGTCTTCATCTAAGCTCTTGATGTCTTCAGGTTTGTTCCATAAATTCTGCAAAAGATTGCATCTAAGATCTTAATTGAAAACTTGGTTGAGTGTGACTTTTCCGTTATCTTTTTTCTTGAAAACCCACTTCATTAAGTTTTATTTGTTGCTAGAAACTATGTAGCTATTCCAAATTTTTATAATTTGTTAGTATTCCAGTTACTTTGTGGACGTTTTGTATATCTAACCTAGAAGATCAAAGCCTTAGTTGATGACTTTTTGATTCACACTCTAGGCGTTGTCTACCAGAAAATCAGTTACGATGCTCATAAGGTCGAGCTATATCTTATCGAAAAACTAGAGCTTAGACTGGCACATCATCAAAAGTATTTTCATATGAATTTAAGGCTTGTGTTTTTCCTTTATCGATTTGAAGCATTTTTACTGAAACGGCATATGAAGCGAGCTATTTTATATTCTGTGCATCAGACTTATGAGTAAATTAAGGCCAAACTAAGTCTAGTGCTGCACTGTGTAGTCGTAGATCATCTAAAATCCAAAAGCTTCTTCAAGTTTTTCCCTCACAAAAATACCGTAAGAGTTATCTGACATTTCTTTGATCATTTTGATATAATCTTCATCCCACTCTTATTTCGGAACAGATGCTATCTTTTTGAACAGTTATAGCTTGACAGTCATATCTTGCTAGTAAAGGGGGAACTCTGAAATTAAGTTGTAAATCTATTTAATCACTGTTTAGTGTTTTCCAACCCTGCTGCTCCAGATATAGTCAATGTTTTATTGGTTTATTTGATTTTTTATGAACAAAAATTTCACGAGTTCGCATGATTTTTTAATGAATTATTGGTTGTCACTTATGAATAAAACTTACACTAATTTCACTTTTTAAATCCATTTTTTCAGCAAACCACTTTTAGTCAAGTATTCGCTTCGCTCGCATATACTGATTATCAATGAAATTCCTTTTAATTTTTTCTAAAAAAATGGGCAACCGATTAGTTTCAGGCAAAGTTCAAGCTACAGTTAATTGCTCCAGTCAAAAACAGTAGCTTAGTGGCGAGTTTTTGAGCACAAAGTTATGATAACTGTTAAGAAGCTACTAACTTTATATTCGTCTAAATCTTTATAGTCGCTATCTTTCAAGCCAGCAATGTTCTTTTCAGCGACTAAATATTAAATACATTACTGCTGATGAGTTTTTCTATTATTTGTTACTTGTCTTCAGTGCATATTACGGTGATCATTCCCTGTAGCAGATGAACGAGTGAATGTAAAAAGAGAAAAGGTATCGAAATACTAGATTTAAGCATTTTGTTGACAATCTACTGGATGTAATCTAGTCCTTTTTAATTGATGAATTGAGAAGTTATCGCTAGTTGATAAACTTTCTTGGCATCTCTTTTGGAAGTGTCCTTGAAATATTCTTTTATCAGAGGTCCGTTGTCCCTGAAAAACACGAAAAGTCTTAAGTAGTTTCCTGATATAATGTAGGAAGTATCAAATACTTAGTAAAATGCTCGGAAAAAGGCAGTCCTTACCGTCTGCTACTAGATGTCTTCCCAAACGCTTATCACTTCAATAAACTTTTTAAACTCATAACTACTTAGTCGAAATTTTTGTAAATGTGCTTCAGATAGTGGCACAAAAAGCTTATGTTAAGGTCAAAATATTTGATCGCCAAATCTAGACTCTTCGGATCGTGGTCCTTGATCGTCATGAGAAAATCGGTATAGAAATAGTTGTGTCCCCTTAGCAATTGGTTCATTTCGTGTACTGTGCTCTTGCTTATATCTTAGATGAACTTTTTAAATTTGTTGAGTCTCTGTATCATAAAAGAACTACTTGTAAATGATCGGCCTATGAAAATTTCCAGCTTTATCTGATGCCTGGATTGTGAACCTGTCCGGTGTATCCCAAGATGGCGCTTCTGAATGGTTTTAGCTTGAAGCTGTTGAACTTGTATGTCTAAGTTGATATCGTTCTACCTCATCATATTTGCTCTGCCATCCATCGAATCGGACTTTGAATGTTTTAGAGAAGTCGTACTTTCCCACTATGTATCCGACCCGCCAGTCGCCCTGGTTGTCCTTGGCATCAATGAAATCATTCTCGTTGTATTGCTCAGCAATCGTAAGTTTTTTTTCGGGCTCAGTCATGAGAATAAGATTTGATAACAAAGAGTTAAATCGTAAAAGTTAGTCCATATTTAATTCAATTCTATAGCATTAAAAATACTATTAACAAAAATGCATTAAAAGTCTAGAAAAAGTTTATTTTCAAATATTTTTGATAAGCTACAGTTTTTAGTGTATGTTTATTCTTTTATTCGATGTCATAGTTTATATTACTAAAGTATAGGATGGAAGAAAAGAAGCTTAAACATCACAGATGGACCGTGTAAAATCACCCCTTCATAGGCCATACTTAAAAATTCAAAGAAATGCCTTTGCACGAGAGACCGGCTTACCTCAGAAAAATACTTGAGGCTGAACAGATTCAAGGTTAAATGCCCCGTTTATTCACAAAGAAGTTTCCTCAGGAGGGTAAATTCTAGCATCAAGACTACAAAATTCACTACTATGCTATATAAAAGACTAAAAAGCCCAAAGCTATTTGTGTGTTTGTTCACGGACTTAACGCTCATGGAGGAATGTTCGGTTATTTCGCAGACGTATTAGCAAAAGGAAACGTTAATTGCTATGCCTTCGACCAGATGAATTTCGGACAGTCTGAAGGACCTTCAAAAGGATATCTTCATTCCTTATAGGAAAGTGCCTAGCATGTATAAGCTTTCGTCTAGTTCATTCTATAGAAATTCAAAAAGAAACCAAAAGTATTTTTATGCGGACTGAGCTTCGGAGGAGCTATTGTGTTTAAAATGTGTACTAATAATCCTCAGAATTATCAAGGAGCTATACTTCTGGCTCCAGCTCTCAGAAATAACTCTGAAG
>Ga0169931_10003078_pt1 | contig 26726 bp, 38 predicted proteins | sample Kivu_15m_20L_FD_129675 | JGI IMG/M metagenome (GOLD analysis project Ga0169931, IMG submission 129675) | Freshwater microbial communities from Lake Kivu, Western Province, Rwanda to study Microbial Dark Matter (Phase II) - Kivu_15m_20L... | ecosystem: Environmental > Aquatic > Freshwater > Lake...
CCGAGGTCCGCAAGGCTACCGTGGCCCGCAAGGTTACCGCGGTCCACAAGGCTACCGTGGCCCGCAAGGCTACCGTGGCCCGCAAGGTTACCGTGGTCCACAAGGTTATCGTGGCCCACAGGGTTATCGCGGGCCACAGGGCTACCGAGGTCCGCAAGGTTATCGTGGCCCGCAAGGTTACCGCGGTCCACAAGGCTACCGAGGTCCGCAAGGTTATCGTGGCCCGCAAGGTTACCGCGGTCCACAAGGCTACCGTGGCCCGCAAGGCTACCGTGGCCCGCAAGGTTACCGTGGTCCACAAGGCTACCGTGGCCCGCAAGGTTACCGTGGTCCACAAGGCTACCGTGGCCCGCAAGGTTACCGAGGTCCACAGGGCTATGAAGGGCCACAAGGGCCACAAGGGCCACAAGGGCCAACTGGGCCACAGGGAGATGATGGGCCACAAGGACCACAGGGACCACAGGGACCACAGGGAAATGATGGGCCACAAGGACCACAGGGACCACAGGGAAATGATGGGCCACAAGGGCCACAAGGACCACAAGGAGATGATGGGCCACAAGGAGATAAAGGTCCGCAAGGAGATAAAGGTCCGCAAGGAGATGATGGGCCACAAGGGCCAGCTGGACCAGCTGGACCGCAAGGAGATTGTCCTGGTAGTTGTCCACCAGGTCCTCCAGGTCCTCCAGGTCCTCCAGGGCCACCTGGCCCACCAGGAGGTCCTCCTGGCGCTACAGGAAATGATCCGGAACCAACTACAACTTTAGCTTTAAGGTTAGGTACTGCTTACAACCCGTATGTGTCAGCAGCTAATTTTGACATTGGTCCGTATTTAGACTCGAGCTTTATTTCAAGTCTTGTGGGGCCGCAAGGACCTCCTGGAAAATCGTCACCAGATATGGTAAACGGTTTGAAAGTTGTAACGATTACCGACAGCGAAGCAGCCAACAACACGCTATACTACTCCATAAATCACCAGACGTTGATTTACAAAGACAATAGAGGTGAACTGTTTCGTTTTTTCCTTGAGTCAGTGGGTTTTTAACGCAAAGGTAGTTGTGTGACCTCAAATCTTTATCCTATGTCCTGTTCCCTGACGATTGAAGATCCTCAAGGAACAGAAGACATTTCAAACGCTTACGCAGTATTGACTGAAGTGCATCTAAACTTTGAGCTTCAGGCTTTCATTGGTGTCTTCAAAGTTTGGCGTTCCAGTGAAGCATATCAAGCAGGACGTCAACCAATGACTGCAATGCAAGTAACTGTAAAACCAGAAGAAGGAGGTAAAGACTTCTTTTCTAAGTTTGGAATTGACGGTGCTGATTGTCAGCTTGGTCCTCGAGTTCGAGACTGGTGTATCGCTAGACTTCCTCAATCAAACAATGCAGTTGTTGTTGACTCAAGGAGTGATGTGTGAAGCGTCTGACAATACGCCACAAGTGGGCGCTTGGAGACACGATACTACTAACGGCACTAATTCGAGACATCCACAAAACATATCCCGGCGAGTACGAAATACAGGTCGATACTCACTTCACTAATGTGTGGTGGAACAACCCGTATATTGCTCGATTTGACAGCAAGACACAAGCGACACGCGTAGAAGTTAGCTGGGGTGATGCGATTAAGTGGAATGGCTACGCTCATTACGGACAGCAGCGTGTAATGACGCACATCCTTGCTTGGTATCACTACGATTTCTGGCGCAAAACCGGAATCAAAGTACCGGTAACTGACCCTAAGCCTGATCTGCATCTAACCGCAGAAGAACGCATACGTCGAATACAAGGTCGATACTGGGTAATCCTGTCAGGTGGCAAACTAGATCTGACCACTAAGCACTGGCATGCGCATCGAGCTCAAGAAGTCGTAGACAAACTTCTAAGTCAGGGTATTCATTGCGTACAAGTTGGTGCAGTACACTCAAGTCATGTTCATCCACCTCTGCATAACTGCACAAACTTACTAGGACAAACAGAGAACGTCAGAGACTTGTGGAACATCATTCTGCATGCTGATGGTGTTATCTGTGGCGTGACAGGTGCAATGCACATTGCAGCTGCGTTTGAAAAACCTTGCGTAGTCTATGCCGGTGGACGTGAAGAACCTTGGTTTGAAGCCTATGTAAATAACTTTCAAGCTTTTGGTGTTCAAGCAAATCCTGTAAAAGTAGAACACAAGTTTCTGCATACAATCGGATTGTTAAATTGTTGCGACAAACAAGGCTGTTGGAAGAAGCGTACAATACCGCTAGATCCTTCAGACTTAACTCGCAAGAGCTACACGTTGTGCCGTAACCCAGTGCGTCCCGCAGTTACGCACGCTGTAGCTAAATGCCAGGATCTCATTTTATCTGATCATGTTGTTGAGGCTGTCATGGATTACTACGACAAGAAAATACTTCCACCTATTGGCACCCCAAAAGAATTTCCAATGCCTTCAATTCCGGAATTGAAGGCAGATCCTGCGCCTGCAATTCAAATTCCAAAGGTAGAACTAATTCGAGTGCGAGATTGTGCCGCTGAAGCAATACCAGACGTTAAGGTTGTACGTGAACCTTCAACTGAAAGTCGTGAGCAAAAGCCGCATCATCAAGTACACCCGCGTGAGCTTACGCGGGCCGGTGTCGGCACGATTCAGAAGAAACTTCCACTTCTAGATCATGCCATAATTGGCGGTAAGTTTACTGTATGTGTTTTGTGCTATGGTCCACACACTGACATTGCCAAAAAATGTCTTTCAAGTTTACTAGCAACAGTACCTCCAGAGCGAATGGACTTGCGTGTAGCTACTAATGAAGCCGCACCAGCTACGTTAGATTTCCTTAAAACATTACCTATTTCCAAGCTGTACGTAAATGTTGCTAACAAGCACAAATATCCGGTCATGCGGGATATGTTTTGGGACCCAAATAAGCCGATTGATACTAACTACGTCATTTGGCTTGATGACGATACTTGGGTAGTGCAACCGCATTGGCTATCTGACTTGGCTCAGACAATCATTGACGGTCATCCTTACGGTTACCGCATGTTTGGTAACATTATGTACCACGACATTTCAATCTATAGCAAAGGTGGTGGAAGGCCTGATATTTGGTTCCGCGAATCGCCGTGGCATCGAGGTAAGTTTTTCCGTACGCGCGGCGGTCAGCAGGAAACGCCAAACGGAAGCATTATTGATTTTGCTGTCGGTTGGTGCTGGGCGTTATCGACAGAAGCTATGCGACTAGCAGACATTCCAGATCGTAGGTTAGGCCATAACGGCGGAGACATTACGATCGGAGAACAAATACATCAAGCAGGGTTTATGATTCGCCAATGGAACAAAGGAAAAAGTTTGATTGCGTGTCCTAGTCGTGAGCAAGGTGGACGACGCGGTTACTCTGAAAAATTTCCTTGGGACTCAAGCCGATGATTGTTTTAGATCACAATATTACGGCGCAGCTTTGGAATGACCCGCTGTTTTGGGAATGCGTTGATTGGGCTGAACCTTACCGCGAAAAGGCAGAAGAGTTACTTGCAATAATGGAGCAAGCGCAAAGTACTCTGAGACTGGCAAAAGAAACGTTGTATAATCAATGGCAAGAAGAACTGCTTCAGCGAGTTAAAAACCAACCTGAAAATATGCGAGAGCTGGTTGCCTACATTCAAAAACGCCGAGGACAACAAGAACGCATACAATTGCGTACGCGCGCCGGTCTAACTGTCATTTGGGATGGAGAGTAACATGAGTATTCGACGTATTCGATTAACGCGGTACGCGGCTACCACTATAAATTTCAACAATTACGGTGCTTATCGTTTGCGAGTTGAGGTTACGGCCGTAGAAGGTCCTGATCTAGACTCCAACATCTTTGTGTACCGTCGAAACCCGCCTAGCCCTTACACGCAACAATCGTGCGATACGTTTGAAGCTGTCGCAGGACCACCGCAATTGGCCGCAATTCCAGCAGGAGAACCTGATCCAGATCAAAGCTGGCCTTTTTATCGGTTGCCTTATGTTGAATTAGACGTGGCATCCACAGCACAAGCAGACGCTATCTGGGAAGAAATACAAGCAGAAGTCTGTGTTTTAGTTTCAGCTATGGAACGTTTGACTCAGCTTCAAGCAATACAAGACGTATGGTGTCCGGGACCGCCTGATCCGGGGTCTCAATCCTCACAAAGCGTGTAAGGAGACAACTATGGCTGAGCCAGCAAAGTTATTGATACTTGAAGAATCTGTACTAGTTGCCATGGCAGGCAATCCTACCTTCTTGAAAGAGTTTCCATTCCTTTCAGGTTTGAAACTTTCAGAAAAGACAAAGCCAGGCTGTGGTCGCTGTAATCGTTCATCATCTCGTCGCTTAAACTCAGTCAACGGCATCAAAAGTTCTTTGATTGCCATGGGTGTTGAAAAGAAACAGCGACTCAAAAAAATGTTGAATGCTGAAAAAGTGCGCATTCGTGTTGCCAATGGCGGACGCGTTACTGAGTACACCTTCTAGATCTAAATTTCTGCTCAATCTGTGTCATTATTGATTGAGGTAAAACCTACCTATTCCAAATCTAAATTCTGATACAAAACGTGTCAGAATAAGATGAGGAAAGACTTAGGTCTCCTCTGGTCGGACGAAGTGTGTAAGCAACAACACTTTCACCGGCTAAAGTCGAGTAATCTAGTGACCGCGTGTAACCGCGTTCTTTTTGTCACTAGATTATTCGCAGGCGGCTAGCGTTTGAGTCGTCTTTAGCTCGATCTCTTTCTTCTATGAGAGATCTGATGTAAGCATTACTGTGGGGTGTGTATGGGTACACATGACACAGTTTCGGGGTTGGACTAAAGTCGATAACAAGACTTCCCCCAGAAAACGAAAAACTGTCTGGCACTACTTCTAAGTTACTGAAGTACTGACCAGCGCTGCGACTCATTCTTTTACGAGTTGCGGTGAAGCTGAAAAACAGTGAACGTCCCGAGGAGAACTTCCTCGTTAAATGATAAGCGACGTGGTTACTAACTCCACTGAAATAAAGTTAGCAGATGTTTTGATCAAAAACGATTAAAACACCCAGTGTGAGTCTGGCGTTTTGTCAAACGTAAAATGATACGCAAAGCTACCGCGTAGGGGCCTGTAATTAATTCGGGGAAGTTCCGGATCGCTTAGCAAGCGGAAACTGCTCGTACTTCTACGATAAGAGCCTGAGCATACAGGTAGAAAAATGCAGAGCTCACTCTCTAAGCGGTCCAGTTACAGGACCAGATTGCCGCAAGCGTAAAGATCAGTGAGGATCTTTATAGAGTCGCGGCATGTAATGCAGCCCTCACAGTGAGGCAGGTTCCAAGCCCTGGTAAATGCAGAGGACACTTGAGCCCTTGGATTCGTGAATGGTCCAAGAGCTCTTTTCATTCACACTCATTCACTTGAACGGAGAAAAACATGAAAAGTTTGAAAAACATTATCTGTGTAGTGCTTCTTGTAGTTGGTGGCCTTGCAGTGCGAGACGGGCGTGAGACGATGCCAAAGGCGGCACCAAGTTTTGCTAACGTTGCCTATCAAGAAAACGTGAATGCCTTCCAACGAACAGTTTTCGGATCGGCATTGATGATGAGTACCTGGGACGTTGAGGACTACTATCTCTTTAAGATTGCGCGGCTACGCGGATCGAAAGAAACGTGGCTGGCAACCACGATCTTTAGCGACGGAAAGTGGCACCAGTAATGGAAAAAGTACACGGACATTACTTGGAAGACTTTGGACCTTACGTAACCCTCTTTTGTATGAAAGAGGGTGCCGGATCTGAAGATGTATGCAACGCATTGCTGCATCGAGCAGGCTTGGGGCTGACCGTTGAAAGAATGATTAACAAATCGTTTGTTGCCGTCGCGACAAACTACTCGAGTGTCATGGTCTTGTATGTCCACGATCACACTTACATTCTCGCAGCGGTTCCTTTCGACCAATACGAGAAAAAATTGAAGGACAGACATCCCAGGTGGGATGTACCTGAACTTCTTGAACGCTTACCTTCTTTCTGATAGGTAGTCACATGAAACGAATTATTGAAGCTTTATTTGAATCCATTGTCTTTATTTCGATCGTAAAAATCGTAATTTGGCACGGGTTCATGAAATAGCAGAAGACACTGCTTGCGGTGAACGGCTTCGGCCAAGGTAATCGCAAAACAACAGAACCGCCTCTGACTCCGATAAGAGGGCCGGGATAGATCGGAATTTTTGCTGACCCGGTGGACCGGCAAACAGATAGGTCATCCGACGTTCAAAAGCTAGCCTAAGTGAGTAGGAAACAGGATGCTGTTTGGGAGGTTCGATCCCTCCAGTCAGTGCTTTCAAACCCATTTGCCTTGGCACAGGTAAGTGGGTTTTTTCGTTTCGTGCCAAACAAGGAGAGTTATCGTGAGAAGTCTAATTGCTTTGTCTGTCATGTTTTGGGGATTACTTGTTGTGACTGGGGAAGCCCAAACACGGGCCGACGTCGACGCCCTAATTCGCTCGGCCCCTCGATTGCAGTACGGTGTACCGAAAAACCCAGGACTAACTTTGTCTACAATCGAAGAGCCAATTTTTGTGTTTAACAAGCCAGAACGGCTGGCGGCGTTCGTTGCAGCAATGGAAGCAACTGATCTTCCAAAGGTCAGCCCGCGCGAGAAAGAAGTGTATTTGGCTAGCTTAAGGCTAGCTGACACAATGAATCGTAACCAGCATCAGAAGATTCTGATTGCCGTCGCTTTGCGATGGCAATCACAAGGAATGACCAATCCCATTGCAACCGCTTGGTACAACCGCTGGTCACCGGATGAATACACAGACGAACAGCTGTTCGTGCCGGTATTAGACAAAGAACTAGACCTGCTGTACAAGCAGGTCTTGATTGACCAAGGATTTGTCGCAGGACAAGTAGACAATCGTGATGTCTACAAAATTCTTCACTAACAGTTTTACAAGGAAGTTCACATGTTACGGAAAACATTTTGGTTAGTTGTTATTTGTTTGTTTGTCAGTGGTTGCGCTTCGGCACCGCCACAAAGACAAACAATCAAAGTATACGTTCTAGCAAAACCGCAGGTTGTGTTAGAAGGTTCGAGTTCGTCAGTAGTAGTTGGAGACGCCAACGTAGGTGTCTCCTATTCAGCAACCTGGTAGCGACTATGTTATGTCTCTGCCGCTTTTACAAGGATTGGTGTGATGAGTAAATACCTCAATGAAGGTGAGTTCTTTGAATCAGATTTAGCAGCGCGCAGCAAACTGCGCGAACAGCAAAGAAGAGGACGACTGTACCGACTGTCTCGTCGGAGCCAACGGATGATTGCGCAACATCCGTCTCTGCTCGATGACGGATTTCAAATTGAGTCTTCGCGGACTCGACCTGAACTAGTGGGGCTAAACCCACTTGAAAGTTACTTTGACACAATGTCTCCTGAAGAGCTCGTCGATTTCGCGAACGAATGCATTCAGAAAGATCGTCCGATGACGATCGACTGGGACACCCGTTTGGCCTGTTTCGTACCTTAGTTTTGAAAGGATTCTAAATGCTTGTGCTCACAAGGAAAGTCGGCGAGTCAATCGTAATTGCGGACGTGGTTGTCCTGACGGTCGCAAAGATTAAAGGCAACCAGATTCAGCTTACGATTGATGCCCCACGAGAAATCGAAGTGCTCCGAAAGGAACTCTACGACAAAAAACAAACTAACTTGTCCAGTAAGGGCAAGTAAACTGTCTCTCTAGCGGAGAGACAAGGTCACATTACGTGACCTGTGATGCGATCCTAATTTGGATCAATTCACAGGCTCATGTAATGTGACCGTTTATTTCTCTTAGCTATTCTGGTATCTTACGGTTTTCTTTAGCTATTGAAGAAAGGCAAACAATGGCAATCAAGACGATCAAGGTTGAACTGCACGGCGACGGTAGCCGCGGAGCAGTTACAATTGAAAGTGACCTCAAAGACTTTCCAATGCAAATTGAAGAATTGACTAGCTCCAAAGCTCGCGAGCAAGTTTTGGCAGCAGCGGTCAAGGAGGGCATCAAAGGCCTTCCCGGTATCTCGCGGACTGTCGATCCACCATACCCGATTAACTCGGACGGCGAAACGATTGAGAACCTCAAAGATGAGGAAGGCAACGCATTGCCTCCACAACACACGCGAGCCCAGCCGATGGCTTATCGGGCACGATACGAGGTAACTGCTCGACAATGACCGATCCCGGTTTAGTCTTGCTAGATCAAGCGGCTGTTCGTCGCCTAGTAAAATCGGTCAATTGCGACCTAGATCTCCTAGTTTATCTGGGCGAATGGTTGACGCATTTGAATCTGTTTTCGGATGCTCAAATCTATGGTATACTAGGGTTCGTAAAATCCGGAATTTGCGAATTTGACCGTCTTGCACAGTCAGGTAAAGTTCCGATAGCTTCGTTGGGTGTAGCAGATTCCCGCTGGGTTTCTTTTACAGGCCAAGACAAGTTCTTGGATGTAACTACACTCGATGAAGTTGAAGATTTACCCCAACGCGCGATAACGCACATTATTTGTGACGTTACCGCGCTATGGGCTAGAATGCACTATCGTCAGGGACGGTTTCATGACCGAAGCAGCAAATCGGATGCTCCAGATGTTGATGAAACAGGCCAGCTCAAGTCAGCTGGTCCGTCCGTCAGCCCCTAAAGCATTACAGCGAGCGTTACTGTTATCTGAAGATGCGTACGCTACGCCTTTGTTTTTGCTTGTCATGGATCTTTATGGGCCTGAGGCTCTTGATTGGGCTCCCGAAACGATGCGCATGGAGTTGGAACAAGATTTCCAGCTTCGGTTGCCTAAAGCAACCCTAGATAAAATTTACGCGGCTATCACGATCGTCACGAGCAACTACTTCTATAAAGACGTGACCAGATTCATTGAGCTGTGTAATATCCTGGCCGGAGACGACTTCCAGCCAGACGAGTTTGAGCCAGCAGATGCCGAAGAGATGCTTATTGCTATCACAGAAGCTATGCTGCTATGGCCACCGGATGATGATGCTGAAGACACGGAGTTTTCAGAAGAAATTCGCGAGTACATCAAGCAAGTACTCGGGGAGCAAGGCATTCTCAAACCATTTGACATACTTCGACTCGCCTTTGACGGCGATCAAGCAAGTCGAGTGGATGTTGAGTATGCTGATGATCCGGAAATGTATGCTGCAATTTACGATACGCAACAATCAAAAACTGATGAGTTGCGCCAAATCTATTTGGAAAACGTTGCAGCATTGACACAGCAACTCCAAGTGCTACCGTTGCAAAACGGCAGCACAGCTGACGCCGTTCGTCAGCTGCTGTCCCTAGTCGAACGGGCCGGAGTGGCCCGGTAACTTTCAGGAAGGATTTACACTATGAAGAATTTCGTTTTCGCAATCGCTTTTTGTTTTGTCGGTCTCATCGGTACTGCGGTGTACGCAGGCGAAGGTGATTGCCGAGGAAGCAACTGCAAGCTCCGCGCTGTAGTTGTCGCACCTGTTCGCGTCGTCGCAGTACCTGTGCGTGTTGTTGCAGTCCCTGTTGTCGAAGTCGTAGCTGCAACGGACTGCTGCGCTCCTTCAGTGGCGGCTGTCGCGACTGCTCCTGTACGTCTGGTACGCAAAGCAGTATGTCATGTCGCTACAAAGCGGCAAGCGGCTAAGGCGTGCCGACAAGCGGCTCGTGCTGCTTCTAATTGTGATTGCCAACCGTGCGACTGTAACTAAGTCACACGTGGTTTAGTTTGTTTTCTCGAGGATCGGTACGAAAGTGCCGGTCCTTTTTCTTTTAATAAGGAGAATGCGATGAGTCATATCGCAGCTGGTTTTTGTGTTACCGACATTGCGGCACTGGCGTTGACTGTCAAAGCTCAGTGTCCGGATCTTGAATTGATCAAGCAAAACACCTATCGAACCTGGATATCCGACCACGGTGGTTTGGTTGGAGACTACCCGTTGCCTGGACTGTACCAAGTCAAGCTGATGGCAGCACTGAAGAAACAAGGCGTCGACGTTCACGCAAAGGCTAAAGCTCGAGGCGTTGAGCTTCCAGCAAATTTGATCGAACTCGAGCAAAAGCCCTGGGATCTCAAGCAACAGAAAAAGCTACTAGAGGACCCTGACTTTGCTAAAGCTTACAACAAGCTAACAACTGAAGTTGTTGGCAAGGATGCTGAGTTTGTCATTCGATACAAAGATGGCAAAGGGAATCGCGATGCGTACGAGATTGGTTTGGTGCCACATCCGGTACGTAAAGGCGAGTACGTCATGATGACGGACTTCTACGGTCAAGGCAACGGCTTGCTAAAAGCTAAAGGCGTCGGGCAGCACAGGCACAAGAACGGAGAGGACACCTGGGGCGGAGAGCTCAAGCAGTCATACGCCGTACGCGCGGCCGAGCGTGCCATTGTTAAACAAATGGAAGCAGGTAATCCAGAATTTGGTTCGTATACCAAAACAACATTACCGGACGGTCGAGTTGTTCTTAACGTAACTCCAAGGAATCCCTGATGAGACTAGATGATTTGTTGCGTATCAATACGCTCTACTACGACCCGGCCGCGCTAAAATTCTCGCGCGGCCGTGAAGTCTTTGATCGCTACCCTGACGCGACAAAGGTTGAAGTCGGCTCTCACTGGAAAATTGAAGAGCTAAACAAGAATCCAGAAATGGTTTCTCAGTGGAACCAGGTTAAAAGCCATTTCCTCGTGTTGGGAGTAAAGTCGTCGATCGCATCGAGACCAAACTCCCGTAGCACGGACTGGATAGCTCCAAGTCATTCTTCTGGCTGTACGATGGCCTGTGCCTACTGTTACGTCGCAAGACGTAAAGGATACGCAAATCCTATCACTGTGTTTGCAAACATTGACAAGATGCTTGCACACATTGAGCGTAAATGCGCAAAGTTAGGACCGAAAGTCATAACGCCGGAGAATGAACAAACCGATCCGGTTTACTGGACTTGGGACATTGGCGAGAACAATGACTGTAGCGTCGATGCTGCGATTTCTGACAACATTAAAGACCTAGTTCACTTGTTTCGACGGATTCCTAATGCCAAAGCGTCGTTTGCTACAAAGTTCGTGAATCGCGAACTTCTAAACTACGATCCGCAAGGTAAAACTCGAATCCGGTTTTCACTGATGCCTGAGCATGTGGCTCGCGTTGTGGATGTACGCACTTCGCCAATTCCAGAACGTATTGCTGCTATCAACGACTTTGTAGACGCAGGTTACGAAGTTCACGTAAACCTTTCGCCTGTAATCATTTACGACGGGTGGGAAACGGATTACGCGGACCTGTGCCTGCAAATCGACAACATGTTGTCAGACAAAGCCAAGCAGCAACTCAAAGCTGAGGTGATCTTTCTAACGCACAACGAGTCGCTGCATAAAATCAATATGCAGTGGCATCCGCAAGCAGAGGAAAAGTATCTCTGGCGACACTGGGAACAGGAATCAGACAAGGACCACAATCGCTTTGGTTACAAGGTCATTCAGCAAAGAAAACTATCTCAGAATGGGATGGTCAATCTGCGCTACAAGAACAATTACAAGCGCTCTGGAATTGATGAACTATGTCAAATCATGAGCCGACACATTCCGTACTGCACAATTCGATATGCCTTTTAGGAGGATTTTCGTGGATCGAAAAATCACAATCACAATTGACACTGAGGGCAAGACGCAAGTTGAAGCCCACGGTTACAAAGGTGGCACTTGCACCAAAGCCACTGAGCCTTTGACCAAGGCCTTGATTGGTGCCAAACCAGACTCAGACGAGAAAAAGCCTGAGTTTTACCAAGCAGACGTGCAAGTGCGCGTTGCTGAACACGAGTAATGAGTTTTTTGAGTTTGTAATGAAAGGGAATGCACAGTGATTCTGTCAAAAATTAGGTCGTATCTTGCTTCCGGCCAGGCCGGTTTGGTTCTGACTTCTGTTGAGCCCGAGGAATGTCTGAGAGAACTTGCGGATATGGCTCGCTCGTCTCGCGCGACCGACGATCCCATCGAGATTTACTTTTGGGATGCAGCTGACGGTCTAACTGATTCCTACGGGAGTCGAGTAACGTTGTCAAAAGAAGACGCTTCTGATGACGATGATATGGCAGCGTTGGGTCTGAATGAAAAGCCGCAGAAGATGAACCTGCACAGCACTCTTGAAGCTGTGCTGGATACTTGCCGTGGTCGGCAGTATCGCGAAGCTGCAAATGAAGATACTGAGGCAGACAAAAGCATGCGAATCCTGGTTGTCCGAAACTTCGATCGCATGTTGTGTCCGCAAGGTTCGCAAGGTCCTGTAGATTATCTTCTACTGACCTTGGTTCAGAAGGTGATCCTGGAAGGGCAGGCGACCAATGTGTTTCTCATTATGCAGACTACGCTAGATTTTGAGCTTCCGCTCGAACTTAATGAGCATTGCGAATACGTTCGACACGACCTGCCAAACACCGACGAGAGGACAAGCATCATTTCGGAGTTGATTGACAACCCGAATGTCATCACGCCTGCTTTGATGAGTGCAACAGCTGGTTTGTCCCGGGCCAAGACTGCCCAGTATGTTGCTGAGACCATGGCAACATACGGTTCAGTTCGACCGATGGCGGTATTCCAGAAAAAAGCGATGCACTTAGCGCGAGCTAGCAAGCTTGACGTCTGGTCACCAGAGTTCGTAAGCCAGATTAAGCTCTGGCCTACACCTGAAGTTGAAGACTTGCGAAAGGCGACGGACGTAACGCTGGTTCAGGAAGAAAACCACGCGGTTAATTCGCAGCTTGACCCTGGGTTTGTTCGAGCCAGGTTGCGCTACATTGACAATGGAGGTAAGTCCGTAGAGCGCTGGCTGGACCCTATGCCGCAGGACGAGTTTGAAAGTCAATATCGACCTGAGCGAGATTTTTACTCGTTCAAGTCGGTTGTAGGACTGGAAGGACTTAAAAGCTTCCTGCGAAACGGTATGCGTCCAAATGTACCGCAGCGTGCCAAGATGAAACACGTGCTGATGCTGGGCGTACCTGGTACCGGTAAGTCTTTCACTATGCAATGCTGCTCTGGCGAGTTCAACACTCCACTCAGCAGTATGCAGGCCAGCAATTTGTACAGCAAATGGCTGGGCGACACCGACAAGATTCTTGCCCGTATGCTCAGTACTGTTGAAATGATCGGTGGCATTCTCGCTATCGACGAGTTTCAGCGTTTCTTGCCGCAAGGTGGATCCGGTGGCGAGTCAGGCGGCGTCGAGAATCGTTTGCTGGGCACTTTGTTGACCTGGTTCAACAATCAGCAGAGCAACCTTGTACTGTCGGCTGCGAACAACATTGCTAACCTGCCGGACGAGATCACTCGTTCTGGTCGCGTTGACGCTTTGATGTTTGTTGGCTTCCCAGGACGCGAGGCTAAGGACGCTGCATGGAAGATGTACATGAAGCGACATGAGATCATGGATTTTGACATTCCACCCGACAACTTCTGGACTCCTGCCGACATCATGAGCTGCTGCCGTTTGGCAGAGCTTCAAGGTGTTTGCCTGAAGACTGCGTCACGATGGATCACACCATCGTACGAAAAGAATCAGCGTCAAATGGATGATCTGATGAACTGGGCAGAGTCTGCTGGCTGCATCTGCGCTGAAACTGGGGAGCGTTACAAGCACCCCAAAAACAAGCTGACCAGCGTGTCAATGACAGATACCAAGAAGGTCACGCGTAAAGTCAAGAAAGGGGTAGAAGGCTCGGATGGCTAGTCCGATGATACATAGAGGCCAGAACACGTATGATGTGTTTAAGGTCCTCTACAACTGTAACTTCAGCGGTCACGCGACCCAGGTAACACTGGGTTCGCGTGACCGCTGGGTTGGTTCAGACTACTGGAAGTATTTGGAAACTATTCAGTTGTCTTCTTTCGATCAGGCCTTGATGGTCATGTCCAGACTTGAAAGGCAAAACCAAACTCATCTTGCGGAGTATCGTCAAGCGCAAGAAATTGCTGTAGCACATTTATTACCAGGGAAAAATTCAAACCATGAGTGAAGAGACAAAACAAATCACTTACTGCACCGTTAAGTTTCAAATCGGTTGGCTTCCAGGAGCAATTGGTTTCACCGATGCGGCAAAAAGCGCACTTGCGAATCAACTTAACATTGATAAACGAGTAATTCGCGGCTCGTACGCCATTCTTGGCGCAAGTCGAGATCCACTGATCCAACAGGGCGCTGCTCTCAAACGGTTGCTCACAACAATTCGCAACCAGTACACCATTTCGGAGTACACTCTGGTAGCGACTGCCAACAAAGAAGAGAACGACTTCAAGTCAGAAAAGGTAGCAGGTAGCTATTTGATCGAGGCTTGCAAAGTTGAAGAGTTTCTTGCACGTTTCAATGACGTGCGCGAAAGCTATCTCAATTGGGGTAAACAAGTCGCTGAGTTCGCAAACTATCAGCGAATCAAGGACGCTGACCAAGCTGCGCTCGGTTCTGACTGGAAAGTCGTGGAACCCAAGTATCCGACTTCTTTCCAGATGGCCGACGCTGTTAGCTGCGACTTGCCGCGGATCGAGCCATTCAACGCCAGTTTCACACTGGCAGACGTGGCTCCAGCAACGGCAAAGATGCTGCGAGAGCAGGCCGAAGCTCGCTTGGCTGCGTCTGTTGATGGTGCTGTTGGGGAGCTTGTCTGGGAGTTCCAAGAGATGGTGAAAAGCGTCGCACAGAACTGTGGAAAACGTGTTCGTTTGTTGCCATCGCTGGGTCATCCTCAGCAAGACCTGCGCTATGCCGAGGTGCAGCAAATCCTGCGTCACGTTGATGATCCGGATTCGATTCCTGTGGATAAGTTGTTGATAACTGTGCAACGAGCACAGCCAAAAGACAGCGACAAGAGCAAGTTCATTCAGACTGGCAAGGCAGAAGACATTCTGCTGACTCAGGAAGAATACAACGCACTCAAACCTTACGAAACCGACGAGTCCAGAGTGCTAACTCAGTCTTCGTTTGACAACCTCATCTGGTTGGCAAACAAGATTCAGTCCGTGAAAAGCATGCTAGGTTCGGCTACTGGCTCAGACAGTCTGACTAAGCTGGCTGAAGAAGTATCGGCTACGCTTGGCAACATGGGCGGCTCTGCGGCTGAAATCACAAAGCAGCTGCGTAACAGCGGCTTTGCGCGACAGCAAGCCAAAGCTACGTTCCAAAGCTTTTTGGACAAGTTGACTAGCACGGAGCTGGAAATCCGAGAGCAAGGAAAAGGTCCTCGTCGCAAGATCAAGGTTGGTGGAGCCTCTGAGTAATGCCAAAAGTGTTCATTGACACTGACGGCAATATGATTGGTCTCGAAAGTCCGGTTACTCAGCTTCTTGGGTTGAGTAACCGGCATCGAGTCAGTCATGTCGAGCCGGTTAATCCGTTGTTGCGTTGCTGGTTCCACTGGATCAGGCGACGCGTGTCTGACGACTCTGCATTAGCAGGGTTCACTCGCCGCTGGCCTTGTCGCTGGCAGGCTCGTATTTTTAACGGCCCCACGTTGGGGCCGTTTTGGCGGCGCGCCGATGCGATTGCCGCCGAGATTGATTTTGTAAATTCCAGAATTGAAGGAAATGTGCCCAATGAGTAAGCCATTGAATGTTATTGAAGCTACTGCACTGCTGAAGACTGCTGAGAAGGAGCTGAAACGCTGCACGGACGGCGGCGAAAAAGTGACCCCAGGCAATCATGATTTTGATCTCGTGATTCACCTGGATGGTTCGCTTAGTCGCGGTGTTGACACTACGCAGAGTCCAAACTTTTACATGGACAAGTTCCTCAAGCCTCTGTTGTTAAGCTATGCCGCAACGCTTAACAAGGAGTATGACGCTGAAGTCAAAAAGAACCCCAAAACAGCGAAGAAGGACGGCGTAAAGCCGGGCACAGCATGGTTAGAGACCATGATGAATGTCAACGGCGCTTTAGGTGCAATTATTCAGCTTGGCGCGGATAAAGTTCTCGAGACCAGCGACTCAACGCTTGTGGCTTTGTACAATAAGTGCGAGGAAGAAGCGAAAGAAAAGTTCCGCGCAGTTACGCCTAAAGCCGCACGGGCAGGCAATACTGTCGTCGTGGCAAACTTGGAGCGCAGCAGTCCAACCAAGGTTGTGGCTGCAAAGCGGGTGATCAAAAAAGTTGACGAACTCTAGGAGCATTTCGTGCTATTAGCCGACATCACACGATGCACTGGTGAAGGCTGTCCTAATCGCGATGCGTGCCTGCGCTTTACGGCGCAGGCACCTTCGGGACACCGCAACGTGTCCATGATGGGTCCGCCTGCCCAGGCAATTGAGGGCAAACCTTGTCCTTATTTCCTGCCGGGAATTTGTTACGGAGACAGCTGTTACATGACACCAGAGCGAGCAGCCCTCGCAGAACTGTGGAAATGTGACAACTGCGGCTTTGTAGCATGTCGCGGCGAACTGCCTCTGGCTAAGGACCTGTCCGAAAGGATAGAACCATTAGGTAAGTTTACTGATCGTGAGTGCCCCAAGTGCGGGGCCTTATGTTACCCGACCGAATCGAAAGAGTCTGATGCCCAGAATTCTTGAACGAACGTTCTGGAACAAGTATCAACCAATCAAGAACCATCTCGAGCCCAATGCGGCTTGGGATGGTTTTTTGTTTGAGACGTATGGTCCAGAACTCGAATACGTGTTGAGTCGAGTTCCTGATGGTGTTGTTTGGACGTTACTAGACTGCGATGGAGAATTGTTAGTCAGCAGCGGCTATCATTTCGTTAATCGAGTAGGTTACTTTGTGACAACCAAGCCAGCACCTGACGAAGCTTATTTTAAGGAGAAAACGTGAGTCAATTTAGAGACGAAGTAATGATTGCTCTACGATTTTTAGTAGAGGCACTGGATTCAAATCCGGCGTTCCTCACCAAAGACGAAAAAGCAGCTGCAAAAAAAGTAGCACAGATGCTAGAAACGCAGGATCGTTGTCCTCCTGAATACTTGAGTCAAATTGAAGCAGCAGCCAAAGCTGAGTTTGCAGACAATGAAATCAATATTGATCCGTTGACAATATTTGATGTTATTGAGGTAGAAGACGGTACCTGGGTACGTGCCTGGGTATATCTAGCACATTCGTCAGAAGAAGAAGACGGTGAGTGATGGCAGAAGAAACTTACACGCTAGAAGACGTAACAGTCAAACGCGTAACTGAAAAGGCATTGTTAGTTTCGTTTACTAACGATGAAGGCAAAGTCGTTGAAGAGTGGATCCCCAAAAGTCAGGTGAAAGAAACTGATTGTTTGGCAGACGGCGATGAAGGCTATGTCACGATGACTTCTTGGATTGCCAAGCAGAAAGGTTTTATCGAAGACGACGATTAATTCGTGCCCAGCTCTCACAAAATGTTTTAGGCACCAAAACGCCAGGTATCCCCTGGCGTTTCTTTTTTGAAAGGAATCCCATGCCAATCAGGCCAGGAAATACAAAGCTCGGACCACTAATTCACCATTGGTCTATCCCTGCGGCGATTCGTTCGATTTGCATTGGCGCAACTGCTCTTTGTCTGAAGCTATGTTATGCCATTCACGGACACTTCAATCAAACAAATGTCAAAAATGCGCTGGCATCTAATTATGCAGAATCGCTTGCAGCTGATTTTGTCCAACGAGTGAACAGCTGGTTATACGTCCTGTACGTTCGCATTTTGCGAGTGCACGCTAGTGGAGAGTTTTACTCTCCTGAGTACACTGACAAATGGATTGAGATTGCAAAGCAAAATCAACGAGTGTTGTTTTATGCTTACACCCGCAGCTGGGCAGATCCGGCTGTACTAGATCGGCTTCGCGAATACGCGCAACTGCCAAACGTAGTGCTTTGGTTTAGTTGCGACCGCGAATCTGGTCCGCCGCCTGAAGTCGATAATGTTCGCAGAGCATTTTTGATGACAGACGATACCGATATACCTGCCTATGAAGTCGATCTTATCTTTCGAGATAAAGATGCGACTACTTTGAAGTGGGTAGGTTCTGCACTAGTTTGTCCTGCTGAAAACGGCGTCACCAAAATAACTTGTAGCCGTTGTCAGCTTTGTTTTAGAGATAAACCTTTACCGAGGAAAAATTATGGAAAGAATCGACATCTCCGTAGTCTGCCGACATTGCCACAACAAAACAACGTTCAACCTGGATCACGACAGTTACAAAAAGTGGACTGAGCAAGAAATGTTTCTGCAAGACGCTTTTCCAGAGCTGACGACCGCAGAACGTCATTTGCTTAGTGACGGGACTTGCGGAAGTTGTTTTCTAAGAATGCACGGGCATCCGCACGATGAACTCATCGAGACTGAGGACGTTTCAGTGTTAGTGCGTAAAACTCAAGAAGACGCATTTCCGTTAATAGAAATCCGCACGGATGACTATTCGTTAAACGGACAAGCTCTTGTGCATGTGACGTTGAATGATGATTTATTGTACCACCCAGACTTGTTGGTCATGACCAATATTAGCATTGATGTGCTAATGACACTTGATGAGTGGAAACCTGAATGGGGCAAAGAAAACGCCGGTGACTTTCTTGCAGGACACGCTCGAGTCTTGCAAGACAACATGCTGCACGCAGCGATCGCCACTCTCAAAACATTATTGCGCCAATGGAAAGGTCCAGATCCAAGAACCTACGAGGTATCAGATGAATGCAACAATTAACGACGAAACCAGAACGTGGCTTGCCAAGCGCTTTGACATTCCAGCCAAAGACATTGTCTGGTTTCACAGCGGTATTTGTTATGACCGTATTCAGGTGCGGTCTAAAAAGTCCGCAGACAAAATCACAAAGGCCGTAAGAAACAAAACAGTCAACGGCGGTTGTTTTCATGATATGCCGTTAGGCTATCAGACAAAGACAAAAAGCGAAGGTAGAACTGTCTACGAAATCATGTGTTAAAGAAAGGCAACAATGACAACAAAAACAAAAGAAAAACCGACAGAACCTAAAGGTCTTAACCCTTGGGAAAAACCGGTTGAATGGTCGGAAGCTTTTAAGCTACCTAGTCGAAGTCAGGATATTTGCTTCACTGCAAGTAGCTTTCAAGCTTGGTGTGACAGCCTCATGCCTCAGTTGAAAGACATACCGGCATCGGAATCCAGGCACGCAAAAGGTATAGTCGCCAGCATTCCAGTCGGTGATTACATACTTTACAAGCTGTTGCAACCTATGTGGGTTTATGAACCAGTAGGTTACAGCTTTTTCGGCATTCCAATGTCGATGCGATGGCAGCGAGGTCGATTGCCAATGTTTCATTCGGCAACTCAAACTTCTGAAGTTGGCTTCGACGGACCAGTTAACATACCTGTGCTGGCAAAGTTTAACGCAAGTGAAAACAGGTACGATCCGTGGATGAGCCTTACTCCAAATGAGATTGTTACTCTGCGAGCACAAGTGCGTCGCGCAAGAGGAAGTGTTGCTATTGCCGGGTGTGGTATGGGCTGGCTCGCGCGGCGAGTGCTTGAACGAAAGCAAGTGAAGCACGTTACGATCGTAGAGAAAGATCCACACGTGTTGGCTTACTTTGGTAAATCACTTGCTGAGAAATTTGCAGGACGTGTTACGCTCGTTGAAGGTAACGCGTATGAACATGACTGGAACGGTTACGATGTTTCGCTTTGGGACATCTGGGAACAGGTTGGCGACTCTGCGTGGGATCGCCGTTTTCTGGAATTACGAGACCGCTTACGAAAAGCCGGTCGTGTTTGTGAAGGCTGGACCTGTTGGGCTAGCTTGAGGAACTAAGATGAAAGAGTGGTCTTATTACGAGAAACCGCAGGGCGTTGAATACTACGGTTACGACTATCAAGAGTCTTATAAACGTGACGAGATTAAACGCATCAATGATACGAAGTTGACTATCAGTGAGCGTGTAGTACTGCTGGATAATCTAAAGCAGCAAGTCAGAGAACACATGCGAGAGTTGAACGAACCGTACAACGCTGCATGTCGCGCTCTAACAGCTGAGTTCTGGGAAGATGCTCGACAAGAATTAGGGTATTGCCAGCATTTGACGCCAGAAGGTATCAGCAAGCTTGAATCTCAAGCGTATGAAGAAGGACATGCCTACGGTTACAGCGAGGTGTATCACCACTTACGCGAATTGTGGGACTTTTTCATTTCACTGGTTTCGGAATATTCTGCTACACCAAGAAAGGGTTAGATGATGGGTGACCTGTCCCGAATGGAACGCAGCGCTCGATTTATTGAGGCGTTTGCTGAATTGTTCTATGACAATTTTCCAATCAAAGTTGGAGATAAGCTAGAGGTCAAAAACCTTTACTTGATGGCTGAACCGGATTATGAAGTTAAACTTCTAGTCACACTCGAAACGGAAGACGGAAAAATCACGCGAGACTTTGCAATCTTTGGTGAGATTTACGATCCAGACTATTCAGAGTCAGGAGTCGTCGAAGAAGAGCTAAGCACCTTACTAGACGTTCCAGAAGAAACTATTGTTGGACTTTTGAAACAAGCAAAACTTTACGATTAAGGTGGTAGCAATGACAACCCCGGAAGAAAAAGAAAAAATGAAAGACATCCTAACACGATTGCGTAATTCGTGTTTAGAGGGTATGACGCAAGTTTGGGATTGCTCAACCGACGAAGGTCGAGAATCTTTTGCCCCAATGGCAGATGATTGCGAAGAGCTGGCTAAACTGCTAGGTATTGAGCTCGAACCTTTTGAATCGGATGAGGACGAGCTCGAAGATACCGACGAGTTTGATCCGCCTTCTGTTCGTTAGCGGTAAGCGTTAGCCAGCGCTTCCAGTGTTTCAGTGTCAAGCGGTTCGTAGCTGGCGGATTTCGCCAGCTGCGGCCGTTGACCTGCCTCTGAAAGTAGATGCTCAAGCAATTCAGCATCTGGTCGTGGTAATGTATGTGCAAGCTCTGCAATCTTTTCCGGATCTACGTCAAATCCGGTGCAAACTTCATTTGCAAAGTCATCGCCAAATACGCTTGCAACATCTTCGCGTGCCAACTTAGCTAACTGCGATTTGTCGTAGATGTTGCCGGTCTGAAGTGTGCAAAGCTTGCCGTGATCTGATGCGGCCTTAGTAAATGTGACTTTGAAAATCACGTCTTCAGGTCGCGGCAAAATCTCAGTGTACTTGCCTTTCAACCCCAAAGCGTGATCTACCAAGTCTACCGTTGCTGCGAGCTTAATAAGCTCGTTAGGCTGCAAAGCGACTCGCGGCGTGTTGCGTACCGATTCTGCTAGCTTTGTGATGGCTTCGCGATGATCGGCTTTCTTAGCAAGCATTGCTCGTCGCTCGAGCATGGTGTAAAGCTCAGGTGGGTCAGGAATACCGCGTCCCGCTTGCTTTTCAACAAAGTCGGTCAACTCATCACCAAGGCCTGCGCCATAGCGTGCGGCTTTTTCAAGAATGCGATTGCTAATTACGTTGCGATCAGCAAAAGGAATGCGATCTCGGTTGTCTCGTAACCACTCAGCTGCTACCTTGACTTCAAGTGCAGATGTTAGCGGATAGTATCGCTCTTTGTGACCGTCGTTTGCTTGCCAAACATAAGCATAACTGCTGTCGGGCAAGTGATCTTGATCTCGAAGTGCACTAGCTTGTTTTACGATTGCTTCGTAAGCCGGACGAATACCAAAGTAGTCTGCAAAGCGTTCTAGCCGTTCACAAATGCGCGACTGATGTTTAGGATGGTATTCGGCCGACTTCTCGTGGAAGTACATGGCTGAAAGCCAGGTGGCAGCTGCGGAATGACATGCGTACTTTTTATTGACCGGATCGGCGTAAGCTGTTACAGCAATTTCACCTGGATTCATAGTACTATCCAGATCGGCAGCTCGCACAAACTGCGGGAAGTCGTATCGACTAGCAAGTTTAGTAAGCTCGGTACAATTTTTGTCCGAAGCCGGATCGAGCACAACAGAAGGTGAAGGCATTGTGAGTCTCCTCGACATCCATGCAGGGTTACAGTTTCAAGCAGTTGCTCCCTTGGTAGGGCTTGAGACAACTGCAAAATCTATGGTTAATGCGAAATGCCCTTACTGCGGCGCACACGCTTGGACCATCTACCAGGATAACAGAAGTCTGGAAGAATGGCATTACTGTTCTCAGTGTAAAGCCTCAGGAAGTATTTTGGCAATGGTAGCTGAGCATTTAGGCTTGACAGAATCTGCCGCACTAGACTACCTGGCCGAAAAACTGAATTTGAACATCTCATCTACAGATAGGAATGCGTTTGAAAATACGCGAAATTCTCGTCTTCAGTTTAAGCTTGCCTGGGCAGAAGCACAGGAAAACATGAAGTACATTAAGAAGGAACAGCACCAGTACTTGCAGAGTCTAGGTTGGCAACGGCCATCTACTATGGGAATAGAAAGGTTTCTAGAGGGACCTGGCCAATTATACGGTCTACTTTCTTCTGATGCCGCCAATAACTACCTTCGCAGTATCTTCGGTAAAACACCACAGATGATGGCAGTTGTACCGTATTTTAGAACTCCTACAGATATTGGTGCATTTGCCTGCTTCCCGCGTCACCGCGAAGTATTTGTAACCTATGCCAGCAATGCGACACACGCAGGTGAAGAAGTAGGTTTCGCAGGGCTACCGCTCATAACTCAAAGTCAATCACAACACATTGTGATAACCTCGATGCTCAGCCCTATGATCATGTTACAGATGCACAACTTCAACAATAGTCGCATTCCCCTGCCTTTGCTAGGAACTCGTTTCGGTATTTTGAATTTTCGTGAAAGACAATGGTCAATTTTTAGCGGAAGAAATCTCGTATTGTGGGAGCGAAAACCGACTGCACATATATTGCATCAAGCAATGATGACCGACGCATCGTTAACCTTTTTAGGTCCAGATAGCAGTCGTCAACAGCCTGAGGAGGTATCAGGTAGTCGGTGGTGGAATTGGGTACATCATCAACCGGCAACAGACGGGGTTTCAAAACTCATTCGTAATGCCAGTCCTTACGAACAATCTTTGAAAAACTGGGCAAGAGTTGCAACGCCTAAACAAAAAACAAATTTGCTTCAAGATTCAGAGCAGTATTCGACGCAAGTTTATGACTTTGTCTACAAAACAATTCAACCAGGCATCAGTTCAAACTTCGGTAAAAGGATTACGGTAGCGATTAAACATCGCGGACCTAGCGTGCAAGGTTTAGGTGGGCACACTGTTCTAATTGAACGCAAAGGTAAGTGGTATAACCGCAGTGGTAATGTAAGACTTGCAGGCATACTCAGAATTAATTACATCGTTGTGCGCAAGGATAGCCGTGAGTACGTAGGGACTCTAACTAGCGGTAAAAAAGTAGCTGATTTTCGTGTACCAATTAAAAAAGCAAACTGGACATGGCTCCGCAACTTTGCACTAGAAAACCAAATACTTTTGCAGTCTGAAGTCTTTGTGAATCAACACCGCAATCACAAAACAGAAAACTTTTGTCCGTTTGATGCTGCTTGTCGATTTCATACTCCTGAAATCATTCGCGGGTTAGAAGAAGTTGGCTGGGACGGTGAAGGCTTTCAATTCCGAAACGCAAAACTTGTTCAAGGAACCTTCCGTCAAATTCCGGATTTTACGTTCGCAGAAGATGTACCCGGCCCCCAACAAACACAATGTCGATTGACTGATGATGTTTGTGCTTCTTTGTCGCGAGATAATCCAGAAATGGAGGCAACCTGGGCTTTGGCTATTGCAGTTGCAGCTCAGGTTACTTCAGTTGCTGTCGGATTGCCTGTACAAGGTGTCTGGATTGAGCGAGAACAGTTAGACACTGGCCTGTCTATGCTTTACCACCGAATGGACATTCGCCGCGGAGACTACAAACTGTGGATACATAAATGGCCAAGACGTTTAGATAACTGGACCAATATCCAACGCTACGATTCAACAGGCTTTTTCGTTACCTCAGGTAAGACACCTAAAAACACAGTGAGGCGCGAAGTAGTAGCGGTTGACTTGTCGGATCTGATGTTAGAACCTCGCTTGTTTTCTCATAGCGCCGACAAGATCGTAATGAACTATCTGCGTCATTTTACACAGTTACCTCAGCAGCAAATCAAAGATTGGAAAACCCATCTGCAATTTACTGCTGAACAATTTCGTGAAGTATTTCATTTCGCGTCGCAAGAAAGGATTAGCGCTGCCATCAAGCGCCTTGACTTGCGATAGCGGATTTTAACAACCAAGAAGATAAACCAGTTAATTTAGCTATAGAAGATAAACTAGCTAAATTAGCTATAACCCATCCCCCAAGGAACATTGTTATGTCCGAGTCGAATTTTGAAGTGGCGCTAACTAAAAACATTTGCCCAGTTTGTGCGGCGCAAACAGACGGTGATTTGCTTATGAATAGGGTTTTAACCCCTCGTGCCGCAAAACAAGTAAGAGAATTGCACGGCAAAGCAACTGGCTGGAAGTTTTGTGCTGAGTGTCAAACCGCCAAAGAAGCTGGTGCAGTCTTCTTGGTCGAGATTGATCCAGAAAAGTCAACTGTTAAAAACGGTACCGTTGATCTGGAAGGTGCCTGGAGAACTGGACGCATTTGGGGAATTACCCATGATGCGTTCTGCCGTATTTTTGACGCTGAAGAAGTGCCAAATGATATTGTCTTCATTGATTGCGAAGTTGCAGACAAAATCGGTCTGGCTGTGCCAAATCAACCACCTTCCCAGTCCAGTGCAACCTGACCTCTTGATGCAAACAATGCCTGTTCATCAATTTCTACATCTTCGTAAGATGCCAAATCCGGCCAGCGTCCAAGCATTTGATAAAGCATCATAGCTCCCATCGTTGTAGCTTGTGCAAAATCATCTGGACCTGCCGGATCTCTTAAGATTTTGTAGTTATCTCGACCAGTGCCAGATTCTGTTTTGTCTTCGATTAGATTTAGAAAATCGTGCAAAAGACCAACATCTTCTGCACCACGGTAATCGTAGTCGAAGAAACGAATTACTCCAGACTTGATGAACTGACAACAGTAATTCAAAGCACGATTTCGATCCATCGTGTAGTGCCCTCGAGTGTGCGTTTGAGTGGGCGGTTTATACACGATGATGTCGCCCTTGGCTGGACCGGTGTACGCTACAGGCAACAAACTGTGCGCAGGTAGCCCAGATTGCAGCAAAACGGTTTCGCGCACTGTGCCTGCTCCAGTATAGTCGTGCACCACGTGACTACATTCAAACAGGTTCATTAGGTCAAGAATCAACTTGGCTTCAGCAATGTGCGCATTTGGCGTCAAACACCTGTGCGCGTACAACACGTGAACTTGTCCGTTTGGCGCTAAACCGCACACTGCAATAACCGTGTAGGATTGCAGCGCAAGATCGCTTTTGCCTTTATTAACTCCACCACCACCCCAGTCAACAGCAAGGAAGCGGTGAATGTAATTGCTTATTTGTTTAGAAGCGACATCTACGCTGTTTCGCCAGCCAAGATTAGCTGCACGCTTGAGATCAGTCACGGTAACGAGTTTGGATCCGGAATCCCAACTTTCACCACAAACCTCGTTGTAGAAAACGTGAATCGGAACATTTCCTCTTCCCTCTTTCTTATCGACAAGTTTTGACCATTTTTCAATGCTGGCATAGTGCATTGGCATAATGATCTGCGGAACGTGGTAACCCGCAAAAGACCATCGTTTGTCGTTGAAACGATGGATCCATCTTCCTGTTCCGCCCTGTGCTGGAGGTCTCGGATTAATTGGTTTTTGGCACATAGCGCAGACAACGCCAGGACAGTTGTCGCTAATACCATCATGTACTGATCCAATCATCTTGATAAGATCGTACTCCAGTGCAGGAATGTTCCAGTGGCCGCAGCCGCCATGTGGGCACTTGATAACCCATTCTGCCATAGAACTATCAACCCATAGTCGTTCGATCGTGTTGTCGAGAGTTTTGGGTGTACCGGCATACTGGATGATACCCCAGTCGCGCGACGCTGAAATAGTTTCGTGAATGATGGGTAAAAACGTGATGTCCATGTCTTGGACTTCGTCAATCACATTCTTGTCTGCGGAAATACCGCGGGTACGTTCTGCGTCTAGATATGCAAATGAAAAAAGCATTTGCGAACGGTTTTTGAAGCTGCGTTGTAGCACATTGTTAATCGTAGACTCGCCACTAAACAACTTGCCTACAGGGCTCGTTTCAATAAACGGAGCCACATAGTTTTGACTAAAGCGACGAATCATCTCAAACAACGGTGTGATGTACAGCGTTGAGAAGTAAGGAATGCAGTTAGAAAACAAAACGCCCTGTGCTGCCAACGACGTACTTTTAGAGACCTGACGGCCGGTCTTTAGTAGCGTCTTTGTCGGCATTCTCGTTCTAAAGAAAGGAGCAAAAGGAAAGTGGTCGTGTAGATGGTAAGGTTTGCCTCGAATGGAAAGAAAAAGAGGCAAGAGTGGTTTAAGCGTCAGATAGCCAGATTGCTTCATGACGTGTTGAGCCATGTGTAGTCGCTTGATCATCGGATCGTCGCTGACTATTGGCTTGTAATTGGCTAGTAACGGTGACTTTGCCAACGTAACCAAATCGTGGTCAAAACCTCCATCTGCTTGTTCTTCTGCCGCCAGTACTTGACTAGAAGTCTGTCGGTTTTGTTTTAGTTTTTCGTAATCCGTTACCATAGGAGTAAACTTTCGTGAAGGATTTCAAACCTAGTCAGATCATTCTGACATTTATGGCTGCTACATTGGAAGCGGTGGCTGTTGTACTCCAA
>Ga0169931_10003079_pt1 | contig 26709 bp, 23 predicted proteins | sample Kivu_15m_20L_FD_129675 | JGI IMG/M metagenome (GOLD analysis project Ga0169931, IMG submission 129675) | Freshwater microbial communities from Lake Kivu, Western Province, Rwanda to study Microbial Dark Matter (Phase II) - Kivu_15m_20L... | ecosystem: Environmental > Aquatic > Freshwater > Lake...
GGGCCGGCGTCGAGGCACCGGGCGCCGCACCCGGTGCCGCGCCGGCCTCGCTCTGGCGCGCCCGCGCCAGGGCCTGCGCCGCGTCCAGGCCGGCCGCGGCCTCGGCCACGCGGCGGCTGACCACGGCCAGATGGCCGGCGCTGACCGCGGCCCCCGGGTGCAGCGGCAGCACGACGGCGTCCTGCGGCGCGGGCGCGCCAGCGGGGTCGCGCAGCGGCTCGCGGGTGACGGGGCAGCGCGCCACGTCGATGCGCGCCACGAAGCGGGGCGTCACGAGCAGCGCGTCGAAGGCGCGGCCGCGCAACCAGCACCGCAGGCGCAGCTCCAACCCCAGCCGCGCCGCGCGCGATGGCGCGAGCGCGCGCGCGCCGAAGGCCACGCGCCCGGCCTGCCAGCCTTCACGCACCGGGTGACCGGGGTGCAGGTGGTCCGCCGGCGGCGCGATGCCGTGGCGCGCGTGCTCCCAGCCGATGCGCCAGCCCTCGGCGTCGAAGGCAGCGTCAGGGCTCGGCGCCGAGGGCGGCAGTTCCAGGGTCGGCCGCAGGGGCTGCCGGGGGCGGGCGAGGGTCTCGAGCGGGAGGGCGATCTGCGTCATGGCCAGGGCCTTGCGTTGCCGCCGGGACGTCCCCGGCAGAGACAGTCTCTGACCTCAGTAGCTCATAGCATGAGCCACCACGAAGATCTGTCGAAAATCACAGATGGAAGCCCGGCGCGATCTCGTCCGCCGGGGCCGGCCGGCCCAGCAGCGGGCCCTGGTACTCGTCGACCCCGCAGTCGGCCAGACACGCGCGCTGCGCCGGTGCCTCCACGCCAGCCGCCAGCACGCGGCTGCCGAGCGCGCGTGCCATCGCGACCGTCGCCGTGACGACGGCCTGCGCCGGGCGCTCCTGCGGCAGGCCGCCGACGATGCCGCGGTCGATGCACAGGAGCTGCGGTTGCAGGCGCGACAGGCGCGGCAGGCTCGAGGCGCCCGAGCCGAAGCCGCCGACCGCGAGCCCGACCCCGGCCTGCCGCAGCGCGGCCAGGGTGTCGACCGCCGCCAGGTCCGCGGCCGCGAGCGCCGGATCGCTCACCTCGAGCTGCAGCGCCTGCGGCGGCATGCCCTGCGCAGCCAGGGTGTCGGCCACCAGGGTGTCGAGCCCGGCCTGCGCGAGCTGCCGCGGCGAGAGCTCGACCGCCAGCCGCGGCGGCGCCCGGCCCGCGCCGTGCCAGTGCTGCCACTGGCGGGCCGCCTCGGCGAGCACCCAGGCCCCGAGCCGGGGGGCCAGGCCACCCTGTTCGGCCAGCGGCAGGAATGCACCGGGGGCGAGCAGGCCGTGCTGCGGGTGCTTCCAGCGCAGCCGCGCGCCCAGCCCGCACAGCCGGTCGTCGGCCAGTCTCGCCTGCGGCTGGTAGTGCAGGCAGAACTCGCTGCGCCGCAGGGCCTGGTGCAACTGCGCCACCCACGCAGACGCCTCGGTGGCCGCGCCGTCGAGGCCGGCGTCGAAGCGCCGCGCGGCGTGGCGCCCCTCACGCTTGGCCCGGTAGAGGGCGCGGTCGGCCGCACGCAGCAGCCCGGGGGCGTCGAGCGCGTCCTCCGGGCACAGCGCCAGGCCCACGCTGCCGCCCGGCCGCAGCTCGTGTCCGCCGTGCCGCCACGGGCGACCCACGGCCTCGAGCACCCGGGTGGCCAGGGCCAGCGGGTCCACGCCCGGCGCCAGGCACGGCAGCACGGCCAGGAACTCGTCCCCGCCCAGCCGCGCCGGCACCCCGGCCCCGTCGAGCGCGCCGCGCAGGCGCGCCGCCACCTCGCACAGCAGGCGGTCGCCGGCCTCGTGCCCGAGGCTGTCGTTCACGGCCTTGAAGCGGTCGAGATCGATGAACATCACCCCCACGCGCGCGCCGTCGGCACCCGCCTGCGCCAGCGCCGCCTCCAGCCGCTGCAGCGCGTGCGCCCGGTTGGGCAGGCCGGTGAGCGGGTCGTGCAGGGCCTCGTGCTCGGCCTGCGCGGTGCGCCGGGCCACGGCGGTGACGTCGACGCAGGCGAGCAGCACCTCGTCGATGCCGGGCTGCGCGCGTGCGTCGATGCGCACGACCCGCCCGCGCGGCCCCGGCGGGCCGAGCGCGACCTCGCCCAGGCTCAGGCCGCGCGCCACCTGGGGCGAGGCAATGGCCTGCAGCAGGCGCTCGCGGTCCGGCAGGCTCAGCCGGTCGAGCAGCCGGCGGCCCGGCGCTGCGGCGCGCTGGCCGCACCCGAGCAGGTGCCGCCCCTGCGCGTTCGCGCGCCGCACGTGCAGCCGGCGGTCCACGCTCAGCAGGCCCACCGGCAAGGTCTCGTAGGGGTCCGCGGCCACGGGTGGCGGACGGTCTTCGGCTAGGGTGGCGTTCATCGTGGACGGCAATGTAGGCAGGCCCGCCACCCACCCCTTGCGGAGGCGCAAGCGCGGCCCTGCCAGCCCCTCGCAGCCCTTCAGACTAGGGGGGTGCGGGCCGGCACAGCCGTGTCGCCAGCAGGGCGCCCGCGGCCGCGGCGGCGCCGGTGGCCATCCAGGTGGCCGACCAGCCGCCGTGGGCCGCCGCCCAGGCCGCGGCCAGCGGCGGGCCGGCGAACTGCCCGAGCGCCGAGCACTGGATCGTCAAGCCCACGATCACCGGCACCGCCGCGCCGCCCGGCGCCACGCGCACGGCGCAGGCGAACAAGGTGGCCGGGATCAGGCCGCCGACGGCCGAGAACAGCAGCAGCGCGGCGTGGCGCAGCAGCGCCGGCACCTCGTCCTGCAGGCCGAAGGCGACGCCGGCGCCGAGCGCCATCGCGCCGAAGCCCAGGTGCAGCAGGCGGCACGGCGGCCAGCCGCGCTGCAGCAGCCGGCCGGCCGCCAGGTTGCCGACGACGTTGACGAGCGCGACCAGCGCCGTCAGCGCGCCGGCCTGCGCGCCCGTCAGGCCGGCCTCGGAGTGGATGGTCGGCAGGAAGCCGATGACCGTGAGCCACTGCGCCGCGTAGCAGGCGAAGGCCGCGCCCACGATCCACGGACCCGGCGCGCCCACGCTGGCGCGCAGCAGCGCGGGCCAGCCGGGGCGGACGGCTTCGGCGGCCAAGGGCCCCGCCCCTGCACCAGCGCTTTCGCGAGCTTCGGCCGCCCCGGCTGCGGCGGGGAGCCCGTCTGCAGCGCGTGGATCACGGTCGCCGTCACGGCCCAGCCGCCAGGCCGCCCCCGCCGCGGCCACCGCCGCCAGCAGCGCCAGCGCCAGCCACCAGGCGCGCCAGCCCGCGGCGTCCGTGGCCAGCGGGCCCAGCAGCAGCGCGAGCGCGGTGCCGGCCGGCATGTAGGTGCCCCACAGCCCCAGGCTCAGGTTCAGGCGCTGCGGCGGCACGAGGCGGCGGATCAGCGCCGGCGCCGCCACCGACACGAGCAGGAAGCCCACCCCCTCCAGCGCGCGCCAGGCCAGCAGTGCCGCCGCCTGCCCCGCCCAGGCGCCGCTGGCACTGGCCACGGCCAGCACCAGCAGGCCCAGCAGCAGCGCGCGCCGCAGGCCGACACGCCCGGCGGCCAGGCCGAGCGCGAGCGCGAGCGCCATGGCCGCGGCCTGCACCAGCGAGAGCAGGAAGCCCGCCTGCACGAGGCCGAGCCCGAACTCCGCGCGCAGCAGCGGCAGCGCCGTGGGCAGCTTGCCCACGTGCAGCGCCGAGACCACGCCGCAGGCGACGATCAGCAGGTCTGCCGGCAGCCCTGGGGGCGCGCCTTGGTCGCCCGAACGCCCCGTGCTCCCCGCCGGTGCCGGCACGCAGCCGCCCGGCTCAAGCCGCCACCGCCGGCGGCGGCCGGCCGCCGCGCCGCGCGAGCGCAATATGGCGCAGCACCACAGGCAGCGCGATCGCGGCGCCGGCCAGCGTCGGCCACAGGCCGGGCGCGATCATCAGCAGCGCGCCGACGATGAACACGCCCTGCTCGGCGCGCGTCATCTCGACGAGGAAGAACTTCGACAGCGCCGCCGCCATCAGCGTGATGCCGAGCACGCAGCCGATGAAGGTGACGGCGAAGTCGTAGGGCGTGAAGCCCTTGGCCACGATCAGCAGGCTGGGCGAGAAGACGAAGACGAAGGGCACCAGCACCTTGGCCATACCGAGCCGGAAGGCGGTGTTGCCGGTGCGGAAGGGGTCGCTGCCGGCCATGCCCGAGGCGGCGTAGGCCGCCAGCGCCACCGGCGGCGTGATGTCGGCCAGCACGCCGTAATAGAAGACGAAGAAGTGCGCCACCAGCGGCTCCACGCCCAGCAGCGTCAGCGTGGGCGCCGCCACCGTCACCATGATGATGTAGTTGGCGGTGGTGGGGATGCCGCAGCCCAGCAGGATGCACACCACACCCGTCATCACCAGCGCCACCAGCAGGGTCAGCGCCTTCGGGTCGGTCCAGCCCGTGGGCAGCAGCGCGTCGACGCCACCGGCCACGGCCTGGGCCGCGCCGGTGATGATGGTGCTGAGCTTGAAGCCCACGCCGGTGAGCGTGACCACGCCGATGACGATGCCCACCGTCGCCGCCGCGGCGCCCACCGCGAGCGCGTACTTGGCGCCCGTACCCAGGGCCTCCACCAGCACCGGCAGGCCGATGCGGCCGTCCACCTTCAGCGCGCGCAGCAGCAGCGGGGTGGCGGTGGCGGCCACCAGGAAGAGCGCCAGCTTCAGGTGCGGGTCCTCGATGCCGCCGAAGACGAGCACGAGCAGCGCCGCATGCAGCGCCGCGAACAGGCCCCAGTGGCGCGCGCTGTTGCCCTGCACGCGCGTCGTCAGCCCGACGATGGCGCACGAGGTGATGCCGGCAAAGGCCGCCAGGTAGGGCGTGCGCCCGCTCACGAGGATGAACACCAGCAGCGCGAGCGGCACGAGCGTGGGCCAGCGCTGGCGCAGCGACTCGCGCAGGCGCGGCATCTCCTCGGGCGTGAGGCCGCGCAGGCCGTAGCGCCGGGCCTCGAAGTGCACCTGCATGAACACGCCGAAGAAGTGCATGAAGGCCGGCACCGCCGCCGCAGCGATGATGGTGTGGTAGGGGACCGAGAGGAACTCGATCATCAGGAAGGCCGCCGCGCCCAGCACCGGCGGCGTGATCTGCCCGCCGGTGGAGGCCGCGGCCTCCACCGCGCCAGCGAACTCGCGCTTGTAGCCCACGCGGATCATGGCCGGGATGGTCAGGGAGCCCACCGTCACCGCGTTGGCCACCGACGAGCCCGACAGCATGCCGAACATCGCCGAGCCGAAGACGCTGACCTTGGCCGGACCGCCGGCATAGCGCCCGGCCACGGACGAGGCGACGTCCAGGAAGAGCTGCCCCAGGCCGATGCGCGTGGCCAGCACGCCGAAGAGCACGAAGTGGAAGACGTAGGTGGCCACGACGCCGACGGCCACGCCGTAGATGCCCTGGCTGGTCAGGTACTGGTGGCTGACGAGCTGCTGCCAGCCCGAGCCGGCGTGCTTGAGGAGCCCGGGGAAGTAGGGGCCCGCCAGCGCATAGACGATGAAGACGAGGGCGATCACCGGCAGGGGCCAGCCCATGCTGCGGCGCGTGGCCTCGAGCAGCGCGACGATCAGCACCGTGCCCATGGCCACGTCCAGCGGCAGCGGGCTGCCGACGCGGAACATCAGGTCGTCGAAGATCCACGGGATGTAGAGCACCGAGGCCGCCACCGCGATGGCGAGCACCCAGTCGAACCAGGGCAGGCCGCCCGGGCTGGCCGGGCGCGAGGGCAGCGCGCGCTCCAGCAGCGCCTTGCGGTGCGGGAAGACCAGGAAGATGAGCCCGAGCACGAAGGCCAGGTGCACGCCGCGGTGCGTGATCTCCTGCAGCAGGCCGAAGCCGGCGGTGTAGTAGTGGAACAGCGACAGCGCGATGAGCAGCCCGCCCACGAGCGTGGTGGCCGCCGTGCCCAGCGGCCGGAAGCGCATCTCGGGGTCGAACTTCTGCTCGAGCTGCTGCAGCGCACGCTCGTCGGGCAGGGAGGTGGTGCTCATCGCGTGGGCTTGCCAGGGTCAAGGAAAACGGGCGGGCGGCCAATCGGCCGCCCGCCCGGACTGGGTCAGCGGGGGCTGGCGCTCACTTGAGCACGCCGACTTCCTTGTAGAAGCGCTCGGCGCCGGGGTGGTAGGGGATGCCCGCGCCCTCGACCGCGTTCTCCTTCGTGATGAACTTGCCCTTGGCGTGGCCGGCGCCCATGGCCTTCTGACCGTCGGCGGAGTACAGACGCTTGACGATCTCGTAGACGACGTTCGCGTCGGCCTTGTCGCTGGTCACCCACTGCGCGCCCACCGACAGGGTGCGCACGGCCGGCAGGCCCTTGTAGGTGTCGGCCGGGATCACGTCGGGGGCGAAGAAGCCGCTGGCCCGGCGGATGGCGTCGGCCTGCGCGCCCTCGATAGGCACCAGCTCGATGCCGGCACCGGCCGAGGCGAGCTCGGCGATCGCGCCGGCCGGCGCACCGCCGGTGAAGAAGAAGGCGTCGAGCGCGCCGTCCTTGAGCTTGTCGCCAGCCTGGTTGGGCTTGATGTACTCGGCGCGCAGGTCAGCGTCCTTCAGGCCGTAGGCGGCGAGGATGCTGCGCGCGTTCAGCAGCGTGCCCGAGCCGGGCTCGTCGAGCGCGACGCGCTTGCCCTTGAGGTCGGCCACGCTGCGGATGCCCGCGCCCTTGCGCGCGACGATGTGCACGCTCTCGGGGTAGAGGTTGGCGATCAGGCGCAGGCCGGCGACGGCCGGGCGGCCCTGCCACACGCCGGTGGCGGTGTAGGCCCAGGTGGCGACGTCGGCCTGGGAGAAGCCGGACTCGATGGCGCCGCTGGCGATGGCGTTGACGTTGGCCACCGAGCCGGCGCTGGACTGCGCCGTGGCGGCCAGCTTGCCGGGCTGGCTGATGACGTTGGCGACCATGCCGCCCACGGGGAAGTAGGTGCCGGCGGTGCCGCCGGTGCCGATGCGGAAGAACTGCTGCGCCTGCGCGGTGGTGGCGGCCAGCGCCAGCGCGCCGGCGGCGAGAAGGATGCGGCGGGAGAGGGACATCGGGTGCACTCCAGGTCAAGAAGCCCGCGGCTGCGGGACAGCCCGCATGTTGCACCAGCCGGCCTCGCGCCGGTGACCACGGAAACCCGCAGGTCGCGTCGCCACGCTCCCGGCGCCTACCGCTCAACGCCAGGCCAGGTCGAGCGCCACCCCGGCGAAGACCGTGAAACCCAGCCAGTGGTTGACGCGGAAGGCGCGGAAGCAGCCTTCGCGGCTGCGGTCGCGGATCAGCCGGTGGTGCCACAGCGCCTGCGCCGCCGCCGCGGCGATGCCGAGCAGGAACACCCCGCCCAGGCCGAGCCCGCGCCCGAGCGCCGCCCAGGACAGCAGGTAGGCCGCGTAGAAGCCCATGACGGCGGCCACGTCGTGGCGGCCGAGCGTGATGGCCGAGGTCTTCATGCCGATGCGCAGGTCGTCGTCGCGGTCGACCATGGCGTACTCGGTGTCGTAGGCCAGCACCCAGAACAGGTTGGAGCCGAGCAGCGCCCAGGCCTGCCAGGGCACGGCCTCGGCCACGGCGGCGAGGCTCCAGGCCGGGCCGCCCCGGGCGGCGGCGAAGGCCATCGGGATGCCGAAGCTGAAGGCCACGCCCAGCACCGCCTGCGGCATCGCCACGACGCGCTTGGCATAGGGGTAGAGCAGCGTCACGCCCAGCGCCACGAACGACAGCAGGATGGTCGGCGCTCGGGTCGTCAGCACGAGCGCGAAGGCCGCGAGCGCGAGCAGCGCACCGAGCGCCAGCGCCTCCCGCACCGGCACCGCCCCGGAGGTGACGGGGCGCTGCGCGGTGCGCTTGACGTGGCGGTCGAAGTCGCGGTCGGCAACGTCGTTGACGCAGCAGCCGGCGCTGCGCATCAGCACCGTGCCGGTAACGAAGACGAGCAGCAGGTGCCAGCCCGGGAAGCCGCCCGCGGCGATCCACAGCGCCGCGAGCGTGGGCCACAGCAGCAGCAGCCAGCCGGCGGGGCGGTCCCAGCGGACCAGGTCCAGGTACAGCGGGACGCGGGAGAGACGCAGCACGGCCGGGATTATCCCGGCCGGGCCTGCGGGCACGACGAGTCACTGCGCACGCTCACCGCGCGGCACCGGGCCACCCCCTAAAAACACAGGCGTCGGCCCGTCGGCCGGCCGCCGGGGCGCGTGCGCCCTGGCGCTTCGTCGACTTCAGGGAGAGGCCAGATGCTTCGGTGGATCAAGACGATGGTGGTGGCGGGGGCGGTGGGGCTGCTGGCCGCGTGCGGCGGCGGCGGGGAGGAACGGCCGGACATCACCCGCCTGGCGCAGCAGGATCCGCAGCTTTCGGTGCTGGCGGAGGCGGTGGCCGCCGCCGACCTGGCGACCCCCCTGGCCGGCCCGGGGCCGTACACCGTGTTCGCGCCGACGAATGCCGCTTTCGCCGACCTGCTGCAGCGCTTGGGCATGACGAAGGAGGCGCTGCTGGCCGACCGCGCGCTGCTGACCCGGGTGCTGACCTACCACGTGGTCGCGGGCCGGGTGCTGCGCAAGGACATCCCGGTGGGGCAGCCGATCACGACGCTGCAGGGCCAGACCCTCACCATCGATGCCAACCTGAACGTCAGCGACCAGTGCGGCTGCACCGCCCGGATCGTGACCACCGATGTGCTGGCGGGCAACGGCGTCGTCCACGTGATCGACCACGTGCTGCTGCCGACGCTCTGAGACTCTGAGCCCGGGTGTGAGCGCGGGCCGCGCCGACCGCGTGGCCGGCGCCCGCGGCGTCACAACACGAGCAGGTGCTCTGGCGTGGCGCCGCGCACGCTGGACAAGGCGACGGCGCGGTCGAAGGTGACCAGCCGCCCGCCGTGGCGCACGGCCAGCGCCAGCAGGTACAGGTCGCTGACCTGCTGGTGACCCTGCACGCGCGCGAAGTCCACGAGCGTGTCGTCGCGCAGGCTGACGTCGTCGGGCCAGAAGGCGTGGTCGAGCGTGCGGCAGGCCTGCTGCAGGCGCATCCTCACCGTGGCCATCGGCACCCCGCCGCCACGGCTGTAGGCGGGCATGGCCATGACCCGGATCACGCCGTTCTCCACCAGCGGGCAGGTCGCGATGCGCGTGGACGGGTCGTCCACGAACTCGTTGGCGACCTCGGAGAACTGGTGCGCGTCGTCGAGCAGCGCGATCCAGACGTTGACGTCCAGCAGCGAGCGGGGCGCCAGCCAGGGCCCGGCGGGCGGAGCCTCGCGCGCCTCGGGCGGGTGGGCGGGGTCGGACACGGTGTGCAGTCCCTGAGGCCCGAAGTCCTGACCCCGGCTAGACGCCCTCGCGCTCCATGAGCGTGCGCACGTGGTCGGCCGTGACGATCTCGTCACGCCGCGGCAGCAGCGCGAAACGCCCGCGCAGCGGCGCCGGCGCCGTGCCCGCATCGGCCGGCAGGCTGGCCCCGCGGCGGACGAGTTCGGAGACGGCCTCGCCGACCGTGATGTTGCGGCGGCGCGCGAAGGTCTGCGCGGCGATCAGCGCGTCTTCGGCGAGGTTCACGGTCGTACGCATGGGATCATCTTAGCATCAGAACCGCATCACGACATCACCCCACCCGGCTCTTGCAACCCGGGGCGGGCAGGCGCGGGGCATCGACCAGAATCGGGGGCGCAAGCGGCCGTGCTTGCGCCCCTTCCCCTCCCGACGCCACCCCACGATGCAGACCGATCCCACCGCCCCCGCCACCGGCGTGCAGGCGCAAGCCGCCGCCCACGCCGCCGACCCTCGACGCGCCCGCGCCCACGTGCTCGGGGTGATGCAAGCGATCCAGGCACGCGAGCCCGAGCTCGGCGCCTTCGCCTGCCTGGCCGACGCGGCGGCGCTGGCGGCCCAGGCCGAGCGCTGCGCGGGTCCGCTGGCCGGCGTCCCGGTGGGCGTGAAGGACATCTTCGACACGGCCGACCTGCCCACACGCTACGGCAGCCCGGCCCTCTACCCGGCGCTGCCCGCGCACCACGACGCGCCGGTCGTGGCCGCGCTGCGGCGCGCCGGGGCGCTGCTCGTGGGCAAGACCACGACCACGGAGTTCGCCTACCTGCACCCCACGGCCACGCGCAACCCGGCGGCGGCGGGGCGCACGCCCGGCGGCTCGTCGGCCGGCTCGGCGGCGGCGGTGGCCGCGGGGCTGCTGCCGCTGGCGCTGGGCAGCCAGACGGGGGGCTCCACCATCCGGCCGGCGTCCTATTGCGGTGTCGTCGGCTACATGCCGACGGCGCTGTGGCTGCCCAAGCACGGGCTCAAGTGCTTCTCCTGGTCGCTCGACACCGTGGGGTTGTTCGCGCGCAACGTGGCCGACGCGGCGTGGTGCGCGCAGGCGCTGAGCGGGCGCGCGCTGGCCGGCGCGCAGAGCGCCAGCGAAGCCGTGGTGGTGGGCGTGATCGGCCACCACCCCTGGGGCGAGCCTGCGCCAGCCGCGCGCCGCGCGGTCGAGGCTGCCGCAGCGGCACTGCGCGGCGGCGGCATCCGCACCCAGGCGGTGGACCTGCCGCCGATCGCCGGCGCGGCCTTCGACGCCCATGCCGACATCCAGGGCTACGAGGCGGTCACGGCGCTGCGCCACGAATGGACGACCGCGCGCCACCAGCTCTCGCCCATCCTGGGTGAGTACCTCGACGGCGCAGCCGCCATCACGCCCGCCGCCTACGAGCGCGCGCAGCACGTGGCCGCCACGGCGCGGCAGGAGCTCGACGCCTGGCTCGGCGCCTGCGACCTGCTGCTGACACCCAGCGCGCCGGACGAGGCGCCCGAGGGCTACGCCTCCACCGGCCCCTCCACCTTCAACCGCCTGTGGACGCTGCTGGGCTGGCCCTGCGTCAGCGTGCCCGGGCTGCGCGGCGACCACGGCGCGCCCATCGGCGTGCAGCTCGTGGGGCGCGCCGGCAGCGACGCGCGCGTGCTCGCGGTGGCGCAGCGGCTGGAGGCAGCCCTGGCCATGACGCCGGGGTCGCACCGGGGAGCCGAGTGAAGCGCCGCCCGCGCGCGCTTCAGTCCTGCACGGGCGGGCCACGGCCCCGCCGCACCGGGCCTGCGCCGAGATGAGCACGGCGGTCGCCGCCTCGGCGGGCACCTTGGGATGCGAGGCGCGCAGGGCGGGGCGATGAGCGCGACCCATCCCGCGCTGGCGCTGGCCTCGATGCTGCTGGTGCAGATGCTGGCCTCGACGACCTTCGTCGCGGCCTCGGTGCTGGCGCCCGCGGTCGCGCCGACGCTGGGCATCGCGCCCGAGCGCATCGGGCTCTACGCCGGGCTGGGCTACCTGGCGGCGATGATCTCCGGCCTGCGCAGCGGGGCCTGGGTGGCGCGCCTGGGGGCGATGCGGCTGACGCAGCTCGGCCTGGCCGGCTGCGCTGGCGGGGCGCTGCTGGCCGGGCTGGGCTCGCCGCAGACGCTGCTGGCGGCGGCGGCGCTCATCGGCGTGGGCTACGGGGTCTGCAACCCCACGGCCGCCGCGGTGCTGAGCCAGCACGCACCCGCAGGCGCGCGCGGCCTGTTCTTCTCGGTCAAGCAGACCGGGGTGCCGCTGGGGGTGGCGCTGGCCGGGCTGACCATGCCCGCCGGGCTGGCACTGCTGGGCTGGCGCGCCACCGCGGTGGCGGTGGCCGTCGCCTGCGTGGCGCTGGCGCTCCTGCTGCAGCCGGCGGTTGCCCGCCTGGAGCCGCCGCGCGCCCCGCACGGCAGCGGCTCGGCGCCGGGCCAGGGCGCGCTCGCGCTGCTGCAACGCGTCTGGCGCTCGCCGGTGCTGCGCCCGCTGAGCCTGGCCTCGCTGAGCTACGCGCTGACACAGCAGGTCTACGTGACCTTCATCGTCTCGATGCTGAACCTGACGCTGGGCTGGACGCTCGCCGCCGCCGCTGGCCTGCTGGCCCTGTCGCAGGGCGTGTCGGCGCTGGCGCGCATCACCTTCGGCAGCGTCGGCGACCGCTGGGTGCCGCCAGGCTGGGTGCTGGTGGGCCTGGGCGCGGCGATGGCAGGGAGCTGCCTCGGGCTGGCAGCGGCCTCCGCCGGCACCCTGTCGGCTGCCCTGGTGGGCGCGGCCGCGCTGGCCTGCGCCGGCACCGCGATGGGCTGGAACGGCGTCTTCTACGGCGCGCTCACCCAGCTCGTCCCGCGCAGCGAGGTGGCCGGGATCTCGGGGGCGGCCCAGTTCTTCACCTTCGGCGGCGGCATGCTGGGGCCGCTGCTCTTCGGCGAGGCGGTTCGCGCCGGCGCCGGCTACCCGCTGGCCTGGGTGGTGGTGGCGCTGATCCCGGCCACGGCCGCCGCAGCGCTGGCGCGAGCGCTGCTCAATGCCCGTCGAACGCCACCAGCGTGAACACGTCCAGCCCCGAGGCGCGCAGGCGCTGCGAGCCGCCGAGTTCGGGCAGGTCGACGATGGCGGCGCCTTCGATCACCTGCGCGCCCATGCGCTCGAGCAGACGGCGGCCGGCCATCATGGTGCCGCCGGTGGCGATGAGGTCGTCGATCAGCACGACGCGGTCGCCCGGGCGGACGGCGTCGGTGTGCATCTCGACCGTGGCGCTGCCGTACTCGAGCTCGTAGGTCTCCTCCACCGTCGTGAAGGGCAGCTTGCCCTTCTTGCGGATGGGCACGAAGCCGCGGTTGAGCTCGTAGGCGACGACCGCGCCGATGATGAAGCCGCGCGCGTCCAGCCCGGCGATGGCGTCGGGCCGGGCGTCGAAGTAGCGGTGCACGAACTGGTCGATCAGCACGCGGAAGACGCGCGGGTCGGCCAGCAGCGGCGTGATGTCGCGGAACTGCACGCCCGGCGCAGGCCAGTCGGGCACGGTGCGGATGTGGCTGCGGATGTAGTCCGCCGGCGACATCGCCGCGTCCAGCGCGGCGCGACGGGCGGCCAGGTCGGCAGGGTCGGGGGTGGTGCTCACGGGTGGGGTCTCGGCGTCGGTCGGGCCGCGCGGGAAGGAGCCCCCGCGCGGGCGCGATCATCGCGCATCACGCCCACCGCGGCGCGCCGCGACCCGACCCGTCGCGCCGTGCCGCGGCAAAGCCGCTTCAAGGCCGCGGGATGCCCAGCTCGGCCGGGCTCTTCTTGGCCGCGCCGGTGTCCTGCAGCAGCCAGGCCGTGGTCGACTGCCACTTCCTGATGAAGGCCTCGGCCTCGGCGCCGCCGATGTTGAGGACGGTGGTGCCGCGGTTCTCCATCATCTGGCGGTAGGCCGGGGTGTTGCCGGCCTTGCGGAAGGCCTCGGTCAGCCGCGCCTTGACCGGCTCGGGCGCCTCCTTGCGGATGAACACGCCGTACCACGGGCCCCAGGGCAGGAACTTCTGCAGCCCGGGCAGCGTGTCGGTCATCGGCGCGATGCCCTGGAAGGGCTTGGTCGACAGCACGGCGATGGCGCGCAGCCGCCCGGCGCGCACGTGCTCGATCGCCGGGCCCGAGGCCATGAAGGCCATGTCGATGTGGCCGCCCTGCAGCGCCGCCACGGCCGGCCCGTCGCCGTCGAAGGGCACGTTGATCACCGGGAACTTGGTCTGCGTGTTGACCATCGCGTTGACCATGTAGGGCGTGGTGCCGGCCCCGGCGATGTACTGCTTGAACTTGTTGGGGTTGGCCTGCGCGTCGGCGATCAGCTCCTTGAAGGTCTTCCAGGGGCGGTCCTTGTTGACGACGACGAGGATGGTGTCGCCGATCGCGGCGATGTTGATCGGCGTGAACTTGTCGTAGTCGAAGTCGGCCAGGCCGAGCACGCGGAACAGCGCCTGCGGCTCGGCGCCGCCGAGCAGCGTGTAGCCGTCGGCAGGCTGCAGCAGCACCTGGCTCGCGCCCACGGCGCCCGAGCCGCCGGGCCGGTTGGTGATGACGAGCTTGCGCCCGAGCGCCTCTTCGGCGTAGGCGGTGTAGCCCCGCAGCGAGATGTCGGTGCCGCCGCCGGCCCCCCACTGGATGACCAGGTTCACGTCCTGCGCGGGGTAGGCGGGCTGGGCCAGGGCCGGCGACGCACCGAGCGTCGAAAGGCCCGTGGCGAGCGCCGCGGCGGCGCCCAGCAGGTGGCGCTTGGAAATCGTCTTCATCGTCGTCCTCCAGGGGTGGTTGAGGTGGTGTGGGGAAAGCGTGGGCGGGTGGCCGGTCAGGCGCGGCGCGCGAGGCTGCCGAAGCCGTCGTCCTCGGCCGTGAAGTGCGAAGCCGGCATGACGGTCACACGGTCGGCCAGCACGGGGCGGAAGTCCATCTGCGCGAGCACGTCGCGCTCGAGGTCCACGCCGGGGGCGATCTCGAAGAGCTCCAGCCCGGCCGGTGTGAGGCGAAAGCTCGCGCGCTCGGTCAGGTACAGCGCCACCTGCCCGCGCGCCAGGGCCTGCGGGCCGCTGAAGGTGATCTGGTCGACGCGCCGCGCGAGCTTGCGCACGCCGCCCTGGCGCTGCACGCACAGCCGGCCGTCGCCGGTGGCGAGCTCGACGCCCTTGGCGGCGAAGGTGCCGCAGAAGACGACCTTGCGCGCGTTCTGCGCGATGTCGATGAAGCCGCCCGGGCCGACCGCCAGCCCGCCCAGGCGCGAGACGTTGACGCAGCCTAGCTCGTCCATCTCGCCGAAGCCGAGGAAGGCGATGTCCAGGCCGCCGCCGCCGTAGAAGTCGAACTGCGTCGGCGCGTCCAGCATCGCGCTGGCGTTGCGCGCGTAGCCGAAGAGCACGCCGTCGAGCAGGCTGCCACCGTAGGTGCCGTGCTCGATGGTCTGGCAGATGCGGTCGAGCTCGCCGCGCCGCGCCACGAGCTTGGCCACCGCGTCGGGGATGCCCACGCCGTAGTTGACGACCGCGCCGGCCACCAGCTCGCAGGCGGCGCGCCGGGCCACGGCCTCGCGCTCGGTGAAGGTCTCGGGGGCCTGGGCCGCGCGCTGCCCGGCCGCGACCGCCGCCGCGCGCTCGGCGCCGCAGAGCTCGCCGGAGAGCGTGGCGTCGAAGGGGATGTCGTAGCTCGTGCGCTGCCCGGGCTCGACGACGACGGCGTCGACCCAGGCCGCGGGGATGCGCACCTCACGCGCCTTCAGCGCGCCGCGCGGCATCCGCTCCTTCACCTGCACGATGACGCGCCCGCCGCAGTTGCGCGCGGCCAGCGCGAGGGCCTGCGCGTCCAGGTTGGCGGCCTCGTGCTCGAAGCTGATGTTGCCGTCCTCGTCGGCGGCCGAGGCCCGCACGAGAGCCACGTCCACCCGGTAGGGCTTCTAGCGCAGGTACTCGCGGCCGTCGATCGTCAGGACCTCGGCCAGGTCGTCCCGCGCCGCCGCGTTCATGCGCCCGCCGCCGTGGCGCGGGTCGCACACCGTGCCGAGGCCGACGTGGGTGATGAGCCCGGGCGCGCCGGCGCCGATGGCGCGCAGCAGCTGCGAGGAGACGCCGCCGGGCAGGATGTAGGCCTCGATGCGGTTGTCCTGCGCGAGCTGCTGCATGCGCTGGCTCCAGACCCAGTGGCCGCCGATCACGCGCCGCACCAGGCCCTCGTGGGCGAAGCAGTTCATGCCGCGCGTGCGCTTGTCGCCGATGCCCAGCGCGTGCACCGCCGTCAGCGCGCGCGGGTGCCCGGTGGCCAGGAAGCGGCGCTCCACGGCCTGGAACAGCTCGGTGGCCTCCATCAGGCCGCCGCCGCCGCCCATCAGGGCGACGGTGGCGCCGTCCGGGATCAGCGCCGCCGCGGCGTCGGCGTCGATGAACCTGTCGCGCAGGGTCGGTCTCGTCAAGTGCTCACCCGGCCTGAAGCTCAGCGCGCCACGTCGAACAGCGCCGCGCCCTTCTTCAGCACGCTGCGCGCGATCACCCCGCGGTGGATCTCGGAGGTGCCGTCGTAGATGCGGTAGATGCGCGCGTCGCGGTAGTAGCGCTCGATCGGCAGCTCCTTGCAGAAGCCCATGCCGCCGAAAACCTGCACGCCGCGATCGACGACGCGACCCAGCATCTCGGCCGCGTGCACCTTGACCATCGCGATCCAGTCGCGCGCGTCCTCGCCGCGGTCCATCATGGCCGCCGCGTGCAACACCATCAGGCGCGCCGCGTTGATCTCGATCACGCTGTCGGCCAGCATCTGCTGCACGAGCTGGAAGTCGCCGATGGCCTGGCCGAACTGGCGGCGCTGCTGCGCGTAGCCGGTCATCAGCTCCAGCACGTGGCTGGCCTTGCCCACGGCGCGCGCGCCCACCTGGGCCAGGCGCACGACGTTGAGCGCGCCCATGGCCAGCTTGAAGCCCTGGCCGCGCTGCCCCAGCAGGGCCAGCGGCTCCAGCGGCACGTTGTCGAAGAAGAGCTCGATGTGCGGCGTGCCGCGCAGGCCCATCATCTTCTGGTCCTGGCCGAGCGTGAAGCCCGGCAGGCCCTTGTCGACCATGAACATCGAGATCTCGCGCTCGCCGGTGCGGGCGGAGACGAGGAAGAAGTCGCTCCACCAGCCGTCGCTGATGAAGTGCTTGCTGCCGTGCAGGCGCCAGCTGCCGTCGGCCTGCGGCTCGGCGCGGGTGCGGATGCCCTGCGCGTCGGAGCCGGCGCCCGGCTCGGTGATCGCGATCGCGCAGGTGCGCGCGCCCTGCACCGCCGGCAGCAGCCAGCGCGCCACCTGCTCGCCGCGGCACTCGAGCAGCGGCTCGTAGACGTTGCCGAAGGCACGCCGGATCAGGATGTCGGTGGTGTGGCCGAACTGCTCTTCGCAGAGCATGCGGTCCACCACCGACAGGCCGCCGCCGCCATGCTCGACGGGCATGTTCATCGCGTACAGGCCGAGCGCGCGCGCCTGGTCGTGCAACGCGCGGGCGCAGGCCTCGGTCAGCTCGCCGGTGGACTCGACCTCGTCCTCCAGCGGGCGGCACGCTTCGCGGATGAAGCGCCGCACGGTCTCGATCAGCATGCGCTGTTCGTCGGTCAGGGTCAGCATGGTCCTGGGTTCGGGTTCGGCAGGGTTGCGGTGTCGCGGGGATCGGCGGGCGCTGGCGCGCCGCCACTCGGGCTCTCGGGCTCTGGGCTTGTCAGACCGTCTGGCCGCGGCGGCGCTTCCACCAGCGCGTCTGGCTGACGATGGTGAAGCTCAGCGCCGCCAGGATCACCGCCGACAGCGGCGAGGTGAAGAACTCGCTGGCGAAGATCAGCGGGCTCTCCTGCGCCGAGATCATGGCCTGGCGGTAGCTGCGGTCCATCAGCGGCCCGAGGATCATGCCCAGGATCACCGGCGCCACCGGGTAGCCGTAGATCTTGAGGAAGTAGCCGAAGACGCCGAAACCCAGCATCCAGTAGACGTCGACGATGCTGTTGTTGATGGCGTAGGCGCCCACGGCCGACAGCACCAGGATGGCCGGCAGCAGGATGGGCTTGGGCGTGTCGACCACCTTGGCGAAGAGCCGGATGCCGGTCAGGCCGAAGACCAGCAGGAAGAGGTTGGCCAGCACCAGCGAGCCCACCGTGAACCAGAACAGGTGCGGGGTCTCGATCATCAGCATCGGCCCGGGCTTGAGGCCGTGGATGTAGAGCGCGCCGATGATCACCGCGGTGACCGCATCGCCCGGGATGCCCAGCGTCATCATCGGCACGTAGGCGCCACCCACCGCGGCGTTGTTGGCCGACTCCGGCGCCACCAGGCCCTCGTAGGCGCCCTGGCCGAAGGGCCGCGAGGGGTTCTTCACCGTGCGGCGCGCGTGGTCGTAGGCCATCAGCGCGGCGATGTCGCCGCCGGCGCCGGGCAGCGCGCCCACGCCCACACCGATGGCCGAGGTCCGCAGGGACAGCGGCAGGTGCTTCCTGACCATGGCCCAGGAGGGCACGATCTTCGAGACGTCCTGCTTCACGGCCTTCAGGTGCAGCTCGTGCATCTGCGCCAGGATCTCCGCGACGCCGAAGAAGCCGATCATCGCCGCGATGTAGGAGATCCCCGCGGTCAGCTGCACCGAGCCGAAGGTGAAGCGCTGCTCGGCGGTCAGCGGGTCCAGCCCGACCGAGGCGATCAGCACGCCCAGCGCGCCGGCGAAGATGCCCTTGGCCAGCGAGCCGCCCGACAGGCTGCCCACGAGCAGGATGCCCCAGATCGCGAGCATCAGGTAGTCGCGCGGGCCGAAGTGCAGCGCGAACGACGACACCAGCGGCGCGAAGGCGGCCAGCGCAAGGATGCCGACGAAGCCGCCGATGACCGACATCACGGTGGTCAGGCCGATCGCGGCGCCGGCCTCGCCGCGCTTGGCCAGCGGGTAGCCGTCCAGCGCCGTGGCGATGGCCGCCGGCGCACCGGGGATGTTGAGCAGGATGGCGCTGCGCGAGCCACCGTAGACGCCGCCCAGGTAGATGCCCGCGATCAGCACCAGCGCATCGTTCACGTGCCACTTGAAGGTGAACGAGATGAGGATGGAGACCGCCATCGTCACCGACAGGCCGGGGATGGCGCCGATGTAGATGCCGGCGAAGGTGCCGGCGGCGGCCAGGAACACGAGCTTGGGGTCGACCCAGCTCATGAAGAAGTACTGCAGTACTTCGTTCATGAAAACACTCCCTGCCACAGGCGGCCCGCGGGCAGCACGACCGAGAACACGGTCTGGAAGACGAGGTAGATCGCGCCCAGCACGAGCGCGCTCGACAGCAGGTTCAGGCCCCAGCGCGCGCTGCCGAGCAGGCGCATCGTGACGACGAGGAAGGCGTAGGACGCGACGACGAAGCCCAGCCACTCCAGCGTCAGCATGTAGGCGGCGATGGCGAGCGAGGTGCTGACGATCACCGGCGGGGCGATGCGGCGCACGAAGGCGCGCCAGGCGCTCTCGCCGGGCTCGAGCGGCTGGGCCTGCGCGCGGGCCGTCTGTGCCACGACGATCAACGAGCACACCAGCATCGTCGCGGCGGCGGCCATCGGGTAGGCCCCGGCCGAGGTGTAGGACTTCAGGCCCGAGATGTCGACCGCCGCCCACAGCAGGAAGGCCGACAGCAGCAGCATCAGCACGGCGAAGACGGTCTCGCCCGGCAGGCGGGTGCGGACAGGGGGCATCGGCAGGCTCCGGCAGACGAGGGAACGGCGGCGGGACTGTAGCCCATAAATGGAACAGTGTTCAAGAAAATAATTTGGTTCCATAATCGACGGCATGGACTCCCAGACCCCCCCCTCGTCCGCGCCGGCCGGCGCGGCGCGCCTGCCCGTGGCCCTGATCGGCGGCGGCCAGATCGGCCGCATGCACGCGCTGCGCGGCGCCTCGCACCCCGACGTGCGCTTCTGCGGCGTGGCCGACCCCAGCCCGGCCACACGCGACTGGGCCGCCGCCCACGGCCTGCCCTGGTTCGCCGACGCCGCGAGCCTGCTGGACGCGACCCGGCCCGGCGCCGCGCTGGTGGCCACGCCCAACGCGCTGCACCGCGACGCCGCGCTCGCCTGCATCGCCCGCAGCTTGCCAGTGCTGGTGGAGAAGCCCATCGCCGACACGGTGGAGGCGGGGCTGGACATCGTGCGCGCCGCCGCGCGCGCCGGCGTGCCGGTGCTGACCGGGCACCACCGCCGCCACAACCCCATCGCCCGCGAGGCGCAGCGTCTGGTGCAGGCCGGCGTGCTCGGGCGGCCGGTGGCGGCCAGCGCACTGGCCACCTGGCTCAAGCCCGGGCCCTACTTCGACGCCGCCTGGCGGCGCGAGAAAGGCGGCGGCCCGGTGCTGATCAACCTCATCCACGACGTGGACCTGCTGCGCTTCCTGCTCGGTGACGTGGTCTCGGTGCAGGCCCAGGCCTCCAACGCCGTGCGCGGCTTCGCGGTCGAGGACACGGCCGCGGCGGTGATGCGCTTCGCCAACGGCGCGCTGGCCACGCTGCTGACGACCGACACCGCCGCCGCGCCCTGGAACTGGGACCTCGCCGCCGGCGAGGCCGGGCACTACCCGCGCCAGGACATCGACGCCCACCACCTGATGGGCACCGAGGGCTCGCTGACGCTGCCGCGCCTGGAGGTCTGGCGCTACCCCGGGGCGCGCGGCTGGCACGAGCCGCTGTCCGTCTCGCGGGCCGTGCCGCACACCGGCGACCCCTACACCGAGCAACTGCGCCACCTGCGCGCCGTGGCCGAGGGACGCGAGGTGCCGCGTTGCAGCGGCCTGGACGGGCTGCGCACGCTGCAGGCCACGCTGGCCGTGCTGGAGTCGGCGCAGACCGGGGCCCCGGTGGCGCTGGCGCCGCTGGAGGTCTGAGAGCCCGCCGTAAGTCCCGGCCGACGCCGCCACATCCCTGCCCGACGCCACTGCCCGCCCAGGAGACCCGCACCCATGTCCGGTGTCATGCAACGCACGCTGGCCATCCTCGAGCGGCTGGCGGCCGACGTCGACGGACTGCCGCTGTCCACGCTGGCCGACGAGCTCGACATCCCGCGCAGCGCCGCGCACCGCCTGCTGACCGAGCTCGCCGAGCTCGGCTACGTGCGCCAGTCGCGCGACCGCGGGGACTACCGGCTGACGACCAAGCTCGTCAGTCTCGGGCTCACCCACCTCAAGCTCAGCGGCGTGACCGACCTGTGCCAGCCCATCGTCGCGCGCCTGGCCGCGGCCACGGGCGAGCTCGCGCGCATGGGCGTGGTCGATGTCGACCACCTGACCTGGGTCGTCACGGCCCAGGGCGCCACCAGCGGCCTGCGCTACGACCCCGACGCCGGCATCGACGCGCGCCTGTCGTGCACCTCCAGCGGCCTGGCCTGGCTGTCCACGCTGAGCGATGACGGGGCGCTGCAGCTCGTCACGCGCGAGGGCTGGCCGCGCCCGGGCGAGTTCGGCGTCAACGCGCCCACCGGGCCGACGGCCTTCCTGAAGCTGCTGCGCGCCGCCCGCCGCCAGGGCCACGCGATCACGCACGAGACCTACCGCGCCGGCATCTCCTCGCTGGGCGTGCCGGTGACGGCGCGCGGCAAGGGCACGGTCGGCGTGATCGTCGTCTCGGGCCCCTCGGTGCGGCTGACCGACGAGCGCCTGCGCGAGCTCGTGCCGCTGACGACGCAGGCGGCCGAGGAGCTGGCCCAGGCCTGCCTCGTCTCGCCCTGGTTCGACCGCGCGTTCCGGCCGCACCCCTCTACAGTCAGCCAGGTTCCGGCCCGCTCCCCCGGCGAAGCAGGTGCGGTACGGTAGGCTGATCGACGCCTGTCAGCCTTCGACCCGGCGGCGCGTCAGCGCCAGGCAGTGGGCCGCCCAGTCGGCCGGGCTCATCGCCGCCTCGCGCTCGAGGTGCACGACCTCGCAGCTCAGCGGCAGGTCCGGCGGCAGGGCGTCGAGGAAACCGCGCAGGTCGATGCCGCCCTCGCCGGGGAACAGGCGCTCGCAACGCGCGTTGTGGATGAGCTGCTCGGTCGTGAAGTGCAGGCCGGGGATGCCGTCGCAGATCTGCGCGTAGTGCAGCAGGCTGCGCGGGATGGCGCGCAGGTCCTCCACCGTGGTGCGCGAGCGCGCGAAGTGCAGCGGGTCGGGCAGGATGCCGGCGTTGGCCGGGGTGCCGGCGCGCTGCACCACCTGCAGCGCGGTGCGGGCGTCGGGCACGGCGGTCCAGGGCGTGAACTCCAAGTCGGCCGTCAGGCCGTAGGACGCCATGGCCTCGCACACCTGGGCGTAGCTGTTGCACAGGCGCGCGGCGTCGAGGTCGTCGCCGGCCACGGTGACGCTGCGGGCGCCGAGCGTGGCCCCCAACTCGAACAGCGGCGTCAGGCGCCGGGCGTCGAAGCCCGCGTCGATGCGGATGATCTCGAGGTCCAGGACACGCACGCCGGTGTCGGCCATCGCCGCCTGCACCTCGCGCAGGATGGCGGGCTCGCCGATCAGGCGCTGGAAGGGCGAGCCGGGCACGTTCTGCCAGGGCCGCAGGCCGAGGAAGGCGGCCCCCGCGTGCGCCGCGGCCCGCACCGCCTCGGGCGCGGTGCAGCGGTGCAGGTTCAGGAAGGCCAGGCCGAAGGGGCGCGGGGTGGGGGCGGGTCCGGTCATGGTGTGGGCGCCGGCCGGGCCGGCGCGGTGGCTGGAGGAGGCGGCCCCCGAACGCGCCGCGGGGGTCTTTCACGCTGGAACGCCTGTCAAATGTGGAATGACGTTCCAGCTGAGCTACCATCCTAACCCGAATCTGCCCGATCGCCCCAGACGCTGCCCGAGCTGCGAGCCCACCCGCGGGCCCGAGCGCTGGTCCACACGCTGCTCCACCCGCCGCCCCACCCGCTGCCGATGTCCGCCACCCTGAACGGCGCCACGCGCCTGTATTTCATCGTCGGCGACCCGATCGCCCAGGTCAAGTCGCCCGCGGGCGTGACCGAGGCCTTCGCCGCGCAGGGCCGCAACGCCGTCTGCGTGCCCGCGCACGTGGCGCCGGCCCACCTGGCCGCCTGGCTGGCCGGCACCGGCCGGGCGCAGAACGTGGACGGCATCATCGTCACGGTGCCGCACAAGTTCGCCGCCTGCGCCCTGTGCGAGACGACCACGCCGCGGGCCGCCCTGCTGCAGGCGGCCAACGTGCTGCGCCGGCGCCCGGGCGGCGGCTGGCATGGCGACATGGTCGACGGGATCGGCTTCGTCCAGGCCATGCGCGCCCAGGGGTGCGAGCCCCGCGGCCGGCGCGCGCTGCTCGTCGGCGCCGGCGGCGCGGGCTCGGCGATCGCGCAGGCGCTGGCCGAGGCCGGCGTGGCCGAGCTCGCCGTGCACGACGCCGACGCCACGCGCCGCGACGCGCTGCTGCAGCGCCTGGCCGGCCAGGGCCCGGGCCGTGTGGCCGCCGCGCGCGGCGCCGACCCGGCAGGCTTCGACATCGCCGTCAACGCCACGCCCGCGGGCATGCAGGCCGGCGACCCGCTGCCCATCGACGTGTCGCGCCTGGCTCCCGCCACCTTCGTCGGCTGCGCGATCACCGCCCCGGCGGTGACGCCGCTGATCGCCGCGGCACGCGCCGCCGGGTGCGCCACGCTCACCGGCACCCAGATGTTCGCCTGCGTGCGCGACCGCATGGTCGATTTCCTGCTCGCGGAGGCAGCGTCATGAAGGTGCTGCCACAGGGGCCCGGCGGCCTGGAGGACGGCGCGGTCTTCGACCTCGTGGTCGTCGGCGCCGGGGGCGCGGGCCTGTCGTGCGCGCTGTTCGCGGCCCTCGCCGGCGCGCGCGTGCTGCTGGTCGAGCACAGCGCCCATGTCGGCGGCACCACGGCGTGGTCCGCCGGCTCGACCTGGGTGCCCGGCACGCACCACGCCGCACGCGTGAACCCCGCCGACACCCTGGCGCAGGCGCGTCGCTACCTGGAGCACGCCGTCGGCGCGCGCGCCCCGGCGGCCCTGCGCGAAGCCTTCCTGGCCCACGGCGCGACCGCGGTGCAGCAGCTTGAGCGGCACAGCGAGGTCCGCTTCCGCGCCTACCCCCGGCACCCCGACTACCTCAGCGAGCTCGAGGGCTCGGCGCTGGCCGGCCGCGCGCTCGAGCCGCTGCCCTTCGACGGGCGCCGGCTCGGCGCGCTGTTCCCGCTGGTGCGCCCGCCGATCCCGGAGTTCACGGTGCTGGGCGGCATGATGGTGGACCGCACCGACATCAACCACCTGCTCGGCATGGGGCGGTCGCTGACTTCGCTACGGCACGCCCTCGGGCTGCTCGCGCGCCACGCGGTGGACCGCCTCAGCCACCCGCGCGGCACGCGCCTGGTGATGGGCAATGCCCTGGTCGGGCGGCTGCTGCTGTCGCTGTCAGGCCACGACGGCGTGACGCTCGCCCTCGGGACCGAGGTCGAGGCCCTGGAGCGCGTGGAAAGCGCGGCAGCGGGTGGCCCGGGCGCCTCATCCGCCCCAGGCGCCCAGGGCGCCCCGGGCGCGCCCGCGGGCCGGGTCGGCGCGGTCGTGCTCGCCGGCGGCGGGGTGCGGCGCCGCGTGCGCTCGCGCGCGGGCGTCGTGCTGGCCACCGGCGGCTTCAACCGCGACCCGCAGCGGCGTGCCCGGTTCGTGCCCGGCATCGACATCGCCTGGTGCCCGGGCGCGCCCGGGCACACGGCGCGCGCGCACCCGCTGGCCGAGGCCCTGGGCGCGCGCTACGCCGAGGCCTCCCCGGCGCACGCCTACTTCGCGCCGGTGTCCCTGCGCCGGCGGCCGGACGGCAGCACCGCCGTCTTCCCGCACTTCGTGATGGACCGGGCCAAGCCCGGCATGCTGGTCGTGGACGCGCGCGGCCAGCGCTTCCTGAACGAGAGCACCTCCTACCACCTCTTCGGGCTGGCGATGCAGGCGGCGCACCGGCAGGCGCCCAGCATCCCGGCCTTCCTGGTGTGCGACGCGACGGCGCTGCGCAAGTACGGCCTCGGCATGGTGCGGCCGGGCGGCAAGGGCCTCGAGCCCTACCTGGCCGACGGCTACCTGACCCAGGGCGCGACGCTGGCCGAGCTGGCGCAGAAGCTGGGCATCGACGCCGTCGGCCTGGAGGCCAGCGTCGAGCAGATGAACCGCTGCGCCGAGACCGGCACCGACCCCGACTTCCACCGCGGCGAGACGGCCTACCAGCGCAACCTGGGCGACCCGGCGTGGGGCGGCCCCAACCCCAACCTCGGCCCGCTGCGCACGGCGCCGTTCTACGCCGTGCGCCTGTGGCCGGGCGACATCGGCGCGGCCACCGGCTTCGCGACCGACGAACACGCGCAGGCCCTCGACGCCGAAGGCCGGCCGATCGCCGGGCTCTACGCGGTGGGCAACGACATGCAGTCGGTCATGGGCGGCGTCTACCCGGGCCCGGGCATCACGCTCGGGCCGGCGCTGGTGTTCGCCTGGCTCGCGGCGCGGCATGCGCTGGGAGTGCAGGCCGGCGACCTGCCCCGCGGGGCCTGAAGACCGCCCCGGCCCGGGTGGATACCGGGTCGCGCGCCTGGAACGGCATCTTATCGTCCATGCCGGGCCCGTGTCGTCTATCGATCCAGGACGGTGCCAAGCGTGTTCGACCACCCTCTGGAGAGCCCTTGACGCCGAGCCGGCCGCATCGGCGCTTGCCCCGGCCAGCCGCAGAAGGATGCAGCCGCAGGACCCGGTGACTCAGCCAGCCGGCACCGGCGCGTCCTCGCGGAGCAGGCCCTGGCGCTTGAGGTCGGCCCAGAAGTCGGCCGGGATGGGATGGCTGAACCAGGCGAGGTTCTGCCGCAACTGCTCCACGGTGCGGGTGCCGGCGATGAACGACGGGATGGCCGGGTGCGCAACGACGAACTGCAGTGCCGCTGCCGGCAAGGGCACGCCGTGCGCGGTGCAGACCGCCTCGATCCGGGCCACCTTGTCCAGGATGGGCTGCGGTGCCGGCGCGTAGTTGTACTTCGCGCCGGGCCGGGCACCGGTGGCCAGGATGCCGGAATTGAAGCCGCCGCCGACCACGACCGCGGCGCCGCGCTTCTCGCACAGCGGCAGGAACTCGTCGAGCGCGTCCTGCTCCAGCAGCGTGTAGCGCCCGGCCAGCAGGAAGCAGTCGAAGTCACGCCGCTTCAGCGCCTCGTGGCAGACCTGCCACTCGTTGACACCCACGCCGATGGCCTTGACCAGGCCCTCGCTGCGCAGCCGCTCGAGCGCGCGCCAGCAGCCGTCCATCGCCTGCTCGAACACCGCGGGCTGCTCGGCGCCGCGGCTGAAGACGTCGATGTCGTGGATGAAGCAGACGTCCATGCGCTCGAGCCCGAGGCGCTGCAGCGAATCCTCGAACGAGCGCATCGTCCCGTCGTAGCTGTAGTCGAATTGCATCGTGAACGGCGCGCCGTCGACCCAGGGGGCGAAGTCGATGGTGTCCCGGCGTGCCGGCTTCAGCACCCGCCCCACCTTGGAGGCGAGGACGAAGTCGTCGCGCCGCTTCCAGCGCAGGCTGTGGCCCGTGCGCAGCTCCGACAGGCCATGGCCGTACATCGGCGCCGTGTCGTAGAAGCGCACGCCCGCGTCCCAGGCGTGCTGGACCATCGCGTCGGACTCCTGCTCGGTGATGGGGCGGAAGATGTTGCCGATCGGCGCCGCGCCGAAGGCGAAGGCGGTGACTTCGAGGTCGACCCGGCCGAGGCGTCGCTTCTGGGAGGGGTACATGGCGTGGGCTCCAGCTTCGGGAAGGGCGGGTTGCTCAGTCGAACGCCGGCGCCCAGGGCACGAGATCCTGGGTGACTGTACGGTGGCCCGTGCGCGTCATCGCGTCGATGCGGGCCATGCTGGGCGAATCCTCGCCCTGGCGGGCGCACCATGCCCGTGGGTTGCACGGAGCGCCCGGGCAGTACGCGGGTCCGCATGATGTGGGGTGCGGTGCTCGTGCCCATGCCGGGCCTCGCGGCTTACGGCGCGGCCAAGGCGGGTATAGCCGCCTACGGCGCGCCCAAGGTGGCTTGGGCCGCCTGGGGCGACGCCCCGCAGCGTGAGTTGGCCCCGAGGGGCCTGCACGTGCTGAACGTCGATGCCGGACTGGCGGAGATACCGACGGACACGCCGATGCTCAGGCGCTCGCCGCTGGCGGCGAAGATGAGCCCGGCGGAATCACCGCATGCGCTGGCTGCCGGGGTCGTGCAGGCCCTGGCAGAGGGTCGCAGGGCGCTGTGGCGGGGCAGCCCCGAGCGGGTCGCGCAGCTCTGCGCCGCCCGCGACGACCCGCGTCTGGGCGATGCGCTGCGCGCCTGAGCCGGGCTCAGATCACGCGGATGCGCGTAGCCTGCGGCCCCTTCTGGCCCTGGGCGACCTCGAACTCGACGCGGTCGTTCTCGGCGAGCTTCTTGAAGCCCGTGCCCTGGATTTCCTTGAAGTGGGCGA
>Ga0169931_10003081_pt1 | contig 26703 bp, 22 predicted proteins | sample Kivu_15m_20L_FD_129675 | JGI IMG/M metagenome (GOLD analysis project Ga0169931, IMG submission 129675) | Freshwater microbial communities from Lake Kivu, Western Province, Rwanda to study Microbial Dark Matter (Phase II) - Kivu_15m_20L... | ecosystem: Environmental > Aquatic > Freshwater > Lake...
ACCGGCGCCTCGCGCGACAGCGAGCGCGGCTCCGTCACGAGGTAGTGATCCGCGATCAGGTCGCCGACCACCCCCACCTGCAACCGCGAAAAGTCCGGAATCTGCATGCCTGCGCTCACTCCATCCAGAGTTTCCCTCACCCGCCCCGCAAACACAACGCGCAGCCCCCCGTCAGTCGATCCGCAGCCGCCGCGTCCGCCGATCCCAAGACATCGAGGGCACCGCACTTTTGTCCATTGCAATGGACAAAACGCAGCGACTCATGTCCATCGCGCTACCCACAACTGGCCCTCGGGGTGGTCGAACCGTCCTAGAGCGTGAGCAGCGACCGTCCACCGCGAGCACGGCCCCGCGCTCAGCACATCTCGCTGGCGGCGGCGGCGAGGGCGAGCTCGGCGAGGCGCTCGGGGACGGGCTTGGCGGCGGCGGTGTGCCACTCGAGGCCCGCTTCCTCGGCGAGGTAGTAGTCGGAGCGCACGCCCATGAAGGCGTTGTACTTGATCGCGTAGTGCAGCTCGTTGGCGGCGACAGCGGCGGCGGAGAGCTCGGCGTCGAGCTTGCGTACGTCGGGCTTGAAGGCCTCCCACGCCGCGAGGTCCATCGCGAGCACGCGCTCGACGATGCCGCGGTAGCGAGCGCTCGCGGGGGCGTCGCGGTAGCGATCGAGGCGCGAGTTCACGAACCACGGCATGCAGGTCGCAAGCTTGTCGATGAACAGGTTCTCTTCCGCGCCGAAGTCCATGCACGAGGACTCGGTGAAGTCGGTGAGCTTCACTTCGCGCGCGGGATCGATGTAGCCGCCCTTCAGCGCGAGCGCATAGCTCTCGGTGCCGGGGAACGGGAAGAACAGCGAGGTGCGGAAGCGGCCGATGCCGGATTTCGCGAGCACGTCGACGGTTTCCCAGCGCTCGTCGCGCGTCTCGTAGGGCAGGCCGACCATCAGGAAGCCCGAGGTGTGCAGGCCGAACATCTCCGCCGCCTCGACGGTGTTGAAGATGTCGTCGTTCGACATGAAGCGCTGCAGCACTTCCTTGCGCACGCGCGGCGAACCTGACTCGATGCCGAGCTTCAGAATGCGGCAGCCAGCCTTCGCGAGCGCTTCCGCGACGCGCGGGTCGAGCTGCTTCACGTGGCTGTTCACGACGAACGGCACCTGAATTCCCGCCGCGTGGTAGGCCTCGCACACGGCCAGCGCGTGCGGCACGTTCTGCGTGAACAGGTCGTCGTCGAAGATGAACGTGCCGATGTTCTTGTAGCGCGCGAGCACCCACTGGATCTCCTCGATCAGGAGCTGCGGCGGGCGAAAGCGGAAGAAGCCGATCTGCGTGGTCGAGCGGCCGAGCTCGTCGCGGTAGCGGTCGACGATCTTGTGGTTGAGGCAGTACGTGCAGCGGTACGGGCAGCCGCGCGAGGAGAGCAGCCCGAACCAGCCGTGCTTTTGGTCGGTGATGCGCTGCGTGTCGAACAGCTCGTAGTCCGGCATCGGCAGCGTGCGCATGTCCGGGAACTCGCCGACCGGGTTGTGGTGCCACAGCTCGCTCGACACCGGCGCGAACTCTGCCGCCGCGGGCCGCACGCCGCCCTTCCACGTGAGGAAGTTGCGCACGTCATCGGGGCGCTCGCCGCGCTCGAGGCGCGTGACGAGCTCGAGCAGCGCGTCCTCGCACTCGCCCACGCCGACGTGATCCCACACGCCATCCGACATGACTTCCGTCGGCACCATCGTCGGATGAATCCCGCCGACGAGCATCGGCGGCAACTCGAGCCCGCGCTCCGCCGCCGCACGCCGCAGCCACGTCGCCAGCTCCTTCGCCGCGCGGTACTGCTGCGTCAGACACGAGAACGCGATCAGCCCGGGCTGCCACTCGCGCACGAGCGCCAGCACGTCTTCCTCCGTGGGCACCGGCGGCAAGTTCTCGTTCTGGTTCAGGAGCCGCGTCTCGTGCCCGGCGCGCTTCAGCACCGCCGACAACGTCGCCAGCCCATGGTTGAACCCCATCTGCGTGTACAGGTTCGGATAGACGAAGAGCACGCGCATCGGAGGGCGGAGATCCTACCGGACTCCCGCCCGCGGAGCGCACACCGAGCGCCTGTTCGGGCCCCGACAACGCTGCGCTCTAGCGCGGATCGAGCAGGCCGGCGGCGTGGATCGAGGTGCGCTGGGGCTCGGTCCAAGCGGGGTTGGGGAGCAGGCGGATCGAGGTGCCTTGGAAGCGCAGCCAGGGGTTGTCGGCGTTGCTCGGGCGCGAACCGACTTCGTCGACCTGCGCGCGCGTGAGGACGCAGCCGACGCTGAAGCAGTCGAGGAGCGCCTCGAGCTCGGGCTCCGAAGGGACGGCGTCGGTGCCGACGAGGGCCTGCAGGCGCGCGACCCACTCGAGGCGCGGAAAGACGCTCTCGTGCTGGATGCTCTCGAGGAAGTAGCCCTTCGAGACGCGCTCGCACACGCGCTTCAGGGTGCGGCCGGGCCAGCGTGCGTCGAGGCCGACGACGACGCGCAGCGCCTCCGTGCTCCAGAAGGGACAGCCCGCGTACTTGCCGGAGAGCTCCGACCACTTCCACGAGACTTGCCCGATCGGCTCGCGGCGCTCGTCGATGCGCAGCTGCTTGTGAGAGGCGTGCAGCTGCGGCGGCTCCGCTGCGACGCCGGTCGCGAGGTAGTCGCGCAGGTAGCGCACGAGGCTGCGCCGGTCCTCGGGGAGGACAGAGGCGACCAGCGGTTCGGGAAGCAGCACGTCGAACGAAGGCATGCGCCCATGCTCGCGCACCGCGGGCTCGGCACGCAACGGCGGAGTGAGGAGAACGCTAGGCTAGCGCCACGATGGTCGTCGATCCGTGGCTCGCTCTGGCGCTCCTGTGCGTCGTGAATCTGGTCGCCTTCGCGGCGCAGGGCATCGACAAGGTGCTCGCGGAGCGCGGACTGCGGCGCATGAGCGAGGGCACGCTGGCGATGCTCGCGCTGCCGCTCGCCAGTCCCGGCATGTGGCTCGGCATGCGCACGTTCCGGCACAAGACGCGCAAGCTCTCGTTCCTCGCGCTCGCGGTCGGGGTGACGATCGTGAACGCCTCGATGGTTTCCGCGCTGATCTGGTCGCTCCAGCGCGGCTGGCTGACGCTCGAAACCGCTGGCTGAGGTCGCGTGGCTTGCGCGCGCCGCGGCGCGGGGACTACGCTGCGCGAACGATGAGCACCGCGAAGACTCCGGGCGGCCCGCGCGTGGGCGTGATCATGGGCTCGAAGAGCGACTGGGAGACGATGCAGCACGCGAGTGCGACGCTGCGCGAGCTCGGCGTCGAGCACGAGTGCTCGGTCGTGAGCGCGCATCGCACGCCGGAGTGGATGGCGGAGTACGCGCGCACGGCGGAGAGCCGCGGTCTCGACGTGATCATCGCGGGCGCGGGTGGCGCGGCGCATCTGCCGGGCATGGTGGCGGCGCAGACCGTGCTGCCGGTGCTCGGCGTGCCGGTCGAGAGCCACGCGCTCAAGGGCATGGACAGCCTGCTCTCGATCGTGCAGATGCCCGGCGGCATTCCGGTCGGCACGCTCGCGATCGGCAAGGCCGGAGCGATCAACGCTGGGCTGCTCGCCTGCGCGATCCTCGCGCGCAGTGATGCCGGCTTGCGCGAGCGCCTCGGCGCATGGCGTGCGCGCCAGACCGAAGCCGTGCGAGCCGCGACGCTGCCGTGAGCGCGCCGATCCTCCCCGGCGCGACGATCGGCGTCCTCGGCTCGGGCCAGCTCGGCCGCATGCTCGCGCTCGAGGCGCGCAAGCTCGGCTACCGCATCCACGTGTTCTCGCCCGATCGAGACTCCCCCACCGGGCAGGTCGCGGACCTCGAGATCAGCGCGAGCTACATGGATCTGGAGCGCGTCGAGGAGTTCGCACGCGACGTCGATGTCGTCACGTTTGAGTTCGAAAACGTGCCGTTCGAGTGCACGCAGGCCGCGGCGAAGCACGCGCCCGTGCGGCCGCGCGGCGAAGTGCTCCACACGACGCAGCAGCGCAACCGCGAGAAGACCTTCCTCGCTTCGAGGGGCATCCCGGTCGCACCGTTCGCGGTCGTGCGCAGGGCTGCGGAGTTCGACGCCGCGCTGGCGCGCATCGGCACGCCCGCGATCCTGAAAAGCGCGGATTTCGGCTACGACGGCAAGGGCCAGCGCAAGTTGCGCTCGAGCGCGGACGCCGCGGCGGCGTGGTCCGAGCTCGGGAAGTCCGAGTGCGTGCTCGAGGGCTTCGTCGACTTCGAGCTCGAGTGTTCGGTTGTCGCCGCGCGCGGACTCGACGGTTCGTTCGCGCACTGGGGCGTGTTCGAGAACCAGCACGCGAACCACATCCTCGACGTGACCCTCTCGCCGGGCCGCGTCCCGCCGCAGGTCGCCGCGCGCGCCATCGAGCTCGCGCGCGCGATCCTCGCGGAGCTCGAGGTCGTCGGCGTGCTGTGCGTCGAGATGTTCCTCACGCGCAAGGGTGAGCTCGTCGTCAACGAGCTCGCGCCGCGCACGCACAACTCCGGCCACCTGACGTTCGACGCGTCGGTCACGAGCCAGTTCGAGCAGCAAGTGCGCGCGGTCTGCGGGCTTCCGCTCGGCTCGACCGAGCTGCTGCGCCCCGCCGCGATGGCGAACTTGCTCGGCGACCTGTGGCTCCCCCACGAGCCGAACTGGGCGGCGGCGCTCGCGCTACCCGACGTGAAGTTGCACCTCTACGGCAAGAGCAAGGCCGCGCCCGGCCGCAAGATGGGCCACCTCACGGCGCTGGCCCCCACGCCGGACGCCGCAGGCGCGCTCGCGCGCGAGGCCCGCGCGCGCCTCGCTTCCCGCAGCTAGTCGCCGCCCGGCCCGAGCACGCCCGTGCGCACGGCGTGGATGAAGTCGGTGGTCGGCGGTTCCGCACCCGCGGCGCGGAGGGCGGCCGCGACTTGGCCGCGATGGTGCGCGCCGTGGAAGAGCACGTGGCTGATCACGTCGCCGACGGTGCTCGTGTAGTACGAGCCCTTGGTGTTGACGTAGCGAATCGTCGTGTCGAGCGCGGCGGAGTCGAGGCCGCGCAAGAAGTTGCGCCAGCCCGCGCGCGCGAGGTCGAGGCGCACGGCGCACTCCTTGACGTCCCACTCGGGCCAGAACGGCGTGGAAAGCGGACGGTGCGCGACGCGGTCCTGCCACAGGAACTGCGTCGAGAGGAGGTGGGCAAACGCACGCACGGCGGCGGGATCTGGGCAGGCCTGCAGTGCGGTGAGCAGCTCGCGATTGGCCCAGTCGTCGAAGGAGAGCAGGCGGGCGAGGTGTTCGTAGCGGTTCATCGGGGCTCCTCTGGGTGCGAGCGGCACGCCTGCCGTGCCCGCCGCGCCCGAGGATCCTAGCCCGCGTTTCTCCGCGGAATCCAGCGCCCGCACGCGAAGCCGGGGCACGGCTGCGCACTCGGGCCCGCTGCAGCGCTCCTTCGAGCGCGCCTAGCAGCCCTTTTGGCCGCGCTCGATGCGCTCGATCGTGCCCGTGGTCGAACGACCGGGAACGAGCGGCGCCAGCACGACCTTGCCGCCGTGGGCCTCGACCCACTCGCGGCCGACGACGCCCTTGTCGCGCCAGTCTTCGCCCTTCACGAGCACCGACGGCGAGACGCGCTCGACGATGCTTGCCGGCGTGTCCTCCGCGAAGCTGGTGACGCCGTCCACCATCTCCAGCGCGGCGAGCACCGCCATGCGGTCCTCGAGCGTGTTCACGGGCCGCGTCGGTCCCTTGAGGCGCCGCACGCTCGCGTCGTCGTTCACGCCGACGATCAGAACATCGCCCTGCATGCGCGCGAAGCGCAGGTAGTCGACGTGACCGACGTGCAGGATGTCGAAGCAGCCGTTGGTGAAGACGATGCGCTTGTTCTGGCTGCGCCAGAGCTTGAGTTGCGCGTCGAGGCGCTCGCCGTGCACGACCTTGGCGTTGGAGCGCCAGCCGCGCTCGTGCTGGTCGAGGCGCTCGAACAGCTCGCCGCGCGTGACGCTGGCCGCGCCGGGCTTCGCGACGACGATGCCGGCCGCGTGGTTCGCAAGGTGCACCGCCGTCGGAAGGTCGAGGCCCGCCGCGATGTAGAGCGCGAGGTGACTGATCACGGTGTCGCCAGCGCCCGTCACGTCGAACACTTCGCGCGCGAAGGTCGGCACGTGCACGGACTCGCCGGAGCGATTCATCAGGAACATGCCCTGCGCGCCGAGCGTCACCACCGCGGCCTGCAGGTCGGCGATCGCGATCAGGTCCTGCGCCGCGCGCGGCCACTCGCTGCGATCGGAGAGCTTGCGACCGAGCGCCTCCTCGGCTTCCTTGCGATTGGGCGTGATCAGCGTCGCACCGCGGTAGCGCGTGTAGTCGTTGCCCTTGGGGTCGACGAGGACCGGTACACCGTGGCGCCGCGCGAGCTCGATCGCTCCCGCGAGCACCTTCGGCGTGAGCACGCCCTTGCCGTAGTCCGAGAGGATCACAGCGCCGGCCTGCGCGATGCGGGCCGAGAGCTCCGCGAGGATGCGCGTGGCGAGCTCGTCGGAAATCGGACGCGAGACTTCGAAGTCGACGCGCAGCACCTGCTGCACGCCGCTGATCATGCGCGTCTTCTCGGTCGTGGGGCGCGACGGATCCGCGAGCACGCCGCTCGTCACGACGCCGGACTGCGCCAGCATCTCGGAGAGCATGCGGCCGCGGCCATCCTGTCCGACGACGCCGACCATCTCGACCTCGGCCTCCATCGAACGCAGGTTGGCGGCCACGTTGCCAGCGCCGCCGAGCTTCTCCGCGGTCGTGCGCGCGTTGAGCACCGGGATCGGCGCTTCCGGCGAGATGCGCTCGACATCGCCCGAGACGTAGCGATCGAGGATCAGGTCACCGATCACGAGCACGCGCGGGCGCGCGAGGCGCTCGAGCACGGCCTGGAGCTCTGCTGCTTTCATGTCAGGTCGCATCCTGACCGCGATGGTAGCCGCCCGACCGCTTCAGGATCGCGACGTAGTCGGCGATGCCCTGCTCGATCGTCTTGAACTCTGCGGAGTAGCCGCCCGTCTTGCGCAGGTGCGTGAGATCCGCCTGCGTGAAGGCTTGGTACTTGCCAGCGAGGTCCGCGGGGAACGGCATGAACTCGACACGCGCGCCCGCGTAGTGGCTCGCGGTGCAGCGCGCGAGCTTCTCGAAGCTCTCCGCGTGGCCCGAGCCGCAGTTGAAGATGCCGCGGCGCGCGGGCTGGTCGAGGAAGTGCAGGTTGACGGCGACGCAGTCATCGACGTGCACGAAGTCGCGCACGAAACGGTCGCTGCCCTCGAAGATCTTGAGCGGCTCGCCGCGCGTCGCCTGTCCGTGCAGCTTGAAGATCACCGACGCCATGCGGTCCTTGTGATTCTCCTGCGGCCCGTAGACGTTGAAGTAGCGCAGGCCGACGACTTGGCAGCGCGACGACGCGAGGCGCGGGCGCATCCAACGATCGAAGAGCAGCTTCGAGAAGCCGTACACGTTGAGCGGCCACTCGCAGGCAGGCTCCTCGCGGAAGCCGTTCTGACCATCTCCGTAGGTCGCGGCCGAGGATGCGTACAGGAACGGCGCACCGTGGCGCTCGCTCCAATGGAACAGCTTCTTCGAGTACTCGAAGTTGACGGCGAGCATGTAGCGGCCGTTGCGCTCGGTCGTGTCCGAGCAGGCGCCTTGGTGCAGCACCGCCTTGGGCGCGGCGAAGCGCTCGAGGTCGCGCTCGAAGTCGCGGTAGTCGACGAAGTCCGCGAAGCGCAGGCCGTTCAGGTTGAGGTGCTTGTCGCCGCGCTCGAGGTCGTCGACGACGAGAATGTCGTCGATCCCGCGCCGGTTGAGTCCGCGCACGAGGTTCGAGCCGATGAAGCCGGCGCCTCCGGTGACGATGTACATGGGACGGGTGCTTTCGACGTGGGGACGGCCGTGAGTGTAGACGGCGCGGGGGCTCTCAAGCGCCCCCGACAGGCGGCGCTTGGCGGTAGCGGTCGTGGAGCCAGAAGTACTGCTCGGGCGCGCGCCGGATGAGGCGCTCCATTTCGCGGTTGAGCGCAGTGGCAATCCCTTCCGCATCGAGGGTGGAAAGCTCTTCCAGCGCCAGCGGGGCCTCGAACACGGCCTTGTAGCGGTAGGGCTCCCCGGTGCCGTAGCAGGCCGCGAACAGGACGGGCCGACGCAGACGGCGCACGAGCACCGCGATCGCGCGCTCGCAGTGCGCCGGACGACCGAAGAACGGCGCGAGCACCGTCTTGCCGCGCGCGCGCTGGTCGAGCATCAGCCCGACCCACGCGCCGCCTTCCACGGCTGCGAGCAGGTGCTCGATCGCTCCATGGCGCGGAATCAAGCGATAGCCACGCGCCTCGCGCACCTCTTGCGCATGCCGCGCGAGGAAGCGGTTCTTCGGCGGACGCGAGACCGCGTAGATCGGAGCGAAGCCGAGCACGGGCGCGATCGCGGGCAGCGCTTCCCACATGCCGACGTGCGGCACGACGATCAAGCCGCCGCGACCGCTCGCGGCTGCCGCGCGCGCCTGCGGCGAGACCTCGACCTCGAAGTGCTCCGCGATGCGGGGCCCGAGCACGCGCTGGTTGAAGCGCGCGTCCTCGAGCACGAGCTCGATCAAGTGCCGCCACGCCGAGAGCAGGAGCGCGCGTCGCTCGCGCTCACTCGAGTTCGGGTACGCCTGCGCGATGAACTCGACGGCGGCGCGCGCGCGATTGCGATCGAGCGTGCTCATCAGCGAGCCGAGGGTCCACGACATGCCGCGCTGGCCCGCGCGCGGCAGGCGCGAGCCCAAGCCCACGGCACTTCGGTAGAGCAAGTACTGCACGTACTGCCACGCGCCTCCGCGATCGCCGGCGACTTCGAGCCACGGCAACGGCCACGCGCGCTCAGCCATGGAGTCCCTCGTGGAGCGCGGAACGCTCGCGCTCGTGGCGCGATGCGGGCAGCGCATCGAGCAGGGCTTCCAGCGCGGCGCGGCCTTCGAGGAGCGCGAGCTCGATGTCGAGCACGCGCACGCTCGCGAGCGCGCTGGACGAGAGTGCGCGCAGCTTGACCGCGTCCTTCGCAGTGACGACCAGCCAGCGCGAGCCAAGTCCCGCGAGGTCTTCGGCCGTGAAGGCGTGGTGATCGGGAAAACGACGCCGCTCGACCACGCGCGCGCCGAGCGTCTCGAGCGTGCGCTCGAAAGCTGCGGGATTTCCGATGCCGCTGGCGACGTCGATCTCGCGACCGCGCAGCTCGGCGAGTTCAGCGCGCGAGCCGTCGAGCGCACGCAGGAGGGCGGGAGCGTGCGTGGCGAGCGCGAGCGGTCGGCCGGGTGCGTGACGCTCGATCGCGCGACGCAGGTCGAGCAGCTCCGCGCTCGTCGTCTGGTCCGCGCGCGTCACGATGACCGCATCGGCCCGCGCCAGCGCGCACGGAGGCTCGCGCAGCAAGCCGCGCGGCAGGAGCGGCGCGGAGCGATCGTCGCGGCCCGCGAGGCCCCACGGACGCGTCGCGTCGAGCAGCACGAAGTCGAGCGCGCGCGCGAGCTTGCGATGCTGAAAGCCGTCGTCGAGCACGATGGCGTCGCAGCCGTGGCGCGCAACGAGCTCGTATCCGCCGGCGACGCGATTCGCGCCTTGGATGTGAGGCACGTCCGGCAGGAGCTCGCGCAGGAGTGCGGCCTCGTCGTTGCCGGCGCCCGCGCGCGCGCCGTAGCCGCGCGAGAGCAGTCCCACGCGCCGTCCGCGCCGCGCGAGCTCGCGCGCGACCCACGCGACCATCGGCGTCTTGCCCGTTCCGCCAGCGCTCAGGTTCCCGACCGAAACCACCGGCGCGTCGAGCCGCGCCACCGGGATCCAGCCGCGGTCGTAGCCCGAGCGGCGCAGCGAAGAGAGGGCGCGAAACAGGAGCTCCGGCGCTCGCAGAAGCTCGACGGCGAGGCCGCCGCGCTCGAGCCGCGCCTCGATTCGTTCGCGCTCCGGAACCGGGGCGGCCATGGCTGCCGACCGTGAACGAACGGCCGGAATGCGACGCTCGCTCAGAGCGTCGGCGGCGGCGTCTCTTCCTCGGGGATCAGCTCGATCAGGCCGCGCTCCATCTCTTGGAACGCGATCTTGATCGGGTGCTTTTCGCGGGTCTCGAACAGGGGCGAGGCACCGCGGATCAGCTCGCGCACGCGCTTTTGCAGCAGCGCGGTCTTGTGGAAGGAGCCGGAGACGGACTTCTGAAGGCGCTGGGGGAGGGTCAGATCCATCGTGCGGAGCTCGCGAGGTACGTGGGGCCGGCGTCGAGCGGCGAACGTGCGCGCGTCGAGGGGGCCCGGTGCCCGTGAAGGGGGGAGAAGGATAGCGAGCGGGCGGCGGGGCATCAACCCTCGCAGCCGGAGCGGGCGGCTCCCCCACCCGGCCGGGCGCGGTCAGGGCGTCGGGCCGAGCGGATTGGCGGCGTCGAGGCGCAGGTCGCCGGGGTGCGCCGGATGGCGGGCGTCGAAGGCGCGCTGGGCCGGCAGGTAGCGGTCCAAAAACCGCTCCCGCACGGCCAGAACGGGCTCCCGGGCGCTCAGGCGGGCGCGCAGCAGGGGCTCCGGGCCTTCGAGCAGCACGAGCGCGTCGAGGGCGCCGCGCAGGCGCGGATCGGCGAGAAACAGGCCTTCGAGGAGCAGGGTGGCGCCCGCGGAAATCGGCGGGCCCCAGGGGCCGGGCAGAGTCTCCTCGCCGCGGAGACGGGGTGCGAGCACGGCCGCGTCGAGGGTCGCGAGGTCGAAGGCGTGGGCCAGATGGTCGGCGCGCGCGTGCGGCGTGGACGCGCGCTGCGCCTCGGGCCGCAGGAAAGCGTCGAGCGTCACCACGGCGGCGGCCTGTCCCTGCGCGCGGAACACGCGCGCGAGATCGCGGGCGAAGAGCGTCTTGCCGGTGCCGGAGTGACCGCTGATGCCGAGCGTCGCGGGGCCGCGGCCCAGCCACGGGGAAAGCGCGCGCGCGATCCATGCGGCGCGGCGCTCGAGGCACGGCACGAGCTCGGCGAGGGACGCGATGCGCGCTTCCGCGTCGAAGTGCTCGTCCGCCGCGGCGTAACCGCATGCGAGGTGCACGTGCGGAATGCCGTTCGAGTGTGCGGCGAGCGCATCCGTCGCTCGGTCCCCCACCATCACCGCGGAGCGCGTGCCGAAGGTCGCGAGCAGGTCCGCGATCATGTCGGCCTTGTTGCCGACGCCGGGCGACTGCAGACAGCGCGCTTCGCGCACGAACTCGCCGAGCCGCAGCTCGCGCAGCATCACGTCCAGGTAGGCCTGAGCGCAGTTGGAGGCGATGCCGAGCGAGAGACCGCGCGCGGAGAGCTCCGCGAGCACGTCGCGCGCGCCGGTCATCTCCACCGCGCCCCCGGTGCGGAGCGCCACGTGGGACTCCTCGACGCAGCGCTCCATGACGCGCGCGCGCAGCTCGGGGGAGAGGTCGGGAAAAACCGCGGCAAAACCCTGCGCGAGCGGGAGACCGACCATCGAGAGCCACTCGCGCGGGCTGGGCAGCTCGCGCGCGATGCCGAGCTCCGCGAACGCCCGGCGCGCGCCGCGCTCGGCCGCCACCGCCCAAAAGGCGTCCGTCGCTACGAGTGTGCCGTCGAGATCGAACAGCACGGCGTCGAAGAGCACCTGTCCCATGCGCGGGGAACCTAGCACGCGCGCGCCCTCGTGCGTCACAATGGCGCCATGACGAAGGCAGTGCTGGAGCTTGCGGGCGTGCGCAAGGGCTACGTCGCGCCCGACGGCGCGCGGATCGAGGTGCTCGACGTGCCGGAGCTCGCGCTCGCGGCCGGTGAGCAGGTGGCGCTGCGCGGCGCGAGCGGCACAGGCAAGACCACGCTGCTGCATGTGATCGCGGGCATCGTTCGTCCCGACGCCGGCAGCGTGCGCGTCGCGGGCGAGGACGTGGCGCGGCTCGATGAGGCCGCGCGCGATGCGTGGCGCGCACGGCACGTGGGCTACGTGTTCCAGACCTTCAACCTGCTGCAGGGCTTCAGCGCGCTCGAGAACGTCGCGCTCGCGTCGATGTTCGCGGGAGCGGCCAAGGTCGCGCGCGCGCGCGAGCTGCTCGAGCGCGTCGGGCTCTCCGGACGTCTCGACTACCTGCCGCGCAAGCTCTCGATCGGTCAGCAGCAGCGCGTCGCCGTCGCGCGGGCGCTGGTGAACTCGCCGCAGCTCGTGCTCGCCGACGAGCCGACCGGCAACCTCGATCGCGCGAACGCGGAGGCCGCGCTCGCGCTGCTGCGCGACACGTGCCGCGAGAATGGAGCGGCGCTGCTCGTGGTCTCGCACGACGAACGCGTCGTCGAGCGCTTCGAGCGCGTGCTCGACCTCGCGACGCTCAATCGCGCCGCCGCGCTGGGAGCGAAGGCATGAGCGCGCGCAGTTATTCGCTGTGGCTCCTCGCTCGCCGCAGCCTGCGCCAGCACGCGCTGTCGACGACGGTGACCGCACTGTCGCTCGCGCTCGCGAGCGGACTCGTCATGGCGGTGCTCGCGATCGGCGCCCAGAGCCGCACGGCATTCACGATCGAGAGCACGCCGTTCGACGCGGTGCTCGGCGCGCGCGGCAGCCAGCTGCAGCTCGTGCTGAATAGCGTGTTCCACCTCGAGACCTCGCCGGGCAACTTGCCGTGGCGCACCTACGAGGAGGTCAGCGAGCGGCCCGGAGTGCGCGCAGCGATTCCGTACGCGGTCGGCGACAGCTGGCGCGGCTTCCGCGTCGTCGGCACCGACGCGCGCATGTTCGATGCGGAGCTGCTCGGCGCGCGCACGCCGCGTGTCGCGAGCGGGCGCATGTTCGACGAGACGTTGCGCGAGGCAGTGGTCGGCAGCTTCGTCGCGGCGCGCACGGGCGCGCGCGTCGGCTCCGAGATCCATCCTTCGCACGGCGTCGACGAGGGCCACGAACACGACGAGGACTACGTGGTCGTCGGAGTGCTCGCCCCCACCAATACGCCGCTCGACCGCTGCGTGTGGATCCCGATCGAGGGCATGTTCCGCATGGGCGGACACGTGCTGCGCGGGAGTGGCGAGGAGTACCACGCCGAGCACGACGAGGAGATCCCCGACGAGGTGAAGGAGGTGAGCGCGGTGCTGCTCGCCTTCGAGTCGCCGCAGGTCGGACTCGAGCTCGATCGCGAGTACAACAGGAACGGCAAGGACGCGACGCTCGCATGGCCGATCGCGCGCGTGATGGCGGAGCTGTTCGACAAGCTCGGCTGGATGGACCGCGTGCTGACGCTCGTGGCGCTGCTCACGATGCTCGTCGGCGGCGCTTCGATCGTCGCGAGCCTGTACGACGCGATGCACCAGCGCCGACGCGAGCTCGCGATCTTGCGTGCGCTCGGCGCGCGGCGCGGCCAGCTCTCGACCGTGATCGTGCTCGAGGCCGCGACCATCGCGGCCCTCGGCGCGCTCGGCGGCTTCGCCGTGTACGTCACGATCCTGCTCGTCGCCCGCGGCATCCTGCGCGCGGAGACCGGCATCGTGCTCGACCCCGCGGCGTGGCACGCGGCCCTCGCGCTCGTGCCGCTCGGGCTCGTCGCGCTCGGCGCCCTGTGCGGAGCCATTCCGGCGTGGAAGGCCTATCGAGTCGAAGTGGCCGAGGATCTCGGCCCCACGAGCTAGCCATGCGAAACCTGCTCCCCATCGCGGCGCTCGCGCTGCTCGGCGCCTGCTCCGAAGAACCGCCGCAGGAGGCCGTGACATCCGGCGAAGTGCGCGGCAAGCCGATCGCCAGCGCGCCCGCGACGAAGCCCAAGCTGCCGCCCGAAGTCGTGACGCTCACCGGCGCGAACGGCATCAATCTCGCTGGCGATGCCCCGCCCGTCGATCCGCCCAAGGAGAAGGACGGCTATCGCGAGGTCAAGTTCGACTTGCTCACGAGCTACGACTACGAGTGGTCGCAGACGACCGGCATCGTGGCCCCCGGAGCGGCCGGCGGCGCGCAGATCCCGCCCGAGGTGCGCGCGCTCGATCGCGCCAAGGTCTTCATCGTCGGCTACATGCAGCCGATCGACTTCGACAACGAGGGTGTGCGCACGTTCCTTTTGACGAACTACCCCGGCGGTTGCTGCTTCGGGATGGTGCCGCGCCTGAACGAATGGGTCGAAGTGAGCCTCGCGGGCGACGAGCGCGTCGAGTACTCATACTTCGATGCCATCGAGATCCACGGCAAGCTCGAGGTCGGCGAGGCGAAGAGCGGCGAAGTCGTCACGAGCCTGTACCGCATGACGCCCGACAAGGTCGAGATCGCCGACGCGCGCTGAGCGCGCGGAATTCGTAGACTGCGGGGCCTCGCCATGGCTCTCGCACACTTCTTGGCGCTCGCGCTGGCTTCGAGCGCGCCGCAGGAGAGCGCTCCCCCGCGCTCCCGCCAGCTGATGCTCGAGCTCGCGGCCGAGCCGCGCCTCGCTGGCACGAGCGGAGGACTGCAAGGTGCCAAGGTCGCCGCGCGACAGTTGCGCGCCGCGGGCTGGGAGGTCGAGCTCGACGAGCGCGTGGTCGTGCTCTCGCTTCCCCGCCGCATCTCGGTGCGCGCATTCGAGAGCGCGGCCGCGAAGGAACCCTTCGAGTCGCGCATCGAGCGCTATGACGCCGACGCGCTGCCGCCGGGCGACGTGCCGCTCTACAACGCGTGGAGCGCGAGCGGCAAGGTGCGCGCCAAGGTCGTGGACGTCGGCTTCGGGCTGCGCGCGGACTACGAGGCGCTGTCACAGCGCAAGGTCGACGTGCGCGGAGCGATCGCGCTCGCGCGCTACGGCCGCGCCTACCGCGGCGTGAAGGTCGACCTCGCCACGGAGCACGGCTGCGTCGGACTGCTGCTCTTCAGCGAGTCGTCGGGAGATGGCGGCGAGCGCGGGGCGGTCTGGCCCGATGGACCGTGGAAGCCGGACTGGGACGGGCAGCGCGGCTCGATCCTGCCGCTGGCGAGCGCGCCGGGCGATCCGAGCACGCCGGGCTGGGCCTCGCCGCGGCCGGGCGAGGAAGCGCCGCGCCTGACGCTCGATGAGCTCGATGCGCGCTTGCCGCGGATTCCGTGCACGCCGCTCGGTGCGCGCGAGGCGCGCGAGCTGCTGGCGCGGCTCGACGGGTCCGTCGGCCCCGGTCCGGTCGAGGTCGAGCTCGATCTCGACGTGCCGCGCGAGCGCCGCACGATCCGCAACGTGCTCGCGCGACTCCCGGGTGCGAGCAAGGACCCGGAGCTCGTCATCGTGGGCGGCCACCGCGACGCCTGGGTGCGCGGAGCCAACGACAACGCCAGCGGCTGCGTCGCGCTCGTGCGTGCGGCGGAGCGCCTTGCAGCGCGACGCGAACAGGGCTGGAAGCCCGCGCGCACGCTCGTGATCGGCCTGTGGGACGCCGAGGAATTCGGCCTGATCGGCAGCACGGAGTGGGGCGAGGCCAACGCCGACCTGCTGCGGCGTCGCTGCGTCGCCTACGTCAACTGCGACGCCTCGATCGCGGGCACGCAGTTTTCGGGCGGCGGCTCGCCCGGCATGTTGCGCGCGCTGCGCGCGGCGGCCGAGCGCATCTCCGTGCCCGGCGCGAGCACGAGTCTCTGGCAGGACTGGTGCGCGCGCACCAAGGATGGCGCGCCCCAGCTCGGTCTTCCGGGCGCGGGTTCCGACCACGCGATCTTCGCCCATCACTTGGGGATTCCGGTGGTCGAGCCGGGCTTCGGAGGCCACTCGGGCGGCCAATACCACGCCACGTTCGACGACTACTCGATGGTGCGCGACCACCTCGACCCGAGCTGGACAGGTCACGAGCTCGCGAGCGAGTTCCTCGCGGAGCTGCTGGGCCAGCTCGCTGGCGCGAGTGTGTCCTTCGATGCCGTCGAGGCGGCGCGCTCGTTCGCAACACGCGCGCGCGCGCTCGGCGAGGAAGCTTGGTTCGGACGCGAGCGCGGCGAACGGCTCGCGCGCGAGCTCGAGCTCGTCGCGACGACCGTCGCAAACGACCCGGTTCGCAGCACGGAACCCGACATCTACCGCGTCTTGAATCGCCCCACCCTCGCCGGTCGCGAGTGGTTCCGCAACGTGCTGTGGGCGCCGAACGTCGAAGACGGCTACAGCTCGGTGGCGTTCCCCACCCTGCGCGCAGCTGCGCGTGAAGGCAGCGCTGCACTCGACGCCGAGCTCGCGCGCATCGTCCGCGAGCTCGCCATCGTCCGCGGCGAGGCACGGTAGCGGTGCGCGAACTGGCGGTGCTGTTCCGGCGCTTCCTGCGCCACAAGTGGACGCTACTCGCGGGCTTCGCGTGCATTCCCCTCGCGTCGCTCGGCGATGTGTGGATCACGCGCTTGATCGGCGACGCGCTCGATCGTCTGCGCACCGGCTCGGACGCCGAGTTCCTCGTCGGGCTGTTCTGGATGCTGCTCGGCGTGTCGCTCCTGCGCGGCACGTTCCGCTTCCTGCAGCGCTGGTGGCTCGTGTGCGTCTCGCGCTGGGTCGAGGTGCGGCTCAAGCAGGATCTGTTCGACAAGCTCGTGTCGCTGCCGACGTCCTTCCACGTCCGCAATCGCTCCGGCGATCTCGTGTCGCGCCTCACCAGCGATGTCGAGAACGTGCGCATGTTCCTAGGCCCCGGCCTGATGTACGTAGCGGGCGCCCTCGTCATGGTGCCGGCGAGCCTCGGCTACCTGCTGCTGCTCGACTGGACCGTCGCACTGTGGATGGTCGTCCCGCTCCTGTGCATGGGCGCGGGCATGTGGTGGATGTCGGCGCGACTCGAACGCCACTCGCTCGCAGTGCAGGAGACGCTGGCGGAGATCGGACATCGCGCGCAGGAGAGCTTCGCCGGAACGCGCGTCGTCAAGGGCTACAGCCGCGAAGAGCAGCAGGCCGCGCGCTTCGACCAGAGCTCGCGTCGCAACCTTCACCACCAGATCGAGCTGGCGCGCGCGCGCGGCATCACGCACGCAATCACCTACACGAGCAAGGACCTCACGCTGCTGCCCATCCTGCTCGTCGGCGGCCTCGCGATGATCGACCGCTCGCTGCCGGCCGGCGAGTTGTTCGTCTTCATCGACCTCACGGCCAAGGTTTTCTGGCCGATCATCGCGCTCGGATGGATGGCCGGCGTGTACCCGCGCAGCGTGGTGAGCGCGCGCCGCATCGAGGAGCTGCTTGCGACGCCGCGCGAGATCGACGAGCCCACGCAGCCGGTCGAGCTGCCCGAGGTGCAGGGACGCATCGAGCTGCGCGATGTCACCTTCACCTACCCCGGCGCGAGCACGCCCGCGATCGCTAATATCGACCTCGCGATTCCCGCGAACAGCGTGCTGGGCATCGTGGGGCCAACCGGAGCCGGGAAGAGCACGCTGCTCAACCTGTTCGCGCGCATTTTTGACGCGCAGGGCGAGGTCCTGCTCGACGGCATCGATGTGCGGCGGCTGCCGCTCGCGACGTTGCGCGGGGCTCTCGGCTACGTGCCGCAAGACAGCTTCCTGTTCAGCGACACGTGGCGGAACAACGTGGCGTTCGGCGCCGAGCGCGAGCTCGACGACGCCGAGATCGATGACCTCGCGCGGCGCGCCTGCATGACGGGCGAGCTCGAGCGCTTCCCCAAAGGACGCGACCAGAAGATCGGCGAACGCGGGGTGACGCTCTCCGGCGGGCAACGCCAGCGCACCTGCATCGCGCGTGCACTCGCTCGCGATCCGCGCATCCTCGTGCTCGACGACTCGCTCAGCGCCGTCGACACGGAAACGGAGTCGCAGCTCGTCCACAACCTCAAGTCCGCGAGCCACGGCCGCACTGTGATCCTCGCGGCGCACCGGCTCTCCACGGTGCGCCACGCCGATCAGATCGCGGTGCTCGACGAGGGCCGCATCGTCCAGCGCGGGACCCATGCCGAGCTGCTCGCGCGACCCGGCTGGTATGCGGAGACGTGGAAGCGCCAGCAGGCCCAGCAGGAGCTCGCGAGCCTGTGAGCAAGCCGGAACCCAAGAGCGTGAAGCCGCGCGTCGAGGACGACGACGATGCTCCGGAGGAGTTCGTCGCCGGCAAGGTCTGGGACGCGCGCCTCGCGCTGCGGCTCGCGCGCGAAGCGCAGCCGCACTGGAAGCTCTTCGCGGGCACGTTCGGAGTGCTCTCGGTCCTCTTCGCGCTCGAGCTCGCGGGGCCGTGGATCCTGCGCGAGGCCATCGACGGTCCCGTGCTGGGAGCCGTTGCGGAGCGCGCCGCGAGCCCGGAAGCGCCGGTTTCCGCCGAGCGCATGCACGAGCTGTGGCTGTGGGCGGCCGTCTATCTCGGCTGCGCGGCCCTGACGGCGGGCTTCCGCTACCTCGAAGTCGCTCACCTCGGTCGCACGGGCCAGACCGTGATCGCCGACCTGCGCACCAAGGTCTTCCGACACATCCAGCGGCTCGAGCTCGCGTGGTTCGACAAGCGCCCCACCGGCTCGCTCGTCACGCGCGTCACCAGCGACATCGAGAACCTGAACGAGATGTTCACGTCGGGGCTCGTCACGCTCGGCTTCGACTTCATTCGCATCGCGGTGCTGCTCGTCGTCTTGTTCGTGCTGAACTGGAAGCTCGCACTGGTCGTGACGCTGTTGATGCCGCTGCTCGTCGGAGTGAGCCTCGTGTTCCGCGGCGGCGCCCGCAATGCGCACCGCGACGTGCGCGGCCGACTCTCGCGCCTGAACGGCTACCTGCAGGAAGTGCTCTCCGGCGTGCGCGTGGTGCAGGTCTTCCGCCGCGAGGCGCGCGTCAGCGAGCGCTTCGCCGGATTGCTTGATCGTTATCTCGTCGCCAACGTGCGGACGATCCTGCTCTTCGCGCTGTTCTTCCCCGCGCTCGACCTCGTCGTCAACGGCATTCAGGCCGCGACCGTGTGGGCCGGCGGCGTCGATATTGCCTCGGGCGCGCTGCAAGTTGGCCTGTTCTTTCAGTTCTGGCTGTACGTCAACAAGCTGCTCGACCCCGTGCGCGAGCTCGGCGAGCGCTACAACATCCTGCAGTCCGCCTTCGCCTCGTCGGAGCGCATCTTCCAAGTGCTCGACACGGAGCCCGCGATCGTGTCGCCGCCGCCCGAGCGCGCTCGGCGCCCGGCCCCGCGCGCAGGCCACGTGCGCTTCGAGAACGTGAGCTTCGAGTACCTGCCGGGCACGCCGGTGCTGCAGGACGTGAGCTTCGAGATTCCGCCCGGCGCGACGGTCGCGGTCGTCGGCGCCACGGGCGCGGGCAAGACCACGCTCGTCAATCTGCTGCTGCGCTTCTACGAACCGACGCGCGGACGCATCACGATCGACGGCGTGGATCTGCGTGAGTTCGACCTTGCGGCGCTGCGCTCCCAGTTCGGTCTCGTGCTGCAGGAAGACTTCTTGTTCGCCGGAACGGTGCGCGAGAACCTCGTCATGGAGCGCCCAGAGGTGAGCGAAACTTCGTTGCAGCGCGCGCTGGATGCGAGCCGTGCGGCCCAAGTCGTCGCGCGACTTCCGGGCGGCCTCGACGCGCCGGTCGCCGAGCGCGGCGCGACGCTCTCCACAGGCGAGCGCCAGCTGCTCGCGATCGCTCGCGCGCTCGCGGGCGAGCCGCACTTCGTGGTGCTCGACGAAGCGACCGCCAGCGTCGACTCGGAAACCGAACACCGCATCGAAGAGGCCAAGGAGAACCTGCTCCAAGGCCGTTCCGCGCTCGTGATCGCCCACCGACTCTCGACGGTGCGCCGCGCCGACCGGATCCTCGTGATGCACCGCGGCGAGCTGCGCGAGAGCGGAACGCACGAGGAGTTGCTGCGCCGCGGCGGAATCTACGCGCGCCTCTACACGCTGCAGTTCGAGCACGCGGCCCCAGCCGCGAGCTAGCCCCTACTTCGTCTCGAGCGCGGCGGCGAAGCGCGAGCGCAGGTCGCGCAGCTCGGAGTCCTCGCCCTCGGCGAGCAGGGCGTCGACCAGCGAGAGCGCCTCCTCGAACCGCCGGGTGCGCTCTTCCGGAGCGCTCGACTTCATCGCCAGCTCCGCGGTCACCACCGCGAGCCGTCGACGCAGGTCGCGATCCTCGCCATCGAACGCTCGGGCGGCGCGGTACTCCGCCTCCGCGAGCGACCAGTGCCCGAGGTACTGGCGAATCGCGCCGCCGAGCACGTGGGCGCGGTAGCGCTCTTGGGCATTGCCGCGCTTCACCACGCCTTCGAGGAGCCGCAGCGCGCGCTCGATGCGCTCGCCCGCTTCAACGGGTACGCGCGCGCGCGCGGGCAAACCGTCGAGGGTGCGACGGGCCAGCCGATACGAGAAATCCGCAGCCAAGAGCTTTACGCGCGCGGAATCGCCACGCCGCGCCAGCAAGCCATCGACCACCGTCGCGGCCTCGTCGAGGTCTCCGGCCTCGACCAGCGCGATCGCGAGGTTGTGGTCGCGCTCGTCGAGGTCTTCCGAGCCCTCGGACGCCGGAATCACGGGCGTGAGCACCAGCCCCGCGGCCATTCCAAGCAGTCCGAGCCGCCAGCACAGGGAGGAGAGCCGCGAGCCCGAGCCGGACCACGGCAGCACGAGCAAGGCCGCGAAGGGAGCGAGCAGCGGCACGATCGGCAAGCGGATGCGCTCCGATGTCACGGTCAGCACGACCGTTCCGACGTAGAGCACGAGCACCAGCGCGAGTTCCATGGCTCCGCCGACATCGACGAAGGACCCGATCCGCGCGCGCAGGAGTACGAGCGACAACAGTCCGGCGATCCCGAGCGCGCCCACGAGCGCGAATCCGGGCAGCGGCCACGCGAGCACGGGCAAGTAGCGCGCGTCCCACTCGAGAAAGTGGTTGTCGGGCACCTCGTAGCTGCCGAGGGTCAGTCGCAGCTTGTTCCACAGGATGCGGGCGTGCGCGAGCGGCTCGCTCAGAATCGAGTCGAGCGTCGCGCGCATCCAAAAGTCGCTCGACTCCGTGGCGTCGAGCTCGCGGCCCGCGCGTCGGCTCGCCTCGCGGCGCCAGTCGCCCGCCTCGTGCTCGGGAATCCCACGCACCCAGTCGAACTCCTTCGCCAATCCGTAGGGGTTGTCGAGGTTGTTGCCGCCATAGACGTTCGTCCCGGCACCGCTCGTCGAAAGCACGAACCGTCCGCCGACATGGTGGTTCCGGAGCACCACCGGAGTGAGCAACAGCGCTGCGCCGAGCACGAACGCGAGCGAGTCGCCGAGCACGCGAGAGTGCCAGCGACGCTGCAGCAGCGCTCGTCCCATCGGCCACGCGGCGAGCAGCGGCAGCATCACGAGCAGATTCCCGCGCAGTAGTGCGCCCGCTGCGGCCAGTGCCCCGAGGCCGAACCAGCGCGCGGGCGATGTCTCCTTCGCCCGCGTGGCGACGATGCCAAGCGCGAGTGCGACGAGCGCCAGCACGAACAGATTCTCCTTCAGCAAGAGCGCGGGGAACCAAATCGACGGTCGGTGCAGCGCGACGAGCAGGCCCGCGACCCAGCCTGCGCGCGTGCCGAAGAGCCGCGCTGAGAGCGCCGCCGCGGCCCCTGCCGCAAGCGCACCCAAGCCCGCTTGGACCCAGCGTGCGGCGCGGCGTTGCTCCGCAGGCTCGTCGCCCGCGAGCGCGTAGACGCCGCCGAGCGCGTACGGATACAGCGGTTCCTGAAAGAAGATCTCCGCGCCGAGCAGCTCGCCGCCCGCAATCTCCCGCGCCCAGCTGTCGTAGCTCGCCTCGTCGATCGCCGGACGCTGCGCGAGCGGATGGCGCGACTCGTACTGAACGACAGCGAGACTGCGCAGGCCAAAGGCCAGCGCGATGACGAGCAGCAGCGGGCCCCAGCCGATCCGACGCTCGCTCATCGGCGCGCTGTCTCCCACCGCTCCCCCATCGGCGCGCGCGCCTCGAGCGCCTCTGCGATCTCCATGCGCGAGCGCACGATGCGCAACAGGACCCACGCCGGCAGAAACAGCAGCGCGTTGAGCGGCGTCACGGCGATCGCCGCATTCGGACCAAACCACCAGCCCGCCGCGGTGATGCTCCCCAGCGCGAGGATCGTCCACGGTCCGCGCGCGCGGCCCGCCTGCAAATAGAGCGCTGCCTGTCGACGCGCGAGCCACGAGCCGGCGTGGCGCAGCTCGGCGATGCGCGGATGGCGCAGGAACTGGTGAAACGCGCGCGCCCTGCGGATCGCCTGCTGTCGCCGTGCATCGCCGCGCGGCGCACGCACTTCGTAGAAGCGCGCTTCCCCGCAACGCACGATGCGCGCACGTGCCACGCGCGCCTGCAGCATGAGATCGAGATCGTCGGCAGCGATTCCAGCCGTCGGCTGCAGGGCCAGCGAGAGCCGCCACGCCATCAATTGCCCGTGCATGCTGAACACGAGGCCAAAGCGCGACTCGATCGAGCGTATGAGCGCCGAAGCGTGGTCGTAGAAGCTGCCCGCGGGACGCAAGGCTCCTCCGTCGCGCGCGCAGAGCGAGCCATCCTGCGCTAGCGACTCAACGAACACCTGCGCACCCGTCGCCATGCCGATCCTCGGATCCGACGTGAACATCTCGGCGAGCGCAACGAACGCTCCCGGCGCGAGCACGACGTCCGCATCGGTGAGCACGACCAGCTCTTCTCCAGCGCGCGCCGCACGCAAGGCCGTCTGGAGAGCTCCGACCTTGCCGGGCCGCACGACATTGGGTTGCACCTCGACCTCGAAGGCGCGGCCGCGAAGCTCCAGGGCGAGCTCTCGAGCGATGTCGGCGCTCCCGTCATCGCTTCCGTCGTCGATCATGAGCACGCGGTGCGGCACCTCCGAGCGCGGCCATTCGCACGCGGCGAGATTGCGCAGCTTGCGCGCGATCACGGCCGCCTCGTTGCGACACGGCACGATGACGAGCAGGCAGCTCATGGTCCGCTCACCACCGCTCGCGCGAGACTCGGCCACGCGCGCTTCCCAAAGAGCACGTTGTCGGCCTGCGCGCACTCCCACGTGCAGGCGCACTTCGTGCGCTCGATTTCCTTGCGCAGCGCTGCGGCTGCCGCGGAGTTCCACACGCGCCCGAGGTCCCAGTCATGCTCGCGCAGGTTGCCGAGCTCGCGTCCCAGGATCTCGCAGGGATGCACTGCACCGTTCTCGAAGATGACGGCCGAGAGCGTGCCCGCCGTGCACGGCAGATGCGCACCGCGATCGCCGCGCGCGACACGCTCGACGTGCTCGTACATCACGCGATCCCGTGCGGCAGCGAGGCGCGCCAGCGGGAAATCGAAGTACGGAAGTCGCTGGTCGCGCTGCAGCCGAGCCTTGGTCGCCACGAGCTCGCGGTAGCGATCGAGGTTCACGTGCAGCAGAGTCTCGTCCAGCGCAGTGCCGCGCGCGAGGTTGAGCGTCGCGTTGTCCGGTCGCAGCTCGTCGACGAGCTCCTCGAGGTGCGCCGCGAGCGTGTCTTCGTTCTCGCGCGTGAGCGTCACGAGAATCCCCACGCCCAGCCGCCGTCGCAGCTCGGCCGGCAGCGCTGCGCGCTGGGCCTTGAGGTCGCGCACGCTCTGGCGCGAGCGCGCATGGCCGCCGGAAACCTGCCGGATCGCGTCGTGGATCGCGGGCGGCCCGTCGAACGACACTGCGACCGACAGAAACAGCTCCGGATTCTCGCGCAGGATGCGCTCGACGCTCTCGCGCTGGCGCTCTTCGACCAGCCCGTTCGTCGGGATCGCGAGGTGCCGCAGCCCGCGGCGTCCAAACGAGTGAGCAAGCTCCGCGAGGTCGCGCCGCAGGAATGGCTCCCCGCCCCCAAAGCTCACCCACAGGAGCGGCCCCATGCGCGCCACCGACTCCGCCAGCCGCTCGACCTCCGCCGCGCTAGGTCCCTCCACGCCCTCGGCCACTTCCTTCCAGTGGAAGCAGTGCCGGCAGCGCAGGTTGCAGCGCCCCGTCACGAACAGCGTCAGGTGCAGCGGCGCTCCGCGTCGCACGAATCCGCGCGCCGCGAACGATGCATAGCGAAGGGCGTTCAAGCCCTCCCACGATACCGCCGACGCACGGCCCCGCGTCGGCTCACGGACACAGCGTCCACTCGAGTCCCTGCGACAGGTTCGTCGTGCCCGGAGCGGACGGATCGCGGAAGGTAAGTCCGTCTTTTTCTGGTCGCTGCCTTGTTTCTCCGGCGACCTGAAAAAGCTCAGGAGACGCCTTGGCGTCTCCTGAGAGGACCTTCGCAGGCAGGGCCTGCTCGGGGGTCCCTCGCAAGGACGCCAAGGCGTCCTTGCGCCGACGCTCGCTGTGGCGAGCGTCGAACCGGGCTTACCCCCCCGAGCACTGCCGAAGGCAGTGCGCTGGCTGAAGGGTGACGCGATCCGTCCGACGTTCAGCGGCCGTTCACGGGCACAGCGTCCACTCGAGGCCCTGCGACAGGTTCGTCGTGCCCGGAGCGGACGGATCGCGGAACCAGCTCTGCCCCTGGAACACCTGTCCCGAGGCGAGCGGCTGGCCGAGGGCGGTCGGGTGCGTCGACATCCAGTTGAGCCAGTCGATGGCGAAGCTGCCGTTGCAGGCGTTGTTGGTGCCGCCCGAGTTGAGCGTGGTGAGGCGCTGAGTCGGTGCCTTGACGCACAGGAAGCTCGTGCTGCCGGGCTTCCAGACGGACGCGTTGCGACCGTTCAGTCCGTAGAAGATCAGGCCCTGCTTCTGGCCCTCGACGTTGGCCACCGACAGCGTGAAGCCGGAGCTCGCGCTCGCGCTCGGCGTGCCGCTGGCGGAGAGCGTCGCCACGCAGCCGTTGGTCGTCGTGCCCGCCGTGCAGTAGGACACCGCCGCCGCGCACGAGGCCACGTAGCTCTTCGTCGCCGAGTAGCCGACGTTGCCCATGCGGTCGACGGCCTTGACGCGGTACTCGACCACGCCGACCAAGCTGCCGGGGAGGAGCCCGCGGAAGACCTGACCCTGGCTCGCCTGCATGGCGATGCTCGTGAAGGCGAGCGTCGGGGCGACGCGGTACTCGAGCGTGACCGGGTAGTACCACACCACGTAATAGGACGCGTTGTCGTAGACGTGCGCGCGCACCACGGTCGGAGCCGTGCCAGCCGTGCGCGCCGGCGCCTGCTCGAGGTTCGGGATGCGCGGGATGCGCGTGTCGACCGTGTTGAGCAGGTTGATCAGGTAGTACTCCGGCTGCCCGCTGTCGTTCGAGACGAGCACATCCGTGTCGCCGTCCTGATCGAGGTCGGCGCAGTCGGCATCGAGCGCCGTGTTGTCGGCGGTGGGCATCGAGGTCGAGGTCACGTCGCTGTAGCTGAAGTTGCCCGTGCCGGTGAAGTTGTTGCGGTAGAGCCTGTCCTGCCCGGAGAAGTTGGCGACGTAGAGGTCGAGGTCGCCGTCGTTGTCGTAGTCGAGGAAGTCGCCCTCGTTGTCGTCGGCGCCCGAGCCCGAGAGCACTTGGATGTTCGAGTAGGTGCCAGCGCCATCGTTGCGCAGCGTGATGTCATTGAAGCCGACGCTGACCTGCCAGTTGAGGCCGTAGATGTCGAGGTCGCCGTCGTTGTCGCAGTCGCCCATCTCCTGCTCGTAGTGGCCGTTGCCCGAGGAATAGCCCGCGGGGAACGTCGCGCTCGTCACGTCGCGGAACGCGAGCGTGGTGCCCGAGAGCAGGTTGCGGAACATGCGCGGTGCCTCCAGTCGTGCGCCGTGCAGGATGTCGAGGTCGTAGTCGCCGTCGATGTCGCCCACGTCGATGTCGAGGGCCGAGCTCGCCACGTCGCAGTTCGTGCCGGTGGAGTTCGTCGTGTTCGAAGCCTGGTTGCCTTGGCACCAAATGCCGGGATTGCCGTTCGCGATCGTCTGACCCGCGAGCTGGAAGCCCGAGGGGTTGAACTCGGCGAACACGCCCGCGCCGTTGTTCAGGAACAGGCGCGTCGGCACGTTGCCGCCGAAGGCGCCGCCGTAGGAGCTGTGGACGAGGTCGAGGTCGCCGTCGTTGTCGAGGTCGCCGAAGTCGCAGTCGCAGGAGAAGTCGATGAAGCCGGTCGTCGGCAGCACCTGATTGGCCGCGATCGAGGACTGGCCCGCCACGCCGAGGCCGGACCAGCGCGCGGCGCTCTGATCGGTGTAGAAGCCCTGCGTTCCGCCCTGCGCACCGCCCATGTTGATCCACCAGCGATTCGACTGGTTGGAGAGCTGCGAGGTGTTCGACGAGTAGATGTCGAGGTCGCCGTCCATGTCGATGTCGACGAACTCGATGTCGCGGCTCTGGTCGAGCACCGCGGGGAACTGCGTGCTGGTGCGGTCCGCGAAGAAGCCGATCGTGCCGCCGACCTCGCCGCCGCGGTTGATCCAGATGTTGTTCTGGTCGTTACCGGCATCGCCGCCCTCCGCGAGGATCGCGTCGAAGTCGCCGTCGCCATCGACGTCGCCGAAGTCCACGTTCTCGGTGAAGCCCGTGTTGCTCGCAGGGAACTGCGCCGTCGCGTTGGTGAACACGACCTGCGCCGAGGAGACGGAGGCGAGCGCGAGGGCGGCGGCGGACGCGGAGACGTGACGGGAGAGGGTCATGCGGAGGCTCTCGAAACGGTGGGGCGAGGTACGCCCAGTCGGCCGGAAGCGGGCGGAGAACTGCCCGTGAGCTACTGGACGCAGGCCGGGGAGCGGAGGTTCCCCAGCGTCGCCTCCATGATAGACGCCCCGAGCGAAATCGGGTACAGCCAGAACGCGCGGTTGCCCAGAGCGGAAAATCCGTCCAAGTTCCAGCCGCGGGCGGGGTCCTCGCGGCCACCGGCCGCGCCGCCGGTCAGCGGGCCCCGATCGAG